>JACXTT010008228.1_pt1 | contig 14503 bp, 7 predicted proteins | sample 9270951 | NCBI WGS metagenome assembly JACXTT01 (sample SAMN15532306, study PRJNA645909) | rock metagenome | isolation source: weathered quartz diorite | place: Puerto Rico | collected 2017-06-21
GTCGGGATGGTTCCGCATCCCTCCCTGGCCTGGGGCAAGGCCGGCGCCGCGCGCTCGCTCACCTATCGGGACGACTTCGTGGCGTGGGCCGAGCGGCCCGAGAGTCGCATCGTGGCCGATGGCGACCTCGTGTTCGTGGGCTACGGCATTCAGGCGGCGGAGTGGCGCTGGGACGATTACAAGGACCAGGACGTCCGCGGCAAAGTGCTCCTCATGTTGGTCAATGACCCCGGCATCCAAGACTCGACCATTTTCAATGGCCGCGCGCTCACTTATTACGGCCGCTGGACCTACAAGCTCGAGGAGGCCGCGCGGCGCGGCGCGTTGGGTGCGATCCTCGTTCACACGCCCGAAAGCGCCACGTATGGCTGGGACGTGGTCCGCGGCTCCTGGTCGGTCGAACAGTTCAAGCTCGACCGCCCGGCGACGCAGAGCATCGCGTTCGCGGCGTGGGTCACGCACGACGCCGCCCAGGCGGCGCTCGCCCAGGCCAGTCTAAACCTCGACTCGCTCACGCGAACCGCCGCGCGCCGCGACTTTCGTCCCGTCGCCACCGGCCTGCGCGTGAGCGTCGATGTCAAGAGCGAGCTGCGGCACGTGCACTCCGCCAACGTCGTGGCGCGGCTCCCCGGTAGCGACCCCGCGTTGACGCGCCAGGCGGTCTTGTTGACGGCCCACTGGGATCACAAGGGGATCGGCCCCGCGGTGAACGGAGACTCGATCTACAACGGGGCCGAAGACAACGCGTCGGGCGTCGCCGCGACGCTGGCCATCGCGCAGGCCGCCGTTCAACTCCAGCCTCGGCCCCGCCGGTCCCTGCTGTTCGTCTCGACCACGGCGGAGGAGAGCGGACTCCTGGGAAGCGAAGCCTACGTGCGCGACCCCCTCATCCCGCTCGCGCAGACCGCCGCCGTGATCAACCTGGACGTCACGAACGTGCGGGGAGCTACGCGAGACATCGACGCCCTGGGGGTTGACCGGTCGACCATCGGGCCGATGTTCGAGGCCGCGGCCCGCACCGAATCGTTGGCGGTCGTTCACGAGCCGGACGTCCGCGGCTCGTTCTACCGGTCCGACCACTTCCCATTCGCTAGGGCTGGTGTGCCCGCCGTCTCGATCGAGCCAGGGCTGGACTTCATCGGCAAGCCGGCCGGGTGGGGGCGCGAGCAGGCCGATTTGTACAACCGGACCCGGTATCATCAGCCGAGCGACGAGTACAGGTCGACGTTCACGTACCGAGGCATGGCACAGGAGGCCCAGGTCGCCCTCCGCTTGGCGGTGGCCATCGCCAACGCTCCAACTATGCCGGAATGGCTGCCAACGTCCGAGTTTCACCGGACGACAGGCTCCGCGTCGCCCTAGCCGTGCAAGGATCTGCATGTTCTGTAACAGACTGGCGCCAAACAGCATAGACCGTGTTTGGCGGGTGTCGCCGGTATGCCTCTGGCCTATTTTGAGGGAGCCGGGTAAGTTTGCGCCCGTTTTTGAGGGTCGCGGTGTCCCGCACTTCGGAGCGCGCACCTGGAACTCCCCGCGTCGCATCGACTCCCTCTAACCTGGTTGGGTGAAGCGGCGAGCCCGCCGCTCGTCTATCGCGCCTACGCCGAAGTCGTCCCGGAAACGCAACGAGATCCGGAACGACTGGCCGCTCTGCGCCAGCAAGTACTCGAGTACAAGGTGGCCCAGGCGATCGCCCGCCGCCAAAAGGCGAACGGCCTATGGGATGCCAATCTGCTGGCGCCCGCGGCGTCGAAGTCATACGGGTGGGGCGAGGCGGGCACCGTCTACCAGTATCGCCGCCTGATCGAGCTCGGGTGGCCAGCAGGCGACCGCCCGTTCCGCGACGCTGACCGGTTCCTTTTCCAGCTGCTGTCGCGCATCGAGCCCGACGACCCCGACCGCGCGGTGGCTCAGCGGGCGCAGGAGCTGCTCGTCGAGTTTCAAAAGCCGGCCAAGGGAGATCCTGGTGTGGGACGCTGGGCCCGCCGGGTCGGCCGCGAGGCGGCGGCGTGCACCCTCGCCAGGGGCGGGCACAGCGACGACCCGCGCGTACGCGGCACCGCTCACACGATCGCGAGCAACATCTCACAGTACTTGCGAAGTGACCTCGCCGCGAAACCGTTCAAGAAGGCGCAGGGCAAAACGGTGCTCGAGCCCCACGCCTGTCCCCCGACCATCTTCGCGGTCGAGATGCTGGCCTTTCTGCCGCCGGTTCAACGGGAGCGGGCGGGCTTCATCGAGCGCCTCGGGAACTACTTCTCGTCTCCGGCCCCACGGCGGGCATTTTTCATCCTCGCAGGCAAGAAACTCTTGAAGCCCTTGTTCGAGCTCTTGGGCGACCCGGTCCGGTCCGACGCGCAGGGGCATATCACAGACGTTCCCTTTGCGCTCTATTGGCTCGAGCTCATGACCCGGCTCGGCTTGGTGCGCCAGATCCCGAGCGCCAGCCGTGTGCTGGCGCGCCTGTTCAGCGAGTGCGATGACCAGGGCATCTGGAGCCCGAAGAGCCTGCGCGCGATGCCGAAGCCAGTCAGCCCCCTCACGGCCCACTATTTCCCGCTCGAAGGGCCCGGCAAGAGTCCGGCGCAGCGGCAAACCGACGCGACGTTCCGCCTGGCGCTCATCGCCAGGCTGATGGGACTCCCGATCGAAGTCGTTTGACGCCTCTTGCCTTCTGACAGCGAGTGGCGTAGTAGTAAACGCTACTACGCTACGATGCCTAACCCACTCGACCTGACGCCGTTCGGCTTCACGCCAACGGAGTCGCACGTGTACCGGACGCTGCTGCGGCTCGGGCCGGCGACCGGGTATGCGGTCGCGCACGCCGCCCGAATCGCGCGGGCGAACGCATACGGTGCCTTGGAAGGTCTGGTGGGGCGTACCGCGGCGATCCGCCTAGCCGGCCGTCCCGCCCGATTCCGAGCGACGGACCCACGCGCGCTGATCGCCCAACTTGCTGCACAGCAGGGCGAGGCACTCGACCGTCTGAGCGCCGCACTCACTGCCGCGTCCGCCTCGGTCGAGCCCGACACCCGAAGCGTCCTCGGTGCGCGGGCGGTCGCGAATCTCATCCTACAGCTCGTCGCCCGCACGGAGCGCCGGGTCGAGGGGGTCCTCGCGGCGGAACTGCTGCGGTCCACACGGCCGGCATGGCGGCGGGCCAAAGAACGCGCCGCGGTCGACCTGCACGTCGCAGGCGACGTACCCGCCGACATGGAAGCCCTGGTCAGTGGGTCCGTAGGCGCGGACGCCCCCACCGCCTTGTTGATCGACGATGCTCAGGCAGTGGCCGTCACCGGCACCGGCGAGCTCGCGATCGGACTGTGGAGCTCGCACCCGGCCATCCTCGCGCTCGTGCGGGCGGCCTTGAGGAACCGACCATGAGGTGGCTCAGCGTGCTGCTCGTTGCCGGCTACGCCTGTCGTGCTCCCGCGATCCCTGAGAGTCGACGATTTCCCGCCGGGACCGCGTTCGCAGCACGCGAGATCCAGGTCGAGCGGACTCGGATCCGGTATGTCGAGACCGGTCAGGGACTCCCCGTCGTACTGGTTCATGGACTGGGTGCATCGCTGTACGCGTGGCGCACGAACCTGGCTCCGGTCGCGGCCGCGGGGTACCGAGTGATCGCTCTCGACCTCCCGGGGTTTGGCTTCTCCGACAAGCCAGCCTCCGGCTACGACAACGAGAGTTACGCGCGGGTGACCCTAGCGTTCCTCGATTCCCTGCGGATCGCCGATGCGGTGTTCGTCGGTCATTCCATGGGCGGGGCGGTAGCGGGTCAGATCGCGATCGAGCACCCCGACCGCGTGCGGGGGCTCGTCCTGATCGGCTCCGCGGGTCTGGGCGTTCGCGAGCCCCTCGTGCTCCGGGTCGCCCGCTGGCCGTTAGTGGGGCCCGTGGCGCTCGCGTTGAGAGGACGTGGCCTCACCGCCCGGATCCTCAAGGCAACGTACGCGGACCCAACCAAGGTGACCGAGGCCGACGTGGACCAGTATTACGCGCCTACCGTGGAACCGGGCTACGCGCATGCCCTGCGCGGTGTGCTGCGCGAGTTTCGCTTCGACGGGCTGCAGGGACAGCTCGAGCACGTGGCCGCTCCTACGCTGGTCCTCTGGGGAGAAGAGGACCGAATTGTGCCGATGGGGCTGGGTCGGGCGTTCGCGCTGGGCATTCCCAAAGCAGCCTTCCTCTCGATCGCCCACGCAGGGCACGCGGTGCAAGAGGAGGCACCCGACGAGGTGAACCGCCTGATCATCAAGTTCCTGCGGGAAGGGGTCCCGCTCGTTCCCCGCGACCTGGCGATGTGGCAAGACTAGGCGTATATTTCGTCAACCATTCGGTTGAAGAAATGCGTCGTGAAGCCTAAGCTAAGCAACTCCAGAGCATTACGCATCATTGCCGCGGCCCGAGAAGAGTTCTCCCGGCGCGGCTTTGATGGCGCTCGCGTCGATCAGATCGCGCGGACAGCAGGCGTGAACAAGCAGCTGGTCTTCTACTACTTCCACTCGAAGCGCGGCCTGTTCAACGCCGTGTTAGCAAAGGGCGCTTCCCAGCTGGAGCAGGCTCTGACCACCCTGCCGCCCGCGCCCGCCCCGCCTGGCTCGCCCGGCTCGCCCGGCTCGCCCGGCTCCGCCGATCCGCATCCTCTCGACCGCATCAAGACCGCCCTGGCCGCCCAGTTCGATTTCCTGGCCGAGCACCCCGAACTCGTGGCGCTTCTCACGCAGGCCGGCCGATCAGAGGCAAGACCCTTCGCGCCGGCAATAAAACGGCTCGTGGTGCTTCTCGCGGAGGGGCAGGGTCGGGGCCACGTACGTGACGATCTCGACCCTCACTTGGCGGCCGCGCAGGCATTGGTCCTGATGGTCGCCTACCTGGGGTTGGAGTCGCTGATCGCCGTGAGCGCTCCACCGCTCGCCGCCGACGAGCCAGCGCTCCGCGAGCGGTGGAAGGACGCGGCCGTGCGACTCGTATTGGAGGGAGTGGCGGCTCGGTAGCGCTACCAGTTGATCCAGTACGACGCCTTCACGAGGAACGTGTTGTTGGGGTGCAGACGAAAGAGGTCCTGGAAATTGCCCGCGAGCGAGCGAGGTCCCTCGAGCCCCACGTAGTCAGACCGCCCTTGCGTCCACACGACAAAGAGGGTCGAGCCCGGACGATATTCCCAGCGCAGCACCGCGGTCGAGTTGAACTCCTTGTCGTTGAACCCCCCCGGCGTGAACACGTAGGGCTTGTAACGCGCGTCGTAACTCGCGGCGTTCGGGTCGGCGAGCTCACGGGGGTTCGAGTACGTGCCCTTGCTGATGAACGGCTGTGCGTAGAGCTGCAAGGTGAGCATGGTGGAGAGCGTGTAGTCGACGCGCCCGGTCAGGGAAACGGTCTTCTGCTCGAGGTGTGCGAACGGATAGTGGATGCCGGTTGAGTCGGCGATGTTGTGGAATGGCTGCGCGTCTTTCACGTTGTGGGTCGCGCTCAGGGTCACAGAGGTGTTGAGCTGTGATGCGACCCGGAACGTGACTTGCGCATTGCCATTAAAGCTCTGCGAGCGACCGATGTCCCCCCGCCAGAAGTTGAACCACACGTACGGAACGAGGGCCGGACGGGAGTCGCCGTCGATCTCCCCCCATGCGGAAACGAACGGATCGACCCGCACGGCCGGTCCCCCGCGGGAGCAGTTGCGATCGCAGAACGTGCCGCCGAGCTGGCCCAAGGTCACGCCGCCCATCACGAAGTACCTGTTGTGCAGCTGTACGTGGCCGTTCGTATTGGCGGCCCGCTCGACCGGCGTGCCGGCGGCGGTCCAGTACTGCCACCAGTTGAAGTTCCACCAGGCCTGCTGATAGAGCGACGTGGGATGTAGGGCCATGACGCCAAACCAGGTGTTCCAGCTCTGCTGGTCCGCCTGCAGGAGGAAGCCGAGGTCGTTGGCTTCGAACCCCTGAGAGCGGCGCTGGTAACTGGTCTCGAACCGAGTGATCCCACCGCCCAGCTTCGAGAAGAACAGCTCCTGGGCGTTGCCCGAGAGGCTCGTGCGCGTCGGATCGTACGACACGCCCGCATCCGGCCTCTGGTAGTAGTGGACCGGGTCACGCTGCGTCAGCGCGATCGCCGAGTCCGTCCCCGCGAGGCTACTGAAATCAAGCGACCCGGAGACCTGATAGTGCCCTTGGAGGAAGCGGTGTCGGAAGTCGATGGCGCCCACATACGCGTTCCGACGCAGGGAGTCCTGGGTCCACAGATCGAGGCTACGGTTGACGCCGGTGAACATCAACCCGAAACCGCTTTCGCCATTGCGGAAATCCTGCTGGGCCCGCACAACCGCGTAGTTGGTCGTGGGCTCCATCGTGCGGTCTAACGTGCCCGCCGCCCGCTGGGTCACCGCGTCGAGCACGCCGATCGTCTGCCCTCCCGGAAGGCGGCCGGTGAGCTTGGCCGCGCCAAAGATCGTGGTCGACGAGGGTGAGGCGGCGTCGCCGTAGAGGTCGAGCAGCTGCGGAGACCGCCCGATGCGCCGCGAGTAGAACAGGCCCTCGTTGTTGCAGTTTACCTGGCTGCAGTTCACGTCGAAGCGGAAGATCCCGGCGCCCTGGACGAAGAAGGGCCGGCGCTCCTGGAAGAACGTCTCGAACACGGTGAGGTTCAGCACAGCCGGATCCGCTTCCACCTGGCCGAAGTCGGGGTTCACCGTCGCGTCGAGCGTGAGGTTCGAGGTGATGCCGTACTTCAGGTCGGCGCCCCCGGTGAGTTTTTGCGAGCGATCGAACGCGCTTCCGGTAGGAACTGAAACGTTCTTCGTCACCACGTAGGGGGAGATCTCGGGGCGCCGTGGGGACGGGAGACCCACCAGGCCACGAAGCTCGCCCAGCTGCGACGAAATACCCGTCTGCGAGTTTCGGTAGAGCGGCCAGCTCACCCGCTCGGTGTAGCGCTGAATGTCCCGCCACACGCCGAACCCAAACGTGTTGGTGTCCCGGGGCACGTACCGCAGCTGCGAGAGCGGAATGCGGAACTCGGCGGTCCATCCCAACGAATCGACGCGTGTCGCCACGTCCCACACCGCGTCCCAGGCGTCGTCCTCCTGGGTGTCGTTGTAGATCGCATAGTCACGCTTCACGCCGGCCGGGTTCACGGCGAACTCGAAGCCCGACCGCCGGTCGTGATACGAGTCGATCATGATCTTCAACTGATCGGTCGCAGCCCGGACGTCGCGCCGGGCGAGCAGCCTGAGAATGCTGTCCGGATGCGGATCGAAGGCCCGGATGAAGACGTACAGGTTGCGGTCGTCGTAGGCGACCTTCGCTTCGGTCGCGAACCGTGGATCACCGTTCTCCCGGGGCTGGAACTCGCGAAACTGCGTGATGGCCGGAGCCGTGCGCCACACGTCGTCGTCATCACGACCGTCGATCACCACGCCGCGCACCGCGCGGACCGCGGTGGCGGTACTGGCTGTTGCAGGCGGAACGGCCCCGCCGGAGAGCGGCGGGGTGATGGCTTGGACGGCGAGAGCGACGAAGGCGGCAACCGGCACGATGGCAGCCCCGAGACGGGTCGGCTGATTAGACAGGCCGTACGCGAAAAGGGTTGGACGCGTTCCAGTGCTGAAAACCAAGAGCCCCCGGGAGTATCCTCCGGGGGCTCGGTAAGCGCGAAGTGAACCTTTAGTTGTGCTTCGCGACGAGGCTCGGCTCCACCGGGGCGTCGCCGTCGAAGACCAGGTGGCCGGCTTCAAAGCGGGCGCCGCGGAGGGCCAGTGTCAGGACTTCGTCAAGGTCCTCCACCAGGTGCACCTCGAGCGACCGCCGTACTTCCTCGGGGAGGTCCTCCAAGTCCGCGCCATTCTCCTTCGGCAGCACGATGGTCCGGATCCCCGCTCGGACGGCACCCAGTACTTTCTCTTTCACACCGCCGATGGGCAGCACGCGGCCACGAAGCGTGATCTCCCCGGTCATCGCGAGATCGTGCCGCGCGGGCCGGCGCGACAGAGCGGAAACGAGCGCGGTCGCCATCGTTACACCTGCCGACGGCCCATCCTTCGGGATCGCACCCGCCGGAACGTGAACGTGGACATCTGTGGCGCCGAACGCGGCCTCCAAAATACCGAGCTGGTCGGCATGTGACTTGGCATAGGTGAGCGCCGCACGGGCCGATTCCTTCATGACGTCACCCAGCTGGCCTGTCAGGACCAGCTCGCCCTTGCCGCGCATCACACTCGCTTCCACGAACATGATGTCACCGCCGACGGGGGTGTAGTACATGCCCGTGGCCACGCCCACCTGATCCGCGCCCGCCTTGCGCTCCGGATGGACCTTGGGCCGGCCCAGCAGATCGTCGACATCCCGTGCGTCCACCGTCACTTGCTCCACGTCGCCGCCCGCGATGCGTCGAGCGACCTTGCGACCGAGCTTGCCGATCTCCCGCTCCAGCTGGCGGACACCGGCCTCGCGCGTATAGCTCGAGACGATCTGGCTCAGTGCGGCGTCGGTCACGGCGAACTGACCGGTCGTGAGCCCGTTCTCCCGCACCTGGCGAGGCACGAGATAGCGTTTGGCGATCTCGAGCTTTTCGCGTTCGGTGTACCCGGCGAAGTTCACCGTCTCGAGTCGATCGAGCAGCGGCCCCGGAATGCTCTGTAGGAAGTTGGCGGTCGCGACGAACAGCACTTCCGACAGATCGAACGGCACGCCGAGGTAGTGGTCCGTGAACGAGTCGTTCTGCGCGGGATCGAGTACCTCGAGCAAGGCGGCCGCGGGGTCGCCCTGGAAGGATACGCCCAGCTTGTCGACCTCATCGAGCAAGAACACGGGGTTCTTGGCCCCAGCCTGCTTCATGCCTTGGATGATCCGGCCGGGCATCGCTCCGACATAGGTCCGCCGGTGACCCCGAATGTCCGCCTCATCGCGGGCACCGCCGAGGGAGATCCGGACGTACGGCCTTCCCATGGCGCGCGCGATCGACTTGGCGATCGACGTCTTGCCGACGCCGGGCGGACCCACGAACAGCAGGATGGACCCGCGTGTCTGCTCCTCGTCGGGCTTGCTCTGCGGCACGTTCTGGGGCGAACGCTGCCGCAGCTGTCGCACCGCCAGGAACTCGAGAACCTGATCCTTGACATCCTGGAGCCCGTAGTGATCCTGCTCCAGGATTTCCGCCGCGCGCTTCAGGTCGAGAGATTCCTCGGCGCGCTTGTTCCACGGTAGCTCGGCCACGGTCTCGAGGTAGGTCCGGATGACCTGCGCCTCCATGGAGTCGCGGTTCGCCCGCTCCAACCGCTCCAACTCTCGAGCGACCTCCTTCTTGGCCGCCTCGGGGAGGTCGAGCCCCTCGAGCCGCTTGCGCAACTGCTCCCCGTCCGTGCTCTCGTCCTCTTCGCCGAGCTCCTTGCGAATAGCCTTCATCTGCTCCCGCAGAAACATCTCGCGCTGACGCTCGCCGAGCTCTTCCTGGACTTGGGACTTGATGTGCTCCTGCGCGTCGAGGACGCCGATCTGGCGTTGCACGTGCACCAGTACCCGGCGCAGGCGCTCCTCCACGGATAGCGTCTCGAGCAAGCCCTGCCGATCCGCCGGCTTGATCTCGAGGTAGCCCGCGACGAGGTCCGCCAACCGTCCGGGGTCGGTCACGCCCTCGAGCACTTGACGGACGACCTCTTCAGGGAGTCCCGACTTTTCGCCCAGCTCCGCGGCCCGCTCCCGGGCCTCGCGATGGAGCGCGACGAACGCGGGATCCTCCAGACTCAGGGGCGGGAGATCCTCCACCTCCCGGACCACCGCCTCGAGGTAGCGTCCGTTGTCGTTGTAATGCAAGGCGGTACCGCGGTGCTCGCCGTGCAGCAGAAGCTGCACCCCGCCCAGCCCGCGCTGGATCTGGCTGATCTTGGCGAGCGTCCCCGTCGTGTAAAGGACGCTGGGCGTGACCGTATCGACGTTCTCGCGCTGCGCGGCGGCAAAGATCAGTCGCGAATCGCTCTTCAGCGCCGCTTCGACCGCACGCAACGTCGCGGGACGTCCCGCGCCGATCGGCATCGAGACGCCCGGAAACAGCACGACCTCCCGGAGCGGGAGCACCGGAAGCGTCAGTCGTTCAGACATGGACGTTCAACTCGTGTGAGAGTATTGTCAGCATCGATCGGGAGCCACTCAGCATCGTCCGTGCCACACAAAACACCGCGCTGAGCACGCTCGTTCCACGCGCTAGCGGCCAATAAGGCAGAGGCTGCCGATTAGCCACCGCGTAGCCGCCATCGCGGCGGCGAAGCGTAAGTCGAAAGGCGCTAGCCGGTTGCAGGCTCGGCGTCGCGCGGCTAATCTATCCCCGCGGCCTTCACGCGAACCCGGATGAACGACGCAGACAAGTCACTCACCACCCGCCTGACCCAGGCGCTCGGCAGCGCCTACACGCTCGAAGGGGAAATCGGCCGGGGCGGCATGGGCGTCGTGTTCACCGCCCGCGACGAGCGATTGAAGCGTCAGGTCGCCGTCAAAGTCCTGCCCCCGGAGCTCGCGTTCCGGGAAGAGATCCGGCTGCGCTTCCTGCGCGAGGCCGAGACCGCGGCCCGCCTTTCGCACCCGCACATCGTTCCCATCCACTCCGTCGGCGAGGGACCCGACGGCCTGGTGTACTTCGTGATGGCCTACGTAGATGGAGAGTCACTCGCGGCCAAGCTCAAGCGCCGCGGTCGACTTCCACCCGACGAGGCACGCCGCATCATGGTGGAGACGGCCGACGCCCTGGGAGCCGCGCACTCGCTCGGAATCATCCACCGCGACGTGAAGCCGGACAACATCCTGCTCGAGGGCAGCCGGGGACGGGTCGTGGTGACGGACTTCGGGATCGCGAAGGCGCTCTCGTCGACCGCCGCCGGCGCTACGCTCACGGGCACGGGCGTGGCGATTGGGACTCCGCATTACATGAGCCCGGAGCAGGCAGCGGGCGACCGCGAGATCGACGGCCGGTCGGATATCTACAGCCTCGGCGTGGTCGCCTATCAGATGCTCACGGGTGAGCTTCCGTTCCACGCGCCCACGGTCCCCGGCATCCTGCTGAAGCACATCACCGAGCAAGCACCACTGATCACGGACAAGCGGCGAGACGTGCCGGAGGAGCTGGCTGCCTGCGTCATGCGCTCGCTCGAGAAGGATCCTGAGGACCGTTGGCCTACCGCCGACGCGCTCCGACGCGCGCTCGAAGCCCGCAGCGCGACGATGTACCAGTCGCGACGCCCGAGCGCTCCCCCTGTCTCACGCGAGCTTCGCCCGATACCGAAGTCGCCGCCGCGCACCAGTCCCGCGCGTCCCTTGGACCGCCAGGCGCGGCGCATCGACCGAGCTACAGCACGCGATAGGCCGATGCTGGCGCCGAGCGGGGAGCCGGAAATCGTTCGCGAGTTCCGGAGCCGGTTCGTGACCTGGGCGGCGGTGTGCGGCTCGCTGTTCGTGATCGACGTCGCTACGGGGAACCACGCGCCAAGCTGGTCGGTGTTCGTCGCGGCGATCTGGGGAGGGACCGCGCTCCTGCCTCGCTATGTCCGGTTGTGGCACGCGGGATACTCCTGGCGAGACGTATTCGCGCGACCGCCCGCGCCGGACGCGATCGAGGCCCGACTGGCCGCGGCCGGGAGTCGCCCGGTAGACTTGCCGCGGCCGACCACGGACGAATTCGGTCGCCAAGTCGAGCCGATCCAACAGGCCCGCGGGGATCGCAAGGCGATCCTGCGGATCGTCGACCGTCTCCCCAAGTCGGAGCGGAACCTCCTCCCCGACGTCGTGGCGACCGCGGACGCGCTACTCGGTCGCGCCGAGGAGCTCGCCCGGACGCTGCACGCGATGAGCGGGACGGTGGACACCGGCGCACTCGCCCGCCTCGACGAGAAGATCGACGCGACCAAGCGCCAGAGCGAAAGTGCGGAGCGGGAGCGGCAAGTCGGGCTGCTGGCACGCCAGCGCCAGGCGCTCACGGATCTGCTGACACGCCGCCAACTGGTGGCCGACCAGCTCGAATCGTGCGTGCTGGCGATGCAGAACGTGCGATTCGATCTGCTCCGGCTCCGGTCCGCGGGGGTCGCCGTGGCGCTCGACGATCTCACGCGGGCCACGCAGCAGGCACGGGCGCTGTCGCGCGACGTCGACCACGCGATCGCCGCGGCGAGCGAAGTGAAAGCAGTGTTGGGAGAACAACCCGGCGCCTAGCGCCGCACCGCCTGGCGGCAGCGCTCCACCCACAACGGCGCGTCCACCAGTTCGATTCCGAAGTCCACCAGTAGAATGAACTCGTCGGCCGCCGTATCGCACTGACCGGCGCGCAACGCCGCTACCGCGTGGAGCTCGTGCAGCTTGTACCACCCGGGGCGCGCGGCCACAGCCAGGGCGAGAAGGCTATCGGCCGCGCCGGTCGGCCCGTTCAGAACGAACGGCGTCAAGGCGTCAGAGAGCCAGTCGCGTGGAAACGGATGTCGCAGCGTTCCCCGCGCACTGCGGAGCACCGCTCGCGTTTCGGCAGCCGCCTCAGCCCAGCGTCGGTCGCGCGCGTCCAGCGCGGCCAGCGCGGCACCGGCCTCCGCGCTGTCAGCCCCGGCGGCGAGCGCGCCCGCGAGCAAGGCTCGCGCAGCCACTTCCTGGTTTCGTCTCGCGGCCACCAGGCCGCTCAACAGCCAGGCCTCGGGGTTCCGCCCCGCCACGTGTAACCGCGTGAGTGCCGAATCGGCAAAAGTCGTGTCGCCCACGGCGAGGAACACCGCCGCCGTATAGCCGGTCCACAGCGGCTCTTTCCCCTTCTTTCGCAACGCATCGAGGTACCGGAGGCTGATGGGGTCGCCGCGCCGGACCGTCAGCACCCGCCCGAATGACACCGGCGACAAGCTGTCGCGCGACTCCGTGGCCGCACGGATGTTCGCCAGGGAATCGAAGACGCCCACCGCTCCCCGGCCGTCGATGAAGCGGCGCGCGGCCACGAATTCGAGCCCCGGTCGGTCGTCCCGGTGAACGATCCCGGTGTGCTCGAGCAAGCGCGCGACGCCCTTGTCGCCCAGGAGCAAGTGGCCGAAATAGTCGTCCAGCTGGTCCACGCCGAGGTACTCTCTGCTCAGCAGCGCAAAGGGGGCGCCGGGCCCGATGAGCCGCGCGAGCCATTCGCGGTCGTATCTGAGGGGCTGCGCGGAGCCGAGAACGATCACGTCGCCCGGGGCACCGAACCAGATATGCACGTAGGGAAAGACCGCGTGCACGTTTTGCACGATGCCGGTCACGACCGGAAGCGGAAGCTGGTAGAGCTGCACCCACTGGCAGAACACGCCGTCGTTCGCGAGCCGGTCGCGCACCACCTGAAAGAACTCGGTGGTGTAGAGTGTGGCCACGCCCGCGAGCCACGGGTTACTGGGCTCGGAGACTACGACATCATACCGGGTGGAGTCGAGCTGGAGCGCGCTCCGCGCGTCGTCCACCACGACGGAGACGTTCGGCCGCGTACGGTCGTGGTCGTTCACGTGGACAAAGTATCGGCCGGCATCGAGCACAGCCGGCTCGATCTCCGCCACGCGAACGCGTCGCATCCCCGGGACGTCCGACAGCACGCGCGCGGTGACACCACTGCCGTATCCCACCACGAATGCGGAGCGCGTGTTCGCATGCGCGGCGACGGGTGCCAACCCGGCCATGATCTGCGTGTCCATGTCGCCGTAGTCCGACGCGTCCGCCTTGCCATTCACCTTGAGCGCGCGACCCGTGATGCCTTCCCACACCGAGACGGTGGCATTCCATCCTTCCTCGTACATCAACTGGCGGGACCCCCGGTGTTTCAGGAACTCCGACACCATGTGCGCGTTCATCGGCCCCCGGGCGTAGATGCTCGGTCCCAGGTCGATGAGCCGGGTGCTCCAGCGCGGAGTCGCGAGCGCGGTGACGAAAGCGAGCGTCGCCAGCCCACCCGCCGTCAGGACGCGGAATCGCAGGGCGGCGTGCTCAGGGGAGCCCTCCGCCACGCCCCGCGCCGCCAGCCAGGCGAGTGCCAACGCCGCGCACACGTTCAAGCAAACGCCGACTCGCAGGGTAACGTCCGTCCCGAGGGTCACCACCAGGACGAACCCTGTGAGAACCGCGCCAGCGATGCTGCCCAGCGTGTTGAGCGCGTATGCCCGGCCGACGTCCGCGCCGCCCGCCGTATCCGGGGGCGCGACCAGCTCCGTGAGAAGGGGAAAGGTCATGCCCATGCCGACCGCGGGGACCAGCACCACTGCCCCCACGAGCAGCCCTATCGCCAGCAAGCGCTCGGTGGCACCGAAGGTGGGCACCTGGAAGACGGCGATGATGTAGCGGGGCAGCCCGGCGAACACGACAAAGAGGAGGCTCGCACCGGCCGCAGTGACGGCCTGCGCGAGGGCGGCGTAGGCCGCCGTTCGAGCCGGAGGGAGGCTCGCGCGGGCCACGATACGGCTGCCGATGCCGATGCCGAGCAGGAAGACGAGCAGCACGAGCGTGAATGCATAGGTCGACCCCCCGACGATCATGACCAG
>JACXTT010008229.1_pt1 | contig 14503 bp, 12 predicted proteins | sample 9270951 | NCBI WGS metagenome assembly JACXTT01 (sample SAMN15532306, study PRJNA645909) | rock metagenome | isolation source: weathered quartz diorite | place: Puerto Rico | collected 2017-06-21
CTGCCGAGAATTTCACCTCTTCAGACGCGAAGTCGACCAATATATCGCGGAAGCCTTTTTTTTCCAATAATTTATGGACAGACATTGCGCAATTATTGCAATGCATTCCGGTAACGTTTAATTCAACTAACTGCTCTGCCATAAAACAAAAGTCGGTAACAGATAAGCGAAAAATGGTAAAGTGATTGTAATATTAAAAAATCTCTTGACTTTAGCGAGTAATTTTTTACATTTGCACTCCCCAAAACGGTAGATGTAGCTCAGTTGGTTAGAGCACTAGATTGTGGTTCTAGGGGTCGTGGGTTCGAGCCCCATCATTTACCCATAACGCTTCTCATGAAAATGAGGGGCGTTTTTTGTTTGGTGCAGTGAAAAAAAGGGGGCATATAGCTTCTATTTATTTAATGGTGACGCTGCCCTTTTTGGCATATTCCACACAGCAATAGGCTCCCATCATTCGATCTTATTGCCCTCTGGGTCCATCACGTGTGCAAAATTGCCATAGCTCGTCTTTTGCACGGTGTCAACCTGCAGGCAGATGGCAGTCAGAGTGGACAAACCCCGATAGTGTTGCTAAAACGCATGGAGCGGCCAGTATTTTTATATTGTAATTGATTGCTGGTAAAATTGAAGCGCCTTAAGCAACCAAAAACCCGCAGCTGCCGAAGGAGAGCATCATGCCACATATTCCTTTGTCGCAGTAACCCTTTGTGCATGTCCACAAGCACCTTGGTGTGTCATACCAGTACAGCAGTTCCCTGCGTGGAAATGTTTGCTATCCCTGAAAAAACAGACAGAAATAATAACAATGCGGAAAGGAAAATAGCTATAGGTTCATGTACAAATATGAACCATTTTCATCTTAATTAGTTCAATATTAATGCATTTATACCGGTTTCAGTTTTATTCTGCTGATATCAAAATCCTGTAAAAAATTAACGGAATACTGTAAAGCTGGGGGCTTGCCCGGCAGGTAAATTTGTATGGTTAATTAAGAAATAAAATGGCAACACGAGAAATACAAACACTTACTCTCCCGGTTACAGGTATGAGCTGTGCCTCATGCGCAATAAGTGTAGAATCTATACTTGGCGCACAAAACGGCGTGGATAAAGCAGAGGTAAATTATGCCAGCCAATCCGTAAAAGTTGCCTTTCACCCGGATATAACAGAACCCATAAACTTGCAAAAGGCGGTTCAATCCATCGGTTATGACCTGATCATTGATACCGCAAACGGGAAAGAAAAACAAGAGGAAGCTCAGCAAAATCATTATAAAGAATTAAAAAGGAATATTACCTGGGCTACTCTGTTAACTATTCCCGTGGTGCTGATCGGGATGTTGTATATGAACTTCCCATATGCCAATTACATCATGATGGCCCTTACTGCCCCAGTGCTTTTTATTGCGGGACGAAACTTCTTCATGAACGCAGTTAAACAAGCTGCTCTCGGGAAAGCCAATATGGATACATTAGTAGCACTCAGTACGGGCATCGCCTATTTGTTCAGCGCTTTTAATACTTTTTACCCACAACTCTGGCTAAAACAAGGATTACAACCGCACGTCTATTATGAAGCAGCTTCCGTCATTATTGTTTTTATCATGCTGGGTAAACTGCTCGAAGAACGGGCGAAATCCAATACCTCTTCTGCGATCAAAAAGCTGATAGGTCTGCAACCTAAAACGGTTTTATTAATTACGCCTACAGGTGAAAAGGAAACCCTGATTGCGGATGTACGAGCCGGTGATCAAATTCTGGTACGTTCCGGCGAAAAAATACCCGTGGATGGGGAGATCTACGAAGGCGATTCCTTTATTGATGAAAGCATGATCACCGGGGAACCGGTTGCCGTGGAAAAGAAGACCGGTGATAAAGTGTTTGCCGGCACCATTAATCAAAAAGGGAGTTTCCGTTTCCGGGCAGAAAAAGTAGGCGGCAGTACCTTACTGGCGCAGATCATCCAACTGGTGCAGGACGCCCAGGGATCAAAGGCGCCTGTTCAAAAACTGGTGGATAAAGTAGCCGGGATTTTTGTGCCGGTCGTGATAGGTATTGCCTTACTGGCGATGGTTACCTGGCTGATTGTTGGCGGGCAACATGCTTTTACCCAAGGCTTATTGGCACTGGTCACTGTTTTAGTGATTGCCTGTCCATGCGCATTGGGTCTGGCTACGCCAACAGCCATTATGGTAGGCATAGGAAAAGGCGCAGAAAACGGGATTTTAATAAAAGACGCCGAGGCGCTGGAACTGGGCCACAAAGTAAATGCAATCGTTTTGGATAAAACAGGTACGATCACGGAAGGAAAGCCAGTTGTTACAGACCTGCTTTGGTCAAATACAGTAAAGAATAATCAAAATAAACTAAAAAACGTTCTTTTCGTGATGGAACAGCAATCGGAACATCCATTGGCAGAGGCGGTTGTTGCTTACTTAAAGTCGGCAGAGGTAATTTCTACAAAACTAACATCCTTTAATAGTTTGACAGGCCGTGGTGTCGAAGCAATATTTGAAGGTCAGCATTATTTTGTCGGAAGTCATAAGTTGATTGATGAAAAAAAAATCGCGATCCCCGATGAACTAAAGGAGCCTATAGCGTCTTTTTTAAACCAGGCAAAAACAGTTATCTATTTTGCGGATGATAAAAATGTACTGGCAATAGCAGCCGTCGCGGATCAAATCAAGGCAAATTCTGCCGAAGCGGTACAACAATTAAGAAAACAAGGTATCGAAGTATATATGCTGACAGGAGATAACGCACAAACTGCAGCCGCAATTGCCGGACAAGCTGCTATTGATCATTTTCAGGCGGATACACGGCCATCTGATAAAGCGGAATTTGTAAAAAAATTACAGAAAAGCGGAAAAACGGTTGCCATGATTGGTGACGGCATTAATGATAGCCAGGCATTGGCCCGGGCCGATGTTTCTATTGCAATGGGGAAGGGTTCAGATATTGCGATTGATGTGGCAAAGATCACGCTGGTTTCTTCTGATCTGCAACTGGTACCCAAAGCATTGCGGTTATCGAAACTAACAGTTCAAACCATCAGGCAAAACCTTTTCTGGGCATTTATTTATAACCTGATCGGTATTCCAGTCGCAGCAGGCATTTTGTATCCCTTCTATGGATTTTTGCTCAACCCTATGATCGCAGGTGCAGCAATGGCGCTGAGTTCCGTATCGGTAGTGAGTAACAGCCTCAGACTTAAACTCTCAAAACTTAATCTTTAATATACAAATTCATAAACATGGAAACTTTAAAATTTAAAACCAATATCAATTGCAGCGGCTGTATTGCTACCGTAACGCCTGCATTAAACGGACTGAAAGATATTCAGTATTGGGAAGTAGATACCGCAAACCCAGATAAAATTCTGACAGTAAACACTGAAAGTAACTTAACAGCATTGCAGGTAATTGATGCCCTTAATCAAAAGGGTTATAATGCGCAATCTATAGCGTAACTTTAAAACATAATCAATAAAATATGATACTTCATATTAAAAACATGGTCTGCGACCGTTGCCTGATGATTGTTCGCCAGCAGCTGGAGAACCTGGGTTTTACTGTAAAGCGGGTGGTATTGGGTAATGCAGAAATTACCCCCGAGCCTGACGAAGAGCAGATGCAACTCATTTCGGCTGCTTTAAAAGTTTCTGGTTTTGAGCTGATTAACAAGGAAACGGATAAGATCATTGAATCTATAAAAAATGCGGTGATCGAATTGGTACATCATTCTGATTTGTCTGAAATAAATATGTCCTTTTCAGATATAATAGCGAACCGTGTTGGTAAAGACTATGCCCATTTGAGCCGGCTGTTCTCTAACTCGCAAGACACCACTATCGAACGGTTTATTATTGAGCAAAAGGTAGAAAAGATCAAAGAATTACTGGAGTACGGCGAATTGAACCTTAATGAAATCGCCTATCAAATGGGTTACAGCAGTAGTGCGCATTTGTCAACGCAATTTAAAAGCGTCACAGGCTTAACACCAAGTCAGTTCAAATCTTCGGAAAAAGCAGGCAGAAAAGCAATTGATAAAATTTAATTTACGCAATAGGATATAAATATTTTACGGAATTATATAAAAACCCTTAGACAAAGTGCCCGTATCTTAGCAATAGATAAAAAATCAAACAGAGTTGCAATATTTTAAACGATAAACGTTTTAATAAGAACATGAAATATATAGTTGTTTTTCTTATCCTGAATGTGCTGCTGCTATCCTCGATCCCGGGAATGGCGCACGTCCATTATGGAAAAACAACTTGTTGCAAGCACATTGCTAGCCATGATTGCGGCAAACAGTCAAAACATACTTCTGATGACGACTGCGCAAAAGGTACCTGCAATACAATGTTGTCCTGCGGTGCCAACGGATTTTTAGTGGCTTCTCCGATTTCTCTTTCACCAGCTATGGTCGACCTCAGCAATCAAATAACTCGTCCTTTTATTACGGGTGAATTATCGGATTATCATAGCAATGACTGGAACCCTCCAAAAGGTTAATAATTACTCTCCATTTAACCGGGTAATCCCCGGCTGTAGTATTCAATTAATTATTAATCTTTAAATTCAAAAATCATGAAAAAGTTTCTTTTCATCACTATGGTGATGTTATTATCAGTCGTATCGATTACTTACGCCAATACCCCTTGCTGCAACAGCAAGATGAATCATTGTACCAAGTGTTCCTATGGTTGTGACAAACCGAATTGCCTGGATTATTGCAGCAAAAGTTGCAGGGAATCGGGCGACTGCACGACTAAATGCAAGTAACATAAATGACGGCAGCCCTGGCTTACGGGGCTGCCTTATAACCTAACTATTTATAATACGTATAATTTTATTATTTTCGAACTGTGAAACGTAGCACACTTATCATATTAACGGCTGTCTACCTTTTATCCTGTGTGGGTATGAGTGTGACCCGTTTGTATTGCTGTGGTAAGCTGAGGTCGGTAAGTTTCAGCTATGGAGCAGACGATAGTGCGGTCGGCCAAACGAAAAGCAATAAAAAATGCTGCGGCCACGAAAAGCAAAGTTTTAAGGTAAAGGATAACCACTTTAACAGTACTTCGCTTGCGCTAAATCACCCTCTGCCTGCAATTATTCCGTCATTTATCCGTGTGAACAATGAGTCTGCTCCAAATTTATTAAACGCTCATATCAATTATCGGGGGAATGCCCCGCCTGGGCACCCGGATATACCGGCCTATACCCTTTATTGCACCTACCGGATCTGATCCTGTACACTCCTTTATTAGCCGAGATACTATAGCGGCTAATCCTGAATTTTCAATTCATCATCTTAATTTATAATTCACGCATCGGGCTTGCCTTATGCCATTTACCCATTCTTAATTTTTAAAAACATGAAAAAACTCATGCTGATGGCTGCTGCCATCTTATTCTCTGCGGCCACTGTTTTTGCAGCTGACATGCACAATGGTAAAATGTCTGCCGACACCACCAAAAAAACGAAACCTGCAAAAGTACAGTACACCTGTACCATGCACCCGGAAGTGATTTTGGATAAGCCTGGCAAATGCCCGAAATGCGGTATGACCCTGGTGAAAAAGGTCGAAAAGAAGAAACCGGCAGAAAAAATGAAAATGTAATTGACCTCAGTTCTCCGTCAACCAGCGGAGAACTGATTAAACACATTAAGATGATCAATAAACTTATTTCCCTGTCTTTAAAGAACAGGTATATCGTACTCCTGGTGGCTGTTGGCTTATTCGCCTGGGGCGCTTATGCAGTCAATCAAAACCCTATTGACGCCATACCCGACTTGTCGGATAACCAGGTGATCGTGTTCACCGAATGGCAGGGCCGCAGCCCGCAAGTTATGGAAGACCAGGTTACCTATCCATTGGTGAGCAATCTCCAGGGCATTCCCAAAGTGAAAGCCATCCGGGCTACATCTATGTTCGGGATGAGTTTTGTCTATATTGTATTTGAGGATAAAGCCGATATCTACTGGGCGCGCAGCCGGGTACTGGAACGACTGAACTATGCACAACGCCTGCTGCCGCAAGGTATTACGCCGACATTAGGACCGGACGGTACCGGCGTGGGGCATATCCTCTGGTACACGCTGGATGCCAAAGGCATGAACCTGGGTGAGCAACGTGCGTTGCAGGATTGGTATGTAAAGCTGGGTTTGCAAACCGTTCCCGGCGTTAGTGAGGTAGCCTCCTTTGGCGGTTTTGAAAAACAATACCAGGTCAATATCGACCCGCATAAGCTCAATTATTATAACATCCCGCTTTCACAAGTGCTCAAAGCCATCAAAAGTAATAACAATGATGTTGGCGGGCGCAAATTTGAAATGAATGGCACAGGTTACGTCGTACGCGGATTGGGCTATATCAAAACGATACAGGATGTGGAGAACATCCCGGTTGGCGTGATCAAAACCATTCCGGTGACCATCAAAGATATTGCTACCGTGCGAATGGGCGGCGATGAACGGCTCGGCATTTTCGATCGCAATGGCGATGGTGAAGCCGTTGGGGGAATCGTGGTGATGCGTTATGGCGAGAATGCCGACCAGGTTATCAAATCTGTAAAAGCAAAAATGGCTGATATTCAAAAAGGCGTTCCCGCAGGAGTCAGTTTCAATATCGCTTATGACCGGAGTGAACTGATCGAGAACGCTATCGGTTCAGTCAAACATACCCTGATCGAAGAAATGATCGTGGTGTCGCTCATTGTGATCCTGTTCCTGTTCAGTTGGCGAAGTGCTTTGAGTATCATTATCCAGATACCCATTACCATCGCGGCAAGCTTTATACTGCTCAATGCATTCAGCATCAGCTCCAATATCATGTCCTTAACCGGAATTGCCCTGGCCATCGGCGTGATCGTGGATAATGGCATCGTGATGGTCGAGAATGCGCACCGTAACTTATCTATCGCTCAACAAAAAGAAAAATCATGACCACTATAGAAAGAATTAAGATAATTGAACAATCCTGCAAACAGGTGGGCCGTGGCGTGTTTTTCTCCACTGTTATTATTGTAGCCTCGTTCCTGCCGGTGTTCCTTCTATCCGGGCAGGAGGGGAAATTGTTCGGTCCGCTGGCCTGGACAAAAACCTTTATACTCGGCATCGATGCTATACTGGCTGTTACGCTGGCCCCGGTGCTTATTTCATTTTTCCTGAAGGGGAAACTGCGAACGGACGACCATAACCCATTGAACCGGGGATTGGAAAGAATTTACAAACCTGTGCTTGATTGGTGTGTAAGATGGCGGAAGACCACTTTAGCCATCAATATCATTGCCCTGATCGTCAGCATACCATTACTGATTTCGTTAGGCAGCGAGTTTATGCCGCCACTGGATGAAGGAACGATCCTGTTTATGCCGGTGACGCAGCCCGATGTTTCCAATGCACAAGCCAAACAACTTTTGCAGGTTCAGGATAAGATCATCAAAAGTGTACCCGAAGTGGCTAATGTCCTTGGCAAAGCCGGCCGGGCTAACACCGCGACGGATAATTCACCGATCAGCATGACGGAAACGATCATCCTGTTAAAACCGAAAGACCAGTGGCGAAAGGGTATTAAAAAAGAAGGTATCATTAATGAACTAAATGCCAAGCTGCAAATTCCGGGTGTGGTGAACGGCTGGACACAGCCGATCATCAACCGCATCAATATGCTATCAACCGGTATCCGTACCGATGTAGGCTTAAAGATATACGGGCAGAACCTGGATACGATCAATGTATTGGCAACAAAAATGAAGCAGGCATTACAAGGTGTAAGCGGGGTAAAAGACCTGTATGTTGACCCCATCACGGGCGGCAAGTATCTGGACATTCAGGTAAACAAGGAGGAGATTGGGCGTTATGGTTTGAGTGTGGATGATGTGAACGAAGTTGTGGAAAGCGCGCTGGGTGGGATGAATTTAACTACGACGGTGGAAGGTCGGCAGCGGTTTAGCGTTAATGCGAGGCTGGCGCAGGATTACCGTAATAACATCGAAGCCATCAAGCGGACATTGGTTCAAACCATGAATTATGGCCCGATTCCCTTGTCATCGGTAGCCGATATTAAGATCAGCGATGGTCCGGCCATGATACAATCGGAGAATGCTTTGTTACGTGGTACCGTATTGTTTAATGTGCGCGACCGCGATCTCGGCAGTACGGTCAACGAGGCGCAGGACAGGTTAAATACGATGATCAAGACCCTGCCAAAAGGCTACTATATCGAGTGGAGCGGGCAATATGAAAACCTGATAAGGGCAGAACGGACGCTAAAACTGATACTACCTATTGTATTGGTTATCATTTTCGCCTGTTTATATTTCGCCTTTCATTCTATCAGAGAGGCGTTCTTTAGCCTGATCAGTATCCCGTTCGCGCTCATTGGCGGGGCCTATATGGTTTATTTCTTCGGCGTGCATTTATCGGTTGCTGTTGCGGTCGGCTTTATCGCGCTGTTTGGTATCGCGGTTGAGACAGGTATTGTAATGGTTATCTACCTGAACGATGCTATGCAGCAATTAGTGGCTCTCAAAGGTAATTCCAGTGAAACGATCACCAGGGAAGATCTGCGGGAGTATGTGATGAACGGTGCGGTCAAACGCTTGCGGCCAAAATTGATGACGGTTTGTGTAGCTCTGTTCGGTTTAGTGCCGGTACTGTGGGCCACCGGAACCGGCAGCGATGTGATGCGGCCGATTGTTCTACCGATGATTGGTGGCGTATTAACTTCTTCTACACATATTTTACTGGTTACACCATTGATCTTTTTAATGGTAAAGGAATATGAACTTAAAAAGCATGGCAAGTTGGACATATTGGAGGTGAAAGAATCATGAAAGCGAAACAACAAATTATCGCCATTATATTTTTTTTTATAACAGGCGTTGTCGAAGCACAGACCCTGCCGCTGGACAGCGTACTGGCGAGGGTCGCCGCTAATCCGGCGTTGCAGGCTTATGATGCCAAAACTAAAGCACAGGATGCGTATGCCGCCGGCGCCAAAAACCTCGACGCACCAAGACTCAGCGCAGGACAATACCAGGTGCCTTATCAGTTTAATCCAAACGGCGGCTCGTTCATGATCCAGGCGGAGCAGATGTTCACCAATCCGGCAAAACTGCGTGCAAAAGAAGATTATCTGAAAGGTCAATCAAAGGTTACGGCGGCGGATAAGGATTATCTTAAGAACCAGCTATTCGCACAGGCTAAACAGGATTATTACGAACGCGTTGTGTTGGAAAAGAAGCTCTCCCTATTGCAACAAACGCAAAGTCTCCTGGAGTATATGTTGAAAGATGCTAATATCCGGCTGACCTATGGCAAGGAAAGACTGCCCAATATTTACAAAGCCAAAGCTGAATTGTATGAACTGGACAATACACGAGAGGAACTTCGCAATCAAATCAGTCAAAAGAATATTCAGCTCAACACATTGATGAACCGGGATAAAGCGGCACCATTTGCTGTAGATACCAGTATTTCATTGAAAGATTATCAAGCGGTAATTACCGATACTGCGGCTTTGGCGAATAATCGAAGTGACATCAAGGGCATTAACCGGAATATTGACTTACAACGATTAAACGCCCAAATGGAGTACAGCAAACGCAAACCCGATTTTGGCGTACAGGCAGCGCATATGATCAGTTACGGTGGTTATCCTAACCAGTATATCCTGATGGCTTCCGTTACAATACCTATTGTACCCTGGGCCTCTAAGGAGTATAAAGCCAATCTGAAAGGCATCCGTTACGAAACAGAGGAATTGCAACAGAAAAGAGAAGATATTTTGAACCAGGCCGCAGGCATGCTGGCGGGTATCAGGACAGACTTAAGCAGCAAAGAAAGGCAGCTCAATAATTATCAGCAAAACATTATTCCCGCCTTGCAAAACAGTTATAAAACGGCTTTACTGGCGTACGACCAGAACACCGGCGACCTGCCGTCTGTGCTCACCAGCATTAAAGATCTGCAAGCGGCAAGGATGACCGCATTGGACCGTATGCAGGAATTATTAACGTTACAGGTAGCTTATGAAAAGGAAAATGAAAGTCATTAAAATAATTTTGTCCTGCGTTTTGTTAGGCGTATGGCTGCTTGGCGCGTGTACCCACGACAAAAAGGAGCAGGCTAAAACGCAAGGGAAAACCGATGTTAAATACACTTGCCCTATGCACCCGCAAGTGCTCGAAGATCATCCGGGGACTTGTCCGATCTGCGGCATGACATTGGTCAAAAAATCGGGGCAGGCCAGCGAAGGCGCTGGTATCAGCTTAAATACGGTTTTGGAGCCGGTTAATTCGTCGGTTATTTCATCCGTTAAGGCGATTACACCGAGACAGAAAGAAGTTCCAATCGTCATTGCCGCTGAAGGCTACCTGGACTTTGATACACGGACATTTAATAATATCGCTTCGCGCTTCTCCGGGCGCATCGAAAAATTATATATCAAATACGCCTTCCAGGAAATCCATCGTGGGCAGCGAATATTCGATATTTATAGTCCCGAATTGGTTACAGGCCAGCAGGATTTGATCTACCTTACCAAAAACTCGCCTGCTGAAACTGGTTTGATCGGCGCTGCCAAACAGAAATTATTCTTGTTGGGAATGACCGGCGCGCAGGTTGAGCAAATCGTTAGAACAGGCAAAGCCTTTTATAGTATGCCGGTATATAGCCTCTATGAAGGCCATGTGCATGACGTGGCGCATAGTCAAATGTCTGAAGCGCAACCCGCAAACAGCCCAAGTAATTTTGCCGGAAATGTTCCCTTGGCCGTTAAGGAAGGCATATATGTCGAAAAAGGACAGACGCTATTCAATGTCGTTGATCCTCACATGCTTTGGGCAGTCATTAAGATCAATAGCTCACCTGTTGCTGCCATAAAACTGCATCAACCGGTTAAGCTGATAATTCCTGACGAACCGGGTAAAACAATAAGCGGTCAGGTAGATTTTATTGAGCCGACACTGCAGAACGGTGATAAAACCACAAGCGTTCGTGTTTATGTACATAATATGAACCACGAATTGAAAGTGGGCAGCCTGGTGAAGGCTGAAATAGAAGCACGAAATAGGAGTGGCCTTTGGGTACCGCGTACAGCAATAGTTGATTTAGGGAAGACCAGGATCGTTTGGCTAAAGACCGGCGAGGCATATCACGCTTACCAAGTGCAAACAGGGGTTGAAAATGGCAATGAAATACAGATAACAAAGGGATTAACAGCGGCCGACAGCATTGCGGTAAACGCGCAATATTTATCGGATAGTGAAAGCTTTATAAAAACACAAGGAAATGAATAGCATCAAAATAGCAATAGGATTAATAGCGCTGTTAGGGCTTGCTGCTTGCAAACCAAAGCCACCACAACAGGTAATCGCAAAACAACAAGCCAAAGCGTATTACACTTGTTCCATGCACCCACAGGTTCATGAGGAACATCCGGGGAATTGCCCTATTTGCGGCATGAAACTGATTAAAGTCGAGCTTACGGGAAATGACGCAATGAGCAGTAATAAAATTACGCTCACAGCAACACAAATCCAGTTGGCGGGTATTCAAACCGATACCGTACGCGAAGAAAATACCGGTGTACAAAAAACGCTGACAGGTACCGTAACAACGGATGAAAACAAGACAGAGGAACTAAGCGCAAGAGTTGCCGGGCGAATACAGCAATTGTTTGTACGTACTGTCGGTGAAAGAATTACCGCAGGCCAGCCTGTTTTTACTATTTACAGCGAAGACTTACAAGAAGCAGAAAAAGAATATTTGCTGGCTAAACAGCAGCAAAAAGTACTACATAATCCGGATGTCGATTACAAGCAGCTTATTAGTGCCGCGGAGAGTAAGTTACACTTATGGGGACTAACTTCAGAACAAATCAAACGGCTGGCCAAGTCGGGGAAAGCACAAGCAACTGCAACGGTATTAAGCAAGATCAGCGGTACGGTTAGTGATATAGCGGTACATGAGGGCGACTATGTCACAGAAGGCATGACCATTTTAAAAACACAGGCCTTAAACAGTCTTTGGGTGGAGGCACAGTTGTACTCCGGTGAGACAGCACATTATCATGTAAACGATAGGGCAAGTGTTGCCTTTCCTGATTTGAACGGGCAAGTGATCAATGGTAAGGTTGAGTTTATTAACCCAGAATTATCGGATCAGTCAAAGGTGGATTTGATACGGGTAAGTATTTCCAACCCACAAGGGCTGGTCCGCCCCGGGATGTTAGCCTATATCTCTGTCGGTTCGGAAGGTGACCGTAATCTGGCAATACCGGCCTCCGCTGTATTGACCGATGGCAAGGGTAGTATTGCATGGGTTAAGAATGCAGATGGCAGCTTTTCACCAAAAATGATCTCGGTCGGTGCGGGAAATCAAAGCTATTTACCGGTTATCTCAGGATTAAAGCTGGGGGAAGTTGTAGTCACCAGCGGCGTATACTTACTGAATAGCGAATCGATATTTAAGAATGGAAGTGATCAGATGGCAGGAATGAAAATGTAAGATTTAACCCTGCGTTTTAGTTTGACTTAAATTAATAAATTCACAATCCTTTGCGAGTCGGCTATGAAACGGTTCGAGATTTGTACCGTTAAGGACCCGGCGTCTTTTATGAAAATGAGGGGCGTTTTTGTTTTGAGCTTTTCAATTAGGTTAAATTCTAAAAATGTAAATTTAGGGATGATAGATATTGAAAATATTAGGCAGTATCAGATTGAAAGACCTGGTCGCTTGAGTTTATTTGCTGAAGATTTTGACAGGCTACCGACGGAACATAAAGATCAAATTACTTTTCTGGACAAGACAGCTACAGAATTTTTATATGATTTTTTAAAAGTAGCGAAACTTATTGCCAGTAATGATGACCCATTTAGCAAAAATAATTTTAAATCAGTTGAACACTACACCAACATGGCTGATGACGGTGGACTAAAAAAGTGGCTGTACAATAGAGAAATACCGTTTAAAAGTGAAGTTTTTTTATTAGAAGATGATGGCATTCTTACAACATGGAAAATGATTGTTAAATATGCGCCAGATCTGTTTTTTGGGAATGACGTTGTTGTATTTGACAAGACTCTGAATTGGTGCTTATTTTACTTTCATCAGGATCACCTGTTTTTTGGAAGAGATAATGTGTATAACTCCGCGAATGATTACGCAAAAATGGATGAGATAAACAGACTTAAGAAAAAATATCCAAATATGAAATTTCCTTATTAATACAGTTATCCATTAAATATGTGCTATGCGCCGTAAATGAGCTATAGATCGGTTCGAGATTTGTACCATAAAAGACCTGATAAATAAAAGCCCATTTACGCTAAAAGAAGTAAGAGCTGGAGATTGGTACCGAATAAACAGAACGGTTTCGAACAGTAGGGGACAGTTGGAAAAAATGAAGCATTATTTTTGTAAGATTGCTGATTTTAAACAAGACTAACAACCTATTCTTATAGATGAAATCGTTTTTTAAATGCTTTATTATTTACTTAAGCCTGCCTTGTTTTTGCTTTGCGCAACAGGCGCAAATACGTAAACTGGAATGCGAACATTTGTCGGTGCCTTTGGGTATAGACAATCCGCATCCCCGTTTTACCTGGCAAATGGATGATTCCGGCGATGGCGCTAAGCAAACAGGCTATCAAATAGCTGTCGGTACGGATTCTGCTAAAGTTGTAAAAGGTAATGGCGATGATTGGATGGTTCATCAAACAAACTCAAGTGCCGGCCTGGCAATCTATGATGGTAAAGCCCTGCAACCATTTACCAAATACTATTGGAGCATAACATTATGGGATAAGAACGGCAGGCCCTGCAAACCGGCTATAAGCAGTTTTGAAACGGGTATGATACACACCTCAAGCTGGCAGGGATCGTGGATAAGCGATGGAGAAACCATCAAAGCTAAAGCAGCACCTTATTTTCGGAAAGCATTCGAGACTTCAAAACGCATTGTTTCAGCTCGGGCCTATATCAGTGCAGTGGGTTTGTATGAACTTTATATCAACGGACAAAAGATAGGCGACCATCGCCTTGATCCGATGTATACCCGCTTTGACCGCAGGACGCTCTATGTTACTTACGATGTGACCAGAAATCTGCAAACCGGTAAAAATGCCATTGGGGTATTGCTGGGCAATGGCTGGTATAATTTCCAATCGATAGGGGTATGGGACTTTGAACGCGCGCCATGGCGCAATCGCCCGGCGTTTTGCCTGGACATGCGGATCACCTATAGCGATGGCTCGACACAGGTAATCACGTCCGGCAAAGACTGGAAAACATCGCTTAGCCCCGTCACTTACAATAGTATTTATACCGGCGAACATTACGATGCCCGCCTGGAACAACCGGGATGGGATACGCCGGCTTTTGATGATAGCAAATGGCATAACGTAATCAACAGGCAGGTCCCTGCGCAGGCGGTAGTGGCACAGGCCATGCAGCCCATACGCAACGTTGAAAAGATAGCGCCTGTA
>JACXTT010008230.1_pt1 | contig 14502 bp, 14 predicted proteins | sample 9270951 | NCBI WGS metagenome assembly JACXTT01 (sample SAMN15532306, study PRJNA645909) | rock metagenome | isolation source: weathered quartz diorite | place: Puerto Rico | collected 2017-06-21
CATCGGCGACCGGGCTCTCGCGATCGAGCTCGACGTGACGGCGCGCGACGCGATCGAGCCGGCGCTCGCCGCCGCGGAAGCGCAGCTCGGCATCCCCGACATCCTGGTGAGCTCTGCCGGCATCGGCGCGTGCACGGCTTTCTGGGAAAGCGATCCCGACGAGTTCGAGTACGTGCTCCGCGTGAACCTCATCGGCACGTTTCTCGTCGCGCGCGCGTTCACCCGACGGCTGCTCGCGGCGGGGCGGCCCGGGGCGATCGTGAACATCGCGTCGACCAACGCGTTCATCCCGGCGACGGGGCTCGCGGCCTACTGCGCCTCGAAGGGCGGCGTGCTCATGTTCACGCGCGTCGCTGCGATGGAGCTGGGCGCCCGCGGCATCCGCGTGAACGCGATCGCGCCCGGCTCGACGCTCACGGGCCTCACGACGATGGCCTTCACCCAGCCACGGATGGAGCAAGGCTTCCTGCGTCACACGCCGATGGGGCGTTTCGGCCGCCCCGACGACGTCGCACAGGCCGTTCTCTATCTCGCGTCGCCGCTGTCGGCGTGGGTCACGGGTCATCTGCTTGTCGTCGACGGCGGCCAGTCGCTGCGCGGGCTGCCGCTGTATCTCGAGAACATGACGGCGGCGTGAAGCGATCGACGGCGCCGCGGTCGCTGCGATGGCACATGCGCCGTCGTCGCAGACCGCATGTGCGATGATTCGCCCTTTGGTCGTATGGACCTCCGCCCGCTAGCTCTCCATACTGGACTGGTTTCAAGCTCCGAATGGAGGAGGACTCAATGTCGAACGCTGAACGCTGGACTCGTACGATCGTGGTGGCTGGGGTGTTGGCGGTGGGGATCGCGAGCTCGGGAGCAGCCGCCTCTCGCGTGGTGGGACCGTTGACGGCGACGTCGAACGCGCCACACGCGCACGGCCGTGCGAAGCTCACGCTGAAGACCGCGTCGAAGGGCCGTTTCCAGGTCGGCGCCCGACGGCTCGGACCGCACGCGTCGTTCGACGTCGTGATCGGCGGCATCAAGGTCGGCACGTTGACGACCAACGTGGCCGGCGCCGGGAAGCTGAAGCTCAGCACCAATCCGCGGCCCGGGGAGCATCTCCTCGGCGTCGACCCGCGCGGCAAGACCGTCGAAGTGCGCGACCAGAACGGCGACGACGATCTCGAAGGCGACATGCCGGACGGTGACGACAACGGTGGTTCGGCCGGCGGCGCCTTCGCCTGCTGCACGTCGAACGACGGCGAGCAGGAGTGCGAGGTCGAGACCCCAGCCGAGTGCTCGTCCAAGGGCGGACAGACGGTCGACGGCGTCCAGTCCTGCATCCCCAACCCGTGCGGCACGAGCGGCGGCGGTGAGGTGGTGTGCTGCTTCAACAGCAGCGCCGCGGGCGCGTTCGTGGACGAGGAAGCCGAGAACGAGTGCGACGAGACGTCGTCGCAGGAGTGCGCCATGGGCGGCGGAACCGTCGTGGGAGCGACGTCCTGCGAGCCGAATCCGTGCAGCCCGGTACCGCCGCCGACCGTCACGGTGTGCTGCGTGCCCCAGGACTCCGAAGCCGAATGCGAGATCCTGACGCCCGAGCATTGCGCCGCGCAGAACGGAAAGCCGAGCGACGCGACGTCGTGCGAGTCGGATCCGTGCAGCGCAGACTCCGGCGGTGGAGACTCCGGCGGCGGGGACAGCCAGGGCGGTGACGACGGTGGCGGGTCGTCCGGAGGCTCCGGCGACGGCGGCGGACAGGGCGACTGATCGACGCCCGCGGCATGGCGCCGTCCGCTCGGGATCGCCGAGCGGGCGGCGCGCCGCGAGCGCCAGACCTGGCCGGTTGCCTACTCCACGAAGGCGCCGCTCGGTGAGCAGAACGTGTCCGACGGCTGATCGGCGCACTGGGACGGCACCGGCGCGTTCTTGATCTTCGTCGTCGTTGCCGTCGCGTTCGCGTCGAAGCCGTGGACGCAGTACCGGTCGCCGCCGCGGATCAAGAGATAGCCGGACGTCGTTCGACGGGTGGGTCGTAGTCCTGGCCGCGGGCGGGTGACGAGGTGTTCGTGCACGGCGCCCGCGTTCCGAGTGGGATTGCACGTCACGACGCCGCCGGCGCGCCCTGGCACGTGCGCGGTCCCGAGCGCGTCCTCCCGACCCGGCGCGGCATTGGAACTCGGAAGCTAGCAACCTCCCCGATAACCGTCGACGCCGTTCACCGATTTCGAGTGCTGGCGCCGATCGCAGAACGCGCCAAGCATGACCTCCATCACATCACACACGCCCCGAGGGAGGTGCTCATGAGAATCTCGCGATCGTTGTCGGTGATCGGTGCCGGGTTGGCGCTGGCGCTCTTCGCGCTACCCGCCTTCGCGCAGCCCATCTGCGGGAGGAAGGACTGCAAGGAGGAGATCGCCGCGTGCGTCCAGTCCGAGTGCAGCGGGCTCCAGGGTGCGGAGCGCGCCCGGTGCAAGAAGGACTGCGTGCAAGCCGTTCGTGCGGCCTGCGATGAAGACCAGGAGGTCTGTCATCCGGCCGGCACCACCAGCACCACCGAGGCGACCACGACGACCGTTCAGGAGACGACGACGGTCCAGGAGACCACGACCACGTCGACCACGCTCCCCGGCTCACCGTCCGGCGGATTTCTCGACTGAGTCGCAGGGAGGCGGGAGCGGACGGGCTCCCGCCTCCCCCGATCGCTCGCGTTCCGCTCGACGACGCTCGCGCGCGCCGCCGCTCCTCAGTCGACGAACGCGCCGCTCGGGGACGCGACGCAAGCCGCGTCGCAGCAGCGGCCCGAGCCGACGACACCGCCTCGCGCTTCGCAGAGGTCCGCGCTCGACTTCGTCGAGCAACGGTTCAGCACGGGCGGGCACGTGCTGCTGTCGACGCAGCTCGTGACGCCGTCGTCGCACTTGCCGCTCGTGCACGTGCCGGGCTCGCAGATCGCGCACGTCACGAAGCCCGACTTCTTTCCGCAGGTCGAACGCGCGGCGCAGCGCGTGACGGCGCCTTTGCAGTTCGTATCGATGTCGCCGTCGCGGACGGCGTCGCGGACGTGGTGCGCGACGCAGCTCACGTACTGGCCGTGGTTGCCGGTGCACGGGCAGGCCCGGCTGATCTCCGCGCGCACCTCGGGAACACGTGAATCCGCACACCGGGCAAATGCGCTGGAGACGCCCAGCGCGGCGAGCGCAGCGACGAACGCGAACCGGAACGCATTCGATTTCATCATCGACTCCCTTCGTGAGGGGCCACGGACACCGTTCGGGAAGCTAGTTCGAGCTGCCGCGGAAGCGTGCCGGCCGTCAATCGTCCTTAGGTCGTAGAGCTGGCTCGTCGGTGGGCCGCCGGCCGGGCCGCGCAGGTACCGCGTCCACCCGCGTCGAACGACGGGGCGCATCGCCCAGGACGACGACTGGCTCACGTCGACCCGCGATACCGCGTGCGTCGTAGACGCCGTCAGCGCACCGCGCGGCCGAGCTCACCGCCCACGCGACGGATGTAGGGCGCGGCAGCGACGAGCGTGCCGACGCCCCACGCGGCGAGCGCTCCGGCAACGCTCGCGATCCCGTGCTCGCGTGGCACCGCCCAACCGAGGCCGAAGGTGAGCGCGACACCCGCGGCGAGCCGTGCGATCGTGGCGGGTTGCACGCGCGCGAGCGCCGGCATGCCGCCCGCATGGAGGTAGAGCACCAGCGCCAACGCATCACCGGCGAGCATGCCGGCTGCAACACCGGTCGCACCGGCGGCGCGTGCCAGCACGGCGAGCACCACGACGGTCGCGGCCAGCATCTCGACCGCGACGCGCGCGTCGGTCCGCGGGTGCCGCGCCCATACGCCGGTGCGGAAGACGCCCGCGGCCGCGACGAGCGGGATGCGCCACACGAGCAACGCCAAGAGCGGCGTCGCATCGCGAAAGCGGTCCGTGAACAGCACGACGGTGAGCGGATCGGCAGCGATCCAGAGCGCCACCGCGCCCGGCAGCGCGACGCTCAGCACGGCCTCGAGCGTCGTCGCCTCGATCCGCGCGCCCCGCTCGGTGTCGGCCACGCGCGCCAGCGTCGGGAAGAGCGACATATAGAGGAACGTCGACCACGAGACGACGAAGAGCGGCAGCTTCACGGCGAGGGCGTAGCGCGCGACCTCGTCGGCGGGCCGGAAGAGCCCGAGCACGAGCACGTCGACATTCAGCATGAGCCCGCGCGCGATGCTCCCGGGGCTGAGCCTGGTCGCGCGCCACAGCCAGCCGAAAAACCCGCGCGTCTCGAGCACGAGCGCGCCATGGCTTCGTACGAACACGACCAACTGCACCGCAGCGCGGATCGCCGTCGATAGGAGCCAGAAGACGCCGACCCGTACAACGTCACGCGGCGAGCGAACGCCGGCGACGCATAGGCCCAGAAATGCGATTTGGCCCACGAGCGTCCCGAGTCCGATCACGCGCGCGCGCTCGAGCGCGAGGAACGCAAAGCGCAACGTCACCGGGACGAGCGCCCCGGCGAGCCCGAAGATCGCCGCGCTGGTTTGCATGTCGGGCGACATCCCGCGCGCCCAAAGCAGCGCGACCACCAGCACGAAGGCGACGACGAACTGCGCCCACGACACGAGCAGGCTCAGGCCGGCCAGTCTCGGCAGCTCGTCGGGATTCCGCACGCCCTCGGGCGTGAGGAGCGCCTCCGTACCGCCGGTGCACACGAGCTGTAGCAGGGCGAACACCGCCATCCCGTACTGCACCGCGCCGAGGCTGCTCGCGTCGTCCAGCGCCCGGGTCAAGTAGAGGATCGACGCCAGCGACACGACGCGCGTCGCGCCCTCGGCGACGATGAGCCACGCGGAGTTGCCGAGGACGCGGGAGAGCGCGGAGGACCCGGCCTCCGTCGCGGAGGCGCTTCGCTCGGACGATCGTCGGTTCGTCATGCGGCGAGCGGCCGGCTCACGATCGGCCGGCGCTCACCGCTCGCGCGCCATGATCGCGCGCTCCTCGGCGTTCATCTTGTCGCGGATGCGCGAGCCGTTCCCCAGGTGGCGCACGGACGGCGGACCGCCTTCCGAGAAGAGCTCCTCGTAGGCCTGCGCGGGTTCGTACTGCGCGGGCTTGCGATCGCCGATCGTGACGCCGAGGAGCTGCTCGACCAGATCGACATCGTACATGCGGACCGCGTCGTAGTCCGTCAGCAGCGCACACACCTCGACGCAGATGTAGCACCCGATGCACTCCTGGAAGCGGTCCTGCACGGGCTGCACGCCGCGTCCGGGCAGCGTGCCGGGCGCCAGGTACTCGATGCACTGCACCGGGCAGAACTCGGGGCACTTGCCGCACGGAAAGCAGAGGTTCACGTCCATGAACGCGACCTCGCGCGGCCGCTTCTTCTTCTCGCCGATCTCGTCGGGCCACGGCGCGTCGGGAACGCGATCTTCCTTGAGGCGGCGTTTGATGATGTCGATCGCAGACATACGAGCCTCTGCGATGGTCGTACCAGGGTCGTCCCGACGACACCATGGGCGTCGTAGAGGTGTCCGCCTCGATGCCGGGCACGCCTGATTTCGGATCGTTGGTCACAGGTTGGTCAAAGCACCCGGTGGATCCAGGTCGTTGAGGGCGCCGGGTCGGCTCGCGTCGTCGCCGTTCGTGTAGGTGGCGAAGGTGAGGTTGATGTCCTTGTGACCAAGCTGCTTCGCCACGTAGTAGACGTCCTTACCCGCACCAAGGGCCAGGGTTGCGAACGTGTGGCGAAGCGCGTGCGGTGAACGTCGAGGAAGATCCGCAGCCTTGAGCACAGCGTACATGCGCTTCCGCACGTCGCACGGCAGCTGATGTCCGGCGTCCGCAGCGAAGAAGAGGGGAATCGGCATTTCTCGCCACCCCCGGCGGAGCTTCCACTGCTTCCTCCACGCGAGTTGCATCCTCAGCATCGCGACGGCGGCGGCGGAAAGATCGACCATGCGAGTGTCACCGCCCTTTGGGCTCGTCTCAACCCGCTTCCCATCGTCCGAGAGAGTCTTCGAGACGCGAAGCTGCGGTCCTCTTGGCGGCGCCTGATCCAGGACAAGATCGGCTTCGGTCAGTGCGTACAATTCACCGGGGCGAAGGCCAGTGAGGACCTGCACGGTCCACATGCGCCAGCCTTGGGGATCATCCTCCTGTGCGGTCTTCAGGAAGAGGTCGCGCTCCGTCCGCGTGAGCGCCTTTGTATCGCGATCGTCGTCAGCGGGTGCTTCAGGCTCGTCGGTCCGCCGTCGTACGGGTGCCTGGAGACCGAGTTCCTTCGCGAGCCCGGCGGCATGGTTGGTTGTGACGAGCTCGTCGGCGACCGCACTGGCGAGCAACCTCCGAACCACGGCGAGGGCCAGCCGCACGATCGCCCGCCCCTTACGTCCCCGGGCTTCGAGATCATCGAGCAAGTGGGCAAGCACCGCCTTAATGCGCGGCCGACGGAGATCGCGAAGCGGTATCGTGCCAACCTTTGGTAGCAGGTAGAGGTCCAGATGCTTCCGATAGGTCGCCCGGGTGCCGTGCTTCACTCGCAGGGTCTGAAGCCACACGTCGGCATAGTCGCGAACGACGATGTTCGGATCGATCTCCGGGGTGAGATGCCCCCGCCCATCGAGCGTCGTACGGGCTGCGAAGTCCTCAGCCGCCTCTTTCGTCTCGAAGGTTTTCCGACGGCGGATACCGCCGACGTCGAGATAGTCGCACCGCCAGACGCTCGGGCGTCCGGGGCGTTTCCATTTCCTCACTGTCGCCATGCGGTCACTTCCTCCTTCCGCGCCGCTTCGGGGCGCGTTCGCCGAGGAGACGGATGAGGATCGCGGCCGTCGAGCCTACCGTGAGCTCGTCGCGCTCCCACCGCGCGACCGTGTTCCGCGCAACGCCGACGGCCTCAGCGAACTGCAGCTGCGTCATTCCGAGGGCCTTCCGGACGCGCCGCACCTCGTCTCCGATCACGTCGGCGTGATACCTCAGGTATAGCTGTAGCCGCAAGCCCCTCTCGGGCGCAGCGCGCGAGGTGACGCTCCAGATCGGCGGGCAGTATGCGCCGGTTCTTGCCCTTCCCGAGCGCCGGAATGATGCCGCGCCGTGTGAGGTTGCGTACGGTGGCCAGCGGAATCCCAAACGTGTTTGCCGCCTCCACTTGCGTGACATAGCGGGACGCAACGGCCGTGGCGGCGGTCGCCGGCTTGAGGAGCCTCACATACAGAACCGCTTTCATCCTCTCGAGCTCGCCGAGGACGGCGGGAATCTGCTCGACGGGGACGGTGGTGAGATCGGCCAGGACCGCGCCGAGGTCGGTCATCCCTCTTCCCCCGGCTCGCGTTCGATCTGGGAATACAATGCGGCGGACCGCGTGCCATCGCGTGCCGGCATTGGAGCGGCAGGCATGGCACGCGGTGGCACGCGCTCCTCACCATTGTAGAGCCGGATCCCCCGGTAGCATCGGACGCGCCCATCGGCCGTCCTCGGTTGCACGACACGCAGGCCCGGCACGACGGCATGAAGATCGCGGCCGAAGGTCTGCAGCGAGCACGCGCGGTGGCCGTTCTCCTCTGCCCACTGCTTCCAGTCCTCGTAGACGGCGGTGCATTCGGTATCGTACGCGCCCCGATCGCACCGATCGCGCACGTACGCGGCGACGGGGCTCACGAGGTCCTGCAAGGCGATTACCGCATCGCGCGATGACTCGGGCTCGGTGAATCGGCCCTGCTCGGTGATCCTGGCGAAGCCGTCGAGCGCCCAGTTGAGGATTGCCGGAAGCTCGGCGAGGATCTCTTGGGTGAGTCGGGTATTCTCCCTGCCGAGCCACGAGGTAGCGAGCGTCAGCGCCACGAACCGGGCGGCGATGGCGCCCGAGGCATCGCCGAACCGCGGCAGCTCGTTCGAGATGATCACAAAGCGGGTCGGGAGCGTGCCCGTCCACGGCTCGCGGTACTTGCGATCGACGGTGAGCATGTCCTCACCCGAGATCGACAGCAGCCGCTCAACCACCTGGTGGACGTTCGAGCCGCCGAGGCGGGCGTCCGAGACGATCGCCAGCGGCTTGCCGATGAGCGGCTGCAACCCGAAGTTGGTGCCGAGACTTGCGAGCGTCGGGCCGGCGCAGTGACCACGGCCGACGAGCGCCTCGAGTACGCGGGCGATCACCCCTTTGCCCGCCCGGGTGGGACCGACGAGAAGCAGGATCTTGTGCAGATCGGTCCGGCCGGAGAGCACGTACCCGAAGAATTCCTGCAACGCCGCGATGCTCTCGGCATCGTCTGGCCACAGTGAGTTCAGGAACCCCAGCCAGCGTTCCGGTTGGCCCGCGTCGGGGGTGTACGCGAATGGCACCGACACGGCGTTGAAGAGCGCGGGATCATGCGGTCGAAGGCGACGTGTGGGAACGCGGAGGAGCCCGTTCTTCACCGCGACGAGCTCGGTCGCGGCCGGAAGTCCCGCTGCTGAGATGAGCCAGGCGGGCTGCTGGACGTCGTCCCGGAGATGGCAGACTGCGCCAAGCGCCTCGAGCAGATCGTTGATGCGGTAGCGGTTGGGTGCCCACGCCTGTTCCTTCGGCGGGGTCTTCGAGTGATCGACCCACGTCGCATGCTCGGTGAGGGCGTACATCTGCGCCCGCACGCTCGCTTCGTCGATCTCGGACCAATGCGTCGTCTGCCACTGCCACCAGCCGCCGCGCCAGCGATGGAGGCGGAGCCGCTGGCCGCTGCGGTAGTGCGATGCGACCAGGCGCCGCGCCACCGCCATCGGCTCGCCCGGAGATGGAAGCTCCGTCTGCCGCTTCGGCATCGTGACGATGCGACTCATGCGGCACGCTCTGCGAGCACGATGAGTTCCTCCCCGAGCAGGCGGAGCACGCGCCGACGATGGGCATGCTCGAGACGCTCACGCGCGTCGTAAAGGGCGAGGCCGATCCAATCCGCGCGCGCGATCGCGAGGTCCCAGAGCACGTCGACCGAGACCATGCTGTCGCTGGCGATCCGGTCACGCAGCGGGCGATCGGCGATGATGATCACCGAGCCGTGCCCGAGCGCCTGTCGCTGGATCGCGCGCCAAGCGCGCCGTCGCCAATCGGTGAAGTGCGCAGGTGTCAGCGCCGCGACGACACGGTTACCGACTCGGTGCTCGAGCACCGGCCACCCCGTGCCGGCGAGCACTGCGCCGATTGCGATCTCCTCGGCTTGAGAGTCTGCGATCGCATGACCGCTCTCGTACCGAGCGGCGCTCACGGCGGTGCCTGCCTCTTCCCAAGCGGGGCGCCCTGGCTCTCGTGGATCCACGTCTCCAAAGCGTCGGCGGGATAGCGAATCACCCGTGACGTCAGGCGGACCCAGTGCGGCCCATGACCGCGCCGTCGCCAGAGCTCCAGCATGCGAGCGGTCAGCCCCAGGCGACGCGCGGCCTCATCGGGGCGAAGCAGCGTGCGAGTGTTGTCGTCGCGCAGCGCATCCATCACGCGCGCGACCATGCGGCATCATTGCGCAGTGGTCACGCGTGCAGTGTTCGGTTCCGTGCCCCGAGTGTTCGGTTTCTTAGCGCGTCACGCGCCCGAAAGCGCGGGTCCGGATCATGCGCACGTTGTCGACCGTGATCCGCTTACCGTAGGTGATCTCGTACAGCGCTGCCGTGACTCGATCGAGCCAGCGGCCTGTCCGCCGCCAGATGTACGCACTCGTCCATGTGACAAATGCCTGTTGCTCTGCGCGGCTCGCGGTCGCGCTCGTTGGAAGCGAGGCAAGCGCGCGCTGCAGGCGCATGGCGGTCGACTTGAGCAACGATGCGACGTCGTGCAGCTCAAGGTTGAGAGGCTCGCGGCTGATCCGCTCGCGGAGATCCCCCGAAGTCCCGAATGGAATCGGAACCGGCACACGAAACGGGATCCTCATGGCCCCCGGATCCGTCGAGTGGGTCGCTTCGAGGCGGTGTCCCCAGGCAAGGGGACCAGGAGGAAGAGGTTGGCGAATCTCAAAGCCGAGCCGCTGCACGGTGGACTCGAAGTTGGCGGGCTTGTCTATCGCGAGTGTAGGGGGCGGGACGCGATCCGGGTCGCCTTCTGGTAGAGGACGGTCGATGATCGGCGGTGCGACGCCGAGCTGGTCGAGGAGCGTGGCGGTCAAACTCACGGAGATCGCGGCGATCTCGACGTCGAATCGGGTGCGGGGCGGCGGGCACGCTGCTCGGCACAGGTCGTAGAGATCGCGCACTGCCTTCAGCGCGTCGCCTCGATCGCGCAACCCGCGAAGGAAGGCCGCTAGAGCGCTCGACAGGAGTTGCGCGAACCGGTCGGGCAGCTCCGGGTCCCCGTAAGCATCGGCGGCAAGCTCAACGGTCGACTCGCCCTGGGTCAGCATCACGGCGACTCCGGGTGACGGGTTGACCACTCCGGCGCGGATTGGCTCAGGGGCCGGACTTCGCCGCCGCGCTGTCCTTCTCGCCCGTACTGCTCGTGGGCGCCTGCGCGCCATGTCCGCTCCCTCCCCGCCCCGCACTCGTTGTGTGAGGCACCAGGCAGGCGCGCCGGAGCGGACGTGGCGCGCCGTTCGGGCGGCCGGACCTAGCCTCAGGCGCGCAGCGTACCAGTCGCCGCCGCGGGCGTCATGCGTCTGCGCGCGTCGAGGGCGCGACCTCTCCTTCAGATGGTGCTTCTGAAACAGCTCGTCTCATCGGAGTGACGAGTGAAACGCGGACGACGCCGAATCTCGCGCCACGCCCTGGCACTACGCCCGCTACGTGCCGCTCACCATGGCCGGCATCTACGTACCGCGCTCGCCGACGACCGGCGTACTCTACGGCGTCGTCCGCGGGCACTGGAGCGAGTTTGCGGCGACGGTCCGCGAGCGCACCGACGGCGTCGGGCTACCGTCGTTCGTCACGAGCGAGTTCCGCAAGTACCTTCGCTGCGGCGTGCTGGCGCACGGCTTCGCGCGCATTCGATGCGGGGATTGCGCGTTCGAGCGGTTGCTGCCCTTCTCGTGCAAGGGGAGGGGCTTCTGCCCATCGTGCGGCGGGCGGCGCATGGCCGAGCGCGCGGCGCACCTCGTCGAGCACGTCTTCCCGTCCGACGTGCCGGTGCGCTAGTGGGTTCTGTCGGTTCCCCATCGCTTCCGGTATCGGCTCGCCTACGATCATCGCCTGTGTCGCACCGTGCTCGGCGTCTTCGAGCGCGCCCTGCGGGATGACAAGATGCTGCTAGCGGCCGAACGGACAAGAATAACTCGCAAGGGCGCAAGAGAAGGAGTGAACGCATGTCCGAGAGGCTACACGCGAGGCGAGTTCCTGGCCTGTCGCGCGGCATACGCCTTGCACCAGCGACGGCACATGCGGGGGGCAACTAGCGTAGCAGCGGGTATCGTCCTCTTGACCGGGACCGCGCTGGCGCAGCCGCAGTGTCCGCCGCGGACGGCAACGCTCACCGTATTCGTAGATAACCGGACGGGCACCACCGTGGATGTCCATGTGGAGGGGCAGCTTGCCGCCGACGCGGTGACGTGCGTCGGGGCCGGAGCCATCAGCTACCAGCCCATGTTACCTCTGCAGTGCGCACCCGGGCGAGGTGTGTGCGGAACGATCGAAGGACTCCGACCCGGCGCATGGGTTCACCGAGTGGCCGTCAGGGCACCAGAGTCCGATAGTACGCAGGAGCAGGCACAGCGCACCATCGTCGCTGTCGGAGATCCGATCGCCTCGAACGTCGTCGTCTGGACGGTGTACCCGAAGACGTTCGTGGTGACGACGAGCGCTTCGGACGACAGCTCAGGGAGTCTGCGAGCAGCCTTGGAGGCCGCTGCGTCCTCTGCCGCTTCGGGACCGGTACTCGTGACCTTCTCCGGCGAGTTCCAAGGCGCAGACGCGCCGCGCACGATTGACCTCGACGGCGGTCGCTGCGACCCGGACACGCACCATGCAGGCATTTGCTTCCGAGGTTCCGGTATCGTCGTGGACGGGCTCGATCGGAACGCCGCACCCGGAGCCGTGGTCTGGTCGGTAGGGGCCCGCAATGTGTCCCTGCTCCGTGTCTACGGGAGCGACAACGTCTTTCGCGGGCTCGTCTTCTCCGGGAGTCAGACTCCCATCCCAGACCCGACAATGCCTTGCGATGCCCAAGGCTTCCTGCAGGTCGATTCGGTAGCCTTCACCGGCCCGGATGCGCGCGGAAACGCCATCGAGCAGTCCGTCGTCCTGGGTCCAAGCTGCGGCGATGGGATCAGCGTCGACAGCGGAGCCATCGAGAACGCTGTTCGTGCAAGCCGGATTGCCGGGGCGCAGGACCGAGGACTCAAAGCGGATAGCGGATCCGTGACGATTGCTGGGAGCTGCGTCCATGACAACGGCAAGGGTGGAATTCAGGCCACGCTTGGCGGCAACGTGGTTGCCGAAGCGAACGTCGTTCAACGCAATCTCGGTGGCAGCGGACAGAACGGTCTCACGGCGATCGACACGTGCCGCGACGACAACTTGGGATGCCAGCACGACGTGCGGTGCATGCTCACGACGAGGGGCAACATCGTCCGGTTCTCCGGGGGTCGCGGACTGTCGGTCCGCGACAACGCAGAGGCCACCTTCGACAGCGACTACGTTGCGAACAATCTCGTGAAGGGCGCCGAGGTGGAGACGAGGGACACGGTACCCGTCGACGGCAACGGTACCGAGCGTGTTCCCTCGGCGAGCTTTCATGGTGTCGGGCTCGTCTGTAACTACAGCGATGGCGTCGAGGGCGTCGGTGCCGAGACGCGCTTGGACGTCGGACATGACCCGCCGAGCGTGAGCTACGGCGACGCGACGCATCCTGGGCGGAACGCCTTTTCCTCGAATAGAGGGAACATCGCCGGTGCCGGCGCCAACTTCCTACTGACGAACGTTACCACACCCATTTCCGCGGAAGGCAATCAGTGGGGGAATTGCTCCGGCACGGTCTGTGACGAGGAGACAATCCGTACACTCGATATCCGTCCGGCATCCCCGTCGAACGCCAACGTTGCGCTGGTCGAACCGGGTACGACCTTCGCCGGTGCCCGTGCAGGAGCCCCGATGGTCTACCAAGTCGCTCCAACACGGCCGCATGCCGGTGAGGTGGTTCGCATCTACGGCGACGACTTCGACGCGATCAACGGGAATCCCACACGCGATGTGTGTCCGTCGATGGCGTTGCCCCCATGTTCGCCCGAAGGGACGTGTTCGGCTGGTCCGTGCGTAGATGGAACGTGCCCATGCGCGATCGACAACGACGCCGTCCAGGCCCGGAACACGGCCACCCAGCAAGCACCGAAGCCGCCGAACCGCATCCGCATCCGCGCGAACGATACCCAGAGCTCGCTGCTTGCCGATCTCGCCCCGGACGCAGTCACGCCAACGATGCTCGTGTTCCGCATACCCTTCGATTGCTTCGCACCGATGACGTTGGAGGTTCTCAAGTATGGTGTGGTGGAGAGGACGTTCCTCTGCGATCCGACCGGTTGCCAGGATCAGCCCCCTGAAACTCCGTGCGACGATGGAGATCCTTCCACGGTCGGCGATCGTTGTGATGGGGAAGGGCAATGCGTAGGCGATCCGGTGTCGACGACCTCGACGATCACGATCGCGCCCTCGACGAGCAGCATCGTCCCCAGCACCACGACGACCACGATGACCGCGCCAACGTCGAGTACGACTCCCGCTCCGAGCACCACGACTTCGACGACCGAAGCGACGACGACGACGCTCCTCACCGTGTGCAACGTGACCCTTCCGTCCTCGGGTGACGTCGCCGCCTGCAGCGAGATCCGCCCTCGTAGCAGAGCCAGCAGGTTGTTGCGGTCGATCGAACGGGTGTTGGCGAAGGGTCGGCAGCCGAAGTGCCGGCGGGTGCGCTTGTTGGAGACGCTTGTTGGGAAGTGCAAGATGATCGCGCCGCGGTCGTGACGTCGTCGCGACCGCGGCGTGCCTATCGGTGCGAAAGTCCATCCCAAACCCGATCTGATCTGTAAGTTCCCGACACACTGCGTAAGTGCGCTGAGGGCGGGTCTCGGCACAGGTCAGGGGTGCATCGCCGCATCGTTCAGGTCGTCATGCTGCAAATGGAGGCCGTGCTCGGCGGCCAACGCCGTCAACTCGTCTATCGTCGCCGCGACGGTGGCCGACGTGTCCACCTCGTCCTGCTGGGAGGCCACGTAGGCGCCTAGGGGCGACCCCTGGTCGATCGGGTCGCCGTCCTCGACCCCGAACGCCACTGCCGTCAGCAGCGAGACTGTCGCGAGAGCCAATCGCAACCTCGCATTCTTCATCGGCCGTTCTCCTTAATCGTGCTGATTCGGGTCAGCAGGTTGCGCCGCTGGGGCACAGCTCGGCCTGGGTTGCGCGGAAAATCTGCGTGCGCCAGGAGGTCTTGTCGGTCGCATGCGGCACCTGGAAGCCAAACGCGAAGTTGGTACCGGCCGGATCGACAGCGATACTCGTCACGCGCCCGAAGTAGTAAGGCACCGGCTGGTCGATCGGTGCGAACAGGCGGTTGTCAGCGCTCCCGACCCCTCGAATATCCG
>JACXTT010008231.1_pt1 | contig 14501 bp, 22 predicted proteins | sample 9270951 | NCBI WGS metagenome assembly JACXTT01 (sample SAMN15532306, study PRJNA645909) | rock metagenome | isolation source: weathered quartz diorite | place: Puerto Rico | collected 2017-06-21
CTTAGTGGCGAGTGTGACCGTGAACTACAACATTAACGTGTGGGTCGGCCTACTCGCGCTCGTCTACTCGGTCATGGTAGCTGCCTGGCTGCCAGCAGTGGTCTTGCTCGCGGGTATAGTGCTTCCCGAGGTTGGCTGTTGCGGCATAGATTGGTGGATCCATCATCGGGACACCGCGCCGCGATGACACAAGGTCCACGCCGCGCACGAGCGGCTCCGCAGGCGTCGCTTGTACTCCTCCGGGTCCAGCGCCACTTCGATTGGCACGCAAAGCGGCTCGGTTCCACCCCTTAAATCTGTGGTGATCTGTGGCGGGGGCGGCCCCTTCTTTGACGCGTTGAGTCAAGTCGCGTCCACAGATCTCCACAGATTTCGTGAACGAGCCCAACACATCAAGTCCCGTGTAACTGGTAACGCCCATCTCTGGTCAGGCAGCGGCACAACAGCGGTAGACAGTCCCCTTCCCGCCCCACGTCATCCTTGCGCTCACTGTCAGCGGAATCATGCTCGTGATAGCGCTACTCACCATGTGGGTGATTTTCGTTTGGCCTGCGGGGATCCACGGTGTCAGGGAGGCAGACCGGCGCAAGATCACCGCTGGCCGTAGTAACGTGATCGCCATTCACCGTGTTGCCCCGTCTGGCCGCCCCCCTCAGCACCGCTGCGGCTGCCGATTTGCATTCTTTCTTGGACTCGAACGCATAACTGAGTTGCCAGTGCTCACCGTCGCGAAGTGTGAAGTGGCTCCACAACAGGTATTTGGTTGCCGCGTGAGCCGTCGCAGCCCACGCGAGAAGGAACAGAGTGGCGATCACCGCCGTCCGACGCAGCCGCGTCATCGCTTGTACTCCTCCGCGCTCCATCGCGTCTGCAGCATCACCCGCAGGATGCGGAGCCAGGGGTGCCAGAGGCGGGCGTCGTTCAATCTGGTCGGGTAGGGTCCCGGTGACCCCCTGGGCCTCGGGTAAGATCCCTCTTGTTCCGCAGGGGATCACCTAAGTAGACGGAAGTTCCCTTTCGAGTGAAGATCGTCGTTATGGACCTGGATGCGGTGACCCGTCATCCGACTCTCATCGTGAGGGGTGACCGCTTGACCCGCCAGAGTGCGGCCTCAATTGAGAAGAGCCGCAACGCCCTGATTCGGAGTCGCGCCCGCTTGGCGCTGAGTCACCAGACATTGAAATACTGCACGGCGATAACCCGATCCCGACAGGCTCGCATTTCGGCTCGGGCCGCTGCCTAGTCATCGCTAGATTTCCTTAGCACCTCCCACGCCGCCCGCTGACCTCCGAGATTCTCCTCAGCAGGATTCGAGATTTCCCTGGATGACGTACCGTCATGACACCAGGGACAATGGCGGCCGGTACAGTACTCATGGGTACTGGGACACATCGGGAGGGCGACGTCCGGCGGAAAATCGAGTCCGCGCTAGTTCGGCGGAGGGAAAGGTTTGCCCTGAGCCATCTGGCGTGGACGGCCAACGGCTACACGGTGAAGTTTGAACAAGGCATCGTGATTCTTGTCAGGACCGCAGTGGACGACAGTGTCATCGAGGATGAAGCGCGGCTGAACAAGCTGCTCGACGGAGTACGTCGCGACTTCGGGGCCTTTGACCCCTGACGCATCGAGCCTTCATAGACCCCGCGCTGACCTCGTTTCACAGTTAGCCCGTTTCCGCCTTCCTCAACGCCTCCCACGCTGCCCCCTGCGTCGCGTGCCACGGCGTGCGCTCCCACGCGGTGCCCGTCGCGCTCGTAGGCGAATGCTCCATCCCACTCGTGTAGAAGGTGGCCCGCCCGCCCTTCTCTTCATCTGAGACCAAAAATCAAGCAGGTCTCTTCCGACACTATTGACAAACGAAACTACCACCGGATGAGACGCACTGCCGTCCGGGACCGCATACGAGTCCGCCGCAGCACGAACTGCCACTTTCTGCGCAGACAATATTCCCGCCACATGGAAGACAAGCACGGCCCGGCGCACAGACTGACGGCCCACAGCATGTCGTGCCTGGCTGTACACAAACAGTATTGCCGCCGCATGGTAGGCACTGTCCGCGACAATTCTGTGGTGTGCAAATAGCTTGCGCTATGACCATTGCCGAGTCGCAAGCGGCGTCGGCCATGCCAGAGACTTGCGCCAGTTTCACTTCGGCGCCTACGCCCTGAGCGTTCATGAGGAGCCCTGAAAGGACGCTACTGAAAAGAGCCGTGATGATCCAGACGGTTCGCATCGAATTCCCTCCGGCGCCTCAGGTGCTGTGGAGACTCAGTGCGCAGCGCTCGGAGGGCGCCGTAATAGGATGGACGAGGGAGCCCGGCGAATCGAGTGCTGCTCGCAAGAGTCGGCCACGTTTGTCGAGCATCGCCTACTCAATCACCTGATCCGCTCGCAGCAGGAGAGACTGGGGGATCGTCAGGCCGCCTAATTGATACGTAATCCCGCTGATTCCTGTGATGTTACCGCCCTGGCGGTTGAGGCTGCCAACAAGACCCACTCCGACGGGATCACCGACGGAAACAAAGACGAGACGGGCACTGTGCCCGTCGCGTCCCTGGCAGCGAGAGTCGCTGGCGTTCCTGCGCTGACAATGATGTCTACCCGCTCCTCGACAAGCTCTCGGGCCAATGCGGGCAATCGTTCGTTTCCCCCGCCGTATCGATAGAAGTAGGTGACGTTCTTTGCGACAACCCAGCCCAAGTCGCTGAGACGCCTCTCTAGGATGTCGTTGAGATTCGTCCGGCCGCCATGGGCGAACAGGACTCCGATACGAGCAGTTGCGGCTCGCTGCCCTTCTGCCCACGACGACGCCCCGAGGAGGGCAACGACTAGAGTGACAACGACTCTCTTCCTGATGCCCACGTCGCAAAAGATAGGCCGCACCGCCGCTAAAGGCCGAGAAAACCGCTCAGCATTCTCATGATGTCCTCCTCCTTCATCAAAGAGGGTAGAACAACAGCGCGCCCGATCAACCGCATGAGGGCACCTCGGTAGACGATGGCTGGCGGGAGTCTAGCTGAACGTTAGGCCGCGCACCAGCACGGCGACTATTCGCCCCGACTCAGGCGCGGTATCATCCGCAGTCTACGCTGATCCCGTAACAGCAACGCTGGTCGGAAATTGCTAGGGAGGTCAGTTATGCCCATGTACGAGTACCACTGCGACAAATGCGACCGCGAAGTCACGCTTACCATGACGATCAGCCAGCACGAGAAGGGGAAGATCGAGTGCCCCAAATGCGGCAGCAAAGCTCTGCGACAAGTGCTCAGCGCCTTCATGTCGCAGACATCTAAGAAATCCTAATTGGCGAAGGGGTCAACGACTCTACGGGCGACGAGTCCAAACTCGGCGCTCGTGGCTCGTGTGCCCGGGCATGCTCAACGCACCCACTTGAGAAACAGTGGATGCCGCAGCATCCCGCTCGGCATCACGTCCCGCACGAGACTGTCGGATCAGGCGGTGGATCGAAGCGCGAAGACGGCCTTCTCTTCCAGGCAGCTCTGGCAGATTCGGTAGGTCATGGCGATCTCGGCGAACGTGCGTTGGCCCACGCTATGGCACACCTGGTCAGGCGAGAGGCTCAGCCGGGCCGCGAGACAGTCCACGCAGTAGTAACCGTGATGGTTGGAGAGAAACCTTCTGATCGCCCGGTAATGCGGCATGATCTCGGGAACCTCCGCTCGGAATGCTACCGCATCTCCGAGAGGCGTATTGTTACGTTGTGCCAAACTCCATGAGCTTCTCACCTCAATTCAGCGACGCAAGTCGGAGTAGGTCGGCGTCCGCCTCATCCGGCGTCACCCATCTTTCGAACACCACCCCACACGCGTAGGCCACGGTGAGCAGGTAGCCATTCCATGCTGGTAGGGTGGCATTGGCGGTCAATGGACCATGCGGCGTGTGGGCCTCGAAGAACTCTCGAAGCTCGGCGATCACTGGCGCCCTACTCTCGACGTTCTCGCCACAACCAGATTCCCAACGCATCGAGAACGACGAAGGCCACGATGCTGACCCAGAGTGGGATGGTGACATCTCCTGCTCTCACTTCCACCCGGAGGATGACTCTGAGCAATTGGGCAAGGGCGACGAGCCAGAGGAAGATCGCGGCCACGAGCGATGCTGGCCTGTTGTTCATCCCAACTCCCTCAGTTGGTCATTGGAAAGCCGGAGGGGCACGGAGTCAATGGCGTTAAGGGACCGTATCCTTAAAGCAGCATTGCGCCCACCCACCAAGTCTGATCGCATGAGCGCATGGATCCTCATGAGCGGGCAATCAGCGTGTGGTATCGGGTGGCAGGGTTGGCCAGTCGGGAGCAGCGGGATTTGGCGGTGGAGATTATCGAGGCGGAGATCCGTTCTGCGCAATATGAGGTTGCTGCTGGAGGCGGCCAAGCTGGCGCTAACGGACCAGCAGCCGATGGAGATTGCTCGTCAGCTCAGGGCGATGGCGGAGAGGACGGTGCGGCCGAAGCGGTAGCGGTCAACGTTTGACCCTCAAACGAACGGCCAACACTAGGAGGGCCAGAATAATCGCGGCAAGAACTGTTTGAACTACCTGGATCCACGAGCCGACTGTGACCGCTTCGCGCTTCTGAAGGGTAGATACCGCGAGACTGAAACGCAGGGCATCCCCAAAAGTAGATACGCCCGATTGGCCGAAGATCCAGTAAAGGGCCGCCGCCACGACTGTTAACACGCCAAATGCCATGAAGGCTCTACGGGGTCGTGTGCCATATCCGCTCAAGAGCCAGTATAAAAATTCGAGGCAGAAGATTGAACCGAGTGCCCCCCAGCTATGCCGTCTCATTTCGAGTTCGCCGAAATGGAAATCACCTGCATGCGCGTGGTCACCGGCCTCTTGGTACTTCTGCTTGAGGATTTAGTATGTCTCCTTCAAGCCATCCAAGGGAATGTGTTGCGCCTTCTCTGCGATCTCATCGAAAAGCAGATAGCGACCAGCGTGTGTCGTCCACACGACGCGCGAAAAACTCATGGACTGGATCGCGTTTCCATACAACAGGCACTGACTCAGATCCACGTTTGCGAACTCCGCACTTCCCGAAACCCGTGGTCGTTCTTCCCGGGCCACGAGGCGTGGTGCGCGAGCGCGAAAGTCGGCCTTAACCTGAAGGTCACCGTCAATGACGGTACCTTCAATCCGTATCGAACTCGGAGTGAAGGCTCCCTGTCCCCCGAGGATCAGTGAGCCACGAAAGCGAGCGCCGCTTAGGTCTAAGTGACTATCCCGAAACTTGCCGAGAGATAAGTCGCAACCGTCAATAAATATGCAATTTTGCAGATCAACAAATCCAGAGAAATCACATCCTAAGGACTCAGGGTTTGAACGTATGATCGCCCTGACCGTGAGCCCGCTGCCGAAGGCGGCTTGGTTCCAGACTGCTCGCAGGTCGTTTTGAGAACTGATACGAACGGGGCCAGCAAAGTGTGCGTTCCAAAGTCGAAGTTCAACCGAACCTCCGGCTTCGATAGTAGAGACTCCCTCAACTTGGGCTCCGCCCAGCATGATGCCATTCGATATTGCAGGAGCTTTAAGCGTGAGTGAACCGCCTATCGTGGTTTGCTCAAGCGAAACGTGGGCCATTGCGCCAGTGTCAATGATGAGATCCTGTTTGAATCGCGATCCGTTCAAAGCGAGAGCGGCACATTTTACGTTGCGAAAGTCCGCAACCTCTTCAAAGACATGATTCTCGAGACTGAGGGCGCCATACTCCCTCGGGAACACCATGTAGCGAAAATCGCAGCCGCCAGCCTCTCGGTACTTGTTCAATGCCTTGGATAGCGCCTCGATACTCTGGGCTTCTGGAACATGAAGGACACAGAAGTCCTCGCCTGCTTCCTGCCAGGTGGCGGGCTGTCCGCAGATCTCGAAATACTTACATCTATCCTTCTGGACTCTCTGTGGCACGGCGGGAGTCTAGCAGAGATGAAACTATGGCCGGTATGACGGCTCCAGCGCCCGTCTGATGACCGCGCCACCACACGTGCAGCTCATCCACACCCGCTCATCTTCCATCCCGGTGTCGAAATCCCCGCAGCGCTGGTGCTCCAGGTAGAAGGCGTAGAGGGTGCCGATGAGGGAGCGGGGGGTCGAGGTTGAGCACGGTCGCATTAAGGCCGCGTAGCATCGATGCCGCGGGCTGGGTAACGTGTTCGCCGGGTCAAAAAGTATCGTCAGCTACGCGGCACAAAATCCTGGTCAGTCGATGAGCCTGTCCCTGCGCGCAACGGCCCACACGGTTTCACTACACGTCTGGGGCTCGTTAGACGCACAAGTTCCTTCTGGATGTGTAGCTAGTAGCTTTTCCCATGCACAGGTTCAATCTCCGCCCCGAGGGGGGCCGACATGGGAGAAAGCGCGCGCGAAAAGGAGCAGCTGCGGCGGGCGAAGATTCGGCTTCGTCGGATCCCACTGCCACTGGCGCTCGCCTGGAGAAGGGATAATACGTCTCCTTTGCTCATAAGGTTTGTGTCCCACGTGCGGAGCTTGCCGGATGTACAAGCGGTTAATACCCGCTGACGACGTCGATCCGTGCCGACGAGGGGGTCGTGAAGACGATCCCGCTGCGCCGCGTCGGCGAGCAACATCGAGCTCGCGAACCTTGTGGCCTTCCTCGTGAGCGACGGGGCGGCCTACATCAACGGCGACGCCCTGGTGATCGATGGCGGCAAGATGCAGTCGGGCGGCGGCGGGGCCAGCGCGCAGTCGATGCTATCGACTGGACCAACGAGCAATGGGAGGCGATCCAGCCTAGAAGTGAATCTCGGCAGAGCCTTAGAGCCGGGGCTCGAGGCCGACGATCGGCGCGTCCGCGGCCAGCGCCACGCGCACCGGATCAAAATACTCGCGGAGGGCCGCGATCTTGCCGCCGGCCGCACGCAGGAAGATGACGTACTGCTGGTAATAGACGCGGCCGGTCGGCTTGATGATCGCCTTGGCCTTTACCTCGGCGACAGCGGCTTCGGGGTCCGCGAAGGCGTGGATCTCGACGTCGAAGAAGCGGAACTTGTCGACAGCGCCGAGGAACCAGGTCAGATGGCGCGTCACTTCATCCCGTCCCGAGAGTCGCGCGGGATGGCCGATCGATGGCCCATACACGAGGTCCCAGACGACGTCGTCGGTGATCAGCGTCTGCCATTGCCGGGGGTCGTCGACCAGCGTCTCGATGTGTCGCCGCAAAAGGTCCACTGCGATCGTCATGAAGGTCTCCCAGCCCGAGGATACTCCCGGGGGCTGTCGGCACGCGGATCGCGGGATTCGTGCGCAAGCTTCGCTTGCGCGCTGAGCCCCAGCTTCTTGAGCAGCGCGATCAGCTCTCACGCTACGCTCGACTGAGACCGTCGGCGGCAGCATCGAGCACCGAGCGATGCCGATCGAAGATGCGCGTGATGAGCGCGCGGCCGCTGCGCGTCAGGGACGAGCGCGGCGTTCTGGGACGTCAGAGGTTCATAGGCGCGATTTCTATCCGGCTTCGCTTTCTCCTTCGGCGGAGCCTTGGAACGAGGAGCCGAGCCCGCACTTCATGGAGCATGGCTTGACACAAGGAAACTTGATGTCAAGGTATCGAGCTTCTCTCAGCGTGCTTCTGGCGAGGAAGGGTAGGGCGGGCGCTTCTAACTTCTCATTGCGCGCCTGATCGATTGAGGAGGCTGTCCGTAGATGCGGATGAATGCCCGTCTCATGTTTTCGGCGTCACCGAAGCCGACCGCGTCCGCGATGCGTTCGACAGGTTCGGCAGTCGTATCTATGCGGCCACGGGCCACATCAGCACGGAGCCGTTCCACCACACGCGCGGGAGTGGTGCCAGTCTGTGCCCGGAACGCGCGGCTGAACTGGCGCAGGCTCATGCCAACCGCCTCCGCCAAACGCTCGACGGTGAGCGCCTCGGCGATGTGATCACGAGCATGGCCAATAGCAGCGGCGATCCGGTCATTCTCTGGCGCGAGATCGACGGAAGCTGCGAATTGGGATTGTCCGCCATAGCGGCGATAGGTCGCTCATTTCACTCGGCGTGTTGGCGCTCGTAGCCGCACTCCGGCAATCTCGGGCGGCTCAGCAGTTGTGAGCCAGGGTCTTCAACTCCACTTCGGCCCGCTCCAGCCATGACGTCATGCCCATGGCTCGTAGCAATGCGACGGCACCCTCGAGGTGCTCCACTGCTTTCTCGTGTCTTTCGGTTCGCCGGTAGAGCCTGCCGAGACTGAGGTGGCAGTGGGCGACGAGCGGCCGCATCCCGAGGTCCGCCGCCAGCGTCAGCGCTGCGCCGTGCGAAGCCTCGGCGGCCTCGACGGCAGGCGGGTTCTGATGCCAGTGTATTTCGCCGAGCGTCCGCAGCGCCCTCGCCTCGGTCCCCCGCTGTCTGTGGGTACGCGTCAGATCGAGCGCCATCTGGATGGACCGCATCGCCTCGTGCCATTTGCCCGTCGAAAGATATGACGTGCTCAGCGCGATGAGGTTCGATGGATGAACGGCCATCAACTCGATGGACGCAGCCATCTCGACCGACTGTTGCAGGAGAGCGAGCGCCTCGGCAGGACGGCCACTCATCCCGTACGCTTGCCCCAGCACGGGGGCGATCTGAGGCAACAACAGCGTGAAGTCGCCCTCCCGGCACAGGAGGACGCTGCGCTCGAGCGCGGACGTCGCCGCGCCGATGTTCCCTTGCATGAGGTGGCGGACTCCGAAACCCCAGCAGGCCTGGGCGAGGCTGTAGGGATGGTCGGCCGCCTCCGCGATGCGGACAGCTTCCTCGACGACCGCGCCGGCGGCACGGAAGTCTCCCAGTACGGCGAGGCACTGTCCCATCCAGCTACGCGAGGTCACCGATGGGAGGCCGGGGATACCGAAGCGCTCGTGCCGGAGGTCGCCGTCCAGTCGCTCGATGTTCCGCTGAAAGATATCCACCGCTCGACGGAAGTCGCCGATGGAAGAAAGCGCGCTCGCCAGCCGGACCCGGGCCAGCACCTCGAGTGAGAGGTCACCGATGGCCGTCGCGATCGCGAGCGCGTGATCGCCTGCCTCCACCGCCTCGTCGCCCTGTCCCATCCACCAGTAGCAGTGGCTCATGTTCGCGGAGACCCGGCCCAGACGCGCGCGGTCGCCGATGCCTTCGGCGATGGTGCGGGCGTCGCGAAGATATCCGAGCACGCGCGCGAGCGCTCCCAGTGGGTTGTAGGCGCTGTAGAGGTCGAATCTGAGGTCGACCGCTTGCTCGCTTCGGGCGCGGGTTTCCGGCAGATGGGACAGCGCCCTCAGCGCTTGCTCGAAGAGCTCGGCGGCCGCGGCATTGGCCGACCGCCCGTGTGCCCTGGCCCCCGCCTGCCTCAGGTACGTCACCGCCTTCGGCCACACCTCGCCGCGAAGGGCGTGGCGGCCGAGGTCGTCGATGTGGTCGACCAGGCGATCGGAATGCACTTGCTCGATCGTCTCCACGATGCGGGCGTGGAGAGTACGACGGCGATCCTGGAGCAGGCTCCCGTATGCCACCTCGTGGGTCAGCGCGTGCTTAAAGGTGTATTCGAGGTCGGGGAAAAGGCTCGTCTCATAGATGAACTCGGCGGCCCGAAGGTGAGCGAGACCACCCGCCAGCATGTCCTCGGGGATGTCGACGAGCGCGCGCAGCAGTGAGAACTCGAAGTTCTTGCCGATCACGGCCGCGGTCTGAAGCATCGCCTTCTCGTCCGGCGGAAGCCGGTCTATGCGTGCCGCCAAGATCGCCTGCACCGTGGCTGGCATCTGGATGCTGGAAAGGCCGACGGCCGCACGGTACGCCCCGCGGTCACCGCTCAGCGCACCGACTTCGACCAGCGTACGAACGCTTTCCTCGATGAAGAGCGGATTCCTACCCGTTCGATCGATCAAGACACGCTTCAGAGGCCCAAGCGTTGGGTGATCTCCGAGCAGAGCCCGCAGCAGGTCCTCGGCACCCTCGCGCGGCAGTGGAGTGACCCTCACTTCCGTGTACCAGGAGTGGGGCGCCCAATCGTGCTGGTACTCGGGTCGGAAACTCACCATGAGCAGCAGGCGAGCCGACGGCAGGCGTTCCACGAGGTTCTCCAGGAGCGCCTGGCTCTCGGCGTCTATCCAGTGGAGATCCTCGAACACCAGCACCAGGGGCCGGACCTGACTCGCGCGCAACAGGAGGCTGGAAACAGCATCGAGCGTACGCTGCCGGCGCTGGGCGGACTCGAGCGCCTCCCACTCCGGATCATCGGTGGTGACGTTGAGAAGGGCAAACAGCGCTGGCAGTATCGGCGACAACTCCGGATCCAGCGTCGAGACCTTGTCGGCGATCGTCTCCCGGATCACTCCCGCATCTTCGCGATCCGCCTGGAAGTAGTCTCGGAGAAGGCCGATGACCGGCCCGTAAGCGATCGCCTTGCCGTACGACACGGCGCCACTTGCCACGAGACGCCAGCCCTCCGTGCGTGACGAATGCGTGATCTCCCACACGATCCGCGACTTGCCCACACCGGGCTCGCCGACGAGGGCAACCATCCGACCTGCGCCCGCTTCGGCGCTCTCCAGAGCCTGACCGATGCAGTCGAGCTCCGGCGCGCGGCCCACGAATTTCGTCAGCCCGCGCGTGGCGACAGCCTGCACTCTGGTTCGTGACGAAGAGGCTGCTCTGAGCTCGAAGACCTCGACGGCCGTCGGGAAACCCTTGACGTCCAGAGGACCCAGCGGAGTCACCTCGACGAACGCTTCTGCAAGCCGCAGCGTGTCCGCGGTCAGCCGGATGCCCCCGGGAGCCGCAAGCTGCTCCATTCGAGCCGCCAGGTGGGTCGTCTGGCCGACGGCCGAGTAGTCCATGCGCAGATCGCTACCGACGGCACGGACGACGACCTCGCCCGAGTTGAGCCCGACGCGAATCTGGATGTTCACGCCGTGTGTGCGCCGAAGCTCGGCCTCGCGCGCCTTTATCCGCTCCTGCATCCTGAGCGCCGCGTAGCAGGCGCGCACGGCGTGGTCCTCGTGGGCGAGCGGCGCCCCGAAGAGCGCCATGATCCCATCGCCCATCACCTGGTTGACCGTGCCCTCGTAACGATGGACCGCGTCCATCATCTGTTCCAGGACGGGGTCCAGGATCTTCCGCGCATCCTCGGGGTCACGGTTGGCGAGCAGCTCCATCGAGCCCTTCAGATCCGCGAAGAGCACCGTGATCAGCTTGCGCTCGCCCTCGAGCGCAGCTTTCGACGTGAGGATCTTCGCGGCGAGGTGCTTGGGGGTATAGCTGTCAGGTGAGCGGCGCGGTGTGCCCGCTTCAGCGGCAATGGGATGAGCGCAGGCATGACAGAACTTGGCGGCGGCTGAGAGAGCCGTCCCACAGTTCGAGCACGTCCGGGCCAGCGGGGTCGCGCACTGTTCGCAGAAGCGAGCCCCCTGCGGGTTGTCGTGCTGGCACCGAGGACACTTCATTGCCTAGCCTCCAATGGACTGCGCCCAAGCGTGAAGGCAGGGTGACGATAGCGCGCGTGTGGCGACGACGTCAACGAGCACTTCGTAGCTGCTGTGCGGTGTCTCCGTGAGGATCAGCACCGTGGAGTTGCCCCGGTTCCGTGGACGGTGAACTGCTTTCGAGATTGCTCACCGGAGCGCCTGTGAGGGGGATAGCGAGATAGCGCCCCCCTGGTCGATCGTGGCTCCTGAGGTCACTGAGCGATCGCCGATCGAGTGCGTTCGCTCGAAAATCATGGGTGACCGGTAATCGAGTGCGGAATGGCGGCGTCGCGGATTGTACCAGCCTTCGATGAAATCGCAGACGGCGAGGCGCGCTTCGACCTGCGTGCGGAACCGATGCCGGTCGAGGAGCTCGCACTCGAGCGTCGCGAAGAAGCTCTCGCACAGCGCATTGTCGTACGCGTCGCCGACGCTGCCCATCGACGGTCGGACACCCGCCTCCGCACAGCGCTTGCCGAAGGCGACCGACGTGTACTGACAGCCCTGGTCAGAATGATGAATCACGTCCGCCGGCCGGCGCTGCGCCACGGCCATGTTCAGCGCGGCGAGCACCAGCTCGGTCCGGAGATGCGTTTCCATCGCCCAGCCAATCACGCGGCGACTCCACGCATCGACGACAACGGCCAGATATAGAAACCCCGCCCACGTCGGCACGTACGTGATGTCGGCGACCCACAGCTGGTCAGCGCCGGCGGCCGTGAAGTGCCGCTCGACGAGATCCGGGGCTGGCCGCGCCGCCTCAGCGCGGACCGTCGTGCGGAAGGCCTTTCGCCGGCTCACGCCCTGCAGGCCCGCACCCCGCATGAGCCGCGCGATCCGCTTTCGCCCGACATGAATCCCCCGTTCCGCGAGCTCGGCGTGGATGCGGGGCACACCATAGGTCCCGCGCGACTCGCGGTGGATCGCCTGGATCTCGGCGCTCAGCTTCACATCGACGCGCGCCCGCCGCGACAGCGGCCGCTCGCGCCACGCGTAGTACCCGCTGGGGGAGACACCCAGGACGCGGCACATGGTGGCGATCGGATGGACGGCCTGGTGTGCTGCCCAGAAAACCTTCGAACTCAGAAATTAACGCGCTAATGCCCGAGCCAGCGCGATTCGGTCCCTCGCGCTCTACGGGATTGATTGTGTCGACGTGTGCGCGAAACACGTGAAGCTGCTCGTAAAGTGCGCGTACGGCTAAAGGATCGACGTTCAGCGGATCAGTGTTCATCTTCCATTCCCCGCTTCAGTGTCTGCCGTGCCGGCCGTTGCGTTGCATGCCATGGCGTGCGCTCCCAGTGATCAACTCCCGATTTGAAGTGCACAGCACCTCTTGCTCCGCAATCCCGTCCCTGCGCATCCTTCTCTTCTACACCTATCTCACACTCGCCGTCGATCGAGGGACGTCAGCCCGTTCCAGGTTTCGGTTGACCGCGCAGAGAAAGTCATGCGCCTCCGGGCAGCGCACGTGCGCCTTCTGTAGGAAGTTACGGGGTGGCACGGGGTGGTGTAGGCTATCGTCGAGCATCGAGGCTGGGCTGCTGTGGTCCTGATCTGTGCCTTCATCGGCCGACGAGCCGGAGTCGACGCTTCTCCGGTGACCGCGCGCGCGCCGCCGTGCAGTCGCGCGCGCCGGCAATGACCTGGCGTGGCCGCTCACGCCACCTGGCAAACCGTGCGCAAGGAGGTAAGTCATGCCGCGCTACGTCGTCCTCTACAGGTTCACCGCCGAAGGCGCGAAGAACATCCGTGAGACCGTCCAGCGAGCTCGGCAGACGCGCGAGCAGACCGAGAAGCGAGGCTTCAAAGTGCAGACGCTGCTGTGGACGCAAGGCCCCTACGACCTCGTGTCCATCATCGACGCACCATCCGAGGAGGCGATGATGGGTGCGATGGCCAACGTGGTGGCCGCGGGGAACGTCAGCAGCACCACGATGCGTGCGTTCGACGACAAGGAGATGGAGGGGATCCTGAGGCAGGGCTAACCTCGCTCGAGCGCAGCGTGAACGCTCCGGCGCGGCGCTGTGGATCTTATTCCCTGAGCCGCGCCGGCTCCGCATTCGGGGAGGTTCTCGCACCCGGCACGCTCAGACGCTCAGTTGACAAGCTGCACGACCCGTCGATAATGGGTCCGCTTCCGCGCGACCCGCTTTCGCTCCTTCTTCGTCGCTCGTGGTCGCTGGTTCGAGCAGAGGAGGACCGACATGACGCGACGCATCGCGGTGGCCCTCCACCCCGAACCTCTACCCCAGCCTGAACATCGGCAGCTTCTTGACCAGTTCGGCAGCGGCCCGATGCTGAAGAACTACCAGAAGGGTATCCAGCTCGCGGAGGACTGAGAGTCCTCGGGAGGTCTCGGATGGCAGCAAGAATCCGACGTCACCGGGCTCGTTTCACGGTCTTCGCATGCGTTCTCCTGGTCGGTTCGCTGGCCATGACTGTCGCCGCCGCGATCGGCGCCTCGGAGACCCCACGCCGGGGTGGGGTGTTGCTGGCAGCCATCGCCGCCGACGCACCAAGCCTCGACGCTCACCAGGAAAACACCTTCGCCACTCTCCAGCCGGTCGCCCCGTTGTACAGCACGATCTTGCAGATCGATCCCTACAGTTACCCCAACATCATCGGTGACGTCGCCAGCGACTGGAAGATCGCGGCCGATGGGCTCACCTACACGTTCAAGATCCGTCCAGGCATCCGGTTCCACGACGGCTCGCCGTTGACCGCCGTCGACGTCAAGGCGAGCTACGACAAGATCATCTTCCCGCCGGAAGGGGTCCGCAGCCCCCGAGCCGTCTACTACCCGGCGATCGCGGCCATCGAGGCCCCGGATCCGAGCACCGTGGTGTTCAGGCCCAAGTTCCCGTCGGCCTCTCTGCTGTCGAACCTCGGCTCACCGTGGCACGTCATTTATCCGAAGAAGCACGTCGACACGGACCACAATTACTTCTATAGGCGCGTCTTCGCCTCCGGGGCCTCCAATCCCACGGCCCAACCCCACGGTACCATGATCAACGGGAGCACGAACCCCAAGCAGGCCTCC
>JACXTT010008232.1_pt1 | contig 14496 bp, 11 predicted proteins | sample 9270951 | NCBI WGS metagenome assembly JACXTT01 (sample SAMN15532306, study PRJNA645909) | rock metagenome | isolation source: weathered quartz diorite | place: Puerto Rico | collected 2017-06-21
TCCAACGCGAGCAGCGGCTCAGGCGCTGCCGGCGGATCGAGCGGCGCCGGCGGATCGGGCTCCACCTCCAGCGGCGGGAGCGGCGGATCGAGCGCGGCGGCGTGCGTCAAGCTGGTCCAGACCGGCGGCGCCGTGACCGTGCCGACCCTCGCCGGCGCCGACGCCGACGTGCCGCGGCTCCACCCGCTGCCGGACGGGCGCATGGCGATCGTCCACCGCACCTACAACGCCGGCAAGATCCGCGTCGTGGCGGTGGCCGCGGCGTGGACCGCCGGCTGGCCGCCGATCTTCGCCGCGCCGGTGGTGCTGCACGACACCTCCGGCATCTCCTACGCGGTCGATCGCACCCTCGCGCCGCAGATCGCCATGCTCGCGTCGCCGACTCCGGTCGGCTCCGGAATGGCGTTCGCGCTGGTCGATCCCGCCAAAGGCGGCTTCGTCCCGCTCGTCGCCATCGACGCGACCGCGGAGCGCACGCCGTTCGTGCTCGACGGCCCCGACCGCTACTTCGTCGCCAGCGACTCCCCCGGGGCGTTCGGCGGCGAGGCGTACCAGCTCCGCATCGGCTGGGTGATCCCGACGAGCAACGTGGGATTTCACGGGCCGATCGACGCCGGCTGCCTCGATCACCACGTGGTGGCGGACGGCGTGCGCACCGCCACCGGCTGGCTCCTCGCGCGCTCGGGCACGTCCCAGACCACGTGCCCGGCCGGCCCGGCGCCGAGCGGCCAGAACGTGCTCGTCACGCACTACAGCGTCACCGGGATGCAAGCCTCCGACGGCGCGATCTACCCCTTGCCCGCGCCGATCGGCCAGCTCGCGCTCGTGCCCCGCGGCGGCGGCGCATGGCTCGTCCACTGGCAAGCCGGCCCGTCGCTCGCCGCGTTCGCGCTCGACGACGGCGGGAAGATCGCCTCCGGCCCGCACGCGCTCGCGACCATCGCGAGCCCGCCGTTCGCCTTCGCCGCCGAGCGCCTCGACGACGGCCTGGTGGTCGGCTTCATGAACGACCCGGCCGACAACCCGCCGGACCTCGACCTCGTCGTCGCCGACGCCGCGGGCAAGCCGATCGCCTCGGCGGTGCTCGCGGATCAGCTCCCGATCGGCGCGCCGCAGCTCGCTTTCGACGCGGCCTCGCGCCAAGTGCTCGTGGCGATCAGCCAGACCAACGCCGCCGGCGCGCCGGAGATCCACCTCGCGCGGTTTTCCTGCGAGTGACGTCACGTTTCGCGCCGCCGCGGCGATAATCCGATCGATGGACCGGCGCTGTATCGCCTGCTTGCTCGCGTTGACCGGCTGCGGCCTGCAAACGGAGACTGCGCATTTTCCGGCGATCGAGGCGCCGCCGGCGGTTTCCCCCCTCCCCCACCCTCCACCGCTCGCGGGGGAGGGAGTTTGGGCCCCGTCCTCGACCCCGACCCCGGCCTCGACCTCGACCTCGACCCCGACCCCGGCCTCGACCCCGACCTCTTCGCGGTTGGCGAGTGGCTGGTACAACCCTCTGCCGAACGGGGTCGTCGGCGGGTATCCGGCCGACACCGGGCTCGACATCTCGGGGCTCGAGCTGCCGGTGCATGCCATCGCCGCGGGCACGCTCGTCTACTCGGAGTCCGGCCATACCTTGTGGACCGGGCCGCGCGACGACGACAACGCCGTGCTGATCGAGCTCGACGAGCCGGTGCCGTTCGGCGATCGGCGCATCACCCACGTGTGGTACGCGCACCTGTCGCGGCTCGATCGCGTGCTCGCCGATCAGCGCCTGCACGAGAACCGCACCGGCGCGCCGATCCACGTCGCCGCGGGCGAACGGCTCGGCATCTCCGGGCGAGCCAACGGCCACCCGCACCTGCACCTCGGCCTCTTGCTCGACGGCGAGACCCGCCAGTACGGCGGCACCTTCCTGCTCGACTCGGAGATCCGCGCCGCGATGAAGCTCCACCTCGGCCAGCGCCTGCCGCGCTAGCCCTTCCCCTCGATTCCACGATAGCTCGGCGCGTCGATGGGCTCGGCGGCGAACTTCATCGTCAGCTACGGCCTCAAGCCGCGCTCAGCGGCCTCAGCGGCCGCTGTCGTCGTCGTCATCGTCGCCGGAGCCGCCGTCACCGCGGTCGCCACGGTCGCCGTTGTCGCCGTTGTCGCCGCGATCGCCGTTGTCGCCGCGGTCGCCGCGATCGCCGTTGTCGCCGCGGTCGCCGCGATCGCCGTTGTCGCCGGCGCCGGGGTCGTCCTGGTTGTCGTCGCTGCCGTCGTCGGCGGCCTTCTGCTTGCTGCCGCTGCCCGAGCCCGGTCCCGACGACGGGCCCTGGGGTCGCCGATCTTCGATGTTGTCCGACTTGGGCAGCATGCACCACTTGCCGAGGTTCGGGTTCTCGGCCAGGCACTGCGCGCAGTCGGGCGCCGCGTTCGGGTTGCTGCACCAATCGACCGCGCTCGCCTTCGAGCCGAGCCGATCGCTCGCGGTCGAGCAGCCGACGATCGCCAACCCCAAGACCCATCGCACCGCCGTCCACGCCCGTCGCATCTCCATGCCTCCTTGAATACCAACCGGCCAACCGGTCGACCTATCGAGGCCATAGCAAGACGCGATCCAGTACCACTGGAACTGACGTCGTCGCCAATAGATTAAATAAATTCAAACACTAGCGACGCGATTAACCACAAATCCTACATCGCCCCCGATGGGTGATTCGTGAACCATGGCGCGCCGTCGCACCAGTGTCGGCCGAGCGGCCGAATGACTAGGCGCCGGGTTGCTCGCCGAGGGCGTCGCTCGGCGGCGGCAGCTCGCGGGTGTCGGCTTCGCCGTCGGCGGCGGCGAGATCGCCGCCCTCGCGCACGTAGAGCTCGCCGTCGCGGAACTCGATGACCGTGCGCGGCGGGCCGAACACCGCGTCGGGATCGTCGATGAGCAGCGCCTCGCGCAGCACCTCGTCGACGTGATCGACCAGCACGATGCGCAGGAGCTTGAGCACCCGCCGGGGGATCTCGCGCAGGTCCTTGCGGTTCTCCTTCGGGATGATCACCGTGGTGAGCCCGGCGCGGTGCGCGGCGAGGAGCTTCTCCTTCAGCCCGCCGATCGGCAAGACGCGCCCGCGCAGGGTGATCTCGCCGGTCATCGCCACGTCGCGGCTCACCGGCACGCGCATGAGCGCGCTGACGATCGCCGTGACCATGGTGATCCCCGCGCTCGGCCCGTCCTTCGGGTAGTAGTCGGGGAAGTGCACGTGCACGTCGACGTTCTGGAAATGGTCATCCGATAGCCGCAGCTGCTTCAGCCGGCTGCGCACGTAGCTCGTCGCCGCCTGCCCGCTCTCCTCCATGCCCTTCGACACGCGCCCGGTGATGATCACCTTGCCCTTGCCGGGCACCACCGTCGCCTCGGCCTCGAGCGTGCAGCCGCCGTGGGTGGTGTACGCCAGGCCCTTCACCAGGCCGACCTCGTCGCGCTCCGACTTGCGGCTGAGGCGGAACTTCGGCACGCCGAGGAGCTTCGGGATCGCCTTGGCGCTCACCTCGATCGGCTTCTCCTTGCCGTCCTTGACGACCTGGCGGGCCACCTTGCGGCACACGCTCGACAGCTCGCGCTCGAGCGAGCGCACGCCGCTCTCGCTGGTGTAGTGGTGCACGATCGTGCGGATCGCGTTCTCGGTGATCTTCACCTCGACGTCCTCGAGCCCGCACTCCTTGCGGTTACGCGGGATGAGGTACTTGACCGCGATGTTGAGCTTCTCGAACTCGGTGTAGCCGCCGAGCTCGATGATCTCCATGCGGTCCTGCAGCGGCACGGGGATCCCGCCGAGCGAGTTCGCCGTGGTGATGAACATCACGTCCGACAGGTCGTAGTCGAGGTCGAGGTAGTGGTCGTTGAACGCGTGGTTCTGCTCGCGATCGAGCACCTCGAGCAACGCCGCCGCCGGATCGCCGCGGAAGTCGCTCGACATCTTGTCGACCTCGTCGAGCAGGAACACCGGGTTCGAGGTGCCGGCCTTCTTCAGGTACTGGATGATCTTGCCCGGCAGCGCGCCGATGTAGGTGCGGCGGTGGCCGCGGATCTCCGCCTCGTCGCGCACGCCGCCGAGCGACAGGCGCACGAAGCGCCGCCCGGTCGCCCGCGCGATGCTCTTCGCCAGCGACGTCTTGCCCACGCCCGGCGGACCGACGAAGCACAGCACCGGCCCGCGCAGCTGCTTGGTGAGCGCCTGCACCGCCAGGTACTCGAGGATGCGCTCCTTGATCTTCTTCAGCCCGTAGTGGTCCTCGTCGAGGATCTTCTCCGCCTCGTCGAGGTCGAAGCGCTCCTCGCTCTTCTCGTACCACGGCAGATCGAGCACCCAGTCGATGTAGTTGCGCACGACGGTCGCCTCCGCGCTCGTCGGGTGCATCATCTTGAGCTTCTTCAGCTCCTTCTTGATCTTCTCGGATGCCTCCTTCGACATCCGCTTGTTCTTGATCTGCTCGACCAGCTCCTGGATCTCGTTCTTGAACTCGTCGCGCTCGCCGCCGCCCAGCTCCTTCTGGATGGCCTGCATCTGCTCGTTCAGGTAGTACTCTTTTTGCGTGCGCTCCATCTGGCGCTTCACGCGCGCCTTGATCTTCTTCTCGACCTGAAGGATCTCGATCTCCTTCTGCATCAGCTCCATCAGGCGCTCGAGCCGCTCGCGCGGGTCGGACATCTCGAGCAGCGCCTGGCGGTCGTCGAGCCGCACCGCCGGGAGGTTGGCGATGATGGTGTCGGCCAGGCGCGACCCTTCGTCGATCGCCTGCACGCTCATCAGCACCTCGGGCTGCACCTTCTTGTTGAGCTTCACGTACGTCTCGAAGGTGGCCTGCACCGAGCGCATCAGCGCCTCGGCGGTCACGTCGCTCGCGTGCGGCTCGGGCATCGCCTCGGTCTCGACCACGAAGCACGGGCTCGACTGCACGTACTTGGTGATGCGCGCGCGCCGCTTGCCCTCGACCAGCACCTTCACGGTGCCGTCGGGCAGGCGCAAGAGCTGGCGGATGTCGCCGACCGTGCCCACGCCGAAGATGTCGTCCACCGTCGGCTCGTTGGTCTTGGCGTGGCGCTGCGCCGCGAGGAAGATCTCCTTGTCGCGGCTCATCGCTTCCTCGAGCGCGGCGATCGATCGCTCGCGGCCGACGAACAGCTGCGAGATCATGCTCGGGAAGACGATGATGTCGCGGAGCGGCAGGAGGGGAAGAACGGCCTTGTCCGAGGCGCGCGGATCGGGGGGTTCGTCTTTGAAGAACATGGGTGAGCTGTCAGCTCGGAGCTTGCGTCATCGAACCGCGGGTCGCCAGGAGTAACGCCCGCGCGCGGAAGCTAGCGCTGCCCCCTAAGCCGGGGCTGCCTCTTCCATGTAGACCATCACGGGCGACTCTTTCTTCTCGATCACCTCTTCCGAGACGATCACTTCCTTGACGCCCTTCTTCGAGGGGATGTCGTACATCAGCTCGAGCATCGCGTCCTCGAGGATGGCGCGCAGGCCGCGCGCGCCGCTCTCGCGCGCGATCGCCTTCTTCGCCACCGACCGGAGCGCGGTCTTGGTGAACTTGAGACGCACGTCATCCATCTCGAACAGCTTCTGGTACTGCTTGATCAAGCTGTTGCGCGGCTTGGTCAGGATGTCGACGAGGGCGTCCTCGGTCAACTCGTAGAGCGTGGCGATCACCGGCAGGCGGCCGATGAACTCGGGGATGAGCCCGAACTTGAGCAGATCCTCGGGTTGCACCTGCTTCAACACGTCGCCGAGGCGCATCTCCTCGCGCGACTTGATGTTGGCGCCGAAGCCGATGGTGCTCTGGCCGATGCGGCGCTTGATGATCTGATCGAGCCCGACGAACGCGCCGCCGCAGATGAACAGGATGTTGGTGGTGTCCACCTGGAGGAAGTCCTGCTGCGGGTGCTTGCGCCCGCCCTTCGGCGGCACGTTGGCGACGGTCCCCTCGATGATCTTCAACAGGGCCTGCTGCACGCCCTCGCCCGACACGTCGCGGGTGATGCTGGGGTTGTCGCTCTTGCGCGAGATCTTGTCGATCTCGTCGATGTAGACGATGCCGCGCTGCGCCGCCTCGACGTCGTGGTCGGCGTTCTGCAGCAGCTGCACGATGATGTTCTCGACGTCCTCGCCGACGTAGCCCGCTTCGGTCAGCGTGGTGGCGTCGGCGATCGCGAACGGCACGTTGATGATCTTCGCGAGCGTCTGCGCCAAGAGCGTCTTGCCGCAGCCGGTCGGGCCGAGCAGCAAGATGTTCGACTTGCTGAGCTCGACGTCGTCGGTCGACACGCGGCTGTCGATGCGCTTGTAGTGGTTGTGCACCGCGACCGCGAGGACCTTCTTCGCCTGCTCCTGGCCGATCACGTATTCGTCGAGTATCGCCTTGATCTCGCGGGGCTTCGGCACCGGCGCGCTACCCGCGGTCGGCTCGTCCTTCTCGACCTCTTCCGCGATGATGTCGTTGCACAGGCCGATGCACTCGTCGCAAATGTAGACCGTAGGTCCGGCGATGAGCTTCTTCACTTCCTTCTGCGACTTGCCGCAGAACGAGCAGCTCAGGTTCCCATTCGAATCGTCTCGACGGCGGTCCACGTCTCCCTCGGCCTAAAAGCGCGGATACGGATTCTCTTGCGAGTGTAATCTTCGCCACCTTCCCGGGCAAGCTGGCGGGCAGGGTCGGAAGCCCGCCCGCCCAGCCGCCCGAACGGGCAGGTGTTGCGCGCGGCTCGTCAGCTCTCCTGACCCGCTTTGTGAAGCACTTTGTCGATGAGCCCGTATTCCTTGGCCTCGATGGCGCTCAGGTAGAAGTCGCGCTCGATGTCGCCGGCGATGCGCTCGCGCTTCTGCCCCGTGGCGGTCGACAGCATGTCGATCAGCGTCTCCTTCACCTTCTTGATCTCGCGGGCCTGGATCTCGATGTCGGTGGCCTGACCGCGCGCGCCGCCGAGCGGCTGGTGGATCATGATGCGCGCGTTCGGCAGGGCGAAGCGGTGGCCCTTCGCGCCGACCGCGAGCAGCACCGCGCCCATCGACGACGCCTGGCCGATGCACATCGTCGACACCGGGCTGCGGATGTAGTTCATCGTGTCGATCATCGCGAGCCCGGCGGTGACGATGCCGCCGGGGCTGTTGATGTACATCTGGATCTCCTTGTCGGGATCCTCGCTCTCGAGGAACAGGAACTGCGCCACCACCGCGTTGGCGACGAAGTCGTCGATCTCGGTGCCGACGAAGACGATGCGGTCCTTGAGCAGCCGGCTGTAGATGTCCCACTCGCGCTCGCCGCGGTGAGTGGTCTCGGTGATGCGCGGCAGGTAATAGGCCGCGCGCTCGCGCTCGCTGCGTAGGTAGTCCGCGGAGCTTTCCAGAACGTCGAGAGCTTTCTTTCGGTTCATTTCTTTCCCTCAGCAGACTTGATTTTGGCTTCCTTCTCGATGAGGTCCAGGACTTTGTCTTCCAGGATCATCCCGATGAGCATCTCGCGCTTGCCGCGCTCGCGGTACTCCGCCTTGATGCGCGCGACGTTCTTGCCCGACTGCTCGGCGAGCTCGGCGTAGCCCTTCTCGATGTCCTCGTCGTTCACCTCGAGCTTGTTCTCCTTGGCGATCTCCGCCATGAGCAGGCCCGCGCGCACCTTCATCTCGGAGTCGAGCCGCACGCTCTCGACGAGCTCGGCCGAGCGCCGGTAGGGCTGGCCGCTCATCTGCGCCATCATCTGCAGCTCGCGCTCGGTCATGCGCGACTGCTGCTCGACGAGCGACGGCGGCACCGGGATGGGGTTCTTCGAGCACAGCTGCACCACCAGGGCCTTGGCGAGCTCTTCCTCGGCCTTGCGCTCGAGGTCCTTGGCGAGCCGCTCCTCGGTGGCCTTCTTCAGCGCCGCGAGGCTGTCGCTCCCGGCGTCCTTGGCGAGCTCGTCGTCGATCGCCGGCAGGATCCGCTCCTTCAGCTCCTCGAGCTTCACGGTGATGGACACGTCCTTGCCGCGCAGCTGCGCCGCGTGGTGGTTGTCGGGGAACTTCACCGCCACGGTCTTGTCCGCGCCGGCCTTCATGTCCGGCAGGGCCGCGTCGATCGCGTCCATCACCTTGCCCTCGCCGACCTCGGTCTCGACCGTCTCGTTGCGCTCGTCGCCGTCGACGACGAACTTGAGCGAGAGGTTGGCGACGTCGCCCTTCTTGGCGCCGCGGTCCTCGATCGGCTGGAGCGTGGCGTGCTCGCGGCGGATGCGCTCGAGCTCGGCGGTGACGGCCTCGTCGCTCACCGCGGTGCCCTGCTTCTCGGCCTCGAGGCCCTTCCACTCGACCTTGTCGATGTCGGGGCGAACCTCGAAGCGCGCCTTGAACGAGAACGGCTTCTTCGGCTCGAGCTCGGCCGGCTCCACCGCCGGCTGGGTCAGCGGCGTGACGCCCTTCTGGCCGAGGGCCTCCTGCAAGGTCGCGTCCATCAGCTTGCGCGCGACGTCGGCGCGGACGGCCGGCCCGTAGAGCTGCACCAGCACCTGGCGCGGCGCCTTGCCGCGGCGAAAGCCGCGAACGCGCGCGGTTTTTTGCAGCGAGCTGTACGCGTTGTCGACCTCGACGGTCACCTTGTCGGCCGGCACCTGGATCTGCATTTCCATGAGCACCGGCGAAAGCTTTTCGACTTGAACATCCATGGTTTTCGCCCGGACGGCGGGGATGCCATGTGGAAAGCAGGCGGTCAAGCAAACAAGAAGGAAGAGGAACAAGGAACACGGAATGCAAACCGGAAACTGGAAACGCCCGGACCAGGTACGATGACCCGGATGTGGCGCTTGGGGTTGTTGGTGTTGCTTTTCGGCTGTTCGCATGCGGATGAACCGCCGCCGCCGGCGGGGACGAGCGGAGGCGGGGGGGCGAGCGCGAGCGTCGGGGTGGGGAGCGGCGGCGGGGGCGGGATGGGGCCGAAGCACGTGGTGGTGCCGGCGACCAAAGGGACGATGATGCTGCCCTTCGACGTCGCGGCGAAAGGGAGCGGGAAGAAGGCGATCGGCGCGATCGACATCGCCGGCGGCGCCGGCACGGTGGTGATCGAGGGGCAGCAGCTCGCGGCGGTGTCGTACCGCAAGCAGCCGTTCGGCGCGTACACGCTGTACCAGACGCTCGCGGCGAGGAGCGACGCGCTGTTCGTGGTGTGGCTCTACTGCCAGGGCGGCAAGCTCGTCGACCTCTACTGGGAAGGCACCGACGGCTCGCCGGTGGCGGAGGACCACGCGAGCGGCAGCTGCGTCGAGGGCAGCGGCAGCGCCTTAGCGGCGGTGGCGTTCCCCGCGCTCGACTTCGCGCCGCCGCCGCTCCTCGGCAAGTACACCGTGACCGGCGAGAAGGTGTCGATCACCCCGAAGGAGCCCGGCACCGTCGATCTCGGCAGCGGCCCGCTCACCGTGCTGGCGTTCAACGACGTCGACTGCACCAGCTGCGGATCGCCCGGCTGGCGCGAGATCCATTCGCTCCTGTGGGACCAGCCGAAGTCGCGCGCGTGCTTCGCGATCTTCTACCTGCTCGGCGCGGGCAAGCAGGTGCAGGTGACCTACTCGCTGACGCTGCCGGACCTCAGCGATCCCGCCGGCGTCACCTTCTTGAACGCGACCTACTCGATCCAATGAAAAAACCCCCCGGCGGTGAGGCAAACCGCCGGGGGGAGGCAGTCCCGGGAGGGGGACTTCAAGTCATCGACGCGTTTTTGGGTGCGAGGGCTCATCGCCCTCGCGTCAGCCCTCGTCGTCGTCGCTCTCTTCGTCTTCGAAGGGATCGCGATCGAACTCGAACTCGGCGTCGAACGGGCTGTCTTCGATCAGGTCTTCGAAGGTCTGCCCGACACGGTAAGCTGGCTTCAGGTACTCGCGCTCGAACTCGGCAAAGTTTCGATAGGAACGTGGCGGCGACATCTCAATCCTCCAACATCTCCCCGTCGGATGCTGCGAACCCCACACCACCCGACATGTGGGTGACTGTAGTTAAGCCTTGACGCAATCCCAAATTAGTGACGCGAATTTCGCCGGGCTCTGCTAACCCAAGGCCTCTCATGCGTAGCGCGGTGGTCGTCGCGGTCGCGAATCAGAAGGGCGGCGTCGGTAAGACGACCACCAGCGTGAACGTCGCGGCCGGGCTCGCCACCGCCGAGAAGAAGACGCTGCTCGTCGATGTCGATCCGCAGGCGAACGCCTCGAGCGGCGTGGGCGTGCGGCCGCGCACGGTCGAGCGCTCGCTCTACGACGCGATCGTCGGGCGCATCACCGTGCGCGAGGCGATCGTCCACACCGACATCGCCACGCTCGACCTCGTGCCGGCGACGCAGGACCTCGTGGGCATGGAGCTCGAGCTGGTCGACGCCGAGGACCGCGCCACGCGCCTGCGCACGACGCTCGAGCCGGCGCGCGCCGATTACGAGTACATCGTGCTCGACTGCCCGCCGTCGCTCGGCTTGCTCACGGTGAACGCGCTCACCGCCGCCGACTGGGTGCTGGTGCCGATGCAGTGCGAGTACTACGCGCTCGAAGGGCTCACGCAGCTGATGGCGACGATCGACCGGGTGAAGGACCTCTACAACCCGTCGCTCGACGTGGCCGGCGTGGTGCTCACGATGTTCGACGGGCGCAACTCGCTCACCCACCAGGTGGCCCAGGAGGTGCGCGACCACTTCCACGTGTTCGACGCGATCATCCCGCGCAACGTCAAGCTCAGCGAGGCGCCGTCGCACGGCAAGCCGGCGCTGCTCTACGACATCGAGTGCAAGGGCTCGCAGGGCTACCTGAGCCTGGCGCGCGAGCTCGTGTCGCTGCGCGAGGCGCCGCGGGCGCAGGCGCGATCATGACGACCGAGAAACCGCCGCGGCGCGCCCTCGGGCGCGGGCTCGACGCGCTGCTGCCGCCGAAAGCGGCGCCGGGCTACGGCGCGCGGGCGGTGTTCGACTGCGCCATCGAGCGGATCGTGCCGCGGCGCGACCAGCCGCGGAAGAGCTTCGACGGCGACAAGCTCGACGAGCTGGCGGCGACCATCGCCGAGCACGGGGTGATCCAGCCGCTGGTGGTGCGGCGGCTCGAGGGCGATCGCTTCGAGATCATCGCCGGCGAGCGCCGCTGGCGCGCGGCGCAGCGGGCCGGCAAGAAGGAGGTGCCGGTCGTCGTCAAGGACGTGAGCCCGGCGCAGGCGTTCGAGCTGGCGCTGATCGAGAACGTGCAGCGCGAGGATCTGAACCCGATCGAGGTCGCCGAGGCCTACGCGCGCCTGTGCGACGACGGCGGCCGCACGCAGGAAGAGGTGGCCGAGCGCGTGGGCAAGAGCCGCGTGGCGGTGACCAACTCGCTGCGCCTGTTGAAATTGCCCGAGCCGGTGCGGGCGCTGGTGTCGAGCGGCGAGCTCAGCGAGGGCCACGCGCGCGCGCTCCTCGGCGCGGCCGACGAGGCGGCGATGACCGCGCTGGCGCGAAAGGCGATCGCCGGGCGGCTGAGCGTGCGCAAGCTCGAGGACATGGTGCGCGCGAAGAAACAGCCCGCCGGGCCCGCCGCGCCGCCGAAGAAGACCTCCAACGTGCGCGATCTCGAGCTCCGCATCACCCGGCGGCTCGGCGCGCGCACCGCCATCGAGCACGACGGCCCCGGCGGCAAGATGACGATCGCCTACGGATCGCTCGACGACCTCGACAGGATCATCGCCATCCTGGGCGCGTGATTCACTTCCCCTTGTGCTTGGCGCTGGGGTTGCCGCCGGCCTCGCGGATCAGCGCCTCCCACTTTTCCTTGGCCTTCTTCCCCACCGGGGTGTCCTCGTTGATCTTGAAGCAGCGCTCGAGGGCGTCGACGGCGTTGGTGCGCTTCTTCATGCCGGCGTAGGACATGCCGAGGTAGTACCAGCCGGGCTGGAACTTGGCGTCGAGGTCGATCGCCTTGCGGTAGTCGTCCTGGATCTGGTCCTCGTTCTGCTTGAGCTCGTGGCGGCAAATGCCGCGGTTGAGCCACAGGTTCGGGTCCTTGCCGTCGATCTTGATCGCCTTGTTGAAGGTGTCGACGCACTCGCTGAAGGCGTGCGCCTTCGCGAAGCGCATGCCGATGAAGGCGACGCGCTTGACGTCCTTCTCGTAGCGCACGAGGAGCTTGTTCAGCTCCGCCACCATGTCCTCGGTCTTGCCCGCGTCGCTCAGCACCTCGACCAGCATGAAGCGCACGTCGGGGTTGTCCTCGGCCTTCAGCACCGCGCGGTAATGCTCCGCGGCCTTGTCGAGCTGCTGATCGAGCCGGTAGGCGTAGGCGAGGTTCATGTGCAGATCGGAGGCGTCGGGCTCGAGCGCCACCGCCGGCTCGAGCGCGGCGATCGCCTTCTTCGGCTCTGGCGGCTCCTCGAGGTACATCGCCCCGAGGTTGATGCGCGCGTTGACGAGCTTGGGGTTGAGCGACAGCGCCCGCTGGTAGCCGGCTTCCGCCTCCTTGCGTTTGCCCGTCTTGTCCTGGCACAGCGCCAGGTAGTAGACGGCGTCGGCGTCGTTCGGCGCCTCGGCCACGGCTTTGTCCAGGTAGGGCAGCGCCTGGGCGTAAGCCTCGTTCTTGACGTACTCGAGGCCGCGATCGAGATCGCCGGCGGCGGCGCCGGGCATGGCGCCGTTCTCGGTCGGCGGCGGATCGGCCTCGAGCGACGCGTGCGGCGGCGGAATCGCCGGCTGGGTGGTGCAACCGGCGACGAGCGCCGCGATGCCGATGAGCGAGCCGATTCGAGATGCCATGGGCTTCCTACCTGTCCTGCTAGTGTACCGAATCCCCGTCCAACGTCGCGATGAGGTTCAACAAGGTCGATTCGATGACGCGGCCGCGGGCCGGATCGACTTTTTTACCGTCGGGCTCGGCCACGTAGAACACGTCGACCACGCGCGTGCCCTCGGTGGCGATCTTCGCCAGGCTGATGCTCAGGCCGAGCCGGTGCAGGGCGTGGCTCAGCTCGAACAGCAGGCCGAGCCGATCGCGCGTGACCACCTCCACCACGCTGTGCTTCGACGAGGCGCGGTTGTCGACCAGCACCTTGGTGGCGACGGGCGGTTCGCCGTTCGGGCGGCGGCGGCGCGGGCGGCTCTCGACCAGCTCGCGCGCGCGCACCGTGCCGGCGAGCAGCGCCTCGAGCTCGCGCTCGACCTTGGGCAGGGCCTTCTCGACGCCGGCGCTCCCCTCGCCCGCCCGCTGCACCCAGAAGATGTCGACGGCGACGTCGCGCTCCTCGGGCCCGCGCGACAAAGAACACTCGCGCGGGTATTCGGGCCCGCGCGACAAAGAACACTCGCGCGGGTATTCGGGCCCGCGCGACAAAGAACACTCGCGCGGGTATTCGGGCCCGCGCGACAAAGAGCAACAGTGGATTTCCGCGGACAGCACTTCGAGCTTCGCGGCGGCGATCGCCGCGGTGATGTCGGCGAGCAAGCCGGGGCGATCGTCGGCGACCACGCACAGCTCGTCGGCCTCGCCGAGGTGCGAGCGGACGAGGCCGAGCGTCGCGCGCCGCCCGCTCGCGAGGTGCGCGCGCGCCAGCTCGGCGTGGTCGACCATCGCGGCCGGCGGGTTGGCGAGCTGGTAGCGGCTAGGCATGGCGGCAAGGAAACGCTCGAGGAAGGCGCGCCTTTCGCTGAGACGTTCGGCGGGCACGGATGGGTCCGCGCAAAGCGCCAGCGCCTCGGCGCGGCGAGCCGAGAGCAGGCCGCCGGCCGGCTCCTCGCGGGTGCTGCCGCGGAGCAGCTGATCGGTGGCGAGGAACAGCTCGTCGAGCATGCGCGCCTTCCACGAGGTCATCGACGTCGGGCTGGTGGTCGACAGGTCCGCCACCGTCAAAAGGTAGAGATTTCGCAGGTGTTCGCGGCTCTTCACCACCTGGGCGAACTCGTCGATGGTCGCGGGATCGTCGGTGTCGCGACGTGTGGCGGCATGATACATCGTGAGGTGGTGGAGGATAAGGTGCGCGACTTCGTCGATCTCGCGCGGATCGAATGGCAAGCGCGCGAGGATCGGCCGCGCCATCTCGGCGCCGCGCTCGCTGTGATCGCGCCGGCCGATCGCCTTGCCGACGTCGTGGAGGAGGGTGGCGAAGAACAGCACCTTCGGTTGGGCGATGTCGCTGCCGACCTTGCAGGCGAGCGAGCCGGCCCAGCGCGGCCGCTCGTCGTCGTCGATCACCACGTCGCCGCGGACGATCTCGCCGAGCCGGTCGACCGCCGCAACCGAGTGAACGTCGACGGTGTACACGTGGTAGGTGTCGTGGTGCACGCGGCCGACCACCGGCGCGAACTCCGGGATCATCGCCAGGAGGATGCCGACGTCGTGGAGCTCGCGCATCACGCTCTGGCGCTTGAGGCGCGTCTCGCGGCACGAGCACACGAGCTCGACGAACAGCCGCGCCGCCTCGTCGCTCTGGCGCAGGCGCGCCGCCCAGGCGTCGTCGCCGGCCACGTGGACGATCGCCGCCCGCGCGCTGCCGCGGAGGGGCGCTCCGCGCGCGACGGCCTC
>JACXTT010008233.1_pt1 | contig 14494 bp, 12 predicted proteins | sample 9270951 | NCBI WGS metagenome assembly JACXTT01 (sample SAMN15532306, study PRJNA645909) | rock metagenome | isolation source: weathered quartz diorite | place: Puerto Rico | collected 2017-06-21
GCAGCCCGCCTAAGTAAGCCATCATCGTTCCCCCCACCATGATGTAGTGGAAATGTGCCACTACAAAATAAGTGTCGGTAACATGCACGTCAAAACCGAGCGTGGCGAGGAACGTGCCTGTCAAACCACCAATCGTAAACAGACCGATAAAGCCGAAAGCGTACAGCATCGGCGTGTCGTAAGAGATGGAGCCTTTATATAAGGTGGCGGTCCAGTTAAAGACCTTGATGGCCGAAGGCACCGCCACTAGAAAACTCAAAAACGAGAAGACCAGGCTGGCGTAGACCGACTGGCTGCTGACGAACATGTGGTGGCCCCAGACCAGGAAGCTCAGAACGGCAATCGCCACACTCGAAAACGCCACGAACTTGTAGCCGAATACCTTCTTGCGCGAATAAACCGAGATCACTTCGCTGATGACACCCATGCCCGGCAACACCATGATGTAGACCGCCGGATGCGAGTAGAACCAGAACAAATGCTGGAACAGCACGGGGTCGCCGCCCAAGTTGGGATCGAAGATACCGATATGAAAGCCTCGCTCGACGGCTACGAGCAGAAGCGTCACGGCGATCACGGGCGTTCCCAGCACCTGGATGACGCTGGTGGCGTACATGGACCAGATGAACAGCGGCAACCGGAACCAGGTGAGGCCGGGCGCGCGCATGCGGTGGATGGTGACGATGAAGTTCAGGCCGGTAAGGATGGAGGAAAAACCGGTGATGAAGACGCCGGTCGCAGTGAGGATCACGTAGGTGTTGGCGTAAGAAGTACTGAAGGGCGTATAAAATGTCCAACCGGTGTCCACACCGCCCACCAGCATGGCGTACATCACGAGAGCGCCGCCGGCCATGAAGATGTACCAGCTCAACAGGTTCAGTTTAGGGAAGGCCAGATCCTTGCAGCCGATCATCAGGGGGATGAGAAAGTTGCCCAGGGTGGCCGGGATGGAGGGGATCATGAACAGGAAGATCATGAAGATCCCGTGCAGGCTGAACAGCTTGTTATAGGTCTGGGCGGAGACCAGGTCACCGGGCGGCGTCAGCAGCTCGAGGCGAATGATGGTTGCGAAGACGCCGCCGAGAAAAAAGAACAAGCTGATGGCGCCGAGATACAGCAGTGCGATGCGTTTATGGTCCTGGGTGAGCAGCCAGCTCTTAATGCCGTATTCATGAGTCAGGTAGTTATCGCGAGTCGGTGCAATGGCCGTAATCATACGAATTACCGATTCTGTTTCCGGCCGGCGCGGGTAGCGGGCGGCGCGGCCTGCTGCTGCGGTTTAGCGAGGCTCTTGATGTACTCGATCAACTGCAGCAGGTCCTCTTCGGTGACCAAGCCCTGGAACGAGGGCATGATGTTCTGGTATCCCGCGACGATCTTGGCGCTGGGATCCAGGATCGACTCGCGGACGTAAGCCTCATCGGCCTTGACGGTCTGTCCGGTGGTCAATTGCACGGGCTGGCCGAAAATTCCCACGAGATTCGGGCAGCGGCCGGGCTTGTCGGAGAGATGGCAATTGGCACAGCCGCGCTCCTGGAACAGCTTCTCGCCACCGGAGGCCAGCGATTCCCCGGCCGGTCCGCCCGCCAGCCAGCGCTCGTATTCGGCGGGCTCCATCACGTAAATCCATCCGATCATGCCGGAATGCAGGGTGCCGCAATACTCGGCGCAGAACAAGTGGTATTTTCCCGGCTTGATCGGGTCGAACCAGGCAGTGGTGTAGCGGCCGGGCAGCACATCGAACTTCACGCGGAAGGCCGGCATGTAGAAGCTGTGGATGACGTCCTCCGACGTCATGGTGAGGCGGACGGGGCGGCCCAGCGGCACATGCAGCTCGTTAATTTCACTCTGACCCTCGAGGTGCTGCGTTTTCCACATCCACTGCTTGCCCACAACGTAAACGTTCATGGCGTCATCGGGCGGGCGCGACATTTCGAAAAAGACATTGGCGCCCCAGACGAACATGACCATCATGAGGAGAAACGGCACGACGGTCCAGATGATTTCGAGCGTCATGCCGCCGTGAGACTCCACCACCCGCTCGTGCTCCGCGCGGCGGCGGTACTTGACAGCGAAATAAAAGATCAAAGCGAAGATCAGGGTGCTGAAAAACGCCGCCACGATCAGCAGGTAAATGGTGACATGGTCGAGGTGCTGAGCGGTAGTGGAGGCCTGCTCCGGGAATAAGCGGAAGCCGGAATTCATCGGTACCGTACCCCATGTTGCATGGTTGCTCGTCCGGCGAGGATGTCGCGACGAAAAAGCCAGATGAGGCCCGGGATGAGAATCAGCAGCGTGAGCGCACCGGCCAGCCGCACGATGTTCATCACAATGGCCGAATATTTTCCGGTGCTCGGGTCGTAATGGAAACAGTAGAGGAGGATCTGGTCCACAGGCGAGCCGATCTTATTTTGGGATGCTTCGACCAGACCGAGCCGTAGATCGCGCGGAGCATATTCCACTCCGTAAAAATATCGTGAGAGCCGGCCGGAAGGCGTCAGCACCATGACGCCGCTGGCGTGGGCGTACTGTTTGGTCTTGGGATCGTAGGCGTAGCGGAAACCGACGGATTGCGCCAGTTCCTTAATTTGAGGCTCGCTTCCGGTGAGAAAGTGCCATCCGCTGGAACTCCTGGCGTAGTGGCGGAGGTATTCCGCTTTCTTGCGCGCGGCGAGGTCGGGCGTCTCGGTGGGATCGATGCTGACAACCACTACTTCGAAGTCGCGACCGGACTCGAGCGACATGCCGCGCAGACTGATGACGAGACCGTTGAGAACCTGGGTACACAGCATGGGGCACTGATAGTAAGCCAGGGCCAGGATGACGGGCCTCGATCCGAAATAGGACGCGAGCGGCAATTCACGGCCGGCCTCATCGCGAAAAACGAGGCCGAGCGGAACCTGAGCGTTGAGTTTCTGGTCGAGGCCGACATTGCGCAGGCCAGGCGGCAAGACGGAAGCGGCCACGGCCGCCTGCCGGTCCTTGTAAGTCTGCGCCTGCAACATGGCGGCCGCGCTTAACAAGATCGATATTGATTTCCAAAATTGCATTTCTTTACTTCATAGCCTTCGGACTGGCGGCGGTTTTCGGCTCCATGGCCTGGAAGCGCGGCAAGCCTTTTTGAGCGACGATTTCCAAAGCCCGGTCCACGGGAAGACGCACAATTCCGCGATAGGGGTCCACCCAGCTGTAATGATTGAGAACGGCGTCTTCGTCTTCGAGCATCTTCTTCATATCGCGCTGCGGATTGCCCTGGAGGCGCGGCTCCGGAGGCTCTTTGGGGGCCTGCGCGCGGATGAGAGCGGAAACGGGCGGGCTCAACTTGGTTTGCTTTCCGGAGAGACGGTCGAACAACCACCACAACATCAGTTGCGAAAGGATCACGATCAAAGCGAGGGCGATGCCGAAGCGAGTAATGGCATGCGCATCGGCGTCGGTGGGTTCGTGCGCAACGGTCGGGTTGTTCTCGGGCTCAGTCGGACGACTCACTGGGCGCCTCCATGCGCGATGGCTTCGGCCAGGTGCGGGTCACGCACCGGCATTAGCGGCCACTTCTTGAGTTGAAACAGAAACATCGCCAGCCAGAGCCCTCCGATCCCGAGCGGCGCGAGAAAATCCATCCAGTCAACGTGGAACCCGCCTTTGGCGGCGTCGGGCGCCACGAGCCAGAACAGATCGACGAAGCGCATGACGATGATCATGGCGGCAACGCGAACCAGCGTCCGCCCGCGCCGCTTGAGAGTGCGTGACAGCAGCAGCGCGAAGGGCAATGCGAAATGGAACACCACCAGGAGCAGCCCGATCCACTCCCAGCCGCCTTTGAGGCGCTCCAGATACCAGGGAATTTCGTCCCTCAGATTACCGGCCCAGATAATCAGGAACTGCGAGAACCCGAAATAGGCCCACAGCATGGTGAAGGTGAGGAGCAGCTTTCCAATGTCGTGAAGGTGGGCTGGTCCGATGACACCCTCGAGCGGGCCGCCGTCATCGGAAAGAATGACCAGCAGAGCGATACAGAAAGCGAGCGCGGAAAGCCCCTGGCCGACCAGAAACAACAGGCCGTAGATGGTCGAGTACCAGTGGGGGTTCAGCGACATGACCCAATCGACGGCGGCGAAGCTCACGGTCAACCCGTAAAACACCAGCCCGGGCCCGCTGAGCAGTTGGAGCTGACGCGCGCGGGGAGCGCGGCCTTCGGTGTCCTGATCGTGAGACCACTTGTTCAGAAAGTGAGCGAACAGGTACCAGCCGGCAAAGTAGATGATGGCGCGGCCATAGAAAAACGGAACGTTGAGGTAGAGGTGCTTGTGCTGGAGCAGATGGTCGGCTTTTACGGCATCGTCGTGCGACCAGATGTACAGCCTGGGGATGCCGATGAGGATAGGGATGAACAATGCGGCGAGCCACGGTATGGGGCGAGTGGCAGCTTCGGTGATGCGCCGGATGACGATGCCCCAGGACCCGCCGGTCAGGTATTGCAGCATGACCAGCGCCAGGCAGCCGAGCGTCAACCCGAGATAGAAGAGGTACGAAAACAGATAGGACCGGAAGAATTGATCGGGGCGGTACACGGCTCCGATAAGGCATACGAGCAGCGCCACGATCCCAACGATCAGAGAGCGCTGACGCACGCGCTCGACATTGCGTCCGAGTTGCGGAGAAAAAGTGAAATCCTGGGCGCTCATGGTTGTGGCTTTTTCTGCTCCGCGGGGCGGGCGGCCAGGGTCAATTGCTGGCGTTCGTCCGGGGGCACATCGTCGATCGAGCCCATCTGGCTGTACTGCAGCACGCGGATATAAGAGGCAATGGCCCAGCGGTCGCGGGGTGCGACCTGCGACGAGTAATCCTGCATGGCGCCGAATCCATTGGTGATGACGTCGTAAAAATAGCCGACGGGGACCTGGCGGAGGCGATCGATGTGATAAGAAGGCGGCCGCTTCAGACCGCGCTGCACGATCATGCCGAGGCCATTGCCCAGGCGGCCGTGACAGGGCGAACAGTAGATATTGAAGCGCTGCTGGCCGCGCTCGAGAACTTCGCGCGTGAGGGGGAAAGGGAGCTGGTCTACAAACTGGTCGCCTTTCTTGCCGGTGTAGAAAACCTTGTCGGCGCGGAGCTGGCCACGGGCGACGGTGCCCTCGGGAAGCGGGCGGGCGGAGCGGCCGTCGGCAAAGAAATCGCTCGGCCTGAGCGGAACATATTTCGGCTGGTCCTGCATATCGCGGCGGCAGGCGACGGAGACGCAGGCAAAGAGAACGACGGCGCCGATCTTAGTGCGCAACTTCACTTACCTCACGTGGCGCCAGGCTCTGCAGAAAATCCGCGGTTTCATGACGGTCGAAGAGCGGGTCGATGGATTCGATGCAGAGGAAGAAGCGGTTGCGCGAAGCGAGCGCGAACCGGGGAACGTTGAACACCGGGTGATAGGGCATGGGCAGGCCGCAGAGGCCCAACAATCCGAGCACGACGGTGAGTGCGGCGAAGAGAATCGTCATCTCGAAGGTGATGATGATGAAGGACGGCCAGCTATGCAGAGGGCGGCCGCCGATGTTGATGGGGAAGTCGATGACGGCAACGTAGTATTGCAGAGCGTAACCGCTCAACCCGCCGATGATGCCGCCGATCAGAACGAGCAGGGGAAGGCGATTGTGATGGAGACCGAGCGCCTCGTTGACCTCTTCGATGGGAAAGGGCGAATAGGCCTCGACCTTGCGATATCCTTTTTCGCGCACCAGGCGGGCGGCCGCGGCGAGCGCCGTGGGGTTTTCGAACTCGGCCATCAGGCCGTAGACAGGTGTCCTCATTTTTCGATGCCCTCCGCCACTTCCGCTTCCGGCAGCAAGGTGCGGACTTCAAAGATCGAAATCATGGGCAGGGAGCGGATGAACAGGAAGAAGAGGAAGAAGAACAGGCCGATGGTACCGACGTAGGTGGCGACGTCCCAGATGGTGGGCCAGTAATAGCCCCAGGACGAGGGGATGAAATCGCGCGAGAGGCTCACCACGATGATGACGTACCGCTCCAGCCACATGCCCACCAGGACGTCGAGGGCAATGATAAACAGCCACGGAGTGCTGGCGCGGATTTTCTTCCACCACAGCAACTGGGGGAGCACAAGGTTGCAGAAAATGAGCGACCAGTAAGTCCACTTGTAGGGGCCGGTCATGCGGTTCCATATGGCATACATCTCGAATGGATTGCCGCTGTACCAGGCGATGAAGGCCTCGAACACGTAGGAGTATGCCACGATCTGGCCGGTAGCGAGCATGACTTTCGCCATGTTATCGAGATGGCGCATGGTGATGAGATCGCCCAACCCGTACATGGCGCGGAGTGGAATGGCGAGCACGAGCACCATGGCGAAGCCGGAGTAGATGGCGCCGGCGACAAAGTAGGGAGGAAAGATGGTGCTGTGCCAGCCGGGGACGATGGCGACGGTGAAGTCGAAGCTGACGACGGTGTGGACGGAGAGGACCAGCGGCGTGGCCAGGCCGGCGAGCAGCAGCGACGCGGTCTCATATTTCTGCCAGTGGCTGGCCGCGCCGCGCCAGCCCATGGCCATGATGCCGTAGAGGATCTTGGCGGCGCGGTTGCGCGTGCGGTCGCGCAGCGTGGCGAGATCGGGGATCAGACCCACATACCAAAACAGCGCCGAGACGGTAGCGTAGGTGGAGACGGCGAAGACGTCCCAAACCAGAGGGCTGCGAAACTGCGGCTGAATGCCCATGGTGTTGGGGTAGGGAAAGAGCCAGTAGAAGAGCCACGGGCGGCCGAGGTGCAGCAGCGGGAACGTGCCGGCGCTGGCCACGGCGAAGAGCGTCATGGCTTCAGCGAAGCGGTTGATCGAGTTCCGCCAGGACTGACGCAGGAGCAGCAGGATGGCGGAAATCAAGGTGCCGGCGTGTCCGATTCCAATCCACCAGACAAAGTTGGTGATGGCCCAGCCCCACATCACCGGGACCTTGATGCCCCAGATGCCGACGCCGCGCACGAACAGGTAGGAGACGGCCACGAGAAACACCATCAGCAGGGCGGAGGCGATCAGAAACGGAATGAGCCAGTAGAGGGGCGTGCGGCGCGTGAGGACGATGGAGCTGATCTTGTCGGTGACGGTGGCGAAGGTGTGGCCGGGCGCGATGATCGCGGGGCCGCGATTTTGAACCGTTGGCTGCCGGTCTTCGCTCATGTTACGACTCAATCTCCGGATTCGGGTTGCGCAGCGCGGCCAGGTAAGTGGTGCGCGGGCGCGTGTTCAATTCCGACAGCAGCGAGTAATTCAAGGGCTCGGCTTTCAACTTCGCGACGCCGCTCTGGGGATCGTTGATATTCCCGAAGACGATGGCCTGGGCGGGGCAGACCTGTTGGCAGGCGGTCCGGATCTCGCCATCGCGAACCGTGCGGCCTTCCCGCTCGGCGTCGATTTTGGCCTCATTGATGCGCTGCACGCAGTAAGTACATTTCTCCATGACTCCGCGGCTGCGCACGGAGACGTCGGGATTGCGCTGCAGCTTGAGGCTGGGAGTGGTCCAATCCGAGTAGAGGAAAAAGTTGAAGCGGCGGACTTTGTAAGGGCAGTTGTTGGAGCAATAGCGCGTGCCGACACAGCGGTTGTAGACCATGTCGTTGAGGCCTTCAGAAGAATGATTGGTGGCCTGCACGGGACAGACGAGCTCGCACGGCGCATTTTCGCAGTGCATGCAGGGCATGGGCTGAAAGTAGACTTCGGGATTGTCGGGGTGTCCTTGGTAATAGGTGTCGATGCGCAGCCATTGCATGGCGCGGCGCATCAGGACCTGTTCTTTGCCGACCACCGCGATGTTATTTTCCGCCTGGCAGGCGACGACGCAGGCATTGCATCCGACGCACGCCGTCTGATCGATGGACATGCCCCAGGTGTAGCCTTCGTACTTGAATCCCGGATAAATGCTGAGTTCTTTGGGCGGCTCTTCGGCGGCTTCTCTCACAAAGCCGGGATTTTTGCGATATTCGTCGATAGCGCCTGAAATGACGATCGGCCGGCCTGCCATCAAATGCTGTTCCTGGGTGCTAGCCAGCGGATACTTCGAACCGGTCTTGACAATTTCGAGGCCGGAGCCGAACCAGGGCGCGCCGGAAGTCCGGAGCGCGTACGCGTTGAAACCCACGCCATTGCCGACGCGGCCGGCTTTGGTGCGTCCGTAACCGAGGTGCACGGTGACGGAATTATCGGCATGCCCGGGCGAGATCCAGATGGGCGCCCGCACTTTGCGCCCTTCGTAATTGAGCTCGACGAGGTCTTCGTTCTGCCAGCCGTGCTCTTCGGCCGTGCGCGGGCTGACTAGGGCGGCGTTGTCCCAAGTGAGCCTGGTGAGCGGCCTGGGCAATTCCTGCAGCCAGCCGTTGTTGGCGAAGCGGCCGTCGAAAAGATAGACGTCGGGCCGGAAAACGATTTCGAGGCCCTCACGCTGGGCGGGCTTCGACGCCGCGGCGCGCGCGCCTTTGACTGAGACTTGCCGGGCAGGGAGCCCGGTGTCGGGCACGATGCCATCGTGCACCGCCTTGCGCCACCAATCCTCAAAATCGGGGCCGGGGTGCCGGCGGTTCCAGTAACCCTTCACGATTTCGTACGGGGACTGGCTGGGTGTATCGCCAAACGCAGCCAACAGCTCGTGGACGGAGCGGCCGAAGTAAAGCGGCATGATCAGCGGCTGCATGATGGTGGCGGTGCCGTCAAAGGCCCGGGCATCGCTCCAGGTTTCGAGGAAGTGCGCCTCCGGAATGTGCCACTGGCACAGCTCCGAAGTCTCGTCCGCATAAAGTCCCATATGGATGCGGAGCTTCACTTTGGACATGCGCTGCGCGAAGTTGAAATCGGCCGGCGCGTTGTAGACCGGATTGCCGCCGACGATGATGAGGGTTTCGACCTTGCCCGCGTCCATATCCCGGACGAGCTCGCCCAGGCTCTCGAAATCGTCCACCGGATTGGGATCGAGCGGGTCGGTGTAGACGACGGTTTTGCCGGCGTTGCCCAGCGCTTCATTGATGGCGTGCGCCAGCAGGTGCACGGCGGGCGGCTGATGCTCGCCGGGAATCACGGCGCTCGCGCCGCGGTGCTGCTGGAGGTCCTTGACGAGCGCGGCAATCCATTTGGCGCGCGGGCCGCCGGACATCTGAGCGCCCGCGGAGGTGTCGATGCCGCGCGCACCCACGCCGGCTGCGACGGCCGCGGCAAAGGCTTCAATATCGGCGGCGCGCAGCGGAAGACGATGGTCGGCCTTGGCGCCGGTTGCGGTCAAGGTGCTCTCGACGACATACAACCGGTTCATGGCGGTCTGGCTGCCACGGACGCGCCGGCGGGCGGCGAAATCGGCGGCATAGCGCACGCTGGCCGGGCCGGTGCATAGGAAATCCGCATCGAGAGACAGGATCACGTCAGCGTGGGAGAGCTGGTAATGAGTGTGGACGGGCTCGCCGAACGCAAGCTGTGCGCCCGCGCGCGCTGCGGAGCGGCCGGCCGGCTCGTAGCGATGCCACTTTGCAGCGGGGAATTGCTGGAGCAGGGTGTGGAACTGATCGGCGAGCGTGAGAGACGTGGTGGCGCCGGTGAGGAAGCGCAGTCCCGCGCCTTTGCCGGCGGCGAGCGACGGCAGCACTTCGCGGATTGCCCCAAGCAAGGCCCTCCACGGACGGATATCGCCGAGATACGTCAGGGTCTGGGAGCGATCGGGATCGTAGAGCTCGAGGATCGAGGCCTGCGCAATGGCATCGGTGGCGCCGAGGCTGGCGGGATGATCGGGATTGCCCTCGATTTTCGTGGGCCGGCCGAGATGGCTCTCGACCAGCACCCCCATGGCCACGGCCTGAATGGGAACGGCGGTGGCAAAGAACAGGGGCCTGCCGGGGATCACCTCTTCCGGCTGCCGGACGTAGGGCATGATCGTTTCCGTCGGCTGGCGCGTGCAGGCGCTTAGGCCGGCGAGCGCGAGCGAAGCGCCCATCACCTTGAGGAACTGGCGGCGGCCGGCGTCGTCGTCCAACCATTCGGCTGCCTGGCGCGGGAATTCGCGCTCGAGCAGTTCCTGGAAGCCATCGGTGGAAGCGAGTTCTTCGAGCGACCGCCAGTACTCGCGGCCGCGGCTGGCGTCGAGACGCGCGCGGATGGCGGCCAGGTCGAGATGCTGATATGTTTTGCCTGGCTTTGTCATCTGTGACACGTGGAGCAACTGGTCAGGCTCTGAATGTTGTACTCCTTCACGAGCTTCCTACCGATTTCGACCTGGTCAGGCGGGGGCTGCCAGGCCACGCTGAAGACTTCCGCCTTGGGGCGCACGTAGCGTTCCGGATGCCGGTGACAATCCAGGCACCACTTCATCTGAAGGGACTCCTGCTGCCACATGAGGGGCATTTTATTCACCTGGCCGTGACAGGTGGTGCAACCTACGCCTTTAGCCACATGAATGCTGTGATTGAAAAACACGTAGTCGGGCAGATCGTGGACACGGATCCAGCGGATGGATTGATCGGTGCGAAAACTGTTACGCACCGGTTCGAGCATTTCGGCGTTGGTCCAGATCTGCGAGTGGCAGTTCATGCACGTTTTGGTTGGAGGGATGCCTGCGAACGAAGAATTCTCGACGGAGGTGTGGCAATACCGGCAATCGATCCCCAAGCCTCCGACGTGGTGTTCGTGGCTGAACGGCACGGGCTGCTGGATGGGAACCCTGGCGCGCGTAGCGTAAGTGGAGGCATTCAGCTCCGCCCACGCCCAGACGAGGAAGGCGATGATGAAGATGCCGCCAAAAATACTCAGACGGGAAAGGGTATTAGTACTGTGATGGAAAATCTGGGACATCAACCGCGTCCCATGGCTTTCCTGCTGACAGAAATAGAAGTCACTTGAACGAGAGAGCTAATACGCATCCGGAGTTGGTCGGCGATCTTTTATTATTTAGCACGTTCACGGCACGCGGACAATTGGATGGCGTCGCGAGCGGGCGGATGCGGCAATTGTGTACGATTTCGCACGCAAGCGAGCGCGAGTAGAGATCAGCGTTCCATCAGGTAATCGTACGGCTCGAGACGACTCTCACCGCCATCGTTCACGGCGAATTTGCGGCCTTTCCAAAGCGATGCGCCGGCATATTGCCCATCGCGGCGAAGAGCGTAAAAGCTGAGATCGAATTGCAACAGTTTGGCGCGATCGTTGTTGAAGTTGCGTGCCACGCGCTTGAGCGTGTCGAGACATGCTTCTCTTGGCGACATGCCGTGGCGCATGTTTTCGACGATGGTGTGGGCGCCGGACACGCGGACGTTCTCTTCTCCGCGGCCGGTGGATCCGGCGGCGCCGACGTCCTGGTCCACGTAGAGGCCCGCGCCGATAATGGGCGAATCGCCGACGCGGCCCGGAATCTTCCAAGCCAGGCCGCTGGTGGTAGTGACGCCGGACATCTCGCCGCGAGCGTTGAGGGCCAGGCAATTGATGGTGCCGGTGGGTGGATGAATCGCCATCTGCCACGCCCAGGCGAGTGTTGCTTCGTCAGCTTCGGGGAACAAGCGCCTCAGTTCCGCCGAAGGCCTGGCCGGGGCGTCGAGTGCGCCGACCCAGTTGCTATGACCGCCGGCATCGCGCAGGGACTGCTTCCATACCAGCCAGGCAAGGCGCGATTTTTCGGTCAGCAGCGGCTCTTCGCGAAATCCCATGGCTTTGGCGAATCGGAGCGCACCGTCGCCCACCAGCATGATGTGGTCGGTCTGCTCCATCACTAGCCTGGCAACTTTGGAAGGCGTTTTGACGCCGCGGATGGCCGCCACAGATCCGGCGCGGCGCGTGGGGCCGTGCATCACCGAGGCGTCCAATTCCACGACGCCTTCCTCGTTGGGCAATCCGCCGTAGCCGACGCTATTGTCTTCCGGATCTTCCTCGTTGATGTTTACCCCGGCGATGACGGCATCCAGCGTGTCGCCCCCGGCTTTGAGCATTTCCATGGCTCGTGCACACGCAGGCGCGCCGTTGCCGCTGGCGATTACGATATTCTTGGCGCCCGGTTGTGCTCCGGCCGACGCCGCCGAGGACAAAGCCGCGGCGCTAAACATCCACTCTCTTCTGGTCATCTGCCCGTTCTCCTTACAGTAACTGCGGGAATTTGGATTGTAAGTCACAAATGCAAGACGCGCTGGCGGTTTTTACAAGATTCTTACAACTCGAATACGACTTCGGAGAGGTAGCTCCTTAGGATCGGAATTGAAAGCTTCGAGGAGACATATGGGGTTTGCACAGACGACACCTAATCATTCGCCCTACCGCTACCAGGATGCGCACCTGGAAGTGGATTTTATGCGCAAGAACGCGTCGCTCGACTCCCACCGGCTCGTACTTACACGGAAGGAATATGATCTGCTGGCGCTTCTGGTAGCGAACGCGGCGGAAATCATTCCGCGGCAGATCCTGCTGATGCGCGTGTGGGGATACAGCGATGAGATTCGCACCCGCACCCTGGACGTACACGTGCGGCGGCTGCGGAAGAAGCTGGGAGTCTATAGCGAGCAGTACATCGAAACGATTTTCGGCATTGGTTACCGCTTCCAGCCGTTCCGCGCGACGCAACGTTTTTCCACAGGCGTGGGGACAGCGCCCATGGCCCTGGGAGCGTAATTTCCCGCTCGCCAGCGCAGAATCACAAAGACCTCGCTAGAATGGGGAATTGGAAGAGAGAATTTCCCCTGCCAGCCGTGTGTCGGGCGAAATTTGCCTGCCCGGCGACAAATCCATTTCGCATCGTTACGCCATGCTTGCCTCCATTGCGGAAGGCGAGAGCCGCATCCACAACTATTCGACCGGGGCGGATTGTCATTCGACGCTGGGGTCGATACGGGCGCTTGGGATTGCTGCGGACGAGAGCGGCACCGACGTTACAATTCACGGCCGCGGGCTTGACGGACTGAAGCCACCGGCCGGCGACCTGGATGCGGGCAACTCCGGGTCTACCATCCGGATGTTGTCCGGAATACTGGCGGCGCAACCGTTCACCAGCCGGATCACGGGCGATGCATCCCTCTCGCGAAGGCCCATGGGCCGCATCATGAAACCTCTGGGCGAAATGGGCGCCTCGATATCGGCGCGCGAGGGGCGCTTTCCACCGCTTGAAATCCGGGGTGCGAAATTGCGGCCCATCGATTACACGCTACCGGTGCCGAGCGCGCAGGTGAAGACCTGCGTCCTTTTCGCAGGGCTCTATGCGGATGGCGAGACGCTGGTGCGCGAGCCGGTGCGGTCGCGCGATCACACCGAGATCGCTCTACGTGAATTCGGCGCGGAGATTCGCGTGGAGCGGGTGGTGATTACGGTCAAAGGCCGGCCGCGTCTCACGGGCAGGGAACTGTTCGTGCCATCGGATCTGTCTTCGGCGGCATTCTTCATTGTGGCCGCGCTGCTGGCGCCGGATGCGAACCTGGTGCTGCGCGGCGTAGGGCTCAACCCCACGCGCTCCACGCTGCTGGATGTGCTGGCGGCCATGGGCGCCAGTGTAAAGATTCTGGGTGTGGAAGAAAAGAACGGCGAGCTGGTGGGCCAAATTTCCGTGACGAGCTCCCGCTTGCGGGGCGGCGTCATCGAAAAGGAAACCACCGCCGCGCTGATCGACGAAATTCCCGTACTGGCGGTCCTGGGCGCAGCGAGCGAAGAGGGGCTCACGGTGCGCGATGCCGCCGAGCTGCGCATCAAGGAGACTGACCGCATCGCGACTATTGCCGAAAATCTGCGCCGCATGGGCATACAGCCGGAAGAGACGCCGGACGGCATCCGCATTCCAGGGCGGCAGCGGTTTCGCGCCGCGACGGTGGATTCGTTCGGCGATCACCGGATTGCGATGGCGTTTTCGATTGCCGCGCTGATAGCTGATGGGCCGTGCACCGTGCGGGGCGCGGAGGCGGCGTCGGTTTCCTTCCCGGAGTTCTTCCAAATTCTGCGACAGGTGACCAGTTGACGCGAGGAGTTGTGCTGCCGGCGCCCCGCGCGCCGGTAGTGGTGAAGGAGCTCGAAATTCCGGAGCCGGGCGCGGGGCAGGTGCTGGTCAAGATGGAAGCCTGCGGCATCTGCCATTCCGATCTGTTCATCGCCGCGATGGAAAAGCCGCCGCTGGTGCCGCTGGTGTTGGGGCATGAAGGCGTCGGCCGGGTAGAAAAACTGGGCGCGGGTGTTAGCTCGTTTGCGGTGGGGGATCGCATCGGCGTAACATTTCTGGCCTCGACTTGCGGGGTCTGTGAATGGTGCCGCACGGGGCGTGAGCGGTATTGCCCGCGGCAGTTAAATTCCGGATACACAGCGCAAGGCGTGCTGGCGGGGTACGCAAGCGTTGCGGCGCAACACCTGGCGCGCGTGCCGGAAGGGCTCAGCGCTGCCGAGGCCGCGCCGATGTGCTGCGCGGGGTGCACAAACTATCGCGCCGTTAAGGAACACGGAGTCCGCCCGGGCGCCCCCGTCGCCCTTCTCCGGGTTGTGCGGCTGGGCCACCCCCAC
>JACXTT010008234.1_pt1 | contig 14493 bp, 12 predicted proteins | sample 9270951 | NCBI WGS metagenome assembly JACXTT01 (sample SAMN15532306, study PRJNA645909) | rock metagenome | isolation source: weathered quartz diorite | place: Puerto Rico | collected 2017-06-21
TTGATGATGGCAGTGACTAGCTTCATGAAACTCTCTCCCGAATTGGTGGACTTGCCCCAGGAAAACAAACCCGACTCAAGTCTAAGCGCAGTGCCTGGCTTTGTAACGCATCGTCGGCCTTCATCGATCGCCCGACGCCAGCTAACCGCTGCTGGCGAAACTTCCCAGCTTCGTCTGCCGCACTGCATTCGTCACAGCGACTGCATCAGTGCATGGGTCACAGGCAACTAAGCAGAAAGCTTGCCAGCTCCGTAAAAACCAATGATTTCAATCCTTTGGCCGCTTATAGGGGTGAAAAAGCGCTTTTGCGCCCGGGGTATACGCACAACAATGGTGCGCACTGGTCCGGCGCGATGCGCAAAAAACGTGCACTCACCCCATGAAAATCACTATAGACACTGCGTGGTACACTGACGGGTAATCTGTTTCCGGAACCTTAGCCATGCTAGCGCCCAAAGCTTTCCTCGATGCCCTGAGCGGCCACGCCTCCCGTTTGTTCAGCGGCGAAACACCCCTGCCCCGCCAGGAATTCGAAAGCCAGTTCAAGGTGCTGTTGCAGAGCGGCTTCAGCAAGCTGGACCTGGTCAGCCGGGAGGAGTTCGACAGCCAGATGGTGGTGTTGGCCCGCACCCGTGCGCGACTGGAGAGCCTGGAGGCGAAGGTGGCGGAGTTGGAGGCGAAGCTGAATCCGCCAGTGGAGTGAGGCTTTAATTCAAAGGTACGTCGTGGCCCCGTTATTTGGGGCCTACTTGTTTCTGGCGACCTCACTGCCCAGCGTTAACTTTGCGTCACGCCCCACGAACAGACAACGAATCGTCTAGACACATAAAAGCCCCCAATCCCCTCCCTCGCTCGACTAGTCTTCCAGAACCGCAGGAAGCGGCCCCTTCGCGTTCAAGGAAAGAGCATGTCCCTGGCCATCGTCCACAGTCGCGCCCAAGTCGGCGTGGAAGCCCCCGCCGTCACCGTCGAAACCCATCTGGCCAACGGCCTGCCAATGCTGACGCTGGTCGGGCTGCCCGAAACCGCCGTGAAGGAAAGCAAGGACCGGGTCCGCAGCGCGATCCTCAACTCAGCCCTCGATTTTCCGGCCCGGCGCATCACCCTCAACCTCGCCCCGGCAGACCTACCCAAGGACGGCGGACGCTTCGACCTGGCGATTGCCCTCGGCATCCTGGCCGCCAGCATGCAGGTGCCAGCACTGACGCTGGACAATATGGAGTGCCTGGGCGAACTGGCCTTGTCCGGCGCCATCCGCCCGGTGCAAGGCGTGCTGCCAGCGGCACTGGCCGCTCGCGCCGCCGGGCGCACGCTGGTAGTGCCGCAAGCCAATGCCGAAGAGGCCTCGCTGGCCTCCGGGCTGACCGTGATTGCCGTCGACCATCTGCTGCAACTGGTGGCCCATCTCAACGGGCATGCGCCGATCAAACCCTTCGAATCCAGCGGCCTGTTGCACCTGAGCAAACCCTACCCGGACCTGGGCGAGGTACAAGGCCAACTCGCCGCCAAACGCGCCCTGCTGATCGCCGCCGCCGGAGCGCACAACCTGCTGTTCAGCGGCCCACCCGGCACAGGGAAAACCCTGCTCGCCAGCCGCCTCCCCGGTTTGCTGCCGCCGCTGGACGAACAGGAAGCCCTGGAGGTCGCGGCCATCCAGTCGGTTGCCAGTCATGTGCCGTTGAGCAGTTGGCCGCAGCGCCCCTTTCGCCAACCCCATCACTCGGCCTCGGGACCCGCACTGGTGGGAGGTGGCTCTCGACCGCAACCCGGTGAAATCACCCTGGCCCATCACGGCGTGCTCTTCCTCGATGAATTGCCGGAATTCGACCGCAAGGTACTGGAGGTTTTGCGCGAGCCGCTGGAGTCCGGCCATATCGTGATTTCCCGTGCCCGCGACCGGGTGCGCTTCCCGGCACGCTTCCAACTGGTGGCGGCGATGAATCCCTGTCCCTGTGGATATCTTGGCGACCCCAGCGGACGTTGCCGTTGCACCCCGGAACAGATCCAGCGCTACGGCAACAAACTCTCCGGCCCGCTGCTGGACCGCATCGACCTGCACCTGACCGTCGCCCGCGAGGCCACGGCACTCAGCCCCAGCCACCAGGACGGCGACAACACCGCCCAGGCCGCCGCCCGGGTCGCCGAAGCCCGACAACGCCAGCAACAGCGTCAAGGTTGCGCCAACGCATTTCTCGATTTACCGGGGCTACGTGCGCACTGCAAGTTATCCACAGGCGATGAAACATGGCTGGAGACGGCGTGTGAACGGCTGACGCTTTCGCTCCGGGCAGCTCACCGACTGCTCAAGGTGGCGCGCACCTTGGCGGATCTGGAACAGGAGGAAAATATAGGTCGGGAGCATCTGGCCGAAGCGTTGCAGTATCGACCAGCGTCCCAATAGACATGATATTGCTTGAACAAGGCCAGGCCGAAACATCACGTTATCGGCCAGCCCATCCCCAGAGGGTTATTCCTTGCTCAAATCCACCAACGGCGTGCCCCGCACCTCCGTCTTGCGCCCATCCTGAATCTGCGTCACCCGCTGCACCGCCTTATCCACGGCCGCCTTGTCCGCCAGCAGGCTGTAGCTGACCTGGAACTGGCGTTGCTGCCCGGCCCCGATAGTCGGCACCAGCCCCAGCGGACGCTGGTAATGGCGGTTATAGGAGAAGCTGGTACCCGGCTCCAGCCCGGTGACATAACCCTGGCCCTGGGTATCGGTGTTTTTCCACAGGGAGAACACCGGCAACTGTTGGGTATTGAACCCGACCGCAACCCCTAGGCTACCGGCCTTGTTGTGCAACACCGCCAGGCTGTCACCCTTGGCGTCGCCATACGGCACGACGTTGTAGACGGTCTCGTCATAGTCCTTGGTCGGCGCGCGATAGGTCTGCCAGTCCGGCAGGTCGCCCTTGGCCTTGTCGTTGAACGGCGACACCTGCTTCACCGGCGCGACGAAACGCGCGCCCTGCTCCAGGAATGGGGTGCTGAAGTTGCTGTGGTACAGCGCCTGGTATTCCTTCGGATAGTCGCCGTTGTTGGTCAGCGTGTCGTTGAGCGCAAAGCTCACGCTGCCCGGCAGCGTCGACAGTTCGGTAACCACGGAGAAGTCGACCTTCTTGAATGCCTGCTCCTTCAGCTCGCCTTGCAGCCGAATGGCGTAAGGCGGTTGTTCATCAATATGCAGGGTGACTTTGCTGGCCGGGATGTTCGCCGCCCGCCCATGCAAGGTGAGCAGCTCGCCGTTATCGAGCCCCGGATGCCCGACCCACTCATAACCGCAACGCGTCACCAACTCGTTGAAGCCCTCCAGCCACCCCAGGCCGCCGCGGCCGTTGAGCTCGATAAAGGACGGATTGACCACCTCCTTGACCGGTGAATCCCAGCCCATGCGCACATTGCCCACGGAGGCATGCAGGACGTTCATGCCCCGCGTCGGTACTACCGAGAGTTTCATCGTGCCATTGTCGATATCGACGATGCTGACCCCTTCCTGGCGGCCACCGTGCAAGGTACGCATCGTTACGGTGAAGGGCTTGGCGGTCTTGATCCCCAGTTGCTGGCTGGTGATCTGGCGGTTCTGCGCGGGCGTGTCGCTGTCGAGCAGCACGTAATCCCAGGCCATGGCGTGGGAAGCAGCGGTCAAGGCGGTAACGCCGAAGAGCAATCGGAGAGAAGTCATGGGCTGTCCTTATTGGAATTGTTCGACTTTTATAGCGCTGATGAAACGATTCAGCAAGTCAGCCAAGCAAATACACCTCCCCTTGTCTTCGAAAACCGTATCAGCCCAGCCGCTCGACTTCGGGCAGGACCATGGCGGCAACCTCGCCCTGGAGGAAATCGCTGAGACGCCGCAGACGCTCCCCGCCCGGTCGGGTTTTCGGCCAGACCAGGTAATACTTCTCACCACTGTCGACGGCGGTCGGCCACGGCAGGCTCAAGCGTCCCTGGGCCACGTCCTCGGCCACCATCAGCAAGTCGCCCATGGACACCCCGTACCCCCGAGCGGCGGCAATCATGCCCAGCTCCAGGGTATCGAACACCTGACCGCCCTTGAGGGAGATCCGTTCGGACAAGCCCATGCGCTCCAGCCAACTGCGCCAGTCTCGACGATCGGGCGTCGGGTGCAGCAGTTCGACGCCAGCCAGGCGCTCGACATCCCAAGGCCGCTCGTTGAGCAGCGTCGGTGCCCCCACCGGAATCAACCACTCGGAAAACAGGTAGCTGGCCTCCCAATCGGGCGGGAAATGACCGTTGCTGAGCAACACCGCGCAATCAAACGGCTCCTGGTTGAAGTCCACGCTGTCGACATCCATCCAGGCACTGGTGAGCTGGACCTCGTTGCCCTTCTGCAAATGCCGGAAGCGGCTGAGCCGGGCCAGCAGCCAACGCATGGTCAGGGTCGAGGGGGCCTTCATGCGCAGGACATCGTCTTCGGCGCGCAAGGTATTGCAGGCTCGCTCCAGGGCACCGAAGCCCTCGCGGATTCCCGGCAGCAACAAGCGCGCGGATTCGGTCAGTTGCAGATTGCGCCCGTTACGCTGAAACAGCCGACAGGCGAAATGCTCTTCGAGCGTGCGAATGTGCCGGCTGACCGCACTCTGGGTAATCGACAGTTCCTCCGCCGCGCGGGTGAACGAACTGTAGCGAGCCGCCGCTTCGAAGGCGCGCAAGGCATAAAGAGGAGGCAGGCGACGGGACATGAGGTGGCGCTCCGATAACGCAATGGGCCAACCCTAGCAGAAACTGCCTTGCATGAGTTTTTATCATGCGAGCAATCGGTTTTATCCCTTTGTGCAAATCTCCTTGAGCGCTGAAAATCAACGGTTCTCATTGCCTTCCACCTGTCGAGCCTGATGATCATGAAGCATTCAGCACGCACCGAACTCTGGGCCATCCTGCGGCTGTCCGGGCCGCTGATCGCCTCGCAGTTGGCGCACATGCTGATGGTGCTGACCGACACGCTGATGATGGCCCGGCTCAGCCCCGAGGCCCTGGCAGGCGGTGGCCTGGGCGCGGCGAGCTATACGTTCGTGTCGATTTTCTGCATTGGCGTGATCGCGGCGGTGGGTACCCTGGTGTCCATTCGCCAGGGCGCCGGCGATGTCGAAGGCGCGACCCGCCTGACCCAGGCCGGGCTGTGGCTGGCCTGGGCCATGGCCCTGGTGGCCGGCCTGCTGTTGTGGAACCTCAAGCCGGTGCTGCTGATGTTCGGCCAGACGCCGAGCAACGTGCACGCCGCCGGGCAGTTCCTCACGGTACTGCCGTTCGCCCTGCCCGGCTACCTGAGCTTCATGGCCCTGCGCGGTTTCACCAGCGCCCTGGGACGTGCCACGCCGGTAATGGTGATCAGCCTGTGCGGAACCGTGGCCAACTTTGCCCTCAACTACGCCCTGATCACCGGGATGTTCGGCTTGCCCAAGCTGGGCCTGATGGGTATCGGCCTGGTCACCGCCCTTGTCACAAGCTGCATGGCCCTGGCACTGGCCTGGCATATCAGGCGGCATCCGGCGTACCGCAACTACCCTTTGCTGCGGGGCCTGTCGCGGCCCAACTGGCAGTATCTGCGCGAACTCTGGCGCCTGGGCCTGCCGATTGGCGGCACCTATGCCGTGGAGGTCGGGCTGTTCGCCTTCGCCGCGCTGTGCATGGGCACCATGGGCAGCACGCAACTGGCGGCGCACCAGATCGCCCTGCAGATCGTCTCGGCGGCCTTCATGGTGCCAGCAGGGATCTCCTACGCCATTACCCTGCGCATCGGCCAGCACTATGGCGCCGGCCAACTGCTGGACGCGCGCCTGGCCGGTCGGGTTGGCATCGCCTTCGGGGCGGCCACCATGCTGGCCTTTGCCGCACTGTTCTGGCTGGCGCCGCATCAGTTGGTGGGACTGTTCCTGGATCGCAACGACCCGGCCTTCCAGCCGGTCATCGAACTGGCCGTCAGCCTGCTGGCGGTGGCCGCCTGGTTCGAGCTGTTCGATGGCACCCAGACCATCGCCATGGGCGCGATTCGTGGCCTGAAAGACGCCAAGACCACGTTCCTCGTCGGTCTTGTCTGCTACTGGCTGATCGGTGCCCCGGCGGCGTGGCTGCTGGCGTTCGACTTCAATGGCGGGCCGACCGGAGTCTGGTGGGGCCTGGCGCTGGGCCTCGCCTGCGCGGCGGTGAGCCTGACGCTGGCGTTCGAATGGCGGATGAAGCGGATACTCGGGCGCGATGCGGCGCAAAGCGCACAACGCGGCGTCATGGATGCAGCCTGAAGCCACAGGCTGCATCCGCCGGTGTCAGACCACGTCCTGTATCACCGGCAGGGCGGTGCCAAAGGTCAGGTACTCCACCAGATCCGCCAGCGGCAATGGCTTGCTGATCAGGTAACCCTGGACCTGATCGCAACCGAAGTCGCGCAGCAACGCCAGTTGCTCCGGGGTTTCCACCCCTTCGGCGACCACCTCCAGATGAAGGTTGTGGGCCAGGTTGATCATGGCATGCACCAGCTTGCGGTTTTCCTCGCGCTGCTCCATGCCGCCGACAAAGCTCTTGTCCACCTTGAGCAAGGCGATCGGCAGGCTGTTGAGGTGCACGAAGGAGGAAAACCCGGTGCCGAAGTCGTCCAGGGAAAAGCGCACGCCCAAACGCCCCAGGGCATCCATGGTCTGCTTGACCAGGTCGCTGCGGCGCATCACCGCGGTTTCGGTGAGTTCGAACTCCAACCACTGCGCTTCGATGCCGCGCTCGGCAATCAGCCGACTCAAGGTCGGGAGCAACTGGCTGTCCTGGAACTGCCGGAACGACAGGTTGACCGCCATGTGCAACGGCGCCAGCCCGCGCTCGCGCAGGGTCTGCATATCCCGCAGCGCCCGGGAAATCACCCAGTAGCCCAATGGCACGATCAGGCCGCTTTGTTCGGCCAAGGGCACGAACTCGCTGGGCGGCAACAGCCCGCGCTCGCCATGACGCCAGCGCACCAGGGCTTCGAGGCCGACGATCTGGCCGCTGCCCAGGTCCAGACGCGGCTGGTAATGCAATTCCAGTTCATCGCGGCGCAGGGCCCGGCGTAATTCGCTTTCCAGGTCGGCGAGGCTGCGGGCGTTGCGATTGATCCGCTCATTGAAGGTATGGAAGGTGCAGCCCTGGGTGCTCTTGGCCTGCTGCATGGCGATATGCGCATGCCACATCAGCGGGTCGGCACCACCGTTGGCACGGCTATGGGCGATGCCCAGGCTGCAACCGATGAGCAGGCTTTCGCCGTCGATCCAGTAAGGTTCGGCCATGGCCTCGACAATCCGCTCGGCCACACGCTCGGCCCGCTGAGGCGCGCGACGGGTATCGATCAGCAGGGCAAATTCATCGCTGCCCAGGCGCGCCAGCTGGTCACCGGCCTCGAGCTGGCTCTTGAGCCGCGCGACCACCTGCAGGATCAGCCGGTCGCCGGCCTGGTGACCCAGGGCGTCGTTGGCGTGCCGGAAATTGTCCAGGTCCAGGTGCCCGAGGGCCAGGCCGCGCCCTTCGTTCTCGGCCAGCCGCGCCGCCAACAGGGTCTGGAAACCCTGGCGATTGGCGATACCGGTCAGCGGGTCCTGTTCGGCCAGGCGCTGCAAGGTATTTTCCAGCACGCCGCGTTCGCGCACATGACGCAGGCAGCGGCGCAAGGTAGGCGCATCAAGGCCCTGGCGCACCAGCCAGTCGCTGACCCCCAAGGGCGCGATCAACGGCTCGGTTTCCAGCAACAGCACGGTAGGCAGGTTGCAGCGCCCCGGAGCCGGTTGCAGGTTCGGCACTGTCAACAACAACGCCATACGGTCGGCCTCGAACAGGCGACTGACCGCCTCCCAGGACGGCGCATGGATCAGCACGGCCGAGTCTCCCATCGGAGCCAGACACTCGCGCAACAAGGCCGCCCACTCCGGCTCATCGGCCAGTAGCAGCAAACGCAAGGGTTCGACAGGCGTAGTCAAGCTGACTCCCTAGACTCTGCAAAAAACGTTAGCGATCAACATTGCGACACGCTCTGGAGGCCACTTTGGATACGATTGATTATCAGGAGCTTTGCCATGTAGCACAAATGTGAACAATAGCTTGAAATTCATCGCGTATCCTGCGGGAAAGTAACAAAACCGGCAAATTTAGATAGAGCGGCGCGTCACAGTGTCGGAGAGTCGCGGCAGATTTCGTCCAGCCTGTTAAAATGCCCGCCCTTTTTCGCAGCAGACTCCTGACTCCGTCATGTCCCGACTCAACCCCCGGCAGCAAGAAGCCGTGAACTACGTCGGCGGCCCTCTTTTGGTGCTCGCCGGTGCCGGCTCCGGCAAGACCAGCGTGATCACCCGCAAGATCGCCCACCTGATCCAGAACTGCGGCATCCGCGCCCAGTACATCGTCGCCATGACCTTCACCAACAAGGCCGCGCGGGAAATGAAGGAGCGGGTCGGCACCCTGCTCAGGGGCGGCGAAGGTCGCGGCCTGACGGTGTCGACCTTCCACAACCTGGGGTTGAACATCATCCGCAAGGAGCATGTGCGGCTGGGCTACAAGCCGGGCTTCTCGATCTTCGACGAGGCCGACGTCAAGGCCCTGATGACCGACATCATGCAGAAGGAATACTCGGGCGACGACGGCGTCGACGAGATCAAGAACATGATCGGCTCGTGGAAAAACGACCTGATCCTGCCGCCCGAAGCCCTGGAGAACGCACGCAACCCCAAGGAGCAGACCGCGGCCATCGTCTACACCCACTACCAGCGCACGCTCAAGGCGTTCAACGCGGTGGACTTCGACGACCTGATCCTGCTGCCGGTGAAGCTGTTCGAGGAACATGCCGACATCCTCGAAAAGTGGCAGAACAAGGTCCGCTACCTGCTGGTGGACGAATACCAGGACACCAACGCCAGCCAGTACCTGCTGGTAAAAATGCTCATCGGCACCCGCAACCAGTTCACCGTGGTCGGCGACGACGACCAGTCGATCTACGCCTGGCGTGGCGCACGGCCGGAAAACCTGATGCTGCTCAAGGACGACTATCCGTCCCTGAAAGTGGTGATGCTGGAGCAGAACTACCGCTCCACCAGCCGCATCCTGCGCTGCGCCAACGTGCTGATCTCGAACAACCCGCACGAATTCGAGAAGCAGCTGTGGAGCGAAATGGGCCACGGCGATGAAATCCGCGTGATCCGTTGCCGCAATGAGGACGCCGAGGCCGAGCGCGTGGCCATGGAGATCCTCAGCCTGCACCTGCGCACCGACCGGCCCTACAGTGATTTCGCCATCCTGTACCGGGGCAACTACCAGGCCAAGCTGATCGAGCTGAAGTTGCAGCACCACCAGATTCCCTATCGTTTGTCAGGGGGCAACAGCTTTTTCGGACGTCAGGAAGTAAAAGACCTGATGGCCTACTTCCGCCTGATCGTGAACCCGGACGACGACAACGCCTTCCTGCGGGTGATCAACGTTCCACGCCGGGAGATCGGCTCGACCACCCTGGAAAAACTCGGCAACTACGCCACCGAACGCAAGATCTCGATGTACGCCGCCACCGACGAAATCGGCCTGGGCGAACACCTGGACAGCCGCTTCACCGACCGCCTGTCGCGCTTCAAGCGCTTCATGGACCGCGTGCGTGAGCAGTGCGCCGGCGAAGACCCGATCTCGGCCCTGCGCAGCATGGTCATGGACATCGACTACGAGAACTGGCTGCGCACCAACAGCTCCAGCGACAAGGCCGCGGACTACCGGATGGGCAACGTCTGGTTCCTCATCGAAGCGCTGAAGAACACCCTGGAAAAAGACGAAGACGGCGACATGACCGTCGAGGACGCCATCGGCAAGCTGGTGCTGCGTGACATGCTCGAACGCCAGCAGGAAGAAGAGGACGGCGCCGAAGGCGTGCAGATGATGACCCTGCATGCGTCCAAGGGGCTGGAATTCCCCTACGTGTTCATCATGGGCATGGAGGAGGAAATCCTCCCGCACCGCTCCAGCATCGAGGCCGATACCATCGAGGAAGAACGGCGCCTGGCCTACGTCGGCATTACCCGTGCGCGTCAGACCCTGGCCTTCACCTTTGCCGCCAAGCGCAAGCAATACGGCGAGGTCATCGACTGCGCGCCGAGCCGCTTCCTCGATGAACTGCCGCCGGACGACCTGGCCTGGGAAGGCAACGACGACACGCCGACCGAAGTGAAGGCCGTACGCGGTAATTCGGCGCTGGCGGATATACGCGCGATGTTAAAGCGCTAGAATTGAGTATTTTTTAATCTATCTTCAGCGCAAAGGCGCTATTGAGGACGTTCCGTGGAAGCACTGCACAAGAAAATTCGCGAAGAAGGCATCGTGCTTTCCGATCAGGTCCTGAAGGTAGACGCCTTCCTGAACCACCAGATCGACCCGCAGTTGATGAAACTGATCGGTGACGCATTCGCCGCGCTGTTCGCCGACTCGGGCATCACCAAGATCGTCACCATCGAGGCGTCGGGGATTGCCCCGGCGATCATGACCGGGTTGAACCTCGGCGTGCCGGTGATTTTCGCCCGCAAGCACCAGTCGTTGACCCTGACTGAAAACCTGCTGTCGGCGACGGTGTATTCCTTCACCAAGCAGGTGGAAAGCACCGTGGCGATTTCCCCGCGCCACCTGACCAGCAGCGATCGCGTGCTGATCATCGATGACTTCCTGGCCAACGGCAAAGCGTCCCAGGCGCTGATCTCGATCATCAAGCAGGCCGGCGCGACCGTGGCGGGCCTGGGCATCGTGATCGAGAAATCGTTCCAGGGCGGCCGTGCCGAGCTGGATGCGCAGGGTTATCGCGTGGAGTCGCTGGCCCGGGTGAAATCGCTGGCCGGTGGCGTGGTGAGCTTCATCGAGTGACGCCGCACCACACAACCCTGTAGGAGCCAGCTTGCTGGCGATGGCGTCCGCCTAGACGATGCAAGACTCAAGGGCCTCATCGTCGGAACGCCGCCCGCAGCAAACCGACGCCTACAAGGCAGCCTTTCGGCAGACGCAAAAAAGCCGCTCGCAAGCGGCTTTTTCAGGGGAAATCGCAGTTATTTCAGACCGGACATCTTCTGGATTGCACCTTTGAGCTCGTCATCGGAGCAGTCGGCGCAGGTGCCTTTTGGCGGCATCGAATTAAGACCGGTGATGGCCTTGGCCAGCAGACCACTGAGACCGCCCTGGTGATCGGCGCGATCTTTCCAGGCCGCGGCATCGCCGATTTTCGGCGAACCCAGCAGGCCGGTGCCATGGCAAGCGTTGCAATGTTTGGCAATCACTTCATCCGGCGTCTTGGCCCCGCCACCGCCACCCGCGGTAGCCGCCACTTCCATCCCCTTGCACTCTTGGCCCTGCACACACACCTGGCCCACCGGCTCGAGGCGCTTGGCGAGGTCGTCATTGGTCGAAGCCTGAGCGCTGACAGCCCACAGGGCGACTACGGTTGCTGGTACGGCCAGCATTTTCATAATTGGATTCACGCGTACACCCTCAATGGTGGCTAATCACGCCGCGAACCACGGTTTCGCAGGCGGGCGTGAGTATAGCGGTTCGATTGTCCCTGCGAAACAACCCCAGTAGTCACAAGGGTATTAGCCGGGTAATGAATCCATACTGCCGGGCGCCTTGAAATCCCTGACCTGACGCCTCTTGCTCTCAAAAATTCGCCGGTGTCGCTGCGCTGATTAGTCGCGCCGGTGTATCGAACGGGTTGCGGAAGCGGTGCGGCTTGGTGCTTTCAAAATAGTAGCTGTCGCCCGCTTCGAGGACGAAAGTTTCTACGCCAACCACCAACTCCAGTCGGCCTTCCAACAAGATGCCGGTCTCCTCGCCTTCGTGAGTGAGCATTTCCTCGCCGGTATCGGCACCTGGAGGATAGATCTCGTTGAGGAAGGCGATGGCACGGCTGGGATGGGCACGACCGACCAGCTTCATGGTCACCGCACCATCGGAAATATCGATCAGCTCGTTGGCTTTGTAGACGATCTGGGTCGGTTTTTCCTGGAGGATTTCCTCGGAAAAGAACTCGACCATGGACATGGGAATACCGCCAAGCACCTTTCTCAGCGAACTGATCGAGGGGCTGACGCTGTTTTTCTCGATCATTGAAATGGTGCTATTGGTGACGCCCGCACGTTTGGCGAGTTCACGCTGAGACAGACCTTTCAGTTTACGGATGGATTGCAGTCGTTCACCGACGTCCAATACGGCAGTCTCCCAGGGATTCAGGCGAGGTTGTAATTGAGCGATATCATGGCATAGCGTTCAGTATTTACAACACTCGAGCCCGAATCCCGTTCGGTGAGACGACCCGCGGCGCGGCGTGGTTTCCCGCTAGCTCCCGGTGTAGAGCAGCGGTACCCGGCGCAGGTTGCAGAAGATCTGGTAAGGAATGGTCTCGGCCCGGGCCGCAACCTCGCTGGCCAACACGTTCCGGCCCCACAACTCCACCGGCGAACCCAGTCCGGCCTGGGGCACATCGGTCAGGTCGATGCACAGCATGTCCATGGACACCCGGCCCAGCAACCGGCTGCGTTGACCGGCCACCAGCACCGGCGTGCCGGTCGGTGCGTGACGCGGATAACCGTCGGCATAGCCCATGGCAACCACGCCGATGCGCATCGGCTTGGGCGTGACGAAATGACCACCGTAACCCACCGGTTCACCCGCCGGCAGCTCGCGCACGCTGATGACTTTCGACTCCAGGGTCATGACCGGCTGCAAACGCGCGGCCACGGGGTTTTCTTCCTCGAAAGGTGTCGCGCCGAACAGCAGGATGCCCGGACGTACCCAATCACTGGGAATCTGCGGCCAACCGAGCAGCGCCGGAGAGTTGCGCAGGCTGACCTCGGCCGACAAGCCCTGGCGCGCCGCCTCGAAGACCGCCACCTGTTCGACGCTGCGTTGGCAACCCAACTCGTCGGCGCGGGCGAAGTGGCTCATCAGCACGATCTTCGCCACCTTGCCGCTGGCCTGCAGGCGCTGGTAAGCCGCCTGGTAGTCCGCCGGTTCCAGCCCCACCCGGTGCATGCCCGAGTCCAGCTTGAGCCAGACGTTGATCGGCTTGGCCAGCACCGCCCGCTCGATGGCTTCCAGCTGCCAGAGCGCATGCACCACGCACCAGAAGTCGTGCTCGACGATCAAGGCCAGTTCATCGGCCTCGAAAAAACCTTCCAGCAACAGGATCGGCGCACGAATACCGGCAGCCCGCAGCTCCAGGGCCTCCTCGATGCAGGCCACGGCAAAACCGTCGGCGTCGGCTTCCAGGGCCTGGGCACAGCGCACCGCACCATGACCGTAGGCATCGGCCTTGATCACCGCGAGGGCTCGGGCACCCGACACTTCACGGGCCAATTGGTAATTGTGACGCAGGGCTTGGAGATCGATCAGGGCACGGGCAGGACGCATGGCGGCAAACTTCTGGACGGTCAACGGGGAATAAAAACCGGTGCGAAAAGCAATGAAACCACCATCGCACCGGGAGAGGGAGCGTGTTTAAGGCAGAGCGGCCACGACCGACAGCTCGACCAGGATTTCCGCTTCGCACAGCTTGGCTTCGACCGTGGCACGGGCCGGCGCGACGCCTTTTGGCAACCACTGGTCCCATACCGCATTCATACCAGCGAAGTCGGCATCGATGTCTTTCAGGTAAATCGTCACCGACAGCAGCCTGCTCTTGTCGGTGCCCGCCAGGTCCAGTAACCGCTCGATATTGGCGAGGGCTTCCCGGGTCTGGGTTTCAATCCCGGCACTCATGTCATCGCCGACCTGCCCTGCCAGATACACGGTGCCGTTATGAACGACGATCTGGCTCAAACGCTCATTGGTGAGCTGGCGCTGGATTGGCATGCTTTGCAGTCTCCTGGGGCGTTTTACCGTAACGGGAAATGTCGAGGCCTTCGGCACTGATCTGCGGCTTTTTCTTCGCCATCAGGTCAGCCAGCAGGCGACCGGAACCACAGGCCATGGTCCAGCCCAGCGTACCGTGACCGGTATTCAGGAACAGATTGCGGAATGAGGTAGCTCCCACGATCGGCGTACCGTCAGGCGTGGTCGGACGCAAACCGGTCCAGAAGCTGGCTTGTTCGAGGTCTCCGCCCTGAGGATAAAGATCGCCGACGATCATCTCCAGCGTTTCGCGCCTTTTCGGATTCAGCGACAGGTCAAAACCGGCAATTTCCGCCATGCCGCCGACACGGATGCGGTTGTCAAAACGGGTGATCGCGACCTTGAAGGTCTCGTCAAGGATAGTCGAGGTCGGGGCCATGGCCGGGTTGGTGATCGGCACGGTCAGCGAGTAGCCCTTGAGCGGGTAGACCGGCGCCTTGATCCCCAACGGCTTGAGCAACTGCGGCGAATAGCTGCCCAGCGCCAGCACGTAGCGGTCGGCGGTTTCCAGCTTGCCATCGATCCACACGCCGTTGATGCGGTCGCCCGCATAATCGAGCCGCTGAATGTCCTGGCCGAAGCGGAACTCCACACCCAGCTTGACGGCCATTTCGGCCA
>JACXTT010008235.1_pt1 | contig 14492 bp, 11 predicted proteins | sample 9270951 | NCBI WGS metagenome assembly JACXTT01 (sample SAMN15532306, study PRJNA645909) | rock metagenome | isolation source: weathered quartz diorite | place: Puerto Rico | collected 2017-06-21
CCCACCGTTTGATAAATCGTCTATGAACCCGGGTTATATAAAAGGTTATGTGCCCGGCGTGCGGGAAAACGGTGGCCAGTATACGCATGCAGCGGTATGGACCATCATGGCTTTTGCTGCGCTGGGCGACCGGCACCGCACCTGGGAGCTCTTATCCATGATTAACCCGGTTAATCATAGCAAATCGGCACCGGCGGCGGCAGTGTATAAGGTAGAGCCGTATGTAATGGCAGCAGATGTGTATGAAGCTGTGAGTCATGCCGGACGCGGTGGATGGACCTGGTACACGGGTTCGGCCGGGTGGATGTACCAATTGATTATTGAGTCTTTCCTGGGCTTGCACCGTAGCGATGATCGCCTTACCTTAGTACCCTGCCTGCCGCAAGAATGGAAAGCAGTGGTTATTCATTACCGCTATCTTGATACGATGTATCATATCCGGGTTACCCTGTCGGGCGAAAAAGGAGAACTGAGTACCCTTACCGTAGATGGCCATGAGCGGCCCGGGCGGGAACTGGTGCTGGTGAATGATAAAAAAGATCATACGGTAGAACTGGTGCCGGATAAAGCGGCAGTGCGGGAAAACGTGTTGTAATATGACAAAAATTACGGTTCGCCGAAGGCGCGTACTTGTTGTGGGTTTTATTGTAGTAGCGGCATTGATAGCCGTTGGCGTAACCGGCTGGAATTTTTTTAAATACCGGCTTATCAAGCACAAGGTGAGCAGCCTGCTGTACAAGAATACCAACGGATTATACACGGTGGAATACGATAGCCTGCAGGTAGATGAAGTAGCGGGCGATCTAAGCATCACCCACCTTCGGCTGATACCCGATACCGCTAAGTACCGGCAGTTGCATGAAGACCAGCAGCCCGCCCCTTCCCTGCTGGTGGAGCTAAGCATTCCCCTGCTGCATATTTCGGGCATTAAAACGCCCCGGGCAGTGCTGAACCGCGAGATAGAAGGCAACAAGGTGGAGATCAGCAACGCGGATATTATCCTGTACCGGGCACGCTCCACCGCAGATGAACAAAGCGATACGGTAAAAACAGCTTCCCTGCAGGAAACCACGCTGGAACTGCTCAACAAGCTGCACCTGGTAAAAGCCGATAGCGTGCTGGTGGAAAACACTTCGCTGAGCTTTGTTGATTTTATGGACAATGAAAAAAGAATGGAAGGCGCTGCTATTTCGCTACACCTGTATCATATTCTTATCGACAGCAGCACGGTGCAGGATACCAGCCGTTTCTTTTTTGCGCAGCAGGCCGACGCCAGCATAGATAAAGTAGTAGTAATCGATAAAAAAGGCTTTTATCATTATGCGGCCGACCGGGTTGCGTTCAGCAGCATTGCCCGCTCGGTTACTGTAAATAATTTTCGCGTTATACCCCTGCTGGGTGAAACGGAGACGATGCGCGAAGCGGGCGTGCAAACCGACCGGTTTGATGTTGACTGCGCATCCATTACATTAAAACACCTGGTATTGCCCCGGCTAATGAAGGGCGCTATCCTGGCCGACAGTCTTGTGCTGGGCAAAAGCAGTATAAAAATTTACCGCGATCTTAATTTCCCGCACGCCGATAAAAACATGGTGGGCAAATTTCCACAGCAGGTGCTGATGAGGCTGGATATACCCTATCATATCAAAAAGCTGCGGGCCGATGATGCGTTTATCGAATACAAGGAAAAAAACAACCGCTCGGATTCCAGCGGCAGGGTGCAGTTCTTTCATTCGTCCATTAGCATCAGCAACCTGACCAATATTGACGCCGATTTAGCAAGGGATAATAACTGTGTGCTGGCCTTCGATAGCCGTTTTTTGGATATGGCAGCGCTGCATGCGGCTATTGTTATGAAACTAAAAGATTCTTCGGGGCGGTTTACCGTTAGCGCTTCGCTCAGCAGTTTTGACGCCACGCGCCTCAACCCGCTGCTGCAGCCGATGGCGCTGGCCCGGATTGAAAAGGGGCAGGTAAGCCTGTTGCGCTTCCAGCTGAATGGCAATAATTATGGCAGTACCGGCAAGCTCCTCCTGCTGTACCAGGATTTAAAGATAGGGGTACTGAAAAAAACGCCGTCGGGCAAGGACTGGAAGGAGAAAAAACTGGCCAGCCTGCTGGCGAATATTGTGGCCAGGGACGGCAACCCGCTGAAAAAGGCCACCGCGCCGCGCGAGGCGACTATTGACTTTAAACGGGTGCTGAATAAATCGTTTTTTAACCTGGTTTGGAAATCGGTGCTGCAGGGGGTGAAGGAGACGGTGGGGATTTAGAAGGATGGATTACTGTGGTTGAGGTAAATGTAGTTTGAGAACCGCCAATATATTTATTTGAACCAACACGTGTTATCATTCAAGAAGATAACCCCGAAGGAAGGGCAACGAATAATCACATTTAATTAGTCAGGATACCCCCCGGTTCAGGCTTCCGTTCTTCATACCGTTACAGGTTGTGTGCTCCACCAAAATGGACCAATAAAAACGATTTTTTATTATATTTACGTATTATGAAGCCTCATCCCCTCTACCTTATCTTGCTAGTACTGCTGCTTTTTTCGCACCTGATATCAGCCCAAAACGCCAATCCAATAGCGGCCAAATCTTCTTTCACCGAAAAAGCACTTAATTACAATGGTTTTTTAAAAAATATTGGCCAGGTAAGAAGCCTTGAAAACAAAGCCGTTGAATCCGTCTTTTATTATGGTCAAATTGGCAACCAAACATTGTATATAACCGATAAAGGCATTTCTTTCGTGTTTTGCAATGTAAAAGAACTGGTAAAAAAGGTAATTCCACTTCCCGTCCATGAAAAATACAAAGCGGATACGATGTATTCTCCACGATATGAAATTGAACGAATTGATCTTAACCTTGTAAACGGTAAAATAAAAAAAGAGAATATTGAAACGGAACAGGCCGCAGACAAAAGCATGTTCAATTTTTATTACGATACATACACCCCCGCGAAAGCCAACCTCCAACTGCAGCAAATTCTCATAGTAAAAAATGTATATCCCGGTATTGACTGGAAGCTGTATATAAAAACGGACAATGGCGCACCAACTTTTAAATACGACTTTATTATATATCCAGGGGCCGACGCCTCTGTGATACGGCTGCATTATTCGGATAATGCCAACCTGGCAAGAGCAGACAGCGGGGGATTGGCTACCCGAACAAAAATGGGGGAAGTACATGAAGGAAGTCCCTTGTCATACCTGGCTGAAACCAAAACAGCTATCCCGGTATCATTCAGCGCTAAAAAGAACGATGTCCGTTTCAAAATACCTGCATATAATAAAGGCCTCACGCTTGTTATTGATCCTGATGTTTACTGGGCAACGTACATTGAGCCCATCTGGTCAACCACGCAATATCATTATATTACCGGATCAGATATACGGACTGATGCTGCAGGGAATATATTTGTTCAGTTGTCCGCCAAAGCATCGACTCCTTTTCCTACGGTCGATCCGGGTAATGGAGCCTATTATCGTGATTTCGTGGCGACACCCAACGGCGCCATGATCCTGATGAAGTTTAAGCCTACCGGGCAATTGATTTGGTGCACTTATTTTGGAGGTTCGGAGGAAAGCGGCGGCAACAGGATGGCTATCGATAATGCCGGGAATGTTTGTGCTATGGGGAGATTTACCTTTAACCGAACCGCTGTTCCCCTATTAAACAATGGTGGATTTTATGATCCGGTCCCAAAGACACACTTTATTACCAAGTTTGATAATAACGGAAAGCTGACCTGGAGTAGTTTCTATGCAGATGCATCTACAGGAGTGCAGGATATGACTTCGGACAACAGCGGCAATTTTTATGTTGTGGGCTGGACAAATGTATATGCTTTTCCTACCGTAAATCCGGGTAATGGGGCTTATTGCGTGACGGCACCACAATACGGTTCTGCTTATACCTACTTTATTTCACAGTTTAATGCGTCTAACCAACTGGTATGGTCTACCAGGATTGAAGGCAATGAAGACGATGATCTTGGCGTTAGGGTGCATGTAGATAACCGTGGTAATATTTATATGGCCGGTGCCGGACGTTCATCGTTTTACCCATTCCATGACGCAGGCGGTTATTTTACGACCAATGGGCAGATAACGTTGATCCGTTTTAATGCTCAACGACAGATCAACTGGCTTACTAATTATCCCGGCAGTTTCCCCTATAAAGATATTGCAACTGATGACAGTTGCAACCTTTACCTGGTAAGTGGTCGGAAAATGGTAAAGTTCGATACAGCTACCCACCTTATCTGGGAAAAGGAAATAACCACAACACAGGCCTATTTCTTAAAGGATATTGAGTATGATCGGCCTAATCATAAGCTGCAGGTATTGGGCATCATGAATGATTCTTATTATGGGTTTCCGACGCAAAATACCAATTGTAATAGTTCGTTTTTCAATAACGGCATTCCCGCCTACAATGCCACCGGCCCTATTTTTCTGACCTACGATGCTGATGGAACGTTTAGCTATTTATCACTTACCGACTGGACATACGAATATTATGATGATTCCGAAATGGCAGCGGACAGCAGCGGCAATCTTGTTTACCTTTTTAACGACATCCGGAATAGTACCAACTACCCTAATACGAGCCTTACCAACCCTGGAAACGGCGCTTATTATAACCCGAGCAGTTGGTTCAATGGCATGGCATCTTTCTTATTGAAATTACAACCCACGTCGCTTACTATTATACCCCAGGTTACAGCACCCCCCAATTGTTCCTGTACAGGGAGTATTACTCTGAACATCCAATGCGGTACAGCCCCCTTTAAGTATCAATGGAGCACCGGTGATATTAGCCCAGGCCTGCTCAACGTATGCCCGGGAAAATACCAGGTACGGGTAACGGATAATAATAATATCTCAAAAACATTAAATTTTGATATTCCTCAGCCGCCAGGAAGTGTTACAGCTATAGCAACGAATAGTATTCCGGAGAACTGTACACAGCACAATGGTTCCATTGCTGTTTTGTCGGTTACAGGTGGACAGTCGCCTTACACATTTTCCCTAAACGGGGGGAATTATACCAGTAACACTTTATTTCCCGGCCTGGATTCCGGCATGCAGGTAATAAAAATAAAAGATGCCAACGGCTGTACCCTTTCGGATACCTCCTATACAGGATGGATTAAGGGGCCTACACAATTATTCTATCATACTAACGACAGTCGCTGTGATATTGATGACGGGAAACTATTTATTGATAGTTTGCACGGTGGTATTGGACCTTATACCTATAGTATTAATGGCCAGCTACCGGTATCTGCCCCATTCTTCCAGTCTTTGGGACCGAATATATATCATATAGCAGCCTTCGATACAGCAGGTTGCAGTATAACCATGGATATTCCCGTAAAACGGGCTATGCCTCCTTCAAACGTAAGCTTTATTACTACTCCCGATCATTGTAACCAATCTATCGGCACCCTCCAAGTTACCAGTGTTAGCGGTGGCATACGCCCTTATCAGTATTCAATTGACAGTATTTCCTTTGCGAACAGCACTCCCATTAATAATATAGCAACCGGGCAATATTTCCTTTATGTATCTGACAGTAACCACTGCATATATAAAAGCGCGCCGATCAAAATTGATGAAATAGGAAGCCCTTCGGCCCTTTATTATGAAGTGAAAGATGCGGTATGCGGAGCTATTACCGGCAATATCCTTGTAGATTCTGCAAAAAACGGTTCTGCACCTTATACATATGCTATTGACGCAGGTGCATATGGTATCAATACTGTATTTCCAGGGATTACTCCCGGCGCCCATGCATTAAAAGTAAATGATGCCTATGGCTGTAGTTATAGTGACTCGTTCAATATAAAATATGTGCACTCTCCCGTTGTTGAATTATCACCCAAAGATACCACCGTGTGCTATAATCAGCCGGTGAAATTCAGGGTGCTGGTAGATGCCTCTGAAGTTCAGGGTATAACCTGGAGTATACCTGGCAGTGGTTATACAGCAAGTGTAAATGCCTCTGATAATATGGAAGTTTTTGTAACGGTGACCGACAATAATCATTGTACTCTACAGGATAGTGCCTTAGTAAAGGTAAAAGCCTGCAATCCGCCGGAAACCTGCGTAGTTATTCCCACCGCATTTTCGCCCAATAATGACGGTTACAATGACAGAATTGGCCCCATTGCAAATGGCTGCCGTATAAACAATCTCCGGTTTTCTATATACAACCGTTTTGGGGAACTGGTGTTTGTAACTTCTGCTATCGACAATAAATGGGACGGCATGTACAAAGGAAAGCAGCAACCCGCTGGCGCGTATGTTTATTATTGCGTATATACAGGAGCGGACAATGTATCAAGAGTGATAAAAGGAACTATTCTATTAATTCATTAAATATTCAAACCTGAGTTCCTGGTAAAATGATTTGTGCGATTTTTCTTAGCCTAAAAAATCGCCTGGTTACAAGTTCCGTTATTGTAATGCAGCATACATAATAATAAATAATATCATGACAAAATATCAATATAATTCCTGTCATACTACAGATTTAATTTAAAAGCTATTACACTAAATCTCCTATTTACCCAATATTCTATTGTATTGAAAAGAGCGAAATTTTGACCGATTGTTAATTGTCTAACTCTTTCGAAAGGGTATATTTATAATAATTCAATAAAACCGAGGTTGCGCTCTATGAAAATCACCTAATAATCTCTTGGAATAAAATTCTCAAAGGAATCCCCAAATTCAATGTCTTTGCCATATGCTAACGCGAATCCACCGGATGTTATAAGCTCGAATTTATTTCCTGCATCAGATATTTTTGTGACATTTTCTGAAGTATTTCTATCAGTGCTCAAAGTGACTTTAACATTTGCGTTTTTCCATGAAAACGGGCCAGTCATATGTTCACATGTAACTGCTACTATATAGACTACTTTGTCGAGATTCGAGAGTGATAATTTTAATAACAACCTTTTATGGGTCACCTGAAAAATCCATATTTGAGCCTTTGCTCCAATATACTCTTCTAACAATATATTGGCCTCAGTTATATTTGTTATTGTATTCATTGAATAAATTTTACTCGCTTTTAATCATTTCTTGCTTTTTATTTCGGTGGAATTCAAATCCAAATTTCGGACCTGACTGTATCTTATTGACCTCCCATCTTAAAAATCCAGCATCAATAGAGTTTTTGAATACACCCATTTCTTCAGCTGTTTGTCATAGACACATTCGATATCCCTGCTATCATAGCTTTCTCCAAAAAAATATCCATACAGCTTTGAACCTGACTTGAATTCACTCAGAGACAGTCTAATCCTCATTGTATCACCAATAATCTCTAATGGATGCAGGCTCAATAACGTAACTCGTTTTTTTTTGCTTAGTATGGTATCTAATGCTTTGTTATTTCTATACGTTTCGATACTAAAAACCCCATCTTTGTATTGAGCTGTATCAATCAAATAAGAATCCCACCCCAGCATATAATAAAGCACATTATCCCTTAAACCCTGCCCGACATAAACTTTATTAATGATTTCAGGTAGTGGTATATTCTGAGCCGATGCTTTGAAGTTAAAAAGGAACCCGGTAATTATAATAAGTATTAGACGCATAAAATTTGATTTAATCTGCCCGAACTTTATCAACGAGTTTGATAAAATCGTCAAAAGGCCATTTTTATAATAAAATAGGGCTTTATAAAGTTGGTAAATACTTAGATATTATTTTCCTCTCCTTCTAATCGCCTTAACTGTTATTTTTTAAAATGATAGAAGTATGTTTTATCATCATACATTACTATCAGATCATTAATCACTGGAAGTGTATGGCCTATCCAGGTTTCCAGATCGTTGCCCATAACCGCGTCTTTGTATACCAATCGCACCGAATCCAGTTGCAGCGACTGCAGTGTAACGGCAAAAGAGGACGTATCCGCCGGGTCTTTTGGAGAAGCGGGTGTTTTGGCGGTAAACGCATCGGCAATAAACTGAACATTAAAAATGGTATCCGGCAGGGTTCTTTTTATTTTACAGGTTATTCCTTCCAGCTGCACTTTGCCGAGGGCCAGCTCGCCGTGGAATAATTTCCACATATTGAGCCCGATTTCTATTTTTTTCCCCGAAAGGAGCGTATCGTGCCGAAGGTCTTCCAGGTAGACCCCGCCCAACGATACATGGTTGGGGAAGCTGATGTATAGCTCTTTTATTTCTACCCGGGTGTGCAGTTTGGCGGAAAGATAGCGTTGTGCTTTTGCCCGGGCGATGTTCTGCACCCAGGGCATTTGTACGAGGATAATGATGAGGATGACCAGCAATAGCAGCGCACCCAGGGTAATAAGCATAACCCGGGCTATCTTCCTTACCAGGCGTTTACTGTAGCTATAAGAGGGCGGGCCAGCTGGCATAGGCTATCCGTTTCAAACCGGTATGGTGTTGCATACATGTGTAAGTTAACGACAAAAGGACTACGCTTCTCCGGCAGGCCCGGGGCAGGCTTTACCAGGCATAGAAAAACCTGCCGAGCTCTTTGAGGTTAATGGGTTTCTCCCATATTTTCAGGACGGCCGGCAGCAGGGTTTTTGGCTTATCGTAATGGTAGGCGCTGATCAGGTTGAGCTGCAGGGCGGGGAAATTGGTCAGGATAAAATCCGTTTTATCCCACCCCGAGCCGTCCGGCAGGTTGTTATCGAGAAATACAATATCGGGGGTATCGTTTTGCAATAAGCTCATACCTTCCTGCAGGCGATGGGCCACCTTTACCTCGTACTGAAGACGGGAAAAATAGGATTTCAGCAGCAGGCAAAAATCCGTTTCATCATCAATTATCAATACTTTCTTCTTCTCCATGAATTGTATAATATAAAAACCTTACCAATTTACATTAAAGGTAATTATCATTCAAGGTGTAGCGGTTTTTGCCCATAATTTGCTGTATTACCGGCAGGGTGTGGGGACGGGTGTGGGCAGCGGGCAGCTGGTATAATTTTCCCCGGCCGGGAACATTCTTCTCAGCTGCTCATCCACAGAACCCTTTCATTTTCCGTCATTTCGCCCCCGGCGGAGACGTTTTAAACAGGAGCCTGTTTTTTAATTGCGGACCTTCATTTTTGGTTTTGGATTTGCACCTGACAGTGAAAAAACCAACCGGTTATGCTTAGTCAAGTTCAATTACAGCAGCAGCAGCATAAAATTCTACCGCAACAGATAGAATTATTGCACTTCCTGCACCTGAGCAGCCTGGAACTGGAGCAGCGTATCCGGGATGAGATCAACGAGAACCCCATGCTGGAAGAAACAGCTTCCGGGGCGGATGAGAACGGCGATAAATTTTCAAAGGAATCCGTACAGGATTTCCAGGGTTATGAAGAATATGCTTACGACGATATACCGGACTATAAGATGGAATACAAAAATTACCTGCCCGCGGAAACTATTCCCGACCGGCCCCTGGCCGATACCATCGATTTCAGGGAGGACCTGAAAAAGCAATGCAGGTTTATTTCATTGCCGGAAGAGCAGTATGCCCTGCTCGATTTCCTGGTGGATTCACTGAACGATCACGGTTTCCTGGAGCAGGATGCGGAGGCACTGGCCACCGAGTTTTCTTTCCGCACGAAGAAATGGATTGAAACAGCCGATATCACGCATGCACTGGATTACCTGAAGGAACTGGAGCCGGTGGGCGTAGGTGCAAGAGACGCCCGCGAGTGCCTGCTTATACAGCTGAAGAACATGAATACGAGGCGCCCGGATGTAAAAATGGCCATACGGCTGCTGGAAGATTTCTTTGCCGACCTCCGCTCCTGCAATATGGAAAAGATAAAGCATGCGCTGCAGCTGGAAGAAGACGAGGTAAAGATCATTATCCGGCTTATTTCCACGCTCAAAACAAAACCCGTGGCCAGCTCTTCTTCGGCCAACAATTCTATCGTGCCCGATTTTATTGTGCACCAGGAAGGCGAAGAGCTGGAGGCCTCGCTGTTCCGCCAGCGTTCTTCCTCGCTGCACATCAGCCAGAGCTGGGTGGAAAAAGTACAGCGCGCCGACCAGGATACGCATACGGATAAGGCTACCCGGCAGTACCTGCGCAATAAGCTGTCGGCCGCCCAATGGTTTATCAGCGCCATTGAACTGCGTGAGGCCAATATGATGAAGGTAATGTGGGCCATCCTGCAAATGCAATACCATTATTTTCTTACCGGCGATATGATGCAGCTTAAACCGATGATCTTAAAAAACATTGCCGATAAGGTAGGGCTGGACATTTCTACCGTATCGCGGATTACCTGCAACAAGTACGCGGAAACGCCTTTTGGCACCATCCTGCTGAAAGACCTGTTCAGCGAAGGCCTGCCCAATAAAGAAGGCGATACCATCAGCAATAAAGTGATCCAGACCACGATAGAAGACCTGATTAAAAGCGAAGACAAACACAAGCCGTATACCGATAAGGAGCTTGTAGTTATTCTTTCCGCCAAAGGCTACGAGGTAGCGCGCAGAACAGTGGCCAAATACCGTAACCTGCTGAAAATACCCGTATCGCAATTGCGCGGTATATGGGGTTGACCCGGAGAGCCCGATAAGCTTAAAACCACTATTTATGCCCAGGATACTTATTATTGATGACGACCGGGATATGTGCTCTTTACTGAACCGGTACCTCACCCAAAGCGGTTTTGAGGTAACGGAACTATACAACGGGAAAAAAGCAGTGCAGCACCTGGAAAAAAACAAGCCCGACCTGGTGCTTTGTGATGTGCGGCTGGATGATATGGACGGCATCGAGGTATTAAAAAAGGCCCGGGAACTGCACCCCGACCTGCCCGTGATTATGATAACCGGGTACAGCGATATCCGCAGCTCTGTGAACGCCATGCGCATGGGGGCGCTGGATTATCTTACCAAGCCGCTCCTGCCCAAAGAAATACTGTTTTCCATCCGGCAGGCGCTGGAGCAACCCGAAAAAAAGGCGGCGGCACCGGGGGATGGCGCCACGGCAAGGCCGCAGGACAAAGAAAGAACGGCCGGGCAAACGTCTTCCACGCCTTATATTTTTGAAGAAGCGCAGTCGCTGAAAAACATCCTGAAGCAGGTAGACCTAGTAGCGCCCACCAATTACAGCGTTATTATTTACGGCGAAAGCGGGAGCGGCAAGGAAGCCATTGCCCGGGAATTGCATAACCGGAGCAGGCGGCGCGACAAGCCTTTTGTGGCCATCGATTGCGGCGCCCTCTCCAAGGAGCTGGCCGGCAGTGAACTGTTTGGGCATGAAAAAGGCGCTTTTACCGGCGCGCTGAACCAAAAACCCGGCAGTTTTGAAATGGCCAACGGGGGCACTGTTTTCCTGGATGAGATTTCCAACCTCTCGTACGAAATACAGGTATCGCTGCTGCGCGTGATACAGGAACGCAGGATGAAGACTGTGGGTGGCATGAAGGATATTGAGCTGGACATACGCATTGTGGTGGCCAGCAACGAAATATTATGGAATGCGGTGCGGGCCGGCAAGTTCCGGGAAGATTTGTACCACCGCTTCAACGAATTTTGCATTGATGTGCCGCCGCTGAGGGACCGTAAGGAAGACATTATGCTGTTTGCCTGCCATTTTCTGCAACTCACCAACGAGGAACTGGGCAAGCATGTAAAAGGCTTTACCGCCGAACTGGAGGAAGTATTTAAACACTATCATTGGTACGGCAACCTGCGGGAGCTGAAAAACGTGATTAAAAAAGCTACGTTGCTTACGGAAACGGATTGCATCCCGCTGTCCTGCGTACCGCAGGAAATTGTGAGCTACCACCCTGCCGGTACGGACCACGGCTTTGCTTCCCCGCACCCCGTGCCTCCTTCCCGGCCCCTCCCGGCGGGCAGGGAAGGCTCGCTGAAAGAAGCAGGCATTGACGCCGAGTATGAAGTAATCGTAGAAACGCTGAAAAAAGTTAATTTCAATAAAAGCAAGGCGGCAAGATTGTTAAATATCGACCGGAAAACGCTGTACAATAAAATGAGCCAGTACCGTGAATTGAGAAACCAGTAAAAACCTGCCTGCCGAAATAATTATCTTTGAGCTATGCCGACAACAACCTCCCCCATCCGCATTTTGATCATTGATGACGACGAGGATGATTTTTTTATTACGAGCGAGTACATCAGGGCTATCGAAGGGCGGAAATTTATCATCGACTGGTGCCATAACTACCAGGACGGTATTAACCATATTTGCCATTCCCGTTACGACCTGTACCTGGTAGACTACCGGCTGGGCGCCAAAACCGGGCTGGACCTGCTGAAGGAAGCCACGCAATGCAATTGCGAAGACCCTATCATCCTGCTCACGGGCAAGGGCAACCAGTATATTGATATTGAAGCCATGCAGGCCGGCGCGGTAGACTACCTGCTGAAGCCCGAGCTGAATACGGAAAAGCTGGAACGCTGTATCCGCTACTCGCTGGAGCGCTCCCTTTCTACCAAGACCCTGCGGGCCAATGAACGGAAATTCAGGGGTATTTTCGAGAAATCGAAAGACATGGTTTTCCTGGCCGATGAAAACATGGTGTTTAAAGACGTAAACCCCGCCAGTTCTGTACTACTGGGATACAGCAACGAAGAATTGTTGCAGCTAAGCTTGTTTAGCCTGCTGAACACCGAAAACAAACTGATGATAAAACAGGAGCTGGAGGAACATGCTTTCCTGAACGACCGGGAAATAGAACTGTTTACCAAAAGCCGGGAAAAGAAAGTCTGCATCATATCTGTTTCGCGTGAAAAAGAATCTACCGGCGGCGAGTACCTGCAAGGCATTATTCATGATATCACCAACCTGAAAAAAGCGGAAAAAGTAACCCTGCAAATTGAAAAGCTGGGCGCCACGGGCCGCCTGGTGCGCACGCTGGCGCACGAGGTAAGAAACCCGCTGAACAATATCCAGCTGGCGCTGGACCAGGTAGAGCCTTCCATGCCCGACCTGCCGCTGTACCTGGATATTATTGCGCGCAACAGCCGGCGCATCGGCGCGCTGATTTCCGAGCTGCTGGATTCGGCACGGCCCACGGAAATCATGCAGCAGAAGAAAGCGCTGCAGGAAATCATCAACGCCAGCATAGCAGTGGCGCAGGACCGGATCAACCTCAAAAAAATCACCTACCGCATCAGCTACCCCGAGCAGCCGGCTTATATTATGGCCGATACCGAGAAGTTAAAAATCGCTTTCCTGAATATTATCATTAATGCCATAGAGGCCATGGAAGAAGCTACAGGCATGCTGGAAATTTCCATTACCGACGACCCGCATTCGCACATGGTGCATATAAAAGACAATGGCTGCGGCATCAGCGAAGAAAATCTTTCCCGCCTGTTTGAGCCTTATTTTACGTCCAAGCGCAATGGCATGGGACTGGGACTGGCTACTTCGCTCAACATTATACAATCACACAAGGCCTCTGTTGAAGTGCAATCCAACCCCAGCCAGGGAACCACCTTTATGCTGCAATTTGAGAAGGTGGTGGCGGAGGGGGTGCCTTCGGCGCAGGCGGTGCAGGTGGGCTAAGAGCTCAAAAGAGAAAAAGAGAAGCTCGTAGCTTTCCTAAGTAACAATCTTATTGCGTCGCTGGTGCATGACCAGGTAAAGAAAGCCGCCGATAACGGGAACGGAAATGACGATTATGAGCCAGAACATTTCCTGGTAATTTTTCAATTCATTACTGTCTGCCACATGCGCAATACTCCATATCCAGAAGATGCCTCCTCCCGCCAGGCCGGTATAGAAAACAGCCATGCCGGCTTCGCGCTGCAGGCTGTGCATAACAAAGCCCACCAGCGATACCAGTATGCTGAGGCAGCCCAGTATAAAGACAGGTTTTGAAAAATTACTCATACGCGTTCTTTTAGGATTGAATTCTATTTACACCAGTACCAATAAAAATACTGTGCCATTATTTTAACTTGTGCACCAACCCGTTAGTGGCTGTTTACCTCCTGCTCCGCCGTTTCGGGCACGGCAGGCATTTCTTTTACTTCGCGTTTTATGATATACACGGCATTACTGCCCGTCACAATGCCCCCGCCGTGGCGCAGGGCATGTGCCTTGGTATAATAGGAAAGTGAAGCGCCCAGCTTAATGGCATTGTTGCGGTTGAACTCCAGTAAAGCCGGTTTCAGCAGGTTGTAAAAACGTTTAACATCTTTCATAACAGCATATACAGGAAGAATGTACCAGCAAACAGCTACGAGTTATTAGCTGCGAGCCACAGGCCGGGTGTTAAGGTAGCGGGATTGCGGGCTGCGTGCCGGGCAATCCGGGTATATATTTCCTCAATACCGGACAGGCATGCCCGCCGTCAGCGGGGTTTATGAGCCGGTTCATTGGCGGCAGGGTTTTTATTCCTGTAAGGGTGACAGACCAATTCACTGATCATTAAAATATCACCTCATGAGCAGTCTCTTATATCTTATCGCCGTTATTCTAATTATAGGCTGGATAC
>JACXTT010008236.1_pt1 | contig 14492 bp, 12 predicted proteins | sample 9270951 | NCBI WGS metagenome assembly JACXTT01 (sample SAMN15532306, study PRJNA645909) | rock metagenome | isolation source: weathered quartz diorite | place: Puerto Rico | collected 2017-06-21
AATACCGGCATCGGCCTGGCGATGGTGGCGGCGGTCAAGGGCTACAAGCTGATCCTGGTGATGCCGGACAGCATGTCCATCGAGCGCCGCCGCCTGATGCTGGCCTACGGCGCGACCTTTGACCTGACCCCGCGCGAGAAAGGCATGAAAGGCGCGATTGCCCGCGCCGAGGAACTGCTCGCCACCATTCCCGGCGCCTGGATGCCCCAGCAGTTCGAGAACGCGGCCAATATCGAAGTCCATGCACGCACCACCGCCCAGGAGATCCTGGCGGACTTCCCGGAGGGCCTCGACGTGCTGGTCACCGGTGTCGGCACTGGCGGCCATATTTCCGGCTGCGCGCAGGTGCTCAAGCAGAAATGGCCGCAGCTCAAGGTGTTCGCGGTCGAGCCCTCGGCTTCGCCGGTGATTTCCGGCGGCGCACCGGCTCCGCACCCGATCCAGGGCCTCGGCGCCGGCTTTATCCCGGCCAACCTCAAGACCGACCTGCTCGATGGCGTGATTCAGGTCGATGCCGAGCCGGCCCGCGACATGGCGCGGCGCTGCGCGTGCGAAGAGGGCATCCTGGTCGGCATTTCGTCGGGCGCGACCCTGGCGGCGATTGCCGGCAAGCTGCCGGAGCTTCCCGCCGGCGCCCGTGTGCTCGGCTTCAACTATGACACCGGCGAGCGCTACCTGACGGTAGAGGGCTTCCTGCCCGCCTGAAACCGGCGCCCGGCGCCGGCTGGCAACGCCGGCGCACGATTCAGTGCGAAAGCAACAGCGGCACGCCGGCGTGCCGCACCAGCGTGCGCGTGGTGCCGCCCAGCACGCGTTGGCGCAGGCGACCGCGGCCATAGCCGCCGGCCACCAGCAGACCGGCATCCAGTTCCTGCGTCAGCCGCAGCAGCACCTCTCCCGGCAGCCCACCACGCTGGACACGCAGCCAGGCGGGCACCCCATGTGCCGCCAGCCATTGCAGCAGGCGTTCGCCGCCGGCTTGCTGCTCGTCTTCGCCCCGCTCGCCGGCCACCACCACTACCGTCACGGTGCTAGCCTGCGCCAGCAGCGGCAGCGCGTCGCTCACCGCGCGCGCGGCCGGCCGGCTGCCGTCCCAGCCTACCAGTGCATGCCCTTGCGGTGCCAGCATGGCGCCGACAGGCACCAGCAGTACCGGCCGCCCCGCATTCAGCAACGCATACTCGGCTTCCTGCTCCATCAGCGGCGGGGCGTTGTCGCCAGCCTGCAGGGGCGGCGGCAGGACCAGGTCCGCAAAGCGGCCTTCCGTGGCCAGCGCCCAGCCGGTCTCGGCCTCGACCACTACATGGCGGTACGCCACAGTGGTGGTTGACGACGCCATCGCGGCCTGCAGCGCTGCCAGGTTTTCGTCCACTGTACGCTGCAAGCCGGCCGCCGCCTGCTCGGCATACCTGCCCGCTTCGTCGCCGGCGCCGCGGAATGGCTCCAGCCGAGTGCCGGTTGCGGTCAGCCCCACCAGCCCGGCGCCGAAGCGCCGGCACAGTGCCAGTGCGACTTCCAGGCGCGCCGCGCGCGCGGGGTCGTCGCCCAGTTCGACAAGGATCGTCTTGTAGTCCATCGGGTGATTGCTCCATGGAAAGGCGAGGGTTCCGGCCCGGCGTCACTCGACCGGCGCGGCGCCTGGCGAGGGAACGGGCGGCTGCAGACGTGAACCAGTGTAGACATTGGTGCGCCGTGGTGCTTGACCGGCATCAAGGCGGCCCGGCCCGAGTGTGATCCCGCCTGATGCCATTGCCGCTGGAAGACAAGGGATGCGGCTCACCAGGGACTTCTGCGCGCCATGGGGGCCCTGTGGCCCCCCGGCGGCCCGTTTCGTCCCGGCCAACGGAAATCTTGATGCCGGTCAAGCTACCATCGCCGGTTGCGACTACGCTGAATCAGAAGGCCCCTCGCGGTGCCCCGCCCGATCTGCCGCTCCGGGCCATTCGCCACGACTCACCGGAGGTCCACCATGTACCAGCGCATCCTGCTAGCCGTAGACGGCAGCCAGTCTTCCGACCTCGCACTGAGCCAGGCCACCATCGTCGCCAAGGCAACCGGCGCCGAGGTCAAGGCGTTGTTCGTTGCCGACGACAGCGATGCGTTCTTCGATGTTGCCTACCTTGACGCCAAGGCCTTGATGGAGGGCATCCGTTCATTTGGCCGCAAGGTCCTGGCGGAGACTGCGGGCAAGCTGGAGGCGGCCGGCGTCACGCATACGACCCAGCTCGTCGAGAAGCCGGTGGCGCCCGGCCAGATCTCTTCGACCATCGTCGCCCAGGCTGATGCCTGGAGCGCCGACCTGATCGTGCTCGGCACCCATGGCCGGCGCGGCGTGCGGCGCCTGCTGATGGGAAGTGTCTCCGAGGGCGTGGTCGGCAAGACCAACCGGCCGGTGCTGCTGATCCGCAGCGAGGTCGAAGGTTGACGGTCCGCCAATGGAGACGCGCTCCATGCCTGAAACCATGCGCGCCATGGTCCTGGAGCAGCCCGGCCAGCCGCTGCGGCTGCGCAGGATGCCGGTGCCCGAGCCGGGTCCGGGCCAAGTCCGCATCGCCGTCAGCGCGTGCGGGGTCTGCCGTACCGACCTGCATATCGTCGACGGCGAGCTGGCGCACCCGAAAGCGGCCCTGATTCCCGGCCATGAGATCGTCGGCCGCATCGATGCCTGCGGTATGGGTGTCGACGGCTTCACGATCGGCAAGCGCATGGGCGTACCGTGGCTCGGCCATACCTGCGGGCACTGCCGCTTTTGCATGGCCGACCATGAGAACCTGTGCGACACGCCGGCCTTCACCGGCTACACGCGCGACGGCGGCTACGCCGAATACACCGTCGCCGACAGCCGCTACTGCTTCCACATACCGGACGGCTATGACGACGAGCATGCGGCACCGCTGCTGTGCGCCGGCCTGATCGGCCTGCGGACCTTGCGCATGGCCGGCGACGCGCGCCATGTCGGCATCTACGGTTTTGGCGCCGCCGCGCACCTGGTGACGCAGATCGCAGTCGCCGAGGGCCGGCGGGTCTACGCCTTCACCCGGGCCGGGGACGCCGGCGCGCAACAGCTCGCTCGCGATACAGGCGCCTGCTGGACCGGCGCCAGCGCGGACGCCCCGCCTGACACGCTCGACGCGGCGCTGATCTTCGCCCCGGTCGGCGCATTGGTGCCGCTTGCGCTGCAGGCGGTCGACAAGGGCGGCACGGTCGTCTGCGGAGGCATCCACATGAGCGATATCCCGACGTTTCCCTACCGCCTGCTGTGGGAAGAGCGGCGCGTGGTCTCGGTGGCAAACCTGACCCGCGCCGACGGCGAAGCGCTGATGGCGATTGCCGCCCGCACGCCGCTGCGCACCCATACCACCAGCTACCCGCTCGACGCGGCCAACCAGGCCCTGGCCGACCTGCGCAGCGGCCGGCTCGCCGGCGCGGCAGTCCTGCGTGTTGGCGCCTGACCGGCGCGACGGCCGCCGCCCCTTGCGTGACTCTTGCGCACTCCGGTCCGCTGGCCGGACAATTCCGCTATGCGGGATGTCCCCGCCGGAGCCCATGATGCGAATCCGCCTGGCAACGCTGGCGCCCCTGGCCTGCGTGGCAGCCCTGATCCTGGGCGCCTGCTCGGCCCTGCAACCGGAAAAGACCGGGCAGCAGCTGATCGGCAGCAACCAGGGTGTCGTACGCAGCACATTTGGCGAGCCCACTGATACCTTCCAGTTTCCGAACGGCACCTCGCGCTGGCTCTACTCCGGGCAGCCGCTCGGCCATACGGTCTATGCCGCGGACTTCGACGCCAGCGGCAAGCTCGTCAGCTATCGGCAGATGCTGACGGAAGCCGAAATCTATCATGCCCAGACCGGAGTCTGGACCAAGCGCGATGTGCTCGAGCGCTTCGGCAAGCCGCGCGAGCCCGTCCAGTACTACCCGATGATGAAACGCGAGGCCTGGTCCTACCGGATGTACAAGGACGGCTACCAGACCGCGCATTTCAGCTGCTATTTCGACGACAACGGCGTGCTGCAGCAGACCATGATCATCGTCGACCCGCTCGGCGGCGACCAGCGCGGGCGTTCACGCTAGTGGACTAATCCACTGCATGCGCGGGCCGGGGAGCCTACGTTGGCGGAAGGGGCACCGGGACCGCGGCGGCGTTTTCGCGCAGAATAGAACTTGCCGCGATGCAACAGAGATTGTGCGCGGCTCCCTTTGCTCTCTTCTTGCGCGGAACCTGAACGTGACCATTGCGATCCTGCTCGAAAACATCCATCCAAGCGCCACGGCGCGTCTCGGCGAAGCCGGCCTGACGGTCGAACGCCGCAGCGGCGCGCTGGCCGGCAACGAACTGCGCCAGGCGCTGTCCAGCCATGACCTGGTGGGCATCCGCTCCGCCACGCACCTGCGCGCGGACGATATCCGCAGCGCGCCTGGCGTGCTCAGCATCGGCTGCTTCTGCATCGGCACCTCGCAGGTCGACCTGGAAGCCGCGACGGCCGCGGGCATTCCGGTTTTCAACGCGCCCTTCTCCAACACGCGGTCGGTGGCCGAACTGGTCGTTTCCGAAGCCGTGATGCTGCTGCGCAAAATCCCGGAGAAGAATACCCTCGCGCATGCCGGCAAGTGGGCCAAGGGGGCCAGCGGCGCCTTCGAGGCGCGAGGCAAGACTATTGCCATCGTCGGTTACGGCAATATCGGCTCGCAGGTCGGCGTGCTGGCCGAGTCGATGGGCATGCGCGTGGTGTACTACGACGTGCTGGCCAGGCTGTCGCTCGGCTCGGCGCGCGCCGCCGGCACGCTCGAGGAAGCGGTGTCGCAAGCGGACGTGGTGACGCTGCATGTGCCGGCCACCGCGCGCACGCGCAACATGATCGACGCTGACGTGCTCGCGCGCTTCAAGCCCGGCGCGATCCTCATCAATGCCTCGCGCGGGACCGTGGTGGACATCGACGCGCTCGCGGCAGCACTGCGCGACAAGCGCCTGGGCGGCGCCGCGATCGACGTTTTCCCGGAGGAGCCCAAGACCAACAACGACCCGTTCACGAGCCCGCTGCAGCAGTTGCCCAATGTGCTGCTGACCCCGCACATCGGCGGCAGCACCGAGGAGGCGCAGGAGAACATCGGCACCGAGGTGGCGGCCAAGCTGCTGAACTTCGTGAACACCGGCGGCACCATCGGTGCGGTGAATTTCCCCGAAGTCGACCCTGGTCCGCTGCAGGCACCCGCGCGCCTTCTCAACATCCACAGCAACGCGCCCGGCGCGCTGGCCGCGCTCAACACGCTGCTGGCCCAGGACGGCGTCAACATCAATGGCCAGCACCTGCAGACGCGCGGCCATACCGGCTACGTGGTCACCGACCTCGACCGGGTGCCATCCGACGCGCTGATGGAGGCGCTGCGCGAGCACGCCGGCTTCGTGCGTTCGCGCCTGCTGGTCCGGTAAGCCCCCGCTCTCACCCTCCGTCCACGTCCGGCGTCCGCTGTCGGGCCACATGCAGCGCATGAGGGCCCGCGGCGGATGACACCGTTCTTCCCAGCATCGCGCCGCATCGCCTGCTTCGCGCATGGAATTCTGCTGCGAACGATAAGAATGAGCTGAGATGCGGTCACCGTCCCTTGCCCGGCCCCCTCTGGCAAGCTCTAAATAGGTTCAGCGGCAAACACCGGGCCGCCGGCCAGAACGCTGGCCGTGGCATTCGCCAACGCGCGCGCAACACCGCCAAGCCAATCTGAGGTCAACAACCTGCAATATTTTTGAGGGAATTACTAAAGACCTGTCTCCACACGCCGCTATCCGGGACAGGAGCGCCTGACGGCCGATCGCGCTCAGTGCCACACGGTAGTGGCCAGGTGGCATCCACCTTGGAGAAAGTCGATATGGACGAAAGAGAAAGGCACGTGCCAGCGTGGGCACGCCGGTTCGGACTATCCCTGTGGCTTGCGTCCGGCATCATCGGACCCGCGGCCGCGCAATCCAGCACCATCACGTTCCGCGGTGCCATCACGGAGCCCTCCTGCCGGTTCGCGCTTGAGGCGCAGCGGGTGCTGGCCACCTGCGCGTCACCCCCGGGCCAGCCCGTCATCATGGGGCTCAGCGCGGCGAACGTCGGCAACAGCACCCGCGCCAGAGTGGGCGTGGCCCAGCTGAAGCTTGAGCCGCACCCGGACCGTCATGGCGCCGATCGCGCCTACATCGTCGTAGCCACCTACCTGTAGGGCTGCACGTGCAGCGTCGCCGGAGGCGCCTGGCGGCTCTGGCGACGCTGCCGCCCTTTAGCGGCTCGCGCGGATCAGGTCAGCCGCCTTCTCCGCGATCATGATTGCCGGTGCGTTGGTGTTGCCGGCGACCAGCGTAGGCATGATCGAGGCGTCGACCACGCGCAGGCCCTGCAAGCCGCGCACGCGCAGCGCCGGATCCACGACGGCCATGTCGTCCACGCCCATCCTGCAGGTGCCGACCGGATGGTAAACGCTGTCGGTCCGCTCGCGCACGAAGGCCTCGATGGCTTGCTGGCTGCCCTCGCCCGGACCAAAGTCGTCGGTGAACAGTTCACGGCCGCCGGCACTGGACAGCGCCTCCTGGGCAAAGATCCGGCGGATCGCACGCACGCCAGCCACCATGCCGGCCATGTCCTCCTCATCGCTCAGGAAGCGCGGATCGATCAGCGGTGCCTCGCGCATGTCCCGCGAACGCAGGCGCACCTCTCCGCGGCTCTTCGGCCGCAGCACGCAGGCGTGGCACGAGTATCCATGACCCAGCTTCTTCCTGTCGCCGCCATGGTTGAGCAGCGCCGGCACGAAGTGCAACTGGATGTCGGGTACGGCCAGGCCCTGCCTGCTCCGGATGAAGGCGCCGGCTTCCGCGAAGTTGCTGCTCGGCATCCCGGTACGCTTGCGGCGATAGCGCAGCAGCTCCATGGAAAGCCTGGCGAAGCCCGGCAGCGAATGGCCGAACAGGTCAAGCGAACGCACCTGCTTGTTGAGGATGACGTCTGGATGATCCTGCAGGTTCTTGCCCACGCCCGGCAGGTCGGCGACCACACGGATGCCCAGGTCGAGCAGCTCCTGCGCGGGGCCGACGCCCGAGGCGAGCAGGAGTTGCGGCGAGTTGAACGCGCCGGCGCTGAGGATGACTTCGCGCCGCGCCGCCAGCTTCTGCTCCGTGCCGCCGCGCACCACGGTCAGGCCGGTCGCACGCGTCCCATCAAAGTCGACGCGCAGCACCTGCGTCTCGACCAGCACGGTCAGGTTGCGGCGGCCGCCGCTCAGGGTCTTGTCGCCGGCGTTGCCCTGATGCAGGTAGGCACGCGCCGTGTTCCAGCGCTCGCCGCGATGCTGCGTGACGTGGTACAAGCCCGCGCCCTCCTGCTCGGCGCCGTTGAAGTCGCCGTTCACCGGGTAGCCGGCCTGGATCGCGGCCTGCACAAAGCGGTTCGAGAACGGGTTGGGCGAGCGCAGGTTGCTGACCCGCAGCGGGCCCGAACCGCCGTGCCAGCGGTTGTCGTCACGACCACGGTAGTCCTCATGGCTTTCGCTGCGCCGGAAGTACGGCAGCACGTCTTCATAGCCCCAGCCGGTGCAGCCAAGACGCGCCCAGTCGTCATAGTCGTTGCGGTGGCCGCGGATATAGACCATGCCATTGATCGACGAACTGCCGCCCAGGCCTTTGCCGCGCGGCTGGTAGCCCTGCCGGCCGTTGAAGGCCGGCTGGGGCGCGGTGTAGTAGCCGTAGTTGCGCACACCGGCTTTGGGCACCGTCGATGCCATGCCGATCGGCATCCACACGCTGATGTGGTGATCGCTCGGACCGGCCTCGACCAGGGCCACCGTCACGGCGGGATCCTCGGCCAGCCGGGCCGCAATGGCGCAGCCTGCCGAGCCCGCGCCCACCACCAGATAGTCAAATTCCTCCATGTCAGCGGTCACTCCTTCATACATCCACGGCACAGCCGGCGACCGACTTGTATTCGAGGAACTCGGCCAGGCCATAGGCGCCGAACTCGCGGCCGTTGCCCGACGTCTTGTAGCCGCCGAACGGCGCGCTGAAGTCCATCTTCGCGCCGTTGATCTGCACGGAGCCTGCGCGCAGCTCTCCCGCCACCCGGCGTGCGCGCGCCGGGTCGCCCGACCAGACATAGGCGGCCAGCCCGTACGGCGTGTCGTTGGCAATACGAATCGCCTCGGCCTCGTCGTCGTAAGGAATCATCGACAACACCGGCCCGAAGATCTCCTCGCGGGCAATGGCCATATCGTTGCTGACGTCGGCGAACACCGTCGGGCGGTTGTAGAAGCCCTGCGCAAGCCCTTCCGGCCGGCCCGGGCCACCGGCCACGACGCGCGCGCCTTCCTGGATGCCGGCTTCGATCATGCGCTGCACGCGCTCGTACTGCGCGCGGTTGGAACTGGGGCCAAGCTTGCTCTCCGGCGAGGCGGGATCGCCCACCGTCAGCGCCTGTGCCGTGGCTTGCGCAATGGCGATGGCCATCTGGTACTGCGCGCGCGGCACCAGCATGCGCGTCGGCGCCGTGCAGGTCTGGCCCGAATTGAGCATGCAGCTGACCACGCCGGCCGAGACAGCAGTCTTCAGGTCGGCATCGTCGAGGATCACGTTGGGCGACTTGCCGCCGAGCTCCTGCGCGACGCGCTTCACCGTGGGCGCGGCCTGCATGGCCACGTCGACGCCGGCGCGCGTGGAGCCCGTGATGGACACCATGTCCACGTCCGGATGGCGCGACAGCGCGGCGCCTACCGCCGGGCCGGTGCCGAACAGCATGTTGAACACGCCCGCCGGCGTCGACGTGGCCATGCAGGCCTCATGCACGATCTCGGCAAAGATGCGCGCGTCGAGCGGCGCGATCTCCGAAGGCTTGAGCACCACCGTGCAACCGGCCGCCAGCGCGGGCGCCACCTTGGCGGCGATCTGGTTGACCGGCCAGTTCCACGGCGTGATCAGCGCGGTCACGCCGACCGCCTCGCGCACGACCTGCGTGGTGCCGTTGACGGTGACGAACTCGAACGCTTCGAGCGCTGCAATGGCCGCCTGGATCTGCACCAGGCCCATCGGCGCCTGGTACTCGCGGCACAGCCACTGCGGCGCGCCGATCTCGGTGCTGATGGCCTCGGCAATCTCGCCGATGCGCGCCTTGTAGCCATCGGCAATGCGGCGCAGCAGCGCCAGGCGCTGCTCGCGGCTGGACTTCGACCACGACGCGAACGCATCGCGCGCTGCCGCCACGGCGCGGTCGACATCGGCCGCGCCGCCCATGGCGACCGTGCCGATCACTGCCTCCGTCGCCGGGTTGACGATGTCCGCCAGCGAGGAACCATCAGCGGGTTTTACCCACTCGCCCCCGATATAGAACGTATTGAGATTGTGCATCGCTCGTTGCTCCTGAAAGTGGGGGGCGCTTCAGAAAGGTTTGTCGCCGATGATGGTGGCGCGCATCATCCGGCGTACTGCCGGGAAATAGTCCTGCACGGCGTAGTGCTGCGTGGACCGGTTGTCCCAGAATGCAATGGTGTTCGGCTGCCACTTCAGGCGGACCTGGTATTCGGGCACGGCGGCCTGGCGGAACAGGTACTGCAGCAGGTCCAGTTCGCCGTAGCGGAAGTCGAAGCCCACGCGGAACTGCGCCTTCTCGCCGAAGTTGGCCAGATGCGTGACGAAGCCCTCGTTGACATAGAGGATCTTCTCGCCGCTCTCCGGGTGCGTGCGCACGACCGGGTGCGTGACGGTCGGAAATTTCTTGCGGTTGACCTCGCGCTCTTCCGGGGTCATCCGCGCGCCGAAGCCGGGCTTGATGTCGTGGACCGCATAGAGGCCGTCGATCCGTTCCTTGACGGCGTCCGGCAGGGCCGCGTACGCGCGCGCCATGTCGACCCAGATCGTGTCGCCGCCGGTCTCGGGGCATTCCACGCAGCGCAGCATCGACGCCATCGACGGCACCTCGCGCCACGAGACGTCGGAGTGGTAGATGTTCTCGCGGCCGCGCATGTCCTTGGTACCGCCCAGCAGCACCAGCTCCGGGTGGTCCTGGTGATGCGGGAACACGGGATGCACTTCGAGTTCGCCAAAGCGGCGCGCAAGCTGGACATGCTGGGCCGGCGTGATGTCCTGGTCGCGGAAGAACAGCACCTTGTGGCGCACCAGCGCCTGGCGCAGCGAGGCCGCAGTGGCATCGTCGAGCGGCTCGCGCAGGTCGATCCCGCCAACCTCGGCGCCGATGGTCGGCGTCGATCGGGTAACGGTGAAGCCCTGGTAGCTCACGGTGATGGGCTCGGCGGATGGCTCGCTCAGTTGGACGGCGGCGTTGCTGCGGGTCATGTTGTCTCCTTCGATAGTCTGCTGGCCGGCGCGGCCCGGATCTGCCGCGCCACGGCAATTCGCTGCTTGTCTGGCGAGTCTGGCGTGTCTGGTGTGGCTCAGTCGAGGCGGATGTCGGAAGCGCGGATCGCTTCCGCCCAGTAGGCCTGCTCGGACTTCACGACCTCGGCAAATGCCGACGGCGTGCTGCCCTTGAGCACGATGCCGAGATCGACCATGCGGGCGCGGAAATCCGGGTTGGTGAGCGTGCGGTTGACATCGGCGGAGACCTTCTCCACGATCGCGCGCGGCGTCGCGGCCGGCGCAAACATGCCGATCCATCCCTGCCGCTCCAGCCCACGCACGCCGGCCTCGGCAAACGTCGGCACATCGGGCAGCAGCGGCGAGCGCGCCGCGCCGGCTACGGCCAGTACGCGCAGCTTGCCGGCAGCGGCATGCTGGCGCGCGCTCACCGCCGCGATCATGCCGGCCGGAAGCTGTCCGCCCAGCAGGTCGTTGACCATCGGCGCCTCGCCCTTGTAAGGCACATGCGTGAGCGCGACCTTGGCGTTGCGCGCAAAAATCTCCATCTGCAGGTGGCCGCTCGAACCGAGGCCGTAGGACCCATACGCGAGCGGCTTGCCCTGCTTGCCGATATAGTCGATCAGCTGCTTCACGCTGGTCACGCCCAGCGACGGCTGCACCACCAGCGCGAGGTTCGATGTAGCCAGTTCCGAAATCGGCGCGAAATCGCGCACCGGGTTGTAAGACGCCTTGCTGTACAGGCTTGGCGCCTGCACCATGCCGGTCAGCGTCAGCAGCAACGTCTGGCCGTCGGGGTCGGCCTTGGCCACCATGTCGGCGCCGATCATGCCGCCGGCGCCGGGCCGGTTGTCAACGATGACCGGCTTGCCCCAGGCCTTGGCCAGGCCCTCGGCAATCTGCCGAGCGACCACGTCGCCGGTACCGCCCGCCTGATACGGGTACACCACGCGTACCGCGCGCGACGGATACCCGGCCACATTGGCCTGCGCCCTGGCATTGAGGCCGATGCCTCCGAATGCCGCGCCTGCCAGCCCGAGTCCCAATTGCTGCAAAACCTTTCGCCTTTGCTGCTGCATCTTGCTGTCTCCACTTTGTCATTGATTCTGGCTGATTCGCGGCTGCAGCCGGCCTCTGGCGGGCCTGGTCATGCAGCCACGGTCCCGCATGCTGCTGACGTCAGAGCGTGCGCGCGATGATCTCCTTCATGATCTCGTTCGAGCCGCCGTAGATCTTGCCCACGCGGGCATTCACATACATGCGGGCGATCGGGTACTCCATCATGTAGCCGTAGCCGCCGTGCAGCTGCAGGCATTCGTCGATGATCTCGCAGCTGGTCTGCGTGCCCCACCACTTGGCCATGGCGGCGGTCTCGGGATCGAGCTCGTTGCGCAGCACCTTGGCCATGCAGTCGTCGACAAAGGCACCCGCGACGACGGCCTTGGTCTTGCACTCGGCCAGCTTGAAGCGGGTGTTCTGCATGTCGAGCAGCGTCGCGCCGAACACCTTGCGTTCGCGCACGTAGTCGGCGGTCAGTTCGACCGCGCGCTCCATGGCAGACAGCGCGCCCAGCGCGATGATCATGCGTTCCTGCGGCAGCTGCTGCATGAGCTGGTAGAAGCCCTTGCCTTCTTCCGTGCCCAGCAGGTTCGCGCACGGCACGCGCACGTCGTCGAAGAACAGCTCGGCCGTGTCCTGCCCCTTCTGGCCGATCTTCTCCAGGATGCGGCCGCGGCGGAAGCCGGGCAGGTTCTCGGTTTCGACCACGACGATCGACACGCCCTTGGCGCCCTTGTCCGGGTCGGTCTTGCAGACCACCAGGATCAGGTCGGCCAGGAAGCCGTTGGTGATGAAGGTCTTGGAGCCGTTCAGCACATAGTGGTCGCCGTCGCGCAGGCCCCGGGCCTTGATGCTCTTGAGGTCGGACCCCGCGCCGGGCTCCGACATGGCAATGGCGGCCACCATTTCGCCGCTGGCCATCTTCGGCAGCCAGTTGCGCTTCTGCGCTTCAGTGCCGTAGCGCAGGATGTAGTGCGCGACGATGCCGCTGTGGACGTTGGTGCCCAGGCTGCTCACGCCGGCGCGCGACTGCTCCAGCGTGATGATGGCCTCGTGCGCGAACGTGCCGCCGCCACCGCCGTATTCCTCGGGAATGCTCGCGCACAGCATGCCCATCTCGCCGGCCTTGCGCCAGATCTCGCGGTCCACGTGCTGCTGCTTCCACCAGCGGTCCTCGTGCGGAGCCAGTTCGCGCTCGATGAACTTGCGGATAGCGTCCTGGAACATGGCCAGGTCATCGGTGATCCAGGGTCTTTGGTTGATTGCCATTGATGTTTCTCCTCGCCGTTCAGGGACGGCCGCCGCCGCAGACCAGCACCTGGCCGGTGATGTAGTTGAAATCGGAATCGCACAGCAGGAACACCGAACCGGCCACCCGGATGTCCTGCAATCATCCTGATGCTTTCCCTTGCTGCTTGCCGCGGATTTGGGGAAGGCTTATTGCTGGCGCTCGTACAGCGTCACCACGCAGGCGCCACCGAGGCCAAGGTTGTGCTGCAGCGCCAGGCGCGCGCCTTCCACCTGGCGTTCGCCGGCTTTACCGCGCAGCTGCCAGACCAGTTCGGCGCACTGCGCGAGGCCGGTGGCGCCTAGCGGGTGGCCCTTGGACAGCAGGCCGCCGGACGGGTTGGTCACCACGCGGCCGCCATAGGTGTTGTCGCCATCGACAATGAATTTCTCGGCGGTGCCGACCGGGGTCAGGCCCAAGCCTTCATAGGTGATCAGTTCGTTAGCGGTGAAGCAGTCGTGCAGTTCCACCACGTCGATGTCGGTCGGCGCCACGCCGGCCTTCTCGTAGACGGCGCTCGCGGCGGCTGCGGTCATGTCGTAGCCCACCACCTTGCGCATGTCGCCTTCGTCGAAGGTGCTGTTGCGGTCCGTCGTCATGGCCTGCGCGGCAATCTTCACGCGGGTGTCCAGGCCGTGCTTGCGTGCGAACGATTCCGTGCACAGGATCGCGGCGGCCGCGCCGCAGGTCGGCGGGCAGCATTGCAGGCGCGTGAGCGGATCGAACACGGTCGGCGCCGCCATCACCTCGTCCAGCGTCACGGTGTTGCGGAATACCGCGAACGGGTTGCGCGCGGCGTGCTGGCGCGCCTTGACCGAGATGCGTGCGAAGGTGTCCGGGCGGATGCCGTATTCCTTCATGTAGGCGCGGCCCGCGCCGCCGAAGAACTGGGCCGCCCGCGGCGCCTGTTCGTCGAAGCCCTGGACCTGCGCCATGGTCTTCGCGAAGCGCTCCATCGGGCCCGGACGGTCGGTATAGGCGCCCTTGAGCGCGCCAGGCACCATCTGCTCGAAGCCGACCGCGATCGCGCATTCGATCGCGCCGCTTTCCACGGCCTGGCGCGCCAGGAACAGCGCGGTCGAGCCGGTGGCGCAGTTGTTGTTGACGTTGATGACCGGGATACCGGTCAGCCCGACGCCGTAGATCGCGGCCTGGCCCGACGTGGAGTCGCCGAATACATAGCCCACGTAGGCCTGCTCGACCAGCGCGTAGTCGATGCCCGCGTCGGCCAGCGCGGCCTTGGCGGCGTTGGCGCCCATCACGCCATAGTCGTCGCTGGCGCCCGGCTTGGTGAAGGGAATCATGCCGACGCCGGCTACTACCACTGTGTTGCTCATGTCGATTTCCTGCTCAGAATGGAAGGGGGGCGGCCGCTTCAGTTGACCTGCCGGGTGTTGTCTTGCCAGTACGGGGAGCGCAGGTCGCGCTTGAGGATCTTGCCGGCCGCGGACAGCGGCATCTCGCCGCGGAACTCGATGCTCTTCGGGCACTTGTAGCCGGCAATGAACTGGCGGCAATGCTCGCGCAGGCCGGCTTCATCCACCTGGGCGCCGGGCTTGAGCACGACCACGGCGTGCACGGCCTCGCCCCAGCGCGCGTCGGGCACGCCGATCACGGCGCACGACGCCACTGCGGGATGGCGCGAGAGCACGTTCTCGACTTCCGCCGAATAGACGTTCTCGCCGCCGCTGACGATCATGTCCTTGAGGCGGTCGACAATGAACAGGTAGCCGTTGTCATCCATGTAGGCACCGTCGCCGGTGTGCAGCCAGCCGCCGCGCAGCGTGTCGGCGGTCTCGGCCGGCTTGTTCC
>JACXTT010008237.1_pt1 | contig 14490 bp, 9 predicted proteins | sample 9270951 | NCBI WGS metagenome assembly JACXTT01 (sample SAMN15532306, study PRJNA645909) | rock metagenome | isolation source: weathered quartz diorite | place: Puerto Rico | collected 2017-06-21
GAGCGGATCGATGGCGCCGACGGCATGGTCCGTCGTCGAGGCCGGCGCGCCCGAGGCCGCGGCGGCGCCTCCCGAGGCCGCGCCACCTGGAAGCGGCTGGCCCGTCCGGAGCCGTGAGCGCCGCTCGATCTTGTCGAGCACGCTCAGGAAGATCTCGATCACGCTCGGATCGAAGGGGCTCCCCCAATTCTCCGCGACGACCTGCCTCGCCTTCTCGTAGGGAAGCGCGCGCCGGTACGGACGCTCGCTCGTCATGGCGACGTAAGCGTCCACGAGCGAGACGATCCGCGCGCCGAGGGGAATCTCCTGGCCGCGGATCCCGTTCGGATAGCCCTCGCCGCCCCAGCGCTCGTGGTGGTTCAGGACGATCGCGATCACTTCCCTGGGGAAATTCATCTCCTCGAGGATCTGCTGGCCGCGGACGGGATGCTGCTTGATCAGCTCCCACTCCTCTTCGGAAAGGTGTGCAGGATTCTTCAGAATGAGTCCGCTCACGGTGATCATGCCGATGTCGCGCAGCACCGCCCCGTAGACAAGTGATTTGAGATGTTCCTTGGGGTAGTCGAGCAGCCGCGCGACCGCGCTCACGTAGCGAACCACGCGCTCGGTGCTGCCCTTCGCGTATCCGTCCCGGCTCTCGATCAGCGCCATCATTCCGCGCACGAGGCCCAGGTTGCGCTCTTCCTGCGCGCGATGGGCGCGCGCGTTCGAGATGGCCACCGCGCCCTGGTGGGACAGGATCGTCAGGAGGTCGCGGTCGTCCTCGTTGAACTTCCGTCCGCTCCCGCGCCCACCGACGAAGAGCACGCCTTCGAGATCGCGCCGCACCCAGAGGAGGACGGCCCACTCGAAGCCGGTCTCGCGGAGCGCCTCCAGCTCGTCCGAGCCGCTGTGCTTGGTCTCGAGGTCCTGAAGGGTCACGAACGCCTTGTCCGGTCCGAAGCGGCGGAACGCGGTCCACGGGATCACGAAGTCCTGGAAGTGATGCTGTGGGAATCCGCGAACGTGGCGCGGGATCAGGTGGCCGTCTTTTTCCGGATCGCTCAGAAAGAGCGCGAGACGCTCGAGTCCGAACTGGCCCATCACGCTCAGGCCGAAGAGATTCATGACCTCGTCCAGATCCTGCGCAAGATTCAGGGCCTGCGTGATCTCGAAGAGATTTCGGAATTCGACGATCTTCCGCTTCAGCTTGGTCTGGAGCGTGGCCATCTCGGGGCCGACCGGCGCGTCCGCCGAGGGTTTGGGGACTCCCTTCTCGTCGACCTTCTTCTCCTCGTGCGCGGGCTTCTCACCCTCGTGCGCAGGCTTCTCGCGCGTGCCCTTCTCAGGGGCTAGCTCCGTTTCTTTGGCGGGTTCACGAGCGCGCTCCGCGGTCGCGGTCGCGTTCGCGACGTAGACGATCGCGCCCGCGCTCTGCAGGGAGTCGCGCACTTCGGGCGAGGCGCCCCTCATCTCGATCCGGCGGTCGGTCTGCTCGTACACCTTCCCCCAGCGGGTCAGCACGGACAGCCCCAGGCTCGAGACGCTCTCCACCCCGGAGAAGTCGAGGAGCACGCGGCGGGCGCTCTTGCCCTGGCATTTCAGGAGGAGGCGGTCGAGCTTGCGCGCGCCGTCGGGATCCAGGACTCCGCTCAGGGAGAAATGGAAATCGTCGGCCTTGCCGATCCGCTCGATCTGGAGGGCCTTCACGGGGAGCTCCCCGGCTCGTCGGAGCCGAACCCGGTGTCGGTCTCCTCGTCCTCACCCAGGTCATAGACCCCGTCCTCGAGGACCTCGGGCTCGCCGTCGTCCTCGGCAGGCGCATTCACCGTCCCGCGCACCTCCGTATCGTGCGCGTCGGCTCGGGGCGTTTGGCTCGCGGCGGGCGGCGCCGCAGGCCCATGCGAGGCAGCCGCAGACTGCGTCCGCCTCAAGAGTGCGCTCGGATTCAGCACCAGCGTGATCCCCGAGTCGGGTGTCATGATGCCGCCGAGCACCTCCTCCACCGGGTAGAGCCTCGGCGGCAGGGGCTTGAGGCGGGCGTTCTCCCGCCAGACGAGCCGGTCGAAGCTCACCACCGCGGAGCCGCTGCCGGAGCGGAGCACGGCGATCGGCCGTCCCTCTTTCTCGGCGGCGCGCTTCGATCCGGCGTCGCTCTCCATGCCCTCGGAAGAGGATGCCGCGACGTCCCGTCCAAAGAGCGTCGCGAGGGAGTACACGGTGGGATGCGTTTCCCCGGCGGCCCAGGCGGGATCGCTGTCGCTCGCGTAGATCCGCTCGATGGCGCTCCATGGAAGCGCGATCCTTTGCCCGCCCGCCTCCACGATCAGGAAGCTGCGGAGCGAGCGCGCCATCGGAAACTGGAGGCGCACGGTGGTGCCCACGCCGGACGCGGTGTGCTGCGACGCGAACCCACCCAGCCCCTCGAGGGCGTTTTCCAGAAGCTGGAGCGCTTCGGCGTCCATCGCCACCGGTCCTTCGATGCGGAGCCGCGCCTCCAGCCCTTCACGCGCCGCGGTGAGCGTCACCTCGAGGTTCTCCGCCGCTTCGGCCAGGGGTTGCATCGTCTCGAGCACCCGAAGCACGAGCGGGAGGAGGATCGTGCCGATCTCCGGCTCGAACCCGGAACCGCCCGGTTGGACCGAAAGGCAGATCCGTCGCCCGCGGTCACCCGTGTGCGCGGCGGTATACATGTCGTCGAGATAGCGATCGAGCGGATCGAGGAATTCCCAGAGGAGGTGCTCGTCCAGGTCGCGAGCCCTGCGCTCCAGCGAATACTGAAGCCCGAGGAGCTGGTTCACCTCGTGCGCGAGACCCCGCAGCCCGGAGGTCGTGTCCTGCAGTCTTTGATGGATGGTCAGGGAGCGACCCTCGAGCGGGCTCGGCGGGAAATCGCCCCGCTTGCCGCCGCGGGCGATGCGCTGCCGCTCCACGGCCTTGAGCACGCTCTCCCATTCCGTGAGCGCGGCGTGGGCCGCTTCCATGGTGGCGTTCACGTTGTCACTCATGGATCCGATGCGCTCGTTCTGATGGATGAGGGAATTCTTGATCTCGAAGGTGAGGCCGAGAAGGTTCTCCTGGCTGCCCACGTCGGCACTCGGGTCGTCGATCATGCCCCGCGCCGAGTTGATCTCCTGGGCCCGCGCTTGTTTGAGATTCGCGCGCAGGACGTCGAGCGCCTCGCTGACGATCCCCGCGTGCTCCACCAGCGCGATGAAGCCTTCCGCGCGAAGCCGCTCGATCAGCCGCTCCTCCGCATCGAGGGCCACGCGGCACTGCGCCACGACTTCCTGGCGCTGGTCGGGACGGAGGTGGCTCATTTGAGCCAACGCCTCTCGCATCTCGACAGCGAGGCTCGAGATCTCGCCGACCTCCAGCCACTCGGCGCTCCGCTCCACGAGACGGATCGCCAGCTCCGCGAGGGGCTTGAGCTCGCTCGAGTCGTCATTCGTCTCGTCGTCGAGGAACCGACGCACGGCCGCGACCTGCTCGTGGATGAGCGCGCCGAAGGTCGCGCCAAGGCGCGACATGATCTGGGTTTGATTCAGGTATTCGGAAGCGGCGGTTCGCATTCCTCTCGTGAGCCTCCACCCTCGGGCGAGGGGTCAGCTCTCGAGATTGGCTCCGGGCTTCAGCCCCTCGATCAGCAGGATCCCCTCCAGGGAAGACTTGTCGGCCGGAGGGCGGTCGTTCTCCACGACATCCTGCATTGAATTCGAGGGGTTGGAAGGATCCGGGGCGGGACCCAGGGAAAGACCCGGACGTCCGGACGAGGGCGCGCCCATGTTTGAAAGAAGCTCGCGTGCCTTGTCCAGGAGCCGAACCACCTGCACGCGGGCGCTCCGCGCCATGTTGGGCACAGGCACGGCAGTGCCGGAAAGCTCCGCCAGGGAGTTCTTGGCGTCCTCGCTGGTCGCGTGGATGGCGGTGATGGTCTCGCCGACCTTGTACTCGATCTCCGAGGAGAGCCTCGAGATGGTGTCGGTCGCCTCGCGCGCGAACTCGGCGAGTCGGCGGGTCTCCTCGGCGATGGCGGCAAAAGCCTCGCTCCCGGAGCGGGTCGCCTCGAGCGCGGCGTTCAGGGCGAGAAGCGTGGCGCGGTTGGTGACACGCTCCGCGACCGAGGCCAGCTCGTTCGCGCGCATGAGTCCCGCGGCGAGATCCTCGATTCCATCGGCCGCGGTCAGCACCACCGCGTCCACGAGCTGGGCGGGGGTGCGGATTTCGGGGTCCTCGGCCTTGCGCGGCGCCTCGGCTTCGCGTCCGGCCAGCGTGTTGCGGAGTGTCTCGATCTCCTTGACCAGCTGGCGAAGTCCGCTTTCGAGCTCCGGGGTCACCGCGGCGCCGGGCATGCTGCCCGCTCCCGCGGCCTCGCCGCCTCCCGTCGCGGCGCCCCTTCCAGCGCCACCCCTGGACCCTACGACGGTGACCGGCGGGCGCATCGGGATCTCAGCCGCGGGTCCCGGCCCGCGCCCACCCGGCCAGTCGTCAGGCAGCTGGTCCGGACCCGTTCCAATCAGCTCCTCTTCCTCCCCGAGCGTCATCTTGCTCACGACCGGGGCCGATGGGTGGTCCTGCCGGTACGAGAGGATCGGCTCGAGGATGCTCGACTTCAGCTCGCGCGCCTCCACGAGCGGATCCTTGCCCTGATCGAGAAGGGAGATCGAAAGCTCGATCTGCTTCTTCAGCTTCTCCATCTCAGTGAGCGCCGTGCCGCCGGTGCGCGCCTCGAACGCCGCTTTGTTCACGCGCTCGTACAGCGTGCCCCACTCGTTCGTGAAGTCGGTCGGAACCTTGCAGTGGGAGTCGCCTCCACGATCCAGGACCAACAGGAGGCGGCGGGCTTTCGAGGCGTCCCCCGTGGCCTTCTTCGGGGCCGCCGCGTTTCTCGAGGTGAAGTACGCGGCGCCCACGGCCAGGGCCCCGATTCCCACCCACGTCATGACGCCGGACGCGAACATGGCGATGACTCCCGCGAGGAGCACCGCGAGCAGGGTCACCAGCACGGCGGGAGGGGGCGACGCGCCTCCCTGCCGGCTCTCGTCTTCCGCCCTCCGTCCCTTCGTCTCCGGCATCTCAGTGGACCCTTCGGGCGCGCGCATCGCGCGGAGCGGGGCCCGCGGTCTGGGGAATGATGGACTCGAAGATCTGCCAGTAGTTCAGGCAGTGGTAGTGGTCCTGATCGGTCTCGAGGGTGGATTCGAAGAGGTCGCTCAACTCGGGATCCGGGGCCTCCGGTGGCGCTTCCCGAAGGTCGCGTCCGGCGACGAGCCGCGGGATCTCGGGCACGAGGAGCGCGAACCGGTCCGCGCCGCGGAAGAGCACGAGCGCGTATCGGTGCGGGGCGGTCGACTCGATCCCGAGGTAGCCCGCGAGATCGACGACCGGGACCATCTCGCCGCGGAAGGCGGCTACGCCCGCGACCGGGTCCGAGACTCCGGGGAGCTGAGCCAGGCGGTCAGCATCGAGCACGCCTCCGGCTTCCTCGACGCGGACGGCGAAGTTGTATTCACCCAACCGGAATGTGAGCGCGCCTCTCGTTCCGAGATTCATTCGGTGCGGTCCCTCGCTGGGACTTCTTCGTCAGTCTGTCCGCGGTGCGAACGTGGACGAATCGCAAGTAGCGTGCCACGGAACGCCCGCTGACCCGGACCGCAACCACATGCGCAATCGTACATTGAGTGCATTCCCGGCATCGTGCCACGGCGCGCCGGCGAAAGGTGTCGTGCGCACTGAGCCCGCGCCGTTGCAAAAGGCTCGGATCGTGGCAAATCGCATCGCCCCGGACGTTCGCGAAATGGGTGCTTCGACCCCTCCTCGGGGTCACTTCAAGCCACAATGCGACAATCTGACATCGCGTAGCGGCTCCCAAAGCGAGCGATGCGCGAACGGAATCACTATGACGGCTGAGGAGTTACCACCCGGTGAGTTTGACGCCAGGCATTACGGCACACCCAATGCAAAAGCCTCTACCTGGAAATGGATGCGGTGTTCGCAACAGAAGACGCCCGTCTCATGGGGAGCACATATGTCGGCAGCGCGAAAATATCTCGCGAAGATCGGGCAGAGGAAGCTCCAGCCGACCGTCTATTTCACGATGAACTGTCTCCTCCTCACCAAGGCGGAGGGGACGCCCCAGAACGGTGACCCGCTTCCACAGGAAGACGTCGATTCATACCTGAGGGCGTTGCGGGACCAGTTCGAAGCGCAGGCCCCGCTGCCGGCCGAGCGGACGCGGCTCCTTTCACGCTACGACGTGGGAGCCTGGCGGCGTCTCGCCAATACGAATCACGGCGCGCTCAAGTACTTGATCCTTCGCACCCCCGACGACTTGCTCCTGATTTCGGTCGGCGTGTTCGAGCACCTGGGCCCGCACGTGCCCAGCCGTCGGGACGGCATGCTTCCGGGAGAAGAGGCGGACGTGGGCCGGAGCCCGAACTGGTATCACTTCACCTATACCTACGGGGAGCTGCTCGAAAATCCCGCCGAGACGATCGCGGCCGTGCTGGAGAAGTTGACCCTGGGGCTCGAGCGCTACCACAAGCTCCTTTCGCACATGAAGGGCGTGTACTGGAGCATCCCGAAGCGTTTCAAGAAGGCTCAGGTCATCCGGCTCGAGCGCAAGGTGGACGAGGACGCAAAGGAGCAGCATCTGCGCGAGATGCAGGACCTGCTCCTGGACGCATATTCGGAATGGAAGAAGACCGGCGAGCGGAAGCTCCTGGACCAGATGCGCGGACTGGCCCGCGAAATCCGGCAGCTTTCGCCCGACTTTCACTTTTCGCTGCCCGCGGGAGGTCCTACCGGGTAGCGCACGATCCCCCGGCGTGCCCTCCGTCCCCCGACCGATCACCCCCGGAGGGCACGCACCCCCTGGAACAACGCGGCACTCCACACGCCCCGCTCCCCCGGCGGGGCGCCGCGGTTTGGGGGGTGCTACCGGATTTCGTAGTTCGGAGCTTCCTTCGTGATCGTGACGTCGTGCGGATGGCTCTCGCGGAGCCCGGCCTGCGTGATGCGAATGAAGCGGGTCTTCGTGCGAAGCTCGTCGACGGTGCTCACGCCGCAGTAGCCCATGCCGGCCTTGAGCCCGCCCACGAGCTGGTAGATCACGTTCGCGACCTGCCCCTTGTACGGGACGCGTGCCTCGATGCCTTCCGCGACGAGCTTCTTCAGATCCTTCACGCCTTCCTGGAAGTAACGGTCGCCGCGTCCGCTCGACATGGCGCTCAGGGATCCCATGCCGCGGTACACCTTGTAGGTTCGACCTTCGTAGAGAATCGTCTCGCCGGGGCTCTCTTCGGTGCCCGCGAGCAGATTTCCGAGCATCACAGAATGCGCCCCCGCTGCGAGCGCCTTCACGAGATCGCCCGAGTACTTGATCCCTCCGTCGGCGACGAGGGGCACGCCCGCGTCCGCGGCAGCCGCGGCGCATTCCAGGACGGCGCTGATCTGCGGCACGCCGACCCCCGCGACGACGCGCGTGGTGCAAGCGGAGCCGGGACCCATGCCCACCTTCACGGCATCCGCGCCTGCCTGGATCAGATCGCGCGTGCCGGCGGCGGTCGCCACGTTCCCGACCATGAGCTGCACGCTGGGATGCTTCGCCTTCACCGCGCGAGAGGTTTCGAGCACGGCTTTGGAATGTCCGTGGGCGCTGTCGATCACCACGAGGTCCACGCCCGCCTTCACCAGCTGTTCCACGCGCTCGATGGCGTCCGACCCTACGCCGACCGCGGCACCCACGCGAAGTCTTCCGAGGTGGTCCTTGCAAGCGCGCGGGTAGCGGATCCGCTTCTGGATGTCCTTCACGGTGATGAGCCCCCGGAGCTGGTAGCTCTCGTCCACGACGAGGAGCTTCTCGATCCGGTTCTGATGAAGGATGCGCTCCGCTTCCTCGAGGGTCGTCCCTACCGGCGCCGTGATGAGATTCTCGCGCGTCATCACGTCCTTCACTTTGAGATCCTTCCCGCGCACGAATCGGAGATCGCGGTTCGTGAGGATCCCGACGAGGCGCTTCCCCTCGGTGATGGGCACTCCGGAGATCCGGAACTTCTCCATCAGCTCGAGCGCCCGCGCGATCGGGACGTCGGGCGGGAGCGTGATCGGGTTCACGATCATGCCGCTCTCCGAGCGCTTCACGCGGTCCACTTCCTCGACCTGCTCCGCCACGGGCAGGTTCTTGTGGATGATCCCGATTCCGCCTTCCTGCGCGATCGCGATGGCGAGCGCGCTCTCCGTGACGGTGTCCATCGCGGCGCTCACGATCGGAACATTCAAGGAAATCTCGCGCGTGAGGAGGGTCGTGGTGTCGACGTCGCGTGGGTGGACTTCGGAATAGCCGGGGAGGAGGAGAACGTCGTCGAAGGTGAGCGCGAGCTCCGTCTCCACGCGCGTCTCCGGAGCGCCCTTCAGGGCATCCTGCATCCTGGCTCCGGGCTGCGCGGCGTAGACTCGCATGCTTACTCGGGAAGGCCCGTGTCGATCTTCTCGCTCAGAGAGAAGAAGAAGGTCACGCCCAGGCGCCCCTGAAGATAGGCCTTGTTCCCGTTGTATCCGCTGGGGAAGTCCTTCACGTCCTTGGACATGATGTAATGGTAGCTCGCGTCCCCCGTCATCGTGATGTGCTTCGACATCCGCCGCTCCATCCCGAGCATCCCGTGGAACCCGGGGCGGGCGCGTCGCATCCGCTCTAACGTGGCTGGGTCCAGGGTGGCGCCCAGGTCGTGTGAGAGGATTGCCCAGACATACACGCCCCCGCCTGCCCCCAGATAGGGACGCCAGGCCTTTCCGTCACGGAGGAAGTAGCGCGCGGTAAGCGTGATCGGCGTCGTGGTCACGACGAAGTACCGGGGATCGTTGCTCCGCAGACGGTTCCATCCGTACCCGGTGGTCACGTCGAAGGTCGCGTGGTCGGTCCAGACGTAACTGAATACAAGATCGCCCACCATCCGCGGGCTCGCGACATCCTTCGTCTGCTTGTCCTGAGTGAAGATGAGCGTGCCTCCCCGGACGCCGACTCCACCCGCGCCCACGAGATCGTTGGCCCGCGAGGGTGTGGCAGAGCCCGCGAGGAGGATGAAAAGCAACCCCCCTACGATGTTTCGAGACATGAGGTCTGGAGATCTCCCTGGAGGCGCCGGTGCGCCAGTGAAGCCGGCACGAAAAGAGTAGTACCGGAGTATACGAAGACAGGCCCGTGGAGTCAACCGGGCGGGGGGCGCCTTGACAGCGGAAGTGCCTGTGACTACGATCCATGCCGTGGCGGCGGTGTAGCTCAGCTGGTAGAGCAGGGGAATCATAATCCCTTGGTCCGGGGTTCGAATCCCTGCGCCGCCACCATCCTTACCAATGCCGGGGAGGCGCCGATCGGCGCCTCGTTCTCCAACCATCGAGGCCGCCACCATGAGCAGCCCCCTGCACGCCCGATTCCCTCGCCTGATCCCCGTCCCCGCGATCGTGCTAGGAGCAGCTTGTTCCCTCTATGTCGTCACGACAGCACCGGCCGCGCCGGCTCCCGCGGCGTCCTCTCCCGAAGCGACATACCGGCTGCAGCACTCGATCCATGTCGGCGGCGAAGGCGGCTGGGACGCGGTGACGGTTCAGTCCACGCCCCACCGCCTGTTCCTGACGCACGGCGTTCGCGTCGACGTGCTCGATCTGGGAACGGACAGCCTCATCGGCGCGATCCCCGACACGCCTGGAGTCCATGGCGTGGCGCTGGCGCCCGAGCTGAACCGCGGATTCACCAGCAACGGTCGGGACTCCTCGGTGTCCATCTTCGATCTCAAGACCCTCGGGGTGCTCGGCCGCGTCAAGCTGCCCGCCCGGAACCCGGACGCGATCACCTACGACGCCACGAGCGGCCGCGTCTTCGCCTTCAATGGCGGAAGCGCCAGCGTGACGGCGATCGACGCGCGCACCGGGCAGATCGCCGGCACCCTGGCTCTGGGCGGGAAGCCCGAGTTCGCCGTGTCGGACGGCACCGGCCGCATCTTCGTGAATCTCGAGGACAGCAGCGCGGTCGTCGCCTTCGACGGCCGGAAGCTCGAGACCCTTCACCGCTGGCCCGTGGGGCCGGGCCGGGAGCCGAGCGGCCTGGCCATCGACCTCCAGCATCACCGGCTCTTCTCCGGCTGCGCCAACCAGAAGCTCGTCGTCCTGGACGCGGCCAAGGGAACCGTCGTCGCCTCGCTAGCGATCGGCGCGGGCGTGGATGGCGTTGCCTTCGATCCCGCGCGCCAGCTCGTCTTCAGCTCCAACGGCGACGGCACGTTGACCGTGATCCATGAGGACGGACCGGACAAGTACACCGTGGTGGAGAACGTGACCACGAAGAAGGGTGGACGCACGCTGGCTCTGGACGAGGCGAGCGGTGAGGTCTACATCCCCACCGCGCAGCTGGGCCCGCCCCCGGCGCCCAGCGCGGAGCACCCGCATCCGCGCCCGAGCATCGTTCCGGGCACCTTCGAGGTGATGGTCGTAGGAAAATAACCGTCGCAGGAAGGTGAGCCGCCCCGCGGTGGGCGGTCTATACTTACCCCATGGCCTCGCATTCTCCTCGGCCGCCTCGAGGATCGACGGCGGCTCGACCCAATCCCCGTGACGATCGCCTCGAGCTTCACGCGAAGCGTCTGATCGCCGCGCACGAGCTGATTCCGCGTGAGGGCTCCCTGGTGATCGGCGTCTCAGGCGGGCCGGATTCGGTCGCGCTCCTGGATTTTCTGGCGGGCTACCGCGCGCGCGACGGCGTGCCGGCGGGATGCATCATCGCGGGGCATGTGAACCACGGCCTCCGCGGGGACGAATCGGAAGAGGACGCCGCGTTCGTCGAGGAGCTGGCCCGCCGTCTTGGGGTCCGGTTCATGACCTCGAGGATCGACCCCGTGGCGAGACAGCGGGAGCGCGGGGAGTCGCTGGAGGAGGCGGCGCGGAAGCTGCGCTACACCGCGCTACGCCGCATGGCGGCTGAAGCCGCGGACAACGGCCATGGGGCCGGCGGCGCCCGAGTCGCGCGCGTCGCCGTGGCCCATACCGCCGACGACCAGGCGGAGACGGTTCTCCTTCGTCTCATCCGAGGCGCGGGGATCACCGGGCTCTCGGGGATGCAACCCCACCGCAAGATTCATGGGATCGAGGTCGTGCGCCCGCTCCTGACGACGACCCGGCGCCAGGTGCTCGACTACCTGGCCCGGCGCGGTCTGAAGTACCGCGAAGACTCCACCAACCGGACCACCGACCCCAGACGGAATTTTGTTAGGCTGGAGCTCCTTCCCCGCATCCGAACGATGAACCCTTCCATCCAGACGACCCTGCTCCGAGAATCCGCCCGTTTCGCGGAGGTGGACGCCTATCTCGCCGAGGAGGCACAGCGGGCGCTCTCCAGCGTGGTTCTCACGAGGGAACGGGGGAAAATCGAGCTTGATGCGGCGGCACTGCTCCTCTACCCTGAATTTCTGCGGAAGTATATCTTTCGCTATGTGTTGCGGGAGTTGAACGAGGACATCCTCGATCTGTCGACGGCTCACATCAACGCCCTCCACTCACTCCTCATTTCACACCGTGGCCGCTCCGCGGACATGCCCATGGGAATCCGGGTTCGGCGAGAGCGTCGGGCGTTGGTGTTCACGAAGCGGGAAGGGGAACCGGAGTGCGTCCAGGCGCCATCCAAGACTTGAGTATTCCGGCATTCGGGCCGATACCCCGGTCAGAACCCCGACAACCTTGGGATCCGACATGAACCGACATAGCGCAAATCCACACACCATGTTGCGGAAAGCCTCGGGGCCACCGCCACGGAAGGCACGTCCGCCGCGGCTTCCCCAGCGCAAGGGCACGCCCTTCGGACCGGCGCGCCCCATCCGCACGGCGCTTCTCTGGCTGATCTTGGTGCTCGGCGTGATCCTCTTCGTTCAGATCTACGGGGAGATCAAGGCCAAGACGCACGAGATTCCCTACTCCGAGTTCCTCTCGCAGGTCGAGAGCGGAAACATGAAGGCGGTCACGATCGTCGACCGCGAGGTGGTGGGCGAGCTGAAGCAGAGCGCCTTGACGCACGAGGAGGGCAGGCCCGCCTCCTACGTATTCTTCAAGGTGTATCTCCCCGCCGAGGACAAGGACCTCGGTCGCGCGATCCTCGCCAAGAGCTCGGATGCCACCGTGAACTCCAAGCCGCCGGGAATGAACTGGTGGAGCCTTGCCCTGTCCTACCTGCCCTTCGTGGCGCTCCTCGTGCTCTGGATGTTCATGATCCGGCAGATTCAGTCGGGCGGCGCGAACGCCATGAAGTTCGGAAAGAGCCGTCCCAAGGTGCTCATGGAGAACAGCCCCAAGGTCACCTTCAAGGACGTGGCGGGCGCGGACGAGGCGAAGCAGGAGCTGGAGGAGATCATCGAGTTCCTTCGCGATCCCAAGAAATTCCAGCGGCTGGGCGGCCGGATTCCGAAGGGCGCACTGCTCCTCGGGCCCCCGGGCACGGGCAAGACCCTGCTCGCGAAGGCGGTGGCCGGCGAGGCGGGCGTGCCATTCTTCTCGCTCTCGGGCTCGGACTTCGTGGAGATGTTCGTCGGCGTGGGCGCCTCGCGCGTGCGCGACCTCTTCGATCAGGGCAAGCGAAACGCTCCCTGCATCATCTTCATCGATGAGATCGACGCGGTCGGACGCCATCGCGGCGCCGGTCTCGGCGGCGGTCACGACGAGCGCGAGCAGACCCTGAATCAGCTGCTCGTGGAAATGGACGGGTTCGAGTCCAACGACGGCGTGATTCTGATCGCCGCGACGAACCGCCCGGACGTGCTGGATCCGGCGCTCCTCCGGCCGGGCCGCTTCGACAGGCAGATCGTCGTCGACGTTCCGGACGTCCGCGGACGCGAGGGTATCCTGCGCGTCCACACCCGGAACATTCCCGTGGGCGAGGACGTGAACCTGAACACGATCGCGCGCGGAACGCCCGGCATGGTGGGCGCGGACCTGGCGAACCTCGTGAACGAGGCGGCGCTGCTCGCCGCGCGCCGGAACCACAAGCGCGTCTCGGCGCCCGATTTCGAGGACGCCAAGGACAAGGTGATGATGGGCACGGAGCGGCGGAGCCTTGTGATCTCCGACGCCGAGAAGAAGAGCACCTCCTACCACGAGGCGGGGCACGCGCTCATGGCATGGCTCCAGCCCGGCAGCGACAAGGTTCACAAGGTCACCATCATCCCGCGCGGCCGTGCGCTGGGGCTCACGGCGTACCTGCCCCAGGACGAGCGCCATTCCTTCTCACGCGAGTACTGGCTCCGCGTGCTGACGCACCTCATGGGGGGTAGGGCGGCGGAGCAGATCGTGTTGAGCCAGCTCACGACCGGAGCGTCGGACGACATCCGCCGCGCCACCAACATCGCGCGCCGCATGGTGTGCGAGTGGGGCATGAGCGAGCGTCTGGGTCCGCTCACGTTCGGGCAGAAGGAAGAGTTCGTGTTCCTGGGCCGCGAGATCTCGCAGCACCGGGATTACAGCGAAAAGACCGCGATCATGATCGACGAGGAAGTTCGGAGCCTGGTGGACGGCGCCTACAACCACGCACGGCAGCTCTTACAGGACAATCTGGACAAGCTCCACATTCTGGCCATGGCGCTCCTGGAGCGCGAGATGCTGGACGGTGATGAAGTCGAGAGGGTGCTCCGGGGCGAAAAGCTGGATCCGCTTCCGCGTCAGCGTCCTTCGGACGGTCAGGATCAGAGCGGCGCGGCGCAGCCGGTAGAGGGGCGGGAGCCGGCGCGCGAGCCGCATGCGCCCCGGATCAAGCCCAGCGAGAGCCCGGGTATCGCGTGATCCTCGAATTCCGCGGCGGCGCCTGGGACCTGACCGGGCGCGCTCGGGTCGTTGGGATTCTCAACCTCACACCTGATTCCTTCTACGACGGCGGCCGCTATCTCACGCGAGAAGCGGCCGTCGCGCGTTTGGAGGCGATGGCCGAGGAGGGGGCGGACGCGGTGGACGTGGGGGCGCAGAGCACGCGTCCGGGCGGCGGCCAGGCGATCGGGCCCGAAGAGGAATGGCGGCGGCTCGAGCAGTCGCTCCCGGCCTTGTCGGCCCGCGCGCTGAGGCTTCGCATCCCCCTCTCGATCGACACCTACCACTCCGAGGTCGCGCGCCGCGCCCTGGACCAGGGCTTCGCGATGGTGAACGACGTGACCGCGTTGGGGGTGGATCGGGCGGTCGCGAAGGTGGCCGCGGAGGCGAAGGCGGGGCTCGTGCTCCTGCATTCCCTTGGGGCGCCCGACGCGCTCCATGCGCCGCGGGAATACGGCGACGTGGGCGAGGAGGTGGGGGCGTTCCTCGCCGAGCGGATGGGGCTCGCCGAATCGCTCGGCGTTCCACGCGAGCGGATCGCGCTCGATCCCGGTATCGGATTCTCGAAGCGCGCGGACCAGAGCCTGGAAGCGATCCGGGGGATCCCAAGGTTCCTCAAGCCGGGGGCGCCGGTCCACGTGGGGCTCTCGGGGAACACCCTCCTCGGGGCGCCCGCGG
>JACXTT010008238.1_pt1 | contig 14489 bp, 17 predicted proteins | sample 9270951 | NCBI WGS metagenome assembly JACXTT01 (sample SAMN15532306, study PRJNA645909) | rock metagenome | isolation source: weathered quartz diorite | place: Puerto Rico | collected 2017-06-21
AAGGCCGGATATAAGTCTGCAACCAGTCCTGTTCAAGCCAAAGAGATGGTCGTCTTACCTTGCAAGCCGGGGCGCGTTCATATAAGTAGGTCGCCGGCTACGCCGGCGAAACAGCGGCGTATGCCAAGCACGAAAAGCCACAAGTAGCCCGCCCCCCCCAGCGTCTATCTAAGCCTCATCGGCTCCAGCAACGCCCCATCATATTCCCCCCTGGAAATCTTCCCCAGCTCCAGCATCCGATGCAGGATATAAGCCTGCCGCTGCCGCGCCCGCCGCGGGTTGACCACCGGATTGTTGGCGGAAGGTGCCTTGGGCAGGCCCGCCAGCATTGCGCATTCGGCAAGCGTCAGTTGCCCGAGAGACTTCCCGAAATAAGTCTGCGCCGCATCGGCAAATCCATACGCCCCTTGCCCAAGGTAGATCTTGTTCATATACAGCTCAAGAATCTCGTCCTTGCTCATCGCATGCTCGATCCGGTACGACAGCAGCACCTCATAGAGCTTGCGCGTATAGGTCTTCTGGCGTGACAGGAAGAAGTTGCGCGCGACCTGCATGGTGATGGTGGACGCGCCCTGTGACAGTTCATCGGACAGATTGGCCACGCCGGCGCGGATCACGCCGACGTAGTCGATGCCATCATGCAGGTAGAAGCGCTCGTCCTCGATGGCGACCACCGCGTCGGCCAGGTCGCGGGGAAATTCGCGCAGCGGCACGTAGTCGGCGGAGTTGCGGAATGTGCTCAGCGCATCGAGTGAGGGCAACTGGCGATTGGCCACCAGCACGGCAACCGTGGCGAGCAATGCACCGCCGACGACGGCGAGCACCAGCAGTTTGACAAAGGCGGACCAGAGACTTTTCATGCCGCGTATTGTGCCAGCCCGGCACGGTCGCCGGTCGAGGCCCCTTCATGCGGCCGCGATGAATAGCGCGGCGGCCATCAGCAGGGTGATCGTGATGGCACTTGTCTCGTGCGACACCGCTTCGCGATGCGGGTGCAAATTGCGGCCGCCATGATCAAGATCAAGACTCAGACCGGTGCGGGGATTCCTTGCGCACCAGTGGCGTCTCACCTGTAAAGGCGCATGCAGCAAGGCAAAGCGGCACGGCCTGCGGTTCGGCGCAATGCGGGAAACTGGCAGGTGATGCATGCGCCGGAATGATCTGAAATAATTAGGAGTCGATCATGAAGGTTTTAGTGCGAGGCCTGCGACCCGGCATTGACGCCGCAACCTTGCGTACGGCGCTAAAGCCCTACGCGGAGGTGCGCGCGGTGGAACTGGTGCGCGAAGGCGATCCGAAGCACCCTTGGGCATGGGTCGACATCGCGGCGGGCGCGCTGACGGTGTGGAAACTGGTGGCGCGCCTCGATGGCCGTTATATTGCCGGCTGCCATCTGCGCTGGTACGTGCCGGCCTATCGCGGCCGGGACGCAGCGCCGGCAGCGGCCTGAAGCGATCAAACGGAGCGCGGCGCGAACAGGCCACGCAACAGAAGACAGACAAAAGGAAGACAGATGATTAGCCAATGGTTGGCCTGGGCCGGCAGCATGCGGGCATTGCATGCGCCGGGCCTGCACTCGGTGGTGCCATTCGGGCCCGCCGCAAACGGGAGCGAATTGCAACTTGAAACCGTCAGCAACGCGCGCGACCTGGGTGGTCTTGCCGGCGCCGGTGGCCGTCGCGTCCGGCACGGCCGCCTGTACCGCAGCGGCAACCCTGCACTCGCCTGCGGTGCCGACATCGAGCGGCTGCAGGGTCTGGGGCTGGACGCCGTGGTCGACTTCCGCTCGCCGGACGAGAAGTCGGCGGACGAAGCCCCATTCGGCCAGCGCTTCAACTGGATCGCGATGCCGGTGCTCGAAGGCAGCATGGCCATGGACGTGCTGATGCCGCGCCTGCGCGAAAGCACGCCCGAAGACGTGGATGCATTCATGCTCGAGGTCTATCGCGATTTCCCGGTGCGCTACCGGCAGGTCTTTGGCGATTTCATGCGCAATGCGCAGGCGGGCAAGACGCTGCTCTACCACTGCACAGCGGGCAAGGACCGCACGGGCTTTGCCTCGCTGCTGCTGCTCTCGGCGCTTGGCGTGGGACAGGACGATATCCTTGCCAACTACCTCGAATCCAACCAGCGCAATGCGCGCTTCAACACGCAGGCGCTGGAGCGCATCGCCCAGTTCGGCATTCGGCCGGAGGTCATGATGCCGTTGCTGGAAGTGCGGGCCAGCTATCTGGAGGCTTCGATGCAGGCGATCGAGGCCGGTTATGGGGATATGGGGCGGTATCTCTCCGAGGGGTTGGGGGTGGATGTGACGGGCATCAGGGGGTATTACCTGGAAGGGTGAGGGATTTGCGCTCCCTCATCATTCTCGCCGTACTCAACGCCACAATCCCCTCCTCATCGGTAGGCAACACCAGCACCGGCACGCGGCTGCCGTTGCTGCTGATCCGCTGCCCATTCTCCTCATTGGCCCCGGCGTCGAGACTGACGCCGAACAAGGTCTCCAGATGCGCGCAGATGCGCGACCGTACCGCCGGAGAGTTGGCACCGATGCCCGCCGTGAACACCAGCGCATCCAACCCTCCAAGCGTGACTGCGAGCTTGCCGATTTCCTGCGCCGCGCGCAGCGCGTAGAAGTCCACCGCCAGCCGCGCGCGCGGCTCGTCGCTGGTCAGCAGCACGCGCATGTCGCTGCTCACGCCGGACAGCCCCTTGAGACCCGATTCCCCGTACAGCATCGACTGGATCGCATCGGCGGTCATGCCCTGCTGCGCAAGCCACAGCACCGCGCCCGGGTCGATCGAGCCGCAGCGCGTGCCCATCGGCATGCCGTCCAGCGCGGTCAGTCCCATGGTGCTGTCGACGCTGCGCCCGCCGCGCATGGCGCACAGGCTGGCGCCGTTGCCGAGGTGCGCGACGATCACGCGTCCCTCGGCCAGGTCTGGTGCCACCTGGCTCAGGCGCCGCGCGATGTACTCGTAGGACAGGCCATGGAAGCCATAACGCCGAATGCCGCGTTCGTAGTACGAGTAGGGCAGGGCCATGAGCTGCGCCAGCATGTCGTGGCCGGCATGGAAGGCCGTGTCGAAGCACGCTACCTGCAGCAGGTCCGGGGCGGCCTTGCGTACCGCGCGGATGGCCGTGAGGTTGTGCGGCTGATGCAGCGGCGCCAGCGGGATCAGCGCTTCGAGCCGCGCGATCACGTCGTCGTCGATGCATACGGCTTGCGAGAAGTCGCTGCCGCCGTGCACGACGCGATGGCCGATGGCCACCGGCGGGTTGTCGCGCAGGCCGATGCTCAGCACCAGGCGCACCAGGCGGAATGCGGCGTCATGGTCGGCAACCTGCGATACCGGAAAGGACTCGTCGGCGACGACGTGGCCGTCGGCCATGCTGGCACGCAGCCGCGGCGCGACACCGATGCCTTCGATCTGGCCGTTCGCGCTCAGCACCGGGTTGATGTCGGCGTTGTCGTGCGCGGCCTCGGGGACGGTGTAGACCGAGACCTTGACGCTCGACGACCCTGCATTGACGACGAGGATGACGGGATGGGTGGCACTCACGCTTGATGCACTCCGCATAAGGTTGGGGGGCGGCTCAGACGTTGACCGCAGCCTCGGCGCTGCGGCGCGCGTGCGCCAGCAGCACCGCGATGGCGCAGCTGCCGATGCGCGCGCGCACGCTGTCGGCGCGGCTGGTCAGAATAATGGGCACGCGTGCGCCCAGCACGATGCCCGCGGCCTCGGCGCCGGCCAGGAAGGTGAGCTGCTTGGCCAGCATGTTGCCGGCTTCCAGGTCGGGCACGAGCAGGATGTCGGGGTCGCCGGCCACCTCGGAGTCGATGCCCTTGGTGATGGCGGCCTCGCGGCTGATGGCGTTGTCGAAGGCGAGCGGGCCGTCGAGCAGCGCATGGGTGATCTGCCCGCGCCGGCTCATCATGCACAGTGCCGCGGCGTCGATCGTGGACGGGATCTTGTCGGTCACGGTCTCCACTGCGGAAAGGATGGCCACCTTCGGGCGCTCGATGCCAAGCACGCGCACCAGGTCGACCGCATTGCGGCAGATGTCGGCCTTGTCGTTGAGCGTCGGGAAGATGTTCACCGCGGCGTCGGTGATGAACAGCGGCTTGTGGTAGCTCGGCACGTCCATCGCAAATACGTGCGACAGGCGCCGGCCGGTGCGCAGGCCGCTGGTCGACCCGGTGACCTCGTGCAGCAGTTCGTCGGTGTGCAGGCTGCCCTTCATCAGCAGCTCGGCTTCGCCGTTGCGCACCGCTTCGACCGCGCGCGCGGCGGACGCATGGCTGTGCGGCGTGTCGATGATGATGGTGTTGCCGAGCGGCAGCCCCTGCTCGGCGGCGACCTCGCGGATACGCGCTTGCGGCCCGACCAGGATCGGCACGATCAGGCCGAGGCTGGCGGCTTGCAGCGCACCGCCCAGCGATGCAGCGTCGCACGGGTGCGCCACGGCAGTGGGAATCGGCGGCAGGCCGGCGCAGCGGGCCAGCAGTGCGGCGTACTTGTCAGTGCCGGGTGGCGCACCGGACTCGACAGGCATGGACAGGGCGGGCGAGGCAGCAGTCATGGCGGATTCCGGGGCAGGTTGGTCGGCATGTTGCACTGCGCAAGGCGCATCGGGCCCAGTATAGGCGACGAAACTTGCCTTTCGATGATACGGCGATGACACCATGGCCGTGCCGCTCGCAGCACACCATCCGTCAGATGGCGCGGTTGCCATTGGCGCCGCACGCTGCTAGGCTTGTTTTTGCTGCAAAGCACAACACGTCACTTGCGGAGCATCCTGCGGGGCTGCTCCGGCACATGTGGCGCGCCTGTCCGATGCCAACAGGGGAAGTGGAATGTCAGCTAGCGAATCCGGCGGCCTGTCCAACGACAGGCCAGGCCAGCAAACCACGGGCTCACTGGCGCAGTTCGGCGCCTTCGCCCCATTCGCCGCGTGGCCGTGGGCCGCGCTCGAGTACGGTGTCGATGCCTGGCAGCGCTCTGTCCTGCTGCTGGACATCCTGCGCCAGCGCGGCAACGAATCGTGCGAGCACGAACGCGAAGGCATGCCGCCGGTGCTCGTGTTCGACCATGAGATGCTCGCCGACGCGCGCACGCAGCCCGAGCCGGTCAACTACGCGCTCCTGCGTATCATCCCGCCGGCCGACATGCCGATCGATCCCGCCAAGCGGCCGTTCGTCGTGATCGACCCACGTGCCGGGCATGGCCCCGGCATCGGCGGCTTCAAGGCCGACAGCGAGATCGGTATCGCGCTGCGCACCGGGCACCCGTGCTACTTCATCACGTTCTTCCGCGATCCGTGCCCGGGGCAGACCATCGAAGCCGTCGCGCGGGCCGAGGCAAAGTTCCTGCAGATCATCAGCGAGCGCCACCCCGATGCACCAGGCAAGCCGTTCGTGGTCGGCAACTGCCAGGCTGGCTGGGCGCTGATGATCCTCGCGGCCGTGGCGCCGGAGGCAGTCGGCCCGCTGCTGGTGGCGGGCGCGCCGCTGGCGTACTGGTCGGGCGTGCGCGGCACGAACCCGATGCGCTACAGCGGTGGCCTGCTGGGCGGCTCGTGGCTTGCATCGCTGACGGCGGACATGGGCAACGGCCGCTTCGACGGCGCCTGGCTGGTGGAGAACTTCGAGCAGCTCAATCCTTCCAACACGCTCTGGAGCAAGCTCTACAACGTCTACGCCAACGCCGATACGGAAGGCCCGCGCTTCCTGGAGTTCGAGCGCTGGTGGGGCGGCCACTTCCTGATGAACCGGGAAGAGATCGACTGGATCGTGCAGAACCTGTTCGTCGGCAACCGCCTGACCGCGGGCCAGGTGCGCAGCGCCGACGGCAAGACCGTGGTGGACCTGCGCAATATTCGTTCGCCGGTGATCGTGTTCGCGTCGTGGGGGGACAACATCACGCCGCCGCAGCAGGCGCTGAACTGGATTCCGGACCTGTACGCCACCGACGAGGAGCTGGTGGCCAATGACCAGGTCATCGTGTACTGCCTGCATCCGTCCGTGGGGCACCTCGGCATCTTCGTATCGGCGGGCGTGGCCAACCGCGAACACAGCGAACTGTTCTGCGCGCTGGATCTGATCGACGTGCTGCCGCCGGGGCTGTACGAGGCCAGGATCGAGGACATCGCGCCCGGCACGCCGCACCGCGACCTGATCGAAGGGCGCTACCTGGTGCGCTTCGAGCGCCGCAAGATCGCCGACATCCTCGCGCTGGACGACGGCCGCGAAGATGAGCGCGCGTTCGAGGTGGTGCGCCGCCTGGCCGAAGTCAACTAGCACCTCTACGACGCCTTCGCTTCGCCGCTGGTGCGTGCGACATCGAGCGAACTCACCGCCGAAGCCACGCGCGCCAGCCACCCGTCGCGCCTGGAGCGCTCGCTGGCCACCAACGCCAACCCGTGGATGGCGTGGGTCGGCGCGCTGGCGCCGCTGGTGCGCGAGCACCGTCATCCCGTCTCGCAGGACAACCCGTTCGTGACGGTGGAACGCGCGGTGTCGGCCCAGATCACCAGCGCGCTCGACCAGTACCGCGATGCGCGCGACGCCTGGTACGAGCAAGTGTTCGAGTTTCTCTACCAGTCGCCGATGATGGCGGCGCTGGTGGGCCTGGAGGCCCAGGCGCCGGTCAACCTGGAATCGCCGGTGACGGTGCAGCTGCGCAAGGAGCTGGCACAGCGGCGCCTGCACGATGCCGAGGCCGCGATCGAACAGGGCGGCATGCGTGAAGCCTTCGTGCGTGTCCTGGCCTATGTCGCGGATGCCGGCGCGGCGATCGAGGAGCGCCCGTTCAACCTGCTGCGCCAGATGGCGCGCGAGCAGCCGGAAGGACGGGGCCACCTGACGCTGGCCGAGTTCAAGTCGCTGGTGCGGCGGCAGACCTTCATCGTGAGGCTCGACCGCCGCCGCGCGCTCGAAGCCTTGCCGTTGCTGGTGCCGGACCAGGACGAGCGCCGCCGGCTGATGGTGGCCGCGCATCGTGTGCTGACCGTCATCGCACCGCTGGAGGGCGAGCGCCTGACGCGCTACCGCGAAGTGGCCGAGGTGCTGGGCACCGACCATGCGCATGGCGGGGCGCGCTCCGCCGAAGCGCCGCAGGCCTCGGTCGCGACGGCTGGCAACGGGCAAACGCCGGTGGTGCATCCCGAGTCGGGCAACACGCCGCCCGACGGCAAGCGCCGCGCCACCGGCCCGCGCGCGTAGACCGCGCAAACACTGACCGGCAAGCTCTTGGGGAGTCCGCCATGGTGCAGGTATCGAATCCGACGCTGGCCGGCGCGCGCGTGCTGATCGTCGGCGTGGCCAATGCCGAATCCATCGCCTGGGGGTGTGCGCGCGCCTTTCGCGAGCTCGGCGCCGAACTCGCGCTGACCTATCTCAACGACAAGGCCCATCCCCACGTCGCGCCGTTGGCCGAGGCAGTGCAGGCACCGATCCTGATGCCGCTGAATGTCGAGGACGACGCGCAGATGGACGCGCTGTTCGCGCGCATCGCCAGCGACTGGGGCCGGCTCGACGCCGTCGTGCACTCGGTCGCGTTTGCGCCGAAAGAGGACCTGCAGGGCGGCCTGATCAACTCTTCCGCGGCAGGCTTCGCGCGCGCGATGGATATCTCGTGCCACTCGTTCATCCGCATGGCGCGGCGCGCGGCGCCGCTGATGACCGAAGGCGGCACACTGTTCGCCATGAGCTATGAAGGCGCCAACCGCGTGGTGCCCAACTACGACCTGATGGGGCCGGTCAAGGCCGCGCTGGAGGCGAGCTGCCGCTACCTCGCGCATGAGCTCGGGCCGCGCGGTATCCGCGTGCATGCGATTTCGCCGGGACCGCTCAAGACGCGCGCGGCGTCGGGCCTGAAGGACTTCGACCTGCTGCTGGCCGACGCTGCGGGCCGCGCGCCGCTCGGTGAACTGGTCGATATCATGGACGTCGGTTTCGCCACCGCCTACCTGGCGACGCCCTACGCGCGGCGGGTTTCCGGCAACACGGTGTACATCGACGGCGGTGTGCATATCATGGCCTGAACGCGCGCGGCGCATTGTCCCCGGCCCACGGACGCCATGCAGATCCTGATTCGCGGCCTGCGCCGCAACGTCACCGAAACGATGCTGCGCGACATGCTCGCGCAGCATGCGCCGGTCCACTCCGTGGAGATCGTCCGCGACGGCGATCCCGAGCGCCCGTGGGCATGGGTCGATCTCGCGGTAGACCGGTTCATGGCGTGGAGTCTGCTGCGCCAGATGGACCGGCAGTACTTCGCGGGCGGGCACATGCACTGGTACATCCCCGCGCACCAGGAGCCGGAGTCACCGGCTGACGGGGCAAAGCGATTACCATAGCCGCATTCGGACTCTGTCGCGCCGCCTTAGCACGGGGCGCCACTCACGCCATGCTTGAACTCCAGGGTGCCATCTGGTTCCGCTCCGGCTCACACGACTGGGGCGGCAAGGATCGTATCGCGCTGCTGGCCGCCATCGGCGAGCAAGGCTCGATCACGGCCGCGGCCCGCGCCGTGGGCATCAGCTACAAGGCCGCCTGGGACGCGATCGACGCCATGAACAACAGCGCCGGCGAACCGCTCGTGGTGCGCGCCGCGGGCGGCAAGGGCGGCGGCGGCACGCGCCTCACCGAGCGCGCCGAGCAGCTGATCCGCACCTATCGGGCGCTCGAGGAAGAACACCGGCGCTTCGTCGCCCACCTTGGCCGCCTCGGCGATGGGGCGGCCGAAGACCTTAACGTGATGAGGCGTTTCATGATCCGTACCAGTGCGCGCAACAAGCTCTTCGGCAAGGTCGACAGCGTCCGAGGCGGCGCGGTCAACGACGAGGTGGTGCTGGCCTTGCCGGGCGGCCAGACCATCGTGTCGACGATCACGCATGAGAGCGTCGAGACACTCGAACTGAAACCTGGCGTGGAGGCTTTTGCGCTGGTCAAGGCGTCGTCGGTCCTGGTCGGCCTGCCGGACCCGGGCTTGCGCCTGTCCGCGCGCAACCAGTTGCCCGGTGTGGTGTCGCGCGTCGTGCCGGGCGCCGTCAATGCCGAAGTCGTGCTCGATCTCGACGGCGGTGGCAGCGTGGCGGCCATCGTCACCAACGAAAGCGTGCGCACGCTTGGTCTGGCCGAGGGCGTGCGCGCACTGGCGATCTTCAAGGCATCCAGCGTCATCCTGGGCTTGGTGGCGTAGGCGATCAACGAGCGGACCGCGAGGACACACCACCATGCGCGCCTGGCACCTGGCAGTTATGGCCTGCAGCCTCTTTGTGCTTGCGTTGGGCGGATGCGCTGGCGAGAACGGGGATATGGCGCGCAGTTTCATCGTGCCCGTCGATCTCGCCGCGCTTGCGCCACGCGACGTTGCCCAGGCGCAGCGAGCCGAAGTCAAGGTCACCGATATCCGCCATGAGGGCAGCTTCGAGCGCACTTCACTTGGCGGCCTGTCGATGGGAGGCTTTACGCTGGATCCGCCTGAAGCTGAAATCATCCGGGCCATGGTTGCGCAGCGAGCCGATCTGCTGCTGTCGAAGCATGCGGTCCCTGGTTCCGGGCCGGCGGTCGTCCTTTGCGGCATCCGCGTGTTCAAGATCAGCACACCTGCAACGCTGCTGTACTGGGATGTCACGGCCAGAATCGAGCTTGTACTTCGCGTCGGCGGGCGCGATCGCGTGGTTTCGGGAGCGGCCACGGAGCGTACCTATGTCTGGCCACGACAGGACATGATCCGGAGCGTGACACAGGCAGCCCTGCACAGCGTGGGAGTGGAAATCGATGCCGCACTGGCTGACTTGTTGGCGGTGGCGCCGCAGTGAGGCGCGTCAGCGGCCGGTCCGCCTGCTCTCGATCGTGGCGGCAATACGCTGACCCAGTTCACGGCATGCTTCGCTCCTGGAATGCGCTGGGATAGGGATTGGCAGGATCAGCGCTGGCAGGAGTGACGTGCCTTTCGCGGTAGCGTGACTTTGGGCAGCCTGCGCGCTGGTACCAAGATCCCACAGGATTGCGCCAAGCGTGGTGGATTCACCTTGCCAGATGAACCCAAGGCAACCCGCGCCTCCGTAGGAGGCGCCGCACATCACGGGGATGCCCCGCATTTTGTCGTATGACGTGGTACCCGAATATGTGACAAGGTAGGTGATGTCATCCCTAGCCAGTTGCCTTTTCACATCCTGACGGGCCAGCAATGCGGCAAATGCTTCTTCGGACGCCGGTTGCGTGGCGGGCTCCAGCAGGGGAAAAAGGCGGTCCCGCACAGCCCTTTGCGGGACGATGGTCACGCCGGGTGAGGCAACGGTGATCGTTTCGGTGAGGCAAGTTTCCATCTCGCTATGCAGGCCGCCTACTCCCCCTGCAGGCTCGGCCGGCCACCACAAGATACCGATATGCATGCGGGCCTGCGCATCCGCGCGAGTCTGCACGCTGCCAGGCGCGCAAGCATTCAGCGTGGGCAACAGCAGGAGCAAGGCGGCAAGGCCACCCGCGCGGCCGCGTGTCATCGCGCCTCTTTCTTTCCAGCCACTCTGGCTGCCCATGCCCGGACGGCAGGATCTGCGGCGACATCGGTCATCAGGCGCGCTATTGCCTCCCGGACCAGCGTCCGGACTTGCTCCACCAGGCAGGTGTTGACGGAAGCGCATTCGAACCAATTGCGGTGGTGCATCTGTTCTACCGATGGCAGCCAGCATTGAACCTGCGCACCGTCAGGTTCGTAGAGGCAAACGTGATAGCCAAGATACATGTAGTCGGGATCGAGCGTGAAGAGCGAAGTCCCGGCTTCCAGTCCTATCGGCTCGCTCGACGTGGAGTCGGCGCGTGTCGACAGAGTGATGTTCAGGATCGTTTGCTGAACTTCCATGACACCGTCCACGCTGCTGACACCTTCGCGCCACGGCGGCCAGTCTGGAAGTTCCGTGACATTGGTGAACATCACCCCGAATGCCTGCCGGAAGGCGACCTCGCTGTATTTGCCTATTTCCACGCGATACTGGGGAGCAGCGCTCACGGCAGTACGTGCCGGTCCGTCGAAGTGCGTGCCGATCCTGGCATCGATCTGCTCGAACAGGGGTGCTTCAAGTTCCTGCGGTGCATCCAGGGGAACCGTGTGGCAGCCGGCCAACGACACAGCCCCGGGCACGATCGCCATCAGGCATGCGCGGCTTAGCGCCCCAGGCTTGCCGGATCCCGAGCCCTTGTTCTTCATGACTGCTTCCTTGCGGGCCGTTGACGGCGGAACCGCGTGGCGGGGACACCGCGCAGGGATCCTCGCGTTTCAAGCGTTCCACCTGTCGGATTTATAGGCCGGCGGTTCGCGCTGCGCAAATGGTGCGTGCAGAGCGTCTGCCATGACCGAGGGTATCGGTCGCATGGCAAGGGTGACGCCGACTACAAATCGCGATTCCTACATAATTGCTGCCTTTGAGAAACATGAAGTAGTGCATGGACGCCTCACTGGCAGGTTTTTCCCTTGGTCTTTCCCTGATCCTTGCGATCGGTTCCCAGAATGCCTTCGTACTGCGGCAGGGACTGCGCCGCGAGCATGTGTTCTGGGTCTGCCTCATATGCGCCGTGTCCGATGCGTTGCTGATCCTGGCCGGCGTGTCGGGTTTTGCGGTCATGATCCGGCAGCTACCGTGGCTCGGTGCGGCCATGCGCTATGGTGGCGCGGCCTTCCTGATCTGGTACGGCGCGCGCAGCTTTCTCGCCGCGATGCGGTCGTCGGCGGTGCTCGATCCCAGCAATGCGGAGCCGCGGCCGCTGCTGGCGACGCTCGGCGTCTGCCTGGCGTTTACTTGGCTCAATCCCCATGTGTACCTCGACACGGTGATGCTGATCGGCTCGGTCTCCACGCAGTTCCATGGCCGCGAGATGGAGTTCGCCGCCGGCGCGATGACGGCGTCGTTCCTGTTCTTCTTCACACTGGGCTATGGCGCCGCGCTGTTGCGGCCGGTGTTCGCGCGTCCACGCGCGTGGCAGGTGCTGGAAGTGGTGATCGGTGGCACCATGTGGGCGATCGCAGCGAAGCTGCTGCTGGACTGAATACGCACGTCAAGGCAGGCATCCATGGCAAGAAACGTTGAAATCAAGGCGCGTCTCGACAGCATCGACCGCATCGAACCGCGCGTTGCCGCGCTGGCCAGCAGCGGACCGGAACGGATCGAGCAGGACGATACCTTCTTCCCGTGCCCCAACGGCCGGCTCAAACTCAGGGCGTTCGGTGCCGATCGCGGCGAGCTGATCTTCTACGCGCGCCCCGACCAGGCCGGCCCCAAGGAAAGCTTCTACATCCTGTCGCCGACGGCATCGCCCGATACGCTGCGCGCCGCGCTGGCCGCCGCCCATGGCGAAGCGGGGCGCGTGCGCAAGGTGCGCACGCTGTACCTGGTGGGCCGCACGCGCGTCCACCTGGACCGCGTGGAAGGACTTGGCGAGTTCCTGGAGCTTGAGGTAGTGCTGGCCGACCACGAAAGCGTGGCCGCCGGCGTGACGGAAGCGCACGGTCTGCTGGAACAGCTCGGGGTGGAAGCCGGCGCCCTGCTGGAGGGCGCCTATGTCGACCTGCTGCGCGCGGCTCAGACCGCGCCGGCCCGCAGCGGGGCGTAGACGGGCGGGTGCTGGCGCGCGGTGCCGCTGCCGTGGATCCTGCCTTCGCGGATTTCCAGCACGTGCTCGCCGAGCGCCTCCACGTCGGCCGGGTCGTGCGAGATGACGAGCATCGGCACGTCCAGGCTGGCCTGCAGCGCGCGCAGTTCTTCGCGCATGCGGATGCGCAGCGCCGGGTCCAGTGCCGAGAACGGCTCGTCGAGCAGCACGATATCGGGCTTGGCCACCAGCGCGCGCGCGAGCGCGACGCGCTGCTTCTGCCCGCCCGAGATCTCGCCGGGATAGTTGCCCACGATCTCGCGCAGGCCGAAGGCCCGGATCCAGCGTTCGGCTTCCGGGTGCGCGACGCCGCGGCGCGGATTGCGCCAGCCCTTGGCGAGGCCGAAAGCGATGTTTTGCCCGACGGTCAGGTGCGGGAACAGCGCGTATTCCTGGAACAAGTAGGCCACGCGGCGTTCCTGCGGGCGCACGTTGATGCCGGCCTCGGCATCGAACAGCGAGCGGCCGTTGAGCACGATGCGCCCGGAGTCCGGCATCAGCAGCCCGGCAATCGCGCGCAATGTCAGGCTTTTGCCCGCACCCGACGGGCCGAACAGGGCGATGCGGCGGCTGTCGGATTCGAAGGCGATATCGAGCCCGAAATGACGGTCGGCCGAGACCATGCGCTTGCGGATACTGACTTGCATGCCCATGGCGGCCTCACTGTACCGGGCGCGTGCGCCGCAGGCGTCCGCGCTCGTAGCTCTCGGCCGGATTGCGCGTCGCGGTCGGCACCAGCCGTCCCGCCACGACCAGGATCACGACGCAGGTGACCGAGGTGACCAGCACCAGCAGGTTGGCGGTGTTGTCATCGCCGGCCTGCACGGCCTCGTAGATCGCGACCGAAAGCGTCTGGGTGCGACCCGGCAGGTTGCCGGCGACCATCAGCGTGGCGCCGAATTCGCCGAGCGCGCGCGCGAACGCCAGCAGCACGCCGGCAATGATGCCGCGCGCCGCCAGCGGCAGGGTCACGCGGAAGAAGATGCCGGCCTCCGGCACGCCGAGCACGCGCGCGGCGTTCTCGAGCTGGTGGTCCACGCCTTCAAACGCGGCGCGCGCCGATTTCAGCACCAGCGGAAAAGCGACGATGGTCGAGGCCAGCACCGCACCCTGCCACGTGAACACCAGCTCGATGCCGAGCTTGCCGAGCCATTCGCCGAACACGCCGCGCCGGCCCACCAGCACCAGCAGGTAGTAGCCAAGCACCGTCGGCGGCAGCACCAGCGGCAGCGTCAGCACCGCGTCGACCACGTCGTGCGCGGGTGAGCGCCAGCGCGCCAGCGCATAGGCCGCGGCCACGCCCAGCACGGCGTTGAGCGCGGTGGCCCAACCCGCGACCTTCAGCGACAGCAGCAGCGGCACCCAGACAGCGTCCATGGCTTGCGTCGACTCCGGATCAGGGCTTCTGGAAGCCGTAGCGCGCCAGGATGGCCTGGCCTTCGGCCGACAGCACGTAGCTCACGAAGGCCGTGGCCTGCGTGTTCTGCTTGGTCAGGCTGGTCACGGCGATGGGGTAGGTCACCGGCGTGCGGCTGGGCACGCGCACGGCCACCTTGACCTTGTCAGGCATGACCGCCGCGTCGGTGGCGAAGACAAAGCCCGCTTCGACCTCGCCACGCGCGACATAGTCCAGGCTCTGGCGCACGTTCTGCGCGAGCACGCCCTTGGCCGAGACGGCGTCCCACAGGCCGGCGGCTTCGAGCGCGCCCTTGGTGTAGCGGCCGACCGGCACCGAGGCCGGGTTGCCGAAAGCAATGCGCTTCACTTCGGGTTTGTTCAGGTCCTGCAGCGCGCTGATATGGAGCTTGCTGTCGTTCGGCACGATCAGCACGAT
>JACXTT010008239.1_pt1 | contig 14489 bp, 10 predicted proteins | sample 9270951 | NCBI WGS metagenome assembly JACXTT01 (sample SAMN15532306, study PRJNA645909) | rock metagenome | isolation source: weathered quartz diorite | place: Puerto Rico | collected 2017-06-21
ACCGTCGCCCCTTGAGGCGTTGATGTACGATTCCTTGGACGGCCTGGATTTGGACCGGATGAGACTCCTCGGCTGGGTTGGGCCGAAAGCCAGAGGCGCCTTGCCGCAATTGATTGGGATCGCCACGACGAATTATCTGCCTTCATCGCGGCTTCGAGCCGCGAACGCTATTCGCCGCATTGATCCGGCGACGTATGAGAAACTTCGATTGCCCGGGCCCTTAGCCCTTCCGGAGAATCCTGATGACTGACCAGTTTCGGGTGTCCATTTGTTTCTCGCGCTCTGACAACGCCGACCGTTCGGCGGCGGAACGGCCGCCACGGAGGTTGTGCAGGAGGTATTGCGGCCGCCGTACCGCGGCGCTATTCGGCGCAGCGCGACGAGGTGCTAAGCGGATCCAGTTTCGGTGAGCCTCACGGCGCCCCCAACGCGCCTGGAGCGGAGAGGACTCCTTCCCGGATCCCGTCAAATGAGTAGCAACTCGTCGGGCTGTCCTTAGGCGCACTCCCGGCGCTTGATGCCCCCGCGGCGAGTTTGTTGCGGACTGTCGTCGGTGAAAGCGTTCCGCCAGCTTGCTCATACAGGAGAGCAGCGACACCCGCGGCGTGCGGTGAAGCCATGCTGGTGCCTGACATGCGCGTCGTGCCGCCGCCGAGCTTGGTGGAAAGAATGCCGACCGAGGAGAGGAAGTAACCATTGCTGACGTCTTCCTCGTCTTCGCCCGGAGCGGAGATGGCGATACTGGCACCGTCACTCGTGAAATAAGAGGCGGTGTCCTTGTAAATGAGATAGCCAAAACGATTTTTCAGTCCGTCCTTGGCTGTAGTGCTGGCCACTGCGATGGCTTCAGGGAACCCTGAGGGGACTTGGCCCGAGGCCTCGACGCTGCAATCGTTGCCCGCCGCAACCACCACGGACACGCCCAGATTGACCAGGTTTTGCACCGCAGTATGCATCGCGCTGTCGTCGGAAGACGCCGGTCGCCCCAGGCTCATATTCACGACGCGGATGTGCGGGTTCACGCTGTTGGCAATCGCAGCGACGTAATCAAGGCCGGCGATGACCGAGGCATCGGAGCCGCTGCCCGAGGCATCGAGCACCTTGACGGCATAGATCTGAGCCCCGGGCGCCACGCCCACGACATCGCGACTGTTGTTTCTGGCGGCAATGATCCCGGCGACGTGCGTCCCATGGCCATTGTCATCTTGGGCCGAACCGCCGAAAGAGGAGAATGCGTTGACGACGGGGGTCAGGTCAGCGTGTTGCAAATCCACGCCGGTGTCGACCACTGCCACACCAACGCCCGCCCCGGTCATCGCGACCGATCCGGGCGCCGCGCCGATTCGTCTGACGCCTTCGGGGATTACCTGGCCGGTCGTGGTGCCGCCGCTTCCTGGTTTACCCAAAGCATACACAGCGTTGTCCTGCACGATGGCGGCCACGCGATGATCGTTTTGCAAAGCGCGCAACCGGCCTGGCGGAATCGAGCCGGCAAAGCCGTTTACGGCGGTACCGTAAACAAAATCGGGCGCCACACCGTGCCCTGCGGCCACCGTTTCAGGGCTTACGCCCTCTTTAAGCAGAACAATGTATTTGCCGGAAATGGGGCCATGTTGGCCAAACGCGTTAACGGCCAGAGTCGCAAGGAGCAGACTGACTCCGACCCGTCGAGAGAATCAGCTTTTAATAATCATGGTTAACTTTTTGAGGTTGGTGGAGGAAGACCTGGACGCGGCGCGCGCCTCGCGTCACGGTCGTTTGCGGACATGGAACTAGAACGGACAACGGCAAGAATTCCAGCACGAAATGTACCTATCAGGAATGAGAAAGAGGACCTGCCATACCGACATTACATTGATGGCGCGCTACGGTTCGGGAGACTCTTAATCTTAACCTTTAATCTTAATCGCAGCACGGTTGAGCAGAAGAGGTTATGATGCCCCGATTACGATTCGGATTAAGAGTATGAGTAAGACAAACTGCGCTAGGCGGGAGGGCTTCTCTCAAGTCAGGATACCCTTCACGAGTTCACCGGAAACGTCGGTCAACCGGTAGTCGCGGCCCTGGAACCGGAACGTCAATCGCGTGTGCTCCAGACCGAGTTGTTGCAGGATGGTCGCCTGCAAGTCGTGCACGTGGACAGGATTCTCCGCGACGTTGTAGCCAAACTCATCGGTCGCGCCGTGGGTGATCCCGGGCCGAATGCCGCCGCCGGCCAGCCAGACGGTGAAACAACGCGGGTGATGATCCCGGCCATAATCGTCTTTGGTGAGCTTGCCTTGCGAGTAATTCGTGCGGCCGAATTCGCCGCCCCAGACCACGAGCGTGTCGCCGAGCAGGCCGCGTTGTTTGAGGTCGGTCACAAGCGCGTAACATGCCTGATCGACGTCCTTGGCCTGGCGCCGGATTCCTTTGGGCAACGTGCCGTGATGGTCCCATCCGGGATGATAGAGCTGGATGAAACGGACGTTGCGCTCGGCCAGGCGTCGCGCCAACAGGCAGTTCGCCGCGAACGTGCCGGGATTTTTCGCGTCAGCGCCGTAGGCCTCGAAAACTGTTTCCGGCTCGTGGGAAATGTCCATGACCTCCGGCACGCTGGTTTGCATGCGGTACGCCATTTCGTACTGAGCGACCCGCTCGTTGATTGCGGGATCGCCGAGGTCATTGAACTGGAACGTGTGTAACTCGGCGAGCCGGTCGAGCATGCGGCGCCGGCTCGCCGCTGACACGCCGTCCGGGTTTTGGAGGAAAAGCACGGGATCTTTTCCGCTTCGAAATTGGACGCCCTGATGAAGACTGGGCAGGAAACCATTTCCCCAGAGCCGCGCGTAAAGCGGCTGGTCGATCCGGTCTTTGGATATCAGCACCACGAACGCGGGAAGATTTTCGTTGGCGCTGCCGAGGCCATAGCTGAGCCATGCGCCCAGGCTGGGCCGGCCGGCAAGCTGTGAGCCGGTTTGAAAAAACGTGATCGCCGGGTCGTGATTAATCGCCTCGGTGTGCAGCGATTTGATGAAGCAGAGTTCGTCCGCCATCTTCGCCGTCCACGGCATCAACTCGCTGACCCAAGCGCCGCTCCGGCCGTGCCGGGCGAACTGAAACAGGGACCCGGCCATGGGGAGGGTGGCCTGATAGCCCGTCATGCCGGTGAGGCGCTGGCCCCTGCGCACGCTTTCGGGGAGGTCCTCGCCGTTGCGCTCATTGAGCAATGGCTTGTAGTCAAACAGGTCCAATTGGGATGGCCCGCCCGCCATAAACAGATAAATGACGCGCTTGGCCCTGGCCGCAAAATGCGGCGCGGGCAGGATACCCTTGAACGGATTCTCCGCTTTGGACGCCGGCGCCGCGAAAGCATCGCGGTTCAGCAAGCCGAACAACGCCGCGCCGCCAAGGCCAAACGCGAAGCGGCCGAAGAATTCCCGGCGGTCCATGCCTAAATTGATGTGAGTGCAGTTCATACCACTAATCTTCACTAATCTACACTGATCAATTCATCCTTGTCAGGATGAATCAGGATGAATTCGGTGGTAATTCCGTGTCGCCCCCATAAGCTAGTAGCCTTCCTCCTTAGTTCGCTAGTCGCAGTTCCCATTGTCGTCCTTCCCTTTCAATTCAGATCAGTGTCGATTAGTGCAGATTAGTGGTTTCAATTCTCGGCCTCATCGCCGCATCACGGCCTCGTCGTAATTGAGCAGTGCCTGGGCAAGCACGGTGCCGGCCGCCAGGTCCACCGGCGGGAGAGTCGGATCGTTCGGCGCCTCTCCCACCGCAAGCAATTGCGCGGCGGCTTGTTGATCGCGGGCGAACAGATCACGTTGCTCGAGGAACAATTGCTTCAGGACAGCCAGTTCGTCGGTAGTCGGATACCGTGAAGTGACCAGGCGAAAGGCCCACCGTATCTGAGTATCGAGCGCGACGCCGCCTTCCTTGAGCATCCGTTCGCTCACAAAACGGGCGGCCTCGACCACTTGCGTGTCGTTCAAAAGGCCGAGCGCCTGCAGCGGCGTGCTCGTGCTCTGACGTCGCACAATGCAGACGTTGCGCTCCGGCGCGTCGAACGCGATCATCGCCGGAGGTGGCACGGTGCGTTTCCAGAAGGTGTAAAGACTGGATCGATGCAGGTCTTCGCCGCTGCCCTGGTCGTATTTCCGATTGCCCATCGCGATTTCCCACAGGCCGGGAGGCTGATAGGGCTTCACGCTCGGCCCGCCAATTTTCTCCACGAGCAATCCGCTCACTGCCAGGGCTGCGTCGCGAAACATCTCCGCCGTCAGCCGGCGCGCCGGGCCGCGGGCCAGCCATAGGTTGTCCGGATCACGGCTGAGCAGGTCCGGACTCGCCTTCGAGGACTGCCGATAGGCGGCGGACATTGCGATTTTCTTCAACAGCCCTTTGTAGTTCCAACCGGAGGCCATGAAATCATGGGCCAGCCAGTCGAGCAACTGCGGATGGGTCGGCACGGCGCCCTGGGCGCCAAAATTGTCGCTCGTCTCCACAATCCCGCGCCCGAACATCATTTGCCACGCGCGATTGACCGTCACGCGCGCCATCAGCGGGTTGTCCGGAGCGAGCAACCATTGAGCGAGGCCAAGGCGGTTGCGCGGCGCATCCGATGGAAACGGCGGCAAGGACTTGGGTGTGTCCGGGCCAACGCGGTCCCCAGGCGCGTCGTAGGCGCCCCGTTTCAAAATGTACGCCGGCTTTGGCTGCGGCAGTTCGTCCATGACCATGATTTCCGGTATCGGATTCACCGTGCGGCTTTGGTCGCGCCGCAGCGCGGTCAGCTCGGCATAAAACTGCTTCGCGGGCGAATACAGGTTGGCCACGTAGTAGTCCAGCATTCGCTCGCGTTGGATGGAATCCAGCGAGTCCGGTCCGGCTTTCCACGCCACCCGCAGTTCGTCGCGGCCCGCAACTTCCGACACTTCAATCGGCGTCAGGCAGCGATTAAACACACGAAACTCGTCGACTTGGCCCCCTTTGAATCCCGCATCGCGAAAGCGGTAACCGATTGTCAACTCCGGCTCGCCTCCCTGATACGTAAGGTCCTTGGACAGTTTGTCTCGGATGACCTCGGTTTGCGCCGGAGCGCCGTCGATGAAAATGCGCACGCCCTCGGCGCGACTCGATCCATCGTAGGTAAACGCCACGTGCACCCACTCCTGCGCCGGGAGAGCGGCGATCGAGCGCACTTTGAGGGAGTTGCCCGGCCACATGTGATGAAGACCCACGGCAACGTGACCGTCTTCGAGCAGCAGTTCGTACCCGCGGCTCCCGGCGTCCGCCGGCGCTTTGGTGTGGTGAAGCACGACCTGGCGGGCGCTTCGCGCGGCTGTCTTCAACCATAGCCCGATCGAAAAGGAATCCACGCGTGTGAAATGGCCGATGCCGGGAAAAGTAAAGCCGTTCTCTCCGTTGAGTTCAGCCGCTTTGCCGTGCCTGCCATCGACCAGCAGTGGTCCTTCGTAGGCGTTGCCCGGTTTGGAAGCATCGATGCTGTTGGCGATCTTGTTCGTCTCGATGACTTCGAAGGAATAGGCGGCGGCAAGCCCCGGCACTTCCGGGTCATCCGGTTTGCTCTTCAGCCACTCGAGGAAAGAGCCTCGGGCCGCTTCCCGCAACGCGCCCGCCTGCCGTTCTTTGACGGCGATCCGTTGCGAAAGTTTCGCAAGACGCGCGTCCGTCGCGGCATCCGATAGCAGGAGCGTTGGCACGGGCGTGTAATCCACAAAACCCGTGAAGGGGTTCTGGCCCGCTTCGTCGATGTTTTGGAAAAACGCGAAGAGCGAATAAAAATCGCGCATCGTGAGCGGATCGAATTTGTGATCGTGGCAACGGGAGCATTCGAGCGTCAGACCGAGGAACGCGGTGCTGAAGGTGTCCACGCGGTCCACGACATAACTGACGCGAAACTCCTCCTCGACGACACCGCCTTCCTCGTTTTGAAGATGCAATCGATTGAACGCGGTGGCCAGGCGCTGGTCTTTCGTGGCATTGGGCAACAGGTCTCCGGCCAGTTGCCACGTCACGAACTGGTCGAAGGGGAGATTCTGGTTGAAGGCCCGGATCACCCAATCGCGATAGGGCCAGACCGGTCGCGGCGCGTCCATCTGATACCCGTAGGTGTCTGCGTAACGCGCCACGTCGAGCCATTGCGTGGCCGTTCGCTCGCCGAACCGCGGCGAATTCAGCAGCCGCTCGACGACGCCTTCGTATGCGTGGGACGATCGGTCGCAGAGAAAGGCATCCAGCTCCGCTGGAGTCGGTGGCAGCCCGGTGAGATCGAACGTGATGCGTCGAAGCAAACGCTCGCGGTCCGCTTCGGGCGCCGGCGCAAGTCCGTCCCGTTCCAGGCGCGCGAGCACAAAACGGTCGATGTCGTTGACAGGCCAACGGGTGTTCCTCACGCGAGGCGGCTTGGGCGACTGGATTGGATTAAACGCCCAATGACGCCCCCACGGGGCGCCTTCGTCAATCCACTGCCGGACCAGCGTGATTTGCCGCGTGGTGAGTTTATGATTCGATTCGGGCGGCGGCATCACATCGTCCGGATCCTCGGTGGTGATCCGAACGAACAACTCGCTCTCGGCGCTTTTGCCAGGGACGATCACGGTCTTGCCGTCTTTGATTCGGAACGCGCCTTCTTTGGTGTCGAGCCGCAACTTCCCTTTGCGCGCCTTTTCATCCGGGCCATGGCACTGGAAGCAGTTGTCCGACAGGACCGGCAGGATATCGCGGCTGAAATCAACCCCGCCTTTGCCGGCGGCGGCAGGCGCTGCGTTGGCGCTCAGCAAAGTCGCTCCCAGTAGGACCCATCCGGCAAAAGCCGTCAGTGGGCAAGGAGTTCGTTTTCGTTTGCTCTCCATCGATCGGGCGTCTGGACTGGGGCTTAACGCAATCAATTGACAGTAGTCACGCATTTCGCTCCGCGTTCAAGCGAAAAGACGCAGGCGCGGCAAGCGCGGGCGCCGCTGATACAACCACGGACCTTTGCTGCATCTCCCCGCGAGGAACGAGTTGGGAGACGGAAGAGAGAATAAGAATTCGTGCATTGGACCCTTGAACTCGGTAGGGACGGCGCGCTGCGCCGTCCGCGCCGCGTGCAGCGGCGCAACAGCTCCGCCCGCTACTTCGCGCGCGGGGACATCGCAGCGCGATGTCCCTACCAAAGTCAGGTTCATGGGCAGGACATTCAACAAGAAAGGATGACAGTTCGCGCCGACTCAATTGTGGAATGATCGAAGTTGCTCCCAATTTCTGCAAATTATTGCGAAACATCCGGTCATGCCTTTTCGCCCTTCGCTTGTTTGGCTTTGAGTTTCTCCAGCTCCTGCGCCCGCTTTTTTTCACCAAACAGTTTCAAGCCCAGAATCGTGTTGTGCGCCACTTCCTGGTTGCGCACAAGCTGCTCGTCACTGAAACACTCAATCGCCTTGAAAAACAGTTCACGGTCCTTAGGGCCTTTGCCGAGCGAATACATAATGATCATATTGAGAGAATCCATCCCGTCCTTCCTTTGTTCCATCAAAGCCGGAATCAAATCCTTCATTTCATCAAAGTCCCGCGCGCCGAGACAGCAGGCTGACAAAGCCGAGAGGCTCAATTTGTCCCCTTGATTCCACGCTTTGCGCAAAGGAACGATCCCTTCTTTGAACTTGTGTTGGTAGGCCAGCGAGATGCCCAGCCCCCTCAGGGCGGGAATATCATGGGGCTCTGCCTTGAGAATTTCGCGGTAGATCGGCTCGGCTTTGGCGTGCTGATTCACCAGGCAATAACTGTCGGCCGCGAAAATGCGCCGGTTGACGGGCCATTTCTTCGGATCGACCTCGTAGCCGCGAACGATTTTCGCGAGGACAGGCAACTGAGCCATTTCAAGCACGGGATCTCGCCCGAAGCGAGCCACGACTTCGCTGATAAGTTCCGCGGTGTCGTCGCGCTGAAGAATGTCCTGATCACTCAACGCCGATAATCCTTTGAGCACCAGCTTCACGTCCGGCGGGTCTTTGTAGAAGATCGCGTAGGCGACCAGCCAATTCACAATTTCAGCGTCTCCTTCTGAATGTTGAAGCAGGCTTGGAATCAGATCTTCCATTTCAGCATATCTGCTCGCCTTGACGTACGATCCAGCCAGCATGGACAAAGAGTCTACATCGCCCAACATCCAAGCTCTTCTCAAATAAATTATGGCTTGGTCGTATCGCTTTTCTATGATGTATCCTCCCGCCAGACCTCGCAGCGCCCGCGGGTGATTTGGATGATTTCTCAGGTACAGCTCGTAAATGGGCCTCGCTTTCCTGATTTCAGTTTGAATTGCATAGCTGATCGCAACGGCCAAGAGACGGTCATCATGAAAATCTTTTGGCGAGTTCTCATATTCAGTGATGAGCTTGCGCCGGACCTCCTGCGAGGCAACGGCCGAGTCCGGGAGACTGTTCTCCTGAGTGCAGACTTTCACCTCGACGCATTGGAGGCCAAATATGAATAGCGATGCCAAGATTTCGCATTTCGACGTGCGTCGCTTCATAACGGATGCGTGGAGGCTCGTTGTTTGATGAACAGCTAAGCCAGAATTCCTTTGGCCACATTGCCCGACACGTCGGTGAGCCGAAAGTCGCGACCCTGAAATCGATAGATCAGCCGCGTGTGATCGATGCCGCAGAGGTACAGCATCGTGGCGTGCAGATCGTGGACGTGCATTTGCTGGCTGTCTTCGACATAGCGATAGCCCAGTTCGTCGGTGCTGCCCCAGGTGACGCCCCCTTTGACGCCGCCGCCCGCCATCCAGATCGAAAAAGCCAGGATGTGATGATCCCGGCCGCTGCCTTGGCCCATCGGCGTGCGCCCGAATTCGCCGCCCCACAGGATCAGCGTGTCGTCCAGCATTCCACGCTGTTTCAGGTCTTTCACCAGCGCCGCGGAAGCCTGGTCCACATCCCGCGCGCTGACCGGCATGTCTTTTTCGATTTCGTTATGGTGATCCCAGGCGCGGTGGTAAAGCTGAATGAATCGCACGCCGCGTTCGGCCAGCCGCCGCGCCATGAGACAATTCGAAGCGAAGCTGCCGTCGCCCGCATGCTTTACGCCATAGAGGTCCAGGATCGCCTGCGGCTCGCGACTGAAGTCGGTCAGTTCCGGCACCGAACTCTGCATGCGGAAGGCCATTTCATATTGGCTAATCCGCGTTTGGATTTCCGGATCGATGCGTTCCTCGGCCAGCATGCCATTGAGCCGGTTGATTTCCTCGACTACCTGGCGTTGGGTGCTCTGGCACACGCCCTCGGGATTGCCGACGTAATGAACCGCATCGCCTTTGGACTGAAACTGGATGCCCTCGAACTTGCTGGGCAAAAAGCCGGACGACCATTGTCGGGCTGAAACCGGTTGCTGGCCGGACTTGCCGGCGGAAGTCAACACCACGAAACCCGGCAAATCCTCCGTCTCCGCGCCGAGGCCGTAAAGCAGCCAGGAACCCATGCTGGGGCGGCCTTTGATCTGGGTCCCCGTGTTCATGAAAGCGTGGGCGGGATCGTGATTGATCTGTTCGGTGTGCAGCGAGCGCACGATGCAAATGTCGTCCGCGATGCTGCCGATGTGCGGAAACAGCGCCGAAATTTCCTGCCCAGACTGGCCCCATTTTTTGAATTCACAGAACGGCCCGCGCGCGATCAGCTTGGTGTTTTGCAACTGGGCGAGTTGCTGCCCCTGGGTGAACGAGTCCGGGAACGGTTGGCCGTGGAGTTCTTTGAGCTTGGGTTTGAAATCAAAACTTTCGAGATGGGACGGCCCACCGGCCATGCACAAGTGGATGACGCGCCGGGCCCTGATGGGAAAGTGCGTTGGATTAACGGTTCCCTTCCAGCGAGCAGACGCGGCGGGCGGTTCGGTCGCGCGCAACAATTTCGGATCGAGCAAGCCGGCCAGGGCAAGGCCGCCCAGGCCGTAGGCGGCGCGGCCGAGGAAGGTGCGGCGATGGATGTGCAACTGGAATTGGTGAGGATCGAACGGCATGCTCATAAAGCTCCAAATCCCAAGATCCAACCACCATAGAAACCCCAAACCTCAAACAGCGCAAGGACCTTCGCCACCCCTTTTCGCGCGCATGCGGCTCTGAGAAATGCGCAGATTGGACCTCGCAAGTTCATTTCCGGTAGATGCTGGCGAAGATCAAGTGCAATTCTTTTGCCTCGCGATACAAGGCACGTGCCTCTTCAGTCAACTGGGGTTCCGAGGCAACCACCATGCGGAGAAAAAACTTGGTCTCTTTGGCTTCCTTTACACAGCGGCCAATCGTATTGCGGAAATCCTTCTTTGAGACACCCTCGTTGGCCTCACAATAATTGGCGCCTACACTGGTTGCGCAGCCAACCAACTGGTCTATCAATCGATTGTTCGTCGGGTCGCGTGCGATTCTCTTAGAAAACCGCACGATATTTTCGCCAAAGACAGCGGTGCGCTCCTCCAGATCAAACGGATGCCGCTGGTGCTTTCTCTCAGACCCCTCGTCGTTCAATATCATTGCTGACACCAATGGCTCCGTCTCCTCCCACCACGCCACTGAACCGTGCGTTGGTTCTCGGCTTTGGAGATTGACGATTGGAGCTTCTCTGGAGCTTGGAGCTTGGAATTTGGAGCTTTTCATTTCAGTAACGCGTAATCGTTTCCTGCAGGTTTAGCATCACCCGGCAAACCTGCGTCCAGGCGGCGAGTTCGGGATCATCTGCGACGATCGGCTCGGGCGCGAGGCCCACGCGCAACAATTTCTTCGCCTCGTCAGGGTTCGACCTGTAATGCTCCCGTTGAAGGGCCAGGAACTCTTCAAGCGATTTCTGCTCCTTCGGTTTGATCGGGCGGGCCAAGGCTTCCTTGCAGGCCAAGTCGAGTCGCGCGTCATCGGAACTGCGTTTGGCCAGTACGCGTTCGGCAAAAGCGCGCGACGCCTCGACGAGGCTCGGGTCATTCAACAAGGTCAGCGCCTGCTGTGGGGTGTTGGACACGTTGCGGCTGGCGACGCATTCTTCACGCGACGGCGCGTCGAAGCTCGCCAGCATCGGGTGCAGGAACGTGCGCTGCCAGTGCATGTAGACTCCGCGACGATACTGCCGCTCGTCGCGCTCGGGAAAATAATCGCGATCAGGGAACTGAAGGTTCACGTAGTATCCGGCGGGTTGATAGGGATGGCTGCTGGGTCCACCGATGTCCGGATTCAACAACCCTGCGATGAAAAGTGCGTTGTCCCGAACCAGTTCCGCCTCGAGCCGGCGCGGGGATTGCGAAGCCAGCAGCCGATTGGCGGGGTCGATCTCCTTGTGTTCGGGTCGAGCGTTGGACGACTGGCGATAGGTCGAGGACAGGACGATTTGTTTGACCATGTGCTTGATGTTCCAGCCGCTGTCCATGAACTCGACCGCCAGCCAGTCGAGCAATTCGGGATGGACCGGCCACTCGCCTTGCGCGCCCAGATCATCCACCACAGCGGAGATGCCGGTTCCGAAGAATTGTTTCCAAAGCCGGTTCATCACGGTCCGCGCAGTGAGCGGGTTGTCGGGTGAGACCAGCCAACGAGCCAGATCCAGCCGGGTCAACCGTTCTTTGCCTGGGGCAGAAACTTGGGGCAGGAAATGCGGCACGGCGGGTTTGACGATCTCGCCGCTCTCGTCCTGCCAATTGCCGCGCGGCAGCACGCGGGTCACCATCGGGTTCCAAGCCACCGTTACGACCGTGGGCGATTTGCCGCCGCGAAATTCCAGGGATTGCCGGCACAGCTTCCGGCATTGGGCGAAAGCGTCCGGGTCCCACGCCGTGCTTAACAGATAAATGTCGTTGACCCAGTCGCCCCCGCCACGGCTTAAGTTGGACAAGGCTTTGCGCAGCGGTTCGCCGCCGCCCGATTTCAGAGCGTCCCGCGCGGCGAACGGCGAGAGGGCCACCCGCAAACAGCCCGCCGTGTTCTTGCCGAGCGTTAGCAACAACGTGTCGCCCGGATTTACCTGGAGGGGTTTGTCGAGCAACCAGACGGCGGTCTGCGGCGATTTCCGGTGTTCCCTGGATATCCTCCAGGCGTCCCGCACGCCGACGACGGCGAATCCATTTGTATATCGTTCCTCTTTGTAGTCGGCGTCGGCGTGGAAGAAAGCGAGCCGCTTGGATTTCGCTTCTGCTTCCGAGTTCAAACTGGCCGAGAGCGTTAGGGTCGTGGTTTCGTCGGAGCCGAACAAATTGTTTCCGTTGTGTTCCGGGCGAGGAATGAGTTCGAGGCGCAGCGCCGCCAGCCAACCGGGAGAAAGCGGCAGGCGGATTTCGGTGCTCTCAGCCGTCTTGCCCTTGAACAGGATCGTTCCGCCCGGCTCGACGGTGAAATAACTCTCCGGCGCGGCGTTGGTCTCCTTGCTCCGGACGGTCACCGAGGGCGACGGCACGGCCCATCCATTGGTCCATTGTTTGAGGAACCTGACGCTCCAGCGCTGCCATTTGTCGAATGCCGCGCGTTGTTGCGCATTGGTCTTCCGTTGCGCCGCGGACGCCAGTTCCAGTTCGGCGATGCGCCGTTCCAGCCGCTCGATGCGCCGATGCAGATACGGACTCTCCACCGTGATCTCGGGTGGAAAAGGATGATCGTTGCTCCAGCCTTTCAAGTCCGGGTTCGGCGTGTAGCCGTAGTCCTGATAAACGCCCCATTGCTTGATGTCGGCGAAGAACGCTTCCATCGAATAAAAGTCCTTTGTCGAGAACGGATCAAATTTGTGGTCGTGGCATTCACAACAGCCCATCGTCGAGCCGAGCCAGGTGCTGGAAATCGTCCGCACGCGGTCCGCGGCGTATTTAGCCAGGTATTCCTTCGGCTGCGCGCCGCCTTCGCGGGTCACCATGTTCAGGCGATTAAATCCCGTGGCGATGAGCTGTTCGGTCGTTGGATGTGGCAACAGATCACCCGCCAACTGTTCTAGGGTGAACTGGTCGAACGGCTTGTTCTGATTGAATGAATCGATGACGTAATCGCGGTAGGGAAACACGTTCACGTTCTGGTCCCCGTGATACCCCACGGTATCGGAGAACCGCGCCAGATCGAGCCACGGAACCGCCATGCGTTCGCCGAAATGCGGCGACCTCAACAGCCGATCCACCTGGCGCTGATAGGCATTCGAGCTCGAGTCGTTGAGAAACGCTTCCATCTCTTCCGGAGTTGGCGGCAGGCCGATCAGGTCCAGGCTCAGACGACGCAACAAGGTGTGCTTGTCCGCTTCCGGTGAAGGCTGAATCCCCTTGGCTTCCAGCGTGTGGAGAATAAATGCATCGATTGGATTCCGCGCCGGACCTTTTGTGCGGGGCACGGCTGGCCGCGTCGGTTTGACGTAAGCCCAATGCGGTTCGTATTCTGCGCCTTCGGCAATCCAACGCGCCAACAGCTCCTTTTGTTCGGATGTGAGCACCTTGTGCGTTTCCGGCGGCGGCATCACGTCGTCTGTATCTGTCGTGTAGATGCGCTTGATCAGTTGGCTTTGCTCCGGGTGGCTCGGAATGATCGCTTCCTTTTCCACCGCCGCTTCGCGCACGTCCAGCCGCAGCTTGGCCTTCCGCTTGTTTTTGTCCGGGCCATGGCAAAAAAAACAATTGTCGGAAAGGATAGGCCGGATGTCGTGGGTGTAGGGCAGGGCGGGCTTTTTCCCGGCGCCCGCTGAGGCGGCGATGGAGGAGGCGGAACCCGCGAGAGCAAGAACGACGAGGACCGCCACGCCCCGGACCGGCCCGACCGCCGGCTGAAGCCGTCCTCTGCCCCTGGGATTCTGACCGCCACTCGTGTTCAACGGTTTTTTTGTCATGCCCAGTCTGGTTGCGCCGGAATGATTCTAGTCCGACGCCGCGTTGGTTTCAAAGGCTTAGCGCGTCCTATTGAGACGGAAAATCACGCGTCCAGCTTCATTGATCCGGCGCCCATCAGCTGCACGAATCCTTCCGTGAACGGCAAGGTAGGGCGCGTCAGTCCCCTGCGCGCCGTTTTGTCCATTGCCAACCGACGGCGCGCACGGACTGGCGCGCCCTACCGGTTCAAGGTCCCAATGTGTGCGCGAAAGCGAATGAGGGCTTTCCATGAACCGTTGGGGGCACCGCCAGGTTTTGGAGTGCGCCAGTCCTCTGGCGCTTTTAGAGCTGGCCTCGAAACGGAAAAAAGCGGCAGAGGACTGCCGCAGTCCAAGACGCTACCGCGCGTCCATAAGGTTCATCATCCCAATGCGTGCGCAACAACGGAAGAGGGCTTTCCATGAACCGACGTTCGTATGGAGTCCCGCCTTTAGGTGGCTGCGCGTCGCCAGACCGGCTGAAGCCTGAACTCCTTGCGGTCGGAAGTTCATGGTCCCAATGCATTCGAAAAAACGAAAGAGGGCTTTCCATGAACCGTTGGGGGCACCGCCAGGTTTTGGAGTGCGCCAGTCCTCTGGCGCTTTTACATCTGGCCTCGAAACGGAAAAAAGCGGCAGAGGGCTGCCGCAGTC
>JACXTT010008240.1_pt1 | contig 14487 bp, 7 predicted proteins | sample 9270951 | NCBI WGS metagenome assembly JACXTT01 (sample SAMN15532306, study PRJNA645909) | rock metagenome | isolation source: weathered quartz diorite | place: Puerto Rico | collected 2017-06-21
GGCCGGGGGAGCGCGATGGAATGGTCGCTTGCACGCTGACCGGCGACGATGTCACTTGCACGCGTTTGGGTCGGGCGTTCGCGCCACAGGCGCACAGCGGCGCCACGGTGGCCAAGAGGAGAGCGGCGGCAATCGCGAGCGCGCGCATTTGCCCTTTGACAACGACTGCCACCGCCACCTCTGTTCCAGCGACCGATCAGTCCTCCACGGTGAGGTACGGCTTCTTCATTTTTCCATCCACCGTCGACGGCACCGCGGCCAGCAGGCCCGTTTGGGTCGCTGCGACCGGAACGACCGTCACAGGAGCCTGGCCTTTCGAGCTCTCGACCTCAGCGGCAACATCGGCTGGGAGCGGGATCTTGATGTTGTACGCGTGCTGATGACCGGCGAGGCCGTGGACTGTTCCAGGCGTCCGGCTCGGCACGATGAAGATCTCGTCGATCATGTGCGAATCGCTGGAATCGTCCGCGGCGGTCGCCGCCGGCTTGTTCACATACACGCGCAGGATCGCCGCCTGATCGCTCGGCACCGTGATCTGATCGAGATGAAGCACGACGTGCGTGCCGGTGCTCGCCCCGATGGCAAATTTCCGTTCCGACTGGCGAGCCTCGGTGGTGATCGTCTGCGCCGACGGCGTGAGCGAGATCAGACCCTCTTCCTCCGCCTGCAGCAGTAACGGCGATGGCCCCGGCGTGCACGACGGCGCGGCATATTGGTAATGCAGCCGTGTGGCACGATTCGCGGCATCGTTGGCGGTGATCCGGATCAGTTGCGGCGTCGAGCTCTGGTTCCAGAACGTCCAGTTCTGGCTGAGGAAACCTGACGGATAGACGGGCGTTCCGTGCTGAGCGATCCATACATCCCACAGGCGATCGATATTGGCGTGATGCGCCCAGAACAGCGGGTCGCGCGCCGCCGTTTCCAGAACGCCCATGTCCGGCCTGGGCGGGGTGAGGGCCGGTTGGTTGCCCACCCAAAGATGGACGTAGCCGTGCGGCCCGGGCCAAAGGGCGGCGGCCGTACTCGGTCCGCCGAAGAAAAGATCGAAGGTGTTGTTCAAAGTGAGAATGTTGTCGACGCGCGCCTTGCCGACGCTCCCAACCGCCATGGTCGACGTTGCCGTCGCCTTTCGATAGCAGTCCCAGAGCGAATTCGTGCTCGTGCCTACCGTCTTCGGCACGTACGGCGGCGGGAGCTGCAACGGGTTGCCGGTCGTGCAGCTCGTGGACGGCGGCGTGTTCCAGTCCCAATACGGCAAGGCGAACTTCGGGTTGTTCACGAGCTGGCCAAGAACCTTCTCGAGCATATAGAGGTAATCGCGGTGCCATGGCATGAAAGCCCAGGTGCCGTGGACGTCGGCGGCGGTCGACGCGTCGCCCGCGCAATACCAGCAGTGAACGTTCGCCTGCGCCAGCCACGCCCGCGGATCGCTCGCCGGCAAGGCGCGCAGACGCTGGAACGCGAGACGCAGCTCCGCGATCTCCGCGGCATTGAGGGCGAAGATGCTCTTGCGAGTCCGCATCGAGCCTGTGTCCCCGGCAAAGCTGGTTGCCGTCCCTGCTTTCGGAGCGCAATTCCCGATCGGAATGTTCGGAGGACAGGACTGCCCGGAAACGATCGACGAGATCATCAAGAGAGCACACCCGATAACAATCATTCTTCCGTTCATTCGGCACCTCCCGCTCTTAGGAGTGTCTGGAGGGAGTAACTCTCCTACCCTGGCCCCGCGCGGGGCGGCGGGCGTACGCCTTCGCCAAACCGCCCATGGCTTCACCGAACCGCTGGATTCGAACACGAGGTAAGGACGCCAGACAGTTTTCAGCGTGCTGACACCATGCGCCCCACGACCTCCCACACCCGATCCGGCGCGGTCATCCAATCGGTGAAGTGGCCGCCGCGCCGGCGAAGCAGAAGGCGGACGTTGGGATTGCCCCGCGCCGCCCGCAAGAGCCGCACCGAGTCGCGCACGGGAATGACCGGATCGTCGGCGGCGTGCGCGATGACGGTGGGGACAGCGATCGACGGCATCACCGACTCAGGGGAGGCGCGGCGGGCCAGATCGCCGGCGGCCATGCCGTAGAACGGCGCGGCCACCGTCTCGACGTACTCGCGGAACGATGCGGCGCGCGCGCCGCGCCGCGCGGCCAGCCGCCGCACCAGCCAGTTGTAGAACAGCGCGAAGAGGAAGAGCGGATCGCCGACCGTCACCGGAGGCGCCAGGCGCTCCAGCATGGCGGAGAGATCGGCGAACGGACAGAAGGCCACCGCGCCGGCGATCTCGCCGCGCGCGGCGGCGGCGGCATGCAACGCGACGGCTCCGCCGAAAGAGAATCCGCAGACAAACACCGGCGCGCCGCAGCGCTGGCGCGCCCAGCGCGCCACCGCCAGCACGTCACCTCCCTCCATCCAGCCGCCGGAGGAGGGGGCGTCGGACCAACGCGCCGTGGCGCCGAAGTCGCGCAGGTCGGGGACAACCACGTCGAATCCGCGCTGGTAGAACGCCTGGCGGGCGAGCGTGAGCATCACGTTCTGCCGGGCGGTGTTGAACATCCCCGGAACCAGGATCAGACAGCCCCGCGACGACGCGGCGGGCTGAAAGGCCGCGCAGCAGGCGATGCGTACCCTCGGAGCGGCGTCGACTACCGCCTCGCGGAAGTGAGGCGGCAGCGGGTATCGCCACCCTCCCGGCGCGCGGGCGATGGCGGAGGCGTACACCACGACGTCGGGAAGAAAGACCCTCGCGGTGGCCATCCAGGCGGGACGGACGTCGTCCAGCGGACCGTCCGCTTCCGCCCCGGCGACCTCCGCCGCGCTCAAAGGCTCGGCGCGTGCCCGGGGCCCCAAGCGGACGAGGCGCCACGACGAGGCCAGGACGCGAAGGAACAGCAACGCGCCGGCCAGGCGGAAGAGCGCCCGAAGGAGCCACCATTGCACGCGGCGGGCGAGCGGCTCACGCGGCATGACTGCGGAGCCACTGCATGAACTCCAGCGTGTAGATGAAGAAGAACTGGTCGGCGTTCTTTGCCGCTGCGGCGCGGGAGGTGATGCGGCCGAACGCCTCGCGCATCTGGCGGCTGGCGAAGGCCGCGTGGTAGATGTTGTCGCCCAGCAGGCTCTTGCTCAGCAGCTTCTCCTTCCCCACCGCCGCCGTCTTCACCGCCGCCAGGAAGGCGTGCGGCCCCTCGCCGGTCTCGTATTGCTCGACGAAGGCCATCACCTCGTCGCGGTGCGTCTCCTTCATCGCCTTCAGCGTCTCCACCACCGCGAATCGGTAGACGTCGGCGTTCTCGGGGTCCGCGGCGCGATCAACGTACGTCTCGATGATCCGCTGGATGGTGGTGAAGCTTTCCCTGAGGAACCCCTCCGTGGCCGCGTCGGCGAGGGAATGAACGATGAGGAAGCTCGCCACGAAGCGGCGGGCGGCGCGGGCATCGCCTCCGAACCGCAGCAGGTCCGCGCGGAGGTTTCGATCGAGCAGGCGCAGTACGTCGTCGACGGTTTCGGACGCGCTCCGCCGCAGGCGCAAGAGCGCCAGTTGATAGGCGACGGTGTTCATGTAGACGCGGCGCACGGCGCCGTCGGAACGGACGATCCACGGCAGCATGAAGGGATCCGACTCCTTGCGGATCTCCTCCACCCGCCTGCGGGTGGCGGACGCCGCGCGCGCCCCTTCGCCGGCGCCGTCGGCGGCGGGGTGCAGAAAGATCTGGCTGGCGTCGCGCTCGTATGCGGAGGCGATCTCGTCGAGCAGCCGCTCCAGAGCGGCATGGCGATGGCGGCCGCCGCGCAACAGCTTCATGGCCGCCTCTCCGACCACGTAGCGGTCCATCTCCGTTCCCTCGCGCACCATGCGGCTCATGTGATCGAGGGCGCGCTGCTCGTCGGCGGCGGCTTGGTAATGCGCGGGAAGAAACGAGAGCGCGTACCAGGTGATCAGGCCGTTCTCGGAGTGGATGGCGGCATAGAAGTCGTCGTAGCTCAGATCGAAGAGATTCCGCCGCTCGACGAAGAAGAGATCACCCATCTGGCGGATGCGCTCGCGGTCCTGCGACAACTGAAAGGCCATCTCCCAGTAGTTGCACGGCAGCGGGCCTTTGCGGATGTAGATCTTGGCCAGCCAGCGGGAGACGAATCGGGCAATCGGCCTCTGCCCGAGCGACAACAGCGGATGGTGCAGCGCGCGCTGCGCCACCTCCACGCCGCGCCGCACCAGCGTGCCGCGGATGGCGGCATCGTCCGGAAAGCTTCCCAGCCCGAAGAGCGCCACGTTGAAGAAGAGCGTGCCGATGCCCTTGAGGCGCTCCCGTTCGGCGCGGTGCGCCGCCCGCAGCAGTTGCCGGATGCTGATGGCGTCGGTGAGCGCGTCGGCGCAGCGCTCCACCAGCGGGGTGATGATGTCCACCCCCTCGCGCTTCAGCTCGATGGCGTAGAGCGCCGCGTCTTCCGGAACGTGCTCGCTCTCGCAGCGGCTCAGCAGCAGCACCAACTCGACCACTTCCCCCGCGTGGCGCTCGGCCAGCTCGCGGTCCACCAGCAGCGCGTGGATGCCCGCGCGGCAGACATTCACGTTGAAGTTGCTCTCCGCCGCGGCTGTGCGCAGCGCGGCGTCGAGCTCCGCGAAGTCGCCGGCGGCCAACGCCTCGAACAGCGTCCGTAGGACGTGATAGGCGGCGAAGTGATCGCTGGCCGCGATGCGGTACGCCGGCTGGCGATTGCCGGCGCGCCAGAGGCTGAGCAGAACCCCGGTGAGCGGCCCGACGAAGGTGCCGCGCCGGATCGACTTCTGGAACAGCTCGGCGATGAACGGCGGGTCGTCCCGCTCCTGCATCGTTTCCACGAAGCAGTAGCGGCGCATGAGGTGATCGAAGTAACGGTCGAACACCAGCCGCACCAGAACGTGGTCACCGCAATCGGTCTGCGAGAGGATGTTCTCGCTCAGTAGCCGCGAGTAGGTGGAGCGATTGTCGACGTTCTCCACATGCAGCGCAGAAAAGCAGCTCGGACACCGCGGCTGATCGTCGCCTTCCGGCGCGAAGAGCGGACGGTCCTGCTGCTGGCAGCCGCGCGTGCCGCAGGTCCAGATCTGATCGAAGTCGTAGACCTGTTCGCCGCAGATATGCTCGATGAGCTTTCGCTCGTCCTGGCTGATCTCCGCACCCGACTCCTGCAGGGCGATCAGGCGCCGCGTGTCGAGGACGTCGCTCTCCTCGCGAAAGAAGTAGGCCATGAGGTACCGCCGCAGAAACGGCAGGTCACGCCCGCGCAGGCGCTCGGCGGTGAACTGGCGCATGATCATTTCCACGTCCAGGACCGGCGGCATCTCCTTCTTGTCGCGGAAGGCCTCGAAGACGAAGCGGAGGATGAGCGGCGATCGGAGCAACTTCCGCTCCTGGTAGGCGTGGCGGTCCCCCCAGCGCGCCGGATAGTGGGTGTCGAAGGCCAGCGAGTAACGATCGAGGGCCGTCTGCAGCTCGTCGTCGTCGAAGGGCTTCAAGACGTGCGCGATATCGCCGGCATCGGAGGCCACGAACCGCTTGCGGTCGATGATGATGCCGGAGCGCGCCAGCACACTCCAGGCGAAGCTGCGGCAGGTGATGACGATCTTCAGCCAGTGGTATCGCGTGCCGTCGACCAGATCGACGATCTCCTGCAGCCCCTCGGCCGGCTTCTCCATCTCGTTGAGGCCGTCGACCAGGATGACGAAACGCTCACCGCGGCGGGTCATGTCGAACGAGTCCAGCACGTCCCGCAGCGTGGTGGTGCGGTCTTCCGGATCGATCAGGTGCTCGGTGATGGCGCCAATGACCGAGCCGCGCACGCGCCGGCCGCTGACGATCCACACCACGTCGCCATGGAAGCGGCGGGCGAAGAGGTGACAGACCTCGGTCGACTTTCCGGCGCCCGAATCGGCGGTGATGGCCAGCACCGTCCCCTCCCGCTCCAGCGCCTCGTACGCCGCCTGGATGTTCTTGCGCGGCACGTAAGTCTGCGGGTCGAATCGGCGCGCCGCTTTGTATTCTTCGAACAGCGCATTGGAGTGGCCCAAGGCCAGCCGCTTCACCCGCCAAAGAGGGAACTCCGGCGTGTGCAGCGCGGCGCGGATCTCCGTGCGCGCGTGCGCGCTCTCCCGCCGCCACTCTTCCTGCTCGCGCGTGGCGCACTTCTGCAGCAGCTCGAACAACAGCTTGACGCGGTTGTCCGGCTCGTCGCCGATCTCGACGAATTTCAGATGATTTCCCATGATGTACTTGGCGCTCTTGCCGATCAGCGTCTCGTACACCAGAAGGTCGCTGAACGACTCGTCGGCGGCGATGAGCATGAACGCGGTGACGTCGAGATCGGTACCGTCGCCGGCGCGCACCACGAAGCGGCAAGCCTCTTCCGACGGCGGGCCGGCGTCATTGCCCATGGCCGGCGTCTCCCGGCCGGCGGCGATGCGGATCAGCGGATACTTGGCGATGAAGGAGAACGTCCAGAGGACGGCGTGCAACAACGGCAGCGATTGCTCAATGAGAGCTGCCGACTCCTTGACGCCCGGGAAAATGTCGGGGTGGACGTACGTGTTGCGCAAATGCACCAGGTGCCCGAGCAGTTGGTCGTTCTGCCCCTGCATGACCCCTTTGAGCTCGCGCACGTGAAACTCGCGCCCCGACTTCTTGTAGTGCTTCACGATGCCGCGCAGGAAGTTCAGCCAGTGACCCGCCGCCGGGCGCTCCAGGCCCACCGAGAGCGCGCTGTTGACGGCGTCCGAATCGGGCTGCTTCATGTAATCCGCTATGCAGATCAGGCTGACGTACTTCAGGCCGCCGATGAATACCTTGATCAGATTGCGGAAGCGCAGCCGCGCGTCGGGCTCGTCGCGCATCTCGGCATAGAGATGCGCCACGGGGTACGGCATCTTCTCGATCGGCGGCGCCGACTGAGTCATTACGGTCATGCCATCTCCGGTTGTGGATCGGGACCGCTGCGCAGTATACGCGAGCGGACGAGGTGGTAGACTCTGCGGCCGGAGGAGCAATCGTTCATGACTCCGGTCGTCTATGGCGCGGCGCTGGCCTGGGGTCTCTCGCAGATCGCCAAAGTGCTCTTCGGCCTGGCGCGCGTAGGCCTGTCGGACATCAATCGCGTCACTTGGCGGCTGATCTGGGCCGGCGGCATGCCCAGCTCGCACAGCGCCTTCGCCGTGAGCACGGTGGTCCTGGTCGGGCTGACCGAGGGCACTTCACACGCAGTGTTCGGCGTGGCCTTCGTCTTTGCCGCCGTCGTCCTGTACGACCGCGCCAAGCTCTATCACATCTATGAAGTGCTGCAGCAGCGCTTTCCGGCGCTGAGCGAGGCGGCGGCGGCCGATCCCGTTCTGCGCGACCTGGTCGGGCACACCCCCATGCAGGTATTAGTCGGCACCATCATCGGCGCACTGAGCGGCCTCGCCACGTGGTGGTGGATGCGCTGAAGGGGCCATTGTGACTCCCCCACTCCACATTGTTTGGCCGGCCCTCGGATATCCGGCCCTGGTCGAGCCTTCCGCGCCGGGGCTGCTCGTCCTCATCGCCGCCCAGGAGATGCCCTCGCAAGTGAGCGCGACATTGGACACCATCCCATTGAGCGGCGCCGGCGAGCACGTCGAGATCCCATTGCGCGCCGTTGAAGCATCGCATTATGACCAATTGGCGCACATGGGCCGCTGGTCTACATGGGTCAGGACGCGATGGCCGCGGGTATGGGCGGCGACGTTCGCCGTCCCTCCAATCGACATCGGATCGCAGCGTTCATTATTGGCTGACCTGCGCATTTACGCCGGTGGCGTCGAAATATTGCGGCCGGGCGCGGTCTTTCTGCGCCATAGTGGATCCGGGCCGATGCGAGTGGCCGCCGCTTCCGACATTCATGTCGCCACCCGTTGGGACTCATTGCAACGCGAGGCGCGGGAGCTGTTCGCCGCGCGCAATGGCAATTCCTCGGCGGAGGCGGCATTGTGGAGCCGCGAGTCATTCGAAAACTCATTCCTCAATCCCAATGAGAATCTCGCCAGCCTCATTGAGCTGGTCAATGGAGAGGCCGCCGAGCGCGGGCTCGACGCTCTCCTGGCGGTGGGCGACCTGGTGGATTTCAAATACCACCGCGATCCTCTGCTCGGCGAATCGGGCGTGGAGTGGTCGCTCCTGGAGCAACTGCTGGGGGGATCGCGCGGCGAGCGGCTGCGCGTCCCGCTGTTCACTTCCACCGGCAATCACGACTATCGCCTCTATCCCTACAAGTTTCAGATTTACGGCCTGCAGCATTGCGGTCTCGACGACGCCTTCACAAGCGAATATTTACGGAGATCGAAGCGCGCCACGCGGCTGACCTATTCGCCCGCGGATCTCGGTTCCATCGCCATAACACGCGGACGGTCGCATTCGCTGGACGCTTATTACACGGCGCTCAATCCCTGCGACGACTATGCGGTCGATCTCAGCGGCGTGCGCGTGGTGATGCTCGACACCGGCCCCGACGTCTTCTGCGATCTTCGTGAGGGGATGGGGCGGCGATGGGTGCGCTATTTCGAGAACATCGGAAAGATCGACGATCCGAATTCGGCGTCGCTGTCCGACGAGCAGATCGCCTTTCTCCGCGACGCACTGCGGGGGGCGGGAGAGGCGGCGCCGGCGCTGGTGGCCTGCCACGCTCCGCCCCTCAACCCACCGAAAAACGCCCGCGAGAGCTTCGTCGATGCGGCGCTTCTCGATGCCCTCGGCGACGGCCCGCCCGCGTTCGCGCGATCAATGGCCTTCGAGAAGCATCTGAGCGGCATGAAGCTCGATGCCGGCGTCTTCTTCAAGAATCACTTCGCCTTTTTCGACCTGCTGCGCCGCCGCGCCGGAGCCGCCGCCGTCGTCTCCGGGCACAACCATTGGCGGCTGTCCGGCCGGCTACGCAAGGGCGCCGCGAACGGAGAGATCGATCTCTGGCAACTTCCGTCGGTGGGCCACATCAACCGGCAGGACATACGACATGGCACGCCCGGCTTCGCCGTGATTGAATACGACGGGATGTTCAAGCGCATCGATCGCGACGTGCCGACGCGGGCGTTCGACCGCTGGCTCTACGAGTGGAGCGGCGACCCGACGGCCGGGGGCGCGCAACGCATCACGGTCCACTGTCAAGCGCGCGCGGCGAGCGGCACCAGCGCGGCGCATCGCGTAAGCGGATTCGTCCGCGGGTGGAACGCCTTGTCGCTGCGGGTCGCCGCCGGCGAGGGAGTGGCAGTGAGGTCCACCTCGCCGGCGTCATTCGCCGCCGAGAGCCGGCGCAACGTCTTCTCCTTCGACGTGACCGGCCTGCCGCGCGGCGCGCACGTCACCTTTCTATTCGAGTCGTTCGACGCCTGTAACGAAGGGCGTTCGTACGGCCTGCACCGGCATCACCGCGAGCTCAGGGCGGAGTAGCGCGCTTGCCGAACGGGTGGCGACCGCCGGTGAAGTGGTGGGGGTGGGGTGCGCCGGGCACGGCACTCGAGCCCTCCCCCGAATTTCTCGATCGGCTGAGGACTTCGCTGCGCGCCGACCTCCGCCGCCGCCGCGAGCCGCCGCGCGAGCCGCCGCGACTTCCGGCGGCGCGGCCGGTGAAACTTCCGCTGCCGGCGATCGCCGACGACGCCACGCGCCTGCAATACGCGGCCGGACGGAGCTATCTCGATCTCGTGCAGTTGCGCCGGCCGGCGCTCTCCGCGGCGCCGGACGGCGTGGTCTTCCCGCAATCGCCCGATGACGTTCGCGCCCTTCTCGGGCAGCGCTCCGTGGCCGTCGTTCCCTTCGGCGGCGGCACCAGCGTGGTGGGCGGCGTGGCGCCCCGTCGCGGGACGCATGACGCCGTGGTGGCCATGGATATGAGCGCGCTGCGCGAGGTGCTCGCCTTCGACCGCGAGTCGATGACCATCCGCGTCGGCGCGGGAATGTTCGGCCCCGAACTGCAACGGATCGCCAGCGCGGAGGGACTGACCCTCGGCCATTTTCCGCAGTCCTTCGAGTACTCCACCGTCGGCGGATGGATCGTCACGCGCTCGGCCGGGCAGGAGTCGACCCGCTATGGACGCATCGAAGACGCGGTGGTGGCGCTGACCGTGCTCACGCCCGCGGGAGAGATCCGCACCATCGCCGTGCCGCGCTCCGCGGCCGGGCCCGACGTGCGCCAGATCATGTTGGGATCCGAGGGGACGTACGGCGTGGTGGTCGATGCCACGCTGCGGCTGCATCGCATCGCCGCGCGCCGCCTCTACCGCTCCTATCTCTTCCGCGATTTCGCCGACGGCGTGGCGGCGGTACGCGAGCTGCTGCAGAGCGGCGCCAAGCCGGCGGTGCTGCGGCTCTCGGACGAGACCGAGACGCAGCTCGCCTTCGATCTGCATCGCACCTCGCCCGCCCTGCAGTCGGTGCTGCGACAAATGGGGAGGCGCCCCGGCGCGCACCTGCTGCTCGCCTTCGACGGGTCGCCGGCCGCCGCGCGGCATCAGGCCGCCGAAGCGTATCGCGCGGCGCGGCGCGCGGGCGGCTTGCCGCTCGGCTCGTCGCCGGGAAAGCAGTGGAGCCGCGAGCGATTTCAACATCCCTATCTCCGCGACTCACTCCTCGATCACGAGGTCTTCGTGGAGACCTTCGAGACGGCCACAGTCTGGTCGAATCTCCTCCCGCTGCGCGACATCATCCGCCGCGCGGTCGGCGGCCTCGTGGCCTGCCACATCTCCCATGCCTACGAGGAGGGGGCCTCGCTCTACTTCACCGTCTTCGACACCGCGGCCACCGGCGCGGAGGAGGAGCAGTGGCGCGCCTTTAAGGCTGGCGCCACGAATGCCATCGTCGCCGGCGGCGGAACGATCAGCCACCACCACAGCGTGGGCGTCGATCATAAAGCGTGGCTCGAGGGCGAGAAGGGTGCGCTGGCGCTGGAGATGCTCATGCGCGTGAAACAGCAGCTTGATCCCGCCGGTATCATGAACCCCGAGAAGCTTCTGTGAAGCGCGACGAGCATCTCGACAGGCTCCGCCATCGCCAGTTCGACGCCCTAATCATCGGCGGCGGCATCACCGGCGCCGGGGTGGCGCTCGACGCGGCGGACCGCGGCCTGACAGTGGCGGTGGTGGAGAAACGCGACTTCGCCTCCGGCACCAGCAGCCGCTCCTCGAAGCTCATTCACGGCGGTCTGCGCTATCTGAAGCAGTTGCAGTTCGCCGTCACCTTCGAGGCCTTGCGGGAGCGCGAGGTCTTGCTGCGCATGGCGCCGCATCTGGTCACGCCGCTTCGCTTCATCCTCCCCTACTCGCGCTCGGCGGTCAGCTCGATGGTCTACGGCGCCGGCCTGTCGCTCTACGACCGCTTCGCGCGCCTGGCTCCCCCGCGGCGTCATGCGCGTCTCACTGACCTCGGACGGGAGCTGCCGCTCTTGGAGCGGCGGACGATCGGCGGGGCGTTCGCGTATTACGACGCGCGCGCTGACGACTGCCGGTTGGTGATGCACGTGATCAAGAAGGCGGTGCAGTTGGGGGCGACCGCTGTCAATTACGTGAGCGTGACCGGCTTTCAACGCGACGCCGCTGGCCGCGTCGTCGCCGCCGACGCCGTCGATCAAATGACCGGCCAGGCCTTGACCATTCGCGCCCGCCGCATCGTCAACGCCGCCGGCGTTTGGAGCGACGAGGTGCGCCGCGCTCTCGATCCGGCCGCCCCTTCTCTGCTGCAGCCGTCGAAGGGGGCACACCTGGTCATCGATCGCCAGCGGCTGCCGATCGACGATGCGGTGGCCATCCCCAAGACGGCCAGCGGGCATCACCTCTTCGTGGTGCCGTGGGAAAACCATACGGTGGTCGGCACCACCGACACGCTCTACGACGGCGACGTCGATCATCCGCGCGCCAGCCCCGCCGACGTGGAGGTGCTGCTGGCCGGACTGGCCGAATACTTTCCAGCCGCGCGCATCACCGCAGCGGACCTCACCTCGGTCTACTCCGGGCTGCGACCGCTTCTGGTGAGCGATGGAGGTGGGACCACGGCTAAGAGCGCGCGCGACTACCGGATCGAGGAGCGCGACGGTCTGCTCACCGTCACCGGCGGCAAGCTGACCACCTTTCGCCGCATGGCCGAGCGCGTGGTGGATCGTCTGGCGCCGTCGACGCGCGGCGCCACCGACGGGCTCGATCTCTTCTCCGCCGCCGCTCCGCCGCCCTCGCTGCCGCGCGACATCGCGGAGCATCTTCACGGCGCGTTCGGCAGCGACGCGGCGGTGATCGCCGCCTCCGCCGGCGCGACCGATCGTCTGTCGCCGGGGCAGCCGCACACCGTCGCCGAGGTCGATTTCGTCATTCGGTCGGAGATGGCGGTCACGGTGGCCGACGTGTTGATGCGCCGCACGCGGCTGGCCAACATCACCCGCGATCACGCTCGTTCGCTGGCACCGCTGGTGGCAGAGCGGCTTGGGGAGATTCACGGATGGGACGGCGCGGCGCGCTCGGCGGCGATTCCGCAATTCGAAGCCGAAGCCGCTGAGCTGTCAGTCGGCTGACTGGCGCGCGTTGAGGAAGCCGTGCAGGAAAATCCCCACGAAGAGGCCGAGGAAGCTGTAAAGCAGCAGGTGCCGGGGGAAGAAGATGATCGAATGTGAGGCGGCGACCTTCATCGGCAGGTGAAGGAAGTGGAGCTTAGCGGCCTCGTCGTACGAGAGCGATCTCTCGTGCTCGATGAGCGGCATGAGAATGAAGGTCAGCGCCATGGAGATGAAGAAGGCATACGAAAAGATCTTGCCGGCGGTGACGAGCAGTTTCCCGGCGGTGACGGTGCCGCCTTGCTTGCGGATCAGTTGCGCCAGCGCCCAGGTGGCGGCCAGGCCGAAGCCGCCGAAGAGCAACGCCAAGCGGAGGTCGTCGGCGCGCACCGCGATTTTCAGCGCCAGCTCGTCGGTCAGCCCGACGCTGTAGACGCCGACCAGCACCGGCACGACGAATTCCGGCAGGAAAAGCTTGCGCTTCGCCCTCTCGCCCCACTCCGAGGCCTCCCGCCGTCCCATCTTCAACTGCCGAAACGCTTCGCCGGCAAACGGAAGGACGGTGACGGCGACCGAAAGGCCGAAGAGCAGTTGCAGCGCGGCATCCGTCTGCAGGGGAACGCAATCGCCGAGGATGAACACGACGAGGAAGGCGAAGGGAAGCAGCAGAATAGCTCCAGAGAGCCAGAGGCGGAGGCCGGTCCCCACCGGCGCGGCGCAGCATTGCTCGATGCGCCGCTGCGCACGGTCGAGGTCATACTTCGCCAGCAGCCGGTCGACGACGCTGCCGAACATCGTCTCCACGATGCACGGCGCCAGGTGCAGCAGCGGCAACTGGCGCTGATACGCCGCGTCGGCCTGCTCGATCGTTGTGAGCGCCGCGCCGCCTTGCATCCGCCCGGCGGCGAGGTCGCGCCGCATCTTGCTCAGGGCGGCCGATCGCTCAGCGGGCGCTTTGCCGGCGGCCGCGGTGGCCAGCGCGGCGACGGCGGCGACGACGTCGCCTCTCGATTCAGCTTTGGCGCGAAAGGCATCCTCGAGCTTCGCCAGCGTGGAGACCTCCAGCGCTTGGGCCAGGAAGGGATCATCGTCCTCCCCGCAGGCCTCGTCGAGCTGGTCGAGACACTCGATTTTCTGCTCCAGAAATGTGGCGGCGTCGCGCAAGGCCGCGGAGAGAAACTTCGCGAATCCGCCGGCCGGCGTGTGCTCGACGGCGTCGCACAACTCGCGGAGGGCGGTGCGCATGCGGCCCGGCTCCATGGCCGCCTCGTGATGTGCCGATTGCAGGCAGTCGATCACGTTGTCGAGAGCGTGCGCCGCCCACTCCACCGCCTCGGTGCAGTGGGAATGGTCGCGAGCCCGGTCGCGATCGCGGACGAACGCGGCCAACTGCTCGCGCGAGTCGCTCTGTGGCAACCGGACCACCCACTCGATGATTTGGCGCCCGAAGCGGGCCGCCGGCTCGGAGCTGCGTCCGAGGAGATTGCGCACGCGTAGCAGCACGTCCAACGCACTGATGCTCGACTGGAAGTCGGCCACCAGCCTCCGATGCGGCAACCGATAGCGCAGCTCGTGATGCACCAGCTCGCAGAGGCTGCTTACGTCAGTGTGGTAGTCACCCGCGCCTTCCGCGACCAGGCCGGCGAGCAGAGGATGGATCTTCGCCAGCGCGGTCTCCGCCCACTGCCGGCGGTGAGCCTCTGTGAGCGGAAGCATGCGGAAGGCGAGCGCGCGGGCGAAATACGACGGCGAGCTGCCCGGCAACCGCTCCCGCAAGACAACCGCGCGCCCCAGGCCGGCGGCGTCGCGGAGCCATTCCGCCGAAGCCGTCGCGCAGATGTGGCGCAGCGCGCCGCGGGTGATCTCGTGGCCGCGCACGCCGGCAGCGACGTCGAGCAGCAGCGCGACCACCGCCGGCTGATCGGCCCTGGCGTCGACGAGCTGCGCGAGGAGCCGCGGGTCGCACCAGCAGAC
>JACXTT010008241.1_pt1 | contig 14487 bp, 5 predicted proteins | sample 9270951 | NCBI WGS metagenome assembly JACXTT01 (sample SAMN15532306, study PRJNA645909) | rock metagenome | isolation source: weathered quartz diorite | place: Puerto Rico | collected 2017-06-21
CTCGGCGCGGCGCTCAGTGAGCTTGGCCGGCATCGCCGCCAGCGGGATCATGTCCCCTTTGGTGAGGACGACGGCGCGCTCCAGCGCGTTCTCCAGCTCGCGCACGTTGCCGGGCCAGTCGTAGGCGAGCACCGCATCCATCGCCTCGGTCGCGAGCCGTTTGGGCGACGCTCCCTGCTCCTTGCCGATGCGCTCCAGGAACGCTTCGACAAAGATCTTGATGTCGTCGCGCCGGTCGCGGAGCGGCGGCAGGTGCAGGGCGATCACGTTGAGCCGGTAATACAGGTCGGTGCGGAAGCGCCCGCGCTTGATTTCGTCGTCCAGATCCCGGTTGGTCGCCGCGACGACGCGCACGTCCACCGGAATCGCCTCGGTGCCGCCCACGGGGATCGCTTCCCGCTCCTGCAGCACCCGCAGCAGCTTCACCTGCGTTGCCGGCGACATCTCGCCGATCTCGTCGAGGAAGAACGTGCCGCCCCGCGCCGCGGCGAACAGTCCCTGCTTGTCGCGCACCGCGCCGGTGAACGACCCCCTCACGTGGCCGAACAGCTCCGATTCGAGCAAGCTCTCGGGCAGGGCGCCGCAGTTGAGCGACAGGAACGGCCCCTCGTTCCGCGCCGAGATGTCGTGGATGTAACGGGCGATGACTTCCTTCCCGGTGCCCGACTCCCCCTGGATTAGCACGGTGCTGTCGGTGGGAGCGACCTGCTCCGCCAGTTTCAGCACGTCGGTAAAGGTGCGCGCCGTGCCGAGTGGTTTGGCAAAGCGCGAGGAGCGCTCGCGGCGCCGGATCTCCTGCTTCAACTGCTTGTTCTCGGTGCGCAGCCGCCGGTGCTCCGCGGCGCGACGGCAGATCGCGATCAGATCGTCGTTGGAGAACGGTTTCTGAATGTAATAGAACGCCCCCTCGTTGACGGCCTGAATGGCGCTCTGCAGCGACGCCTGCGCCGTCATCAGAATCACCGGGGTCTCGGGGTCCTGCTGGCGCACGGCGGTGAGGATGTCGATCCCCGTCACCTGCGGCATGCGCACGTCGGTCAGCACGATGTCGGGATTCGTGGACTTGAGCTGCTCCAGCCCCGCCTTGCCGCCCTGCGCGGTGTTGACATCGAATCCCTGGTTCTTGAGCAGGATGCGCAGCGTGTCGAGGATGGCCGATTCGTCGTCGATGATCAGCAGCGACGGCATGGCTGCAGTCGTCATGCGGCTTCTTCCTTCCGGCGGGCCGCCGGGAAAAACACGGTGAACGTCGTTCCCTGCCCCGCGACCGAGTCGACCAGCACCATGCCGCGGTGCGCGGCCACGGCGCGCTGCACGATCGCCAGACCGAGTCCGGTGCCGCCGGGCCGTCCGGTGACGAACGGCTCGAACAGCCGCTCGCGCACCGTGTCGGGAATCCCCGGTCCGTTGTCGCTCACCCGCAGCGTGACGGGGTTTTCGATCGTGATTCCGGCGGGCACGTCTTCCGGCGCGAGGCGGCCGGCGTAGACCGCCACGTGCACGCCGGGACCTTTCGCTTGCACGGCGTTGAGCACCAGGTTGGACACGACGCGGTGCAACAGATCCTCGTCGCCTTCCATCGGCGTCGGGCCCCCGCCGATCTCGATCCGCGCCTCGGGTGGGCAGTCGGGATGCTGGCGCACCAGCCGAACCGCCGCCGTGGCCACCATGCGCAGGTCGACGGTGTGGTATTCGGTGACCCGTACGCGCGAGAAGTCGAGAAACTCGGACAACAGGCGGCTCAGGCGGTCGCTCTCGCGCACGATCAGGCCGGCGAGGAACTTCTCGTCGGGATTGGTGCGCGTGGAACGGGCCAGCTGCTCGACCGACGAGCGGATCGAGGCGAGCGGGTTCTTGATCTCGTGCGCCAAGCTTGCCGACAGCTCGGCCACCGCTTCCAGCCGCTCGGCCCGCAGGTGCAGCTCCTCGAGCCGCTTCGAGTCGGAAATGTCGGTGAAGATCGCGGTGACCCGCGGGGGCAGGTCGCCGCTCCCCGAGATCGTCGTCGTGGTGAGGCCGACCGGGAACGAGCGCTCGCCGCGGCGGACGGTCGCTTCCACCCGCATCAGCCGGATACCGCGCCGCGCCGTCGCCGCCACCGCCGCCCAGAACTCCGGCGAGAGGCGCGCCAGCTCCGGCAGGAATGTCCGCCCCAGCCACTCGCGCGCCCGGAAACCGAGGATTTGCTCCGCGGCGGGGTTGGAAAACAGCAACTTGCCGTCGGCGTCCACCGTCAGCACGCCGCTCACCAGGTTGTGCAGGACGTCGCTCGCCTCGAGCCGGGCCTGGCGCAGCTCGCCCGCCAGCGCCTCGTGCTCCGCCGTCATCACCTTGATGCGGCTCGCGAAATAGGCGGGCACCGCGGCGACGAGGGCGAACAGCCCCAGCTGGATCCACACCGTCCCGCTCACCGGGAGCGAGTGGCCGAACAGCAGGTCGGCGAGGTAGGCGAGCCCGGCCAACACGGTGATCAAGGCCGTGCCGCCCGGCGGCATCAGCACCGCCGTGACGGCGATGACGGGGACGTAGAGGCTCTGGAAGTCGCTCTCCGGCCCGCCCGTCACGTGCACCACGGCGGTGACCAGAGCGATGTCGAACATCGCCTGCAAATAGAGGAACGTCCGCCCGGCGGGCCGGTCGCGGACGTGGGTGTGCCAGTACGAGGCGCCGGTGAAGATGAGCGTGGCGACGAGCAGGATCGACGTGACCAGAATGTTGAGCGGCGCCGTCACCTGCACCCGGAAGGCGGCGCTCAGATAGATCGCGATGGCGACGGAGAAGCGCCACAAATAGACCAACCGCAGCAAACTGCGGGGCGACGGCATGACGGACGCTTTGGGAGACCTGCTCAGCCAGCGCATCGAACCTCTGATGTTGCTTGGACCGCGAGATACCGGCTCGGGGCGGATAACTATTGGATTCGGTCTCGCAAAATGCAAGAACCGGCGCCCGTTCTCAGCCTTCAAGCACGCGTTTCGACCCAAACCGGGATGACCTGCGCGACGCCGGCAATGGGGCGGCCGGACGCGATGGACGCGGGGGCGTTCGACGCCGGCCCACGGTTCGAACCTCGTGGGCTTTCCCTGAAGCGTAATTGCTGGGCCGTGCGGCCCCCGCGTTCCCAGCGTCCTAGCCCCACTCCCGGCGCGCGCCACGCGCCCTCCCGGCGTCGTGAGCCTGATGCGAGACCGTCTCGAAGTCCTAAACGCGCAACGGGCCCCGGCATCCGGGGCCCGTCCGAGACTGACTTCCAAGACCCTTATTGCACCGCGTTCACCATGTCGAAGATCGGGAGGTACATGGCGACGACCATGCCGCCGACGATGACGCCCAGCACGACGATCATGATCGGCTCCATGAGGGAGAGCAGCGTCCCCACGGCGGCGTCCACTTCCTCGTCGTAGAAGTCGGCGATCTTGGACAGCATCTCGTCGAGGCCGCCGGTCTGCTCCCCGACGGCGATCATCGAGATCACCATCGGCGGGAACACCTTGGAGCGCTGCAGCGGCGCCGAGATGGTGTCGCCGGACGCGATTGACTGGCGCGATTCCATCACGGCGTTGTGGATCACCATGTTGCCGGCGGTGCGGGCCGTGATCTCGAGGCCGTCGAGAATCGACACGCCAGACGAAATCAGCGTGCCGAGCGTGCGGGTGAAGCGCGACACGGCCGATTTGCGTAGCAGGTCGCCGAGCACGGGGAAGCGCAGCAGGAACGCATCGATCTGCAGCCGTCCCGCCGTGGTCTTGTAGTATCGCGTGATCGCGAACACGCTGATGCCGACAACGCCGATGATCGCCCACCAGTAGCCCTTCAGGATGTTGGACATCCCGATCACGATGCGGGTGGGGAGCGGCAAATCGAGGTTCACCGACGCGAACATGTTCTGGAACGTGGGGATCACGAAGATGAGGAGCACCGCGACGGCCACGACGGCGACGGTCATGATCACCGCCGGATAGACCATCGCACCCTTCACTTTGCGAATGATGGCGTCGTTCTTTTCGAGGAATTGCGCGAGCCGCTGCAGAATGGTGTCGAGAATACCGCCGGCCTCTCCCGCGGCGACCATGTTGACGTACAGGTCGGAGAACGCCTTGGGGTGCTTGCGCAGCGCATCGGCCAGCGTCTGGCCGCTTTCCACGTCGTACACCACCTGGCGGGTCACGCCGGACAGCGTCTTGTTCTCGGTCTGCTGCGCCAGAATGTCGAGCGCCTGGACCAGCGGCAATCCGGCGTTGATCATCGTCGCGAACTGCCGCGTGAACACGACCACGTCACGCGTCTTGACACGGCCCCCGAGGCGCGGTCCCGACACCGAGCGGGGCGCTTGCCGGACCTGCACCAGGACCAGGCGGTTCTTGCGCAGATGAGCGACGACGTCGTCTTTGGTCGGAAGGTCGACCTGATCCTTCACCAGGTCGCCCTTCAGATTGCGCGCGGTATACTCAAAGAGTGGCATGGGATCATCCTCCGACGGGGCACGCGCTAGCGGCGCGCGGCCACTTTCGCTCCACCCGCGGGGCCGCTGGCCATGCCGGTGCCTTCATCGACCGGGGCCTCGCCGATCATCCGCAGGAATTCGTTGGGATCACCCGACACGCGGAGACATTCTTCCTTCACCACGTCGCGCTGCATGTACAGCTGATACAGCGCGTCGTTCAACGTCTGCATGCCGTGCTTCTTGCCCGCCTGCATCGACGAGTAGATCTGGTGCACCTTGTCGTCGCGGATCAGCGCCCGGATCGCCGGCGTGCACACCATGATCTCCGCCGCCATCACGCGCCCGCGGCCTTTCGCTTTCTGCAGCAGGGTCTGCGTCACCACGCCTTCGAGCACGAACGCCAGCTGCGCCCGGATCTGCGGCTGCTGGTGCGACGGAAAGATGTCGATGATGCGGTTGATCGTCTCCGCCGCGGAGTTGGTGTGCAGCGTTGCGAACGCGAGGTGGCCCGTCTCGGCGATGGTGAGTGCCGACTGGGTCGTCTCGAGGTCGCGCATTTCGCCGATCAGCACGACGTCGGGGTCCTGACGCAGCGCGTATTTCAGCGCGGCCGCGAAGCTGTTGGTGTCAGTCCCCACTTCGCGCTGATTCACCAGGCACTGCTGGTGGCGGTGGATGAACTCGATCGGGTCTTCAACCGTGATGATGTGCCCCTTCAACTCCTTGTTGATCTTGTCGATCATCGCCGCCAGCGTCGTGCTCTTGCCCGAGCCCGTCGGCCCGGTCACGAGCACCAGACCGCGCGGCCGCTCCGCCAGCTTGGCGACGATCGGCGGCAGGCCCAGCTCATCGAAGGTGCGGACATTGAACGGAATCTGCCGGATCACGAGCGAGACGCAGCCGCGCTGCTTGAAGCAGTTGCCGCGGAAGCGGGCCAGGTTCTGGATGCCGAAGGAGAAGTCGAGCTCGTTCTCCGTCTCGAACCGCTTCTTCTGGTTCTCGGTGAGCACCGAGTACGCCAGCGACAGCGTGTCCTTCGGGGTGAGCACCTCTTCGGTCGAGGCGCTCGTGATGTCGCCGTCCACGCGCAGCTTGGGCCGCTCCCCCGCCACGATGTGCAGGTCGGAGGCGTCCTTTTCGATCATCTCCTCGAGCAGTGCTCGAAGGTTCACGGGCATCGCCTGATCTCCTTCACCCGGCGGTTTCCTTCACGACCTCTTCCAGCGTGGTGACACCCCGTTTCACCTTGACCAGGCCGTCCATCCGCAGCGTCAACATCCCCTCCTCGACCGCCGCCTGTTGCATCTCCTCGGTCGACGCCCCCCGCAGCACATTCCGCCGCAGCGCGCTCGACATCGTCATCACCTCGTAGAGCCCCTGCCGCCCTTTGTAGCCGGTGCCGTTGCAGGTGTCGCAGCCCGCGCCTTTGAAGAACGGGCCTTGCTTCCGGTCGATCATGAAGGCGTGCATCTCTTCGTCGGTGTAGTCCCACTCCTGCTTGCAATCGACGCAGATACGCCGCACCAGGCGTTGCGCCACGATGATGTTGACCGCGCTCGCCACGTTGAACGGCTCGATGCCCATATCGATCATGCGCGTGATCGTCGAGGGCGCGTCGTTGGTGTGCAGCGTCGACAACACGAGGTGGCCAGTGAGCGCCGCCTTGATGGCGATCGAGCCTGTCTCGAGGTCCCGGATCTCACCCACCATGATGATGTTCGGGTCCTGGCGCAGGAACGCCTTCAGCGCCGCCGCGAACGTCATCCCGACCTCGTTGCGCACCAGCACCTGGTTGATCCCCATCAGGTTGTACTCGACGGGGTCCTCGGCCGTCATGATGTTCACTTCGATCGTGTTGATCTTCGACAGCGCCGAGTACAGCGTCGTGGTCTTGCCGGATCCCGTGGGCCCCGTCACCAGCACCATGCCATAGGGATTGAGAATCGCTTTCATGAGATCGGCTTCGGCTTTGGGCTCGAAGCCGAACTTCGACAAGTCGAAGGTCAGATTCCCCTTGTCGAGGATCCGGAGCACGATCTTCTCGCCGAACAGCACCGGCAGCGTCGACACGCGGAAATCGATGACGCGATGTCCCATCTTCAGCTTGATGCGCCCGTCCTGGGGCACGCGCCGCTCGGCGATGTTGAGCTGCGCCATGATCTTCACGCGCGACGTCAGCGCCGCCCGCATCTTGATCGGCGGCTTCATCACTTCCTGGAGCGCGCCGTCCACGCGGTAGCGCACCCGCATCTCGTGCTCGAACGGCTCGATGTGAATGTCGGACGCGCCGCGCTTCACGGCATCCGTCAGCAGCCCGTTGATCAGCTTCACGACCGGCGCGTCTTCGGCGAGCTCGGAGGCCTTGACCTCCTCGTCCATCTGCTCTTCGACGACCTCGAGGTCGTCCGACCCTTCGTCTTCGACGCTCTTGAGCAGGCTCGCCAGCTGCGCGTCCGACTGCTGGTAGTAACGGTCGATCGCGTTGCGCAGGGTGTACTCGCCCGCGATCACCGGGAAAATGTCGCAGCGCGTGATGAATTTGATGTCCTCGATCGCCGCCACGTTGTTGGGGTCGGCGATCGCGATCGTCAGCGTGCGCCCCTCGCGCTTGAGCGGCAGCACCGTGTATTTGTTCGCGATATCGGGGGTGATCAGCTTGAGGATTTTGGGGTCGACCTCGAAGCGCGACAGGTCGACCGCCGGCATGCGGTACTGCCGGGCCAGCATCTTGGTGATCTCGGTTTCTTCGATGAAGCCGAGCTTCACCAGGGTGTAGCCGAGCCGCATACCCGAGCTGCGCTGCTCCGCCAGGGCGCGTTTCAGCTGGTCCGACGTGATCAGCCCGTCGCGGACCAGAATGTCACCCAGCTTATCGGGGGAGAGTGCTGCCGTCGTCGTATGCAACTCGTTGAATTAGAATGATCTAAACTACTGGGGCCTTTCGGTGTGTCAAGGCGGAGCACCCGAAAATGTGACGTAAGGTCGCACCGCGTCCAACAATTTGGGCCCGATCCCCGACACACTGTCCAGCCGTCCCATGTTTCCGAACGCGCCGTGCTGCTCGCGCCAGGCGACGATGCGCTGGGCGAGGGCGGGACCGACGCGCGGCAATCGTGTGAGGTCGATCACATCGGCGCGGTCGACGTCGATCTTCTCACCGGGAGCGAGCGGGCGGGACAACTGGGCTGCTCTCCGGGCCGTCTCCGCTAGTACGGAGGTGGAAGGACTGTCACTGAAATTCAGGTGGACGTCTCCGGGTGCCCGCGAAGGGGAGGGGCTGAGAACAAATCGTACTGTTGCACCAGCAAGGGCCAAGCCCGCAAGGAAGAGCGCTGCACGTTTATCGTCCACTGAGCGACAGTAACGACAGCGAGAGAAAAGGGGAGATCGGATTCACGCGGAGAGGATCGGAAGTAAACGAACGAGCTGCTCACACGCCCACCAGCGTCTTCGCCACCACCTGCCCTACTGGCCGGCTTCCCGTACGAGCGCCATCGCAACATCCCCAACTATTTGAAGTGAGTTGGCGCTCACCTTGTCCATCGTGTCCTGCGTCGTATGCCAGTAGGGGTAGTTGAAGTCGACGACGTCGATGGCGTGGATGCCCGCCTTCTGCAGGCTGACGTGATCGTCGATCAGCGTGAAGCGCACTTGCGGAATGAAGGTGTCGCCGTACCCCAGGGCATTCGCGGTCTTCCACACCCGGTCCACCACCTCGGGCGCTGTCGCCTGGCTGTTGCCTTCCACATTGATGTCGAGGTTCTTGTCGCCCACCATGTCGAACAGCACCCCGAAGAGCGGCGGGTACCCGCTCGGCTGGTGGGCGGCGAACCAGCGCGACCCGATGAGCACGTCGTTCGAGTCGGCGAAACTGCCGTAGTCTTCGCCATCCACGAAGAGGAGATCGACGCCGACGGTGGGAGGTTTCGCCTTCAGCGCATCAGCGACGCCGAGCAGCACGGCCACCCCCGAGGCTCCATCCGATGCCCCGAGCACCGGCTTCTTGCGGTCGGCGCTGTCCGGAGCCTGGTCGGCTACGGGACGCGTGTCCCAGTGCGCCAGATAGAGAATCCGCTCCGCCGCCTGCGGCCGGAAGCGGGCGAAAAGATTGCGCAGGTGCATCGTCTTGCCCGACGCCATGCGGTGCTGGATGTCCTGTACCCAGACGGTGTCGGCGCTGGCCTTGAGCTGCGCCAGGATCCAGTCGCCGGTCCGCTCGTGTGCCGCCGTCCCGGGAATGCGATAGCCGAACTGCACCTGTTGCTGCAGGTAGGTGAACGCCTTCGCGCCGTCGAACTCGCGGACCGGGGGTTTGGCGCGCGCCCCGCACGCCAGCGCCGCCGTGCCGACCACCGCAGCGACCATTCCTCCCAGCCAGACGATGCGACGGCTCATCGGATCTGCCCCACGTTGGTGTTGAGCTGCACGAACGCCGTCAGCGTGAGCTGCGAAACCTTGCGGTTGATCTGCCGCTCGTCGTCCAGGTCGTAGGCCACCTGCAACCCCGCGCTGAGCGTGGGCGGGAAACTCGTATCGAGTGTCAACTGTCCCTCGCTGTGGCGGCTGTCGACGTACGGAACGCAGGCGCCCTGCCCTGCCGACTGCAGGCAAGTGGCGTTGAGCGCGTAGGAGTAGCGCGCCGTTGTCCGGATCGACGTCTTCAGCTTGAGGATCGCGGGCGGCGGCCGCCACGCGAAAGATACGCTGGCGTTGCGCTGGTTGTGCGTCGTCCGGAATGTGTTGCCGGCCGTGATCTGATCGGTGACCATCTGGGTCGCGTCGAACGAGGTCAGCACCCCTTTCGCCCACGATGCGGTGACGCTGGGCGAGACGCTGTGATCCCGGCTGATCGACGTCGCGAGGCCGGCGGTGACGTCGCCCGAGAGGCTCGACTGCGTGTTGGTCACGTCGTGATAGCGCACCGACAGCTGCGCGGTGAGCCCCGACAGGATCCGCCCCACGCCCGAGCGCGACGGCGACACCGTCCAACTGAGCGTACCCGACGGCCATTCGCGCACCGCGTTGGTGATCGGCACCAGCTGCGTGAGCCGCAGGATCAGCGTCTTGCCCGTTGTCTGCTGATAGAGACCGGTGAGCCGCAAGCCGAGCGGCAGGCCGAGCGTGGTCGTCGCCCGCGTCGTGGCAGAGTTCGTCGCCGATATCGGCAGGGCGCCGTTCTGGCCCAGGAACCCGCCCCATCCTACCACCGCGAACTGGTAGCCGAGCGACGGCGTCGCGGCGACGCCGCTGAACGTCGAGGTCCGGTCGCGGCTGTAGGCGATGTCGATCAGCGTCACCTTGCGCAGCCAGCGGGTGACCCGCGCCGAATCGCCAAACAAGCCGCGCCCCAGCCGGCCCAGATCGACGAGTGTGCCAAGCTCGGCGTGCTGGCTGTTGCTGTAGGAGGTGGGCAAGTGAAAAGCGCCGGCGCTGTCGCCCACATCGCGAATCGGCGCGCGTCCGTTGGGATCGCGGATCAGGACGAAGCTGGTCGCGAATGCAGCGCGCGGCCGGAGCCAGGGGGTGAAATTCGGAGTCAACCCGGAAAACGTCCCGATCGTGCGCTGCGACTCGAAGCCCACGTCCACACCGAGCAGTGAGCGGCGGGCTAACCCAGCGACACGGGCGATCGTGCTCGAGTCGCCGTAGTTGCGCAGGTCGCGCTGCGATGCGAGATCCGCCTGCAGCGTCAGCCCCGGCAGCGGCCCGAGGCCGAGCGACGCGCTGTTGCGCCAGGCGCGACTCAACGACTGCGCCGGCAGGATGTGCCGGTCGCCCGTGTCGGCGACGGGGACCCGGAACACCGAGCGCGCCGCGTTGCTCCCCGACAGCGTGGAGCGCAGCCGGATCGACGTCGGGGAGAGCCGCAGCCGGGAATGCTCCAGCCCATCGGCGAAGGCGCTCTTGCCGATGAACGCCGGGAGCTTGCGCAACAGGCTCACGAGAAAGCGCGGCGCCGCGGGAATCGTCGTGGCCCCGGGTTGTAACGCGTAGTCGACCGAGGCGGACCAAGTGCGGGATGTCGCCTCGTCGAGATTGGAGCGGTCGTCGCCCTTGAAGTAGGTGGCGGTGAGCGAGAGCGGGTCGGCGAGCCAGTGCGTCACGCCGTGGCGCGCGCGCCGGCTGCGGCGCAGCGAAAAGGTATAGCTCTTGGCGGTCGACAGCGGGGTCCGCAGCCCCGCCAGTGCGTTCCCCGGTAAGTCGGTCCCGGTCAGGAAGATCGGCGCGCTCGTCGCCCCGGTGTAGGCCACCACGAGCGGAGCCGCGAGTCCCCACGACGCCGGGAGGAAACGCTCGAGGTGCAAGGTGCTCGCGACATTGAACCCGTTGGTCGTCTGGTACGAGGGCGCCTCGCCGAGCTGGCGGAAGTTGCCGTCGCGGCGCGACACGTCGATCGTGAGGTCGGCGAGATTCGATGCCGTGAGCGCGACGTCGAGCGCGGCGGCGGTGCCGGCGGTCTGCACGACGTCCGACAGCCGGATGTCGTCCACCCAGACTTCCGCTTGATCGATGAACGTCGTCGACCTGATGCGCACGATCCCCGTCGCCACCTCCTGCACCGCCGCGAGATTCGGGGGCGACACGCCGGGATCCCGGATGTGGGCGATGTAGGGACCGTCGCACATCACGTACGCGGTGTCGTAGGGAACGACGGTGCTGTCGGGGCAGCCGGGATAGACGTGCGGCACGTCACCTGCCAGCCAGGCCTGCTGGATGTGGGCCCGCAGCGTGATCCACCGGTCCAGCGTCGCCACCACCTCCGGCTCCCACGATGCGGTCCGCGCGGGCGTATGGTACATGTAAAAGTTGTCGACGTCCTTGCCGACTTTGAGATAGAACTCGAGATCGCCGTCTTCCCACCCGGGCCCGCGTCCCCGCGCCCACACCCGGAGCTGGCGATAGCCCAGCAGATTCTTGTCCCCTTCCGACCCGAAGCGCGTGAACGCCTCGGCGCGCTGTCCCACGGCGAGGCCGGTCGCGAGCACGCGCAGCGATTGCTCGTTCACCTGTGTCACGCCGAGCTGGATCGGCGTGTCCTGGCGCGACGCTTCGTTCACGACCCCCGGAGGAGGCGTGTAGCCCAGGTCGCGGTTCTGCGTGCTGACGACCGATGCAGTCACGGTGCCCAGCCCCGTCCCGTGGTCGCCTCCGAGGCCGCCGATGGGCGTCTCGGCGCGCTTCAACCACGTCGCGCCGACGAGCTGCACGCGCGAGAGGCCGAAGAAGATCTGGGGATCGGGCTGCGCGTGGTCCCCCTCCGGGGCGACGATCGTGATGCGCAGCGCCTGGACCTGGTGCAGGTTGGGCGCGCCGATCTGCAGCGTGTCGGTGTGGAAAGGAATGCGATACAGCCGCCAGCCCGACGCGCCGCCGCCCGCACTCGGGGGCTGGGGCAGCATTCCACCGTCGCGCACGTAGAACTGGTCGCTGCCGATCGGGAAGACGTAGCGGACAAAGTCCTCGCGCGTCTTGGCGCCGACGGCCACGTCGAGCTGGCCGTCCCCGTCCTGATCCTCGGTGTCGATGGCGCCGTTGTGGCGGCCGCAGCGCGAGCGCGGATCGCCGAAGAAGCGGCTCACGATCTGGCCGTTGACCGTCGCGCTGCACAGCGGCAGCGTATGAATCATTGTGTCGCCCTTCGCGTCCCAGATGCTGTCGGTGATCCGGTCGGTGAGGATCCCCTCGTCGTTGATCGCCGCGTTCCAGGCGTGCGTGACGGGGTCGCGCTCCGAGTCGAGCCGTCCCTGCCCCGTCACGCGCACACCTGTGTAGGTCGTGTCGCCGCTCTGGCTGACCTGCAGCGTTTCCGGCACGAAGGCGAGGGCGTCTTCGAAGATCGACCCGAAGTCGAACAGGATCGCCGCCCGATTCGCCTTCGCCGTCCGCTTGTTGTCCTCCCACACCCAGAACTCGAGATACTCGACGCGCGACAGGTCAACCCCGGTCGCGGAGAGGGTCTGCGTGATGGAGCGCCAGCGCGTGGTGGTGCGCGCGTTGTTACCCGAGCCGGGGCGCCGCCAGTTCGGGATGCCGGTGTTGCTGTTCGCCAGCCCCATCATCGTATCGGGCTTGAGCACCAGCCACAGCGCGGGCTCCGCCGACTGCGCCTGGCCCACCAGCACGATCGTCGGGTCGATTTGTCGCGGAAAGAACTGAACAAGATTCCCCTTCTGGTCGAGCGGCAACGACTGCCAAGTAAGCGGGACGGCGTCCAGGGTGTCGAATCCCGTGACACCGATGCCGAACGCCGTCGCGCCGCGGCTCGAGCTCGGCACGCTGCCCCAGTGCCAGGCATTTTCGTCGAGCGACACAAAGCGGCCCGCCGTGCCCTCGAACTCTTCGATATAGGCCTGCCCGAGCGGGTTGGGGCGCGGCTGCGACAGCGCCACCTCGCCGGCGATCGTCAGGAACGAAGGGGCGTCGCTCTTCGTGCCGGGCAAGCGCCGCACCGCCTGGGTCAGCCATCCCGTCTGGAAGTGCAGGTTGGTGTTGACGCCGCCGATGAAGCTCGAAGCGGGCTCGAAGCCGAGCTGCGGCCGGGTGAAGATCGTCTGCTGCTTCTGGAACAGGCCCGTGAAGTACACTTGCCCCACCGTCCCCAGATCGTACTTCGCCGCCATGCCGTAGATCGACGTGGGCGCGGTCGTGAACGTGGCGCGCTCCTCGAACTGCGCGCGGATCGTCGCGGCCCCGGTCGTGAACAGGGAGTCGGGGTGCTTGAAGGTGACGAGCCCGACGGTGTAGTCGATGCTGTAGTCGACGTCGCGCGTGAGCAGCATGTTGCCGAGATAGAGCTTCTCGCTCCCCTCGCGGATCTGGAAGCTCGACAGCGACAACGTGCCCTTGTCGGCCGCGGCCGACGCGTTGCCGTGCAGCGTCAGGGTGAAGATCGACGGCGGCCCCTGCACCGCGAGCAGGGCGCGTGGCGTGCGATACAGCGAGTCGTTGCGCTCGGCGGTAATCAGTTTCGTGGGATCGGCGAACGGCCGCAGGTTGGGAAACACGACGAAGTAGTCGCGCAGCGGGCCCGCGAAATCCCGCTCGCGCGGGAACAGGCGGTTGTACTGGTCGAAGGTGTTGACGTCGGTGGCCAGTGCGATTCCCAGCAGGGCGAGGTAGGTCTCGGTCGATCCTTCGGGACGCTCCCGCTGGTTCACCGACAGCCCCAGCGCCACGCTGGTACGCGAAAGCTCCTGCCCGCCGATGCGGTAGGCGGCGCGAATCTCGAACCGGAACGCCGGCGATGCGGCGGTGACGGCGGGCCGCGGATCGTAGACCAGGCGCAGCGTGTCGACATGCGACGTATCGGGGTTGGCGTGCACGGGAAAGGTGCCGACGCAGCGGCTGCCCGGCACGCACTCCACCTGGCCGCGCGGCAGATACGAGATAGCGAGGAAGTCGCTCGGGTCGAGCCGCGTCGTGAGGACGAACCACGTATTGCTCGGGTCGACGTAGTAGTCCCTGCCGAGCTGCAGCAGCTCCCATGCAAACGGTCCGGCGCGCTCGCCGGTGCAATCGACCGCGGCGAGGCCGGGACCGCACGCCACTGCCTTGATGCCGCCGATGTTCAGGTTGGTCGAGGTGGCGGGGCTCAGGGCGCGGTAGCGGTACACCTGGACTGCCTGCACCTGCAGTGAATCGGGCAGCAACGGCGGCAGGGTGAGGATGTCGATCGCGGGGTAGCCGGGGATGACCGCCGGGTCGACGGCGAAGAAAAACCGCCCCTGCTCGTAGTCGAGGTCGCGGAACTGGCGGTCGAGCGGCTGCGTCGTGGTCTCGCCCACGTTGTAGGTGCGGTCGCGCACCACGTTGCCCTTCTGCTGTGCGTAGATGCCGCGCAGCTCCAGGGGTCCGAATTGCGTGATCGCCTGGACGCCGAAGTTGTTGGCGGGGACGGCGGCGCTGATGAACCGGCTTCCGGGCGCCTGGAACGACACGTTGCCCGCTTCGACGCGCCGCAGGATCTCGTCCTCGAGTCCCTCGTACCAGACCTGCAGGTTGTTGTTGGCGTCGAACTCGCGCTGGCTGTCGAAGTCGACGTT
>JACXTT010008242.1_pt1 | contig 14484 bp, 13 predicted proteins | sample 9270951 | NCBI WGS metagenome assembly JACXTT01 (sample SAMN15532306, study PRJNA645909) | rock metagenome | isolation source: weathered quartz diorite | place: Puerto Rico | collected 2017-06-21
GCGCGGATCGGAACACTCTCCGGTCCGCTGATAATCGAGGGTCGGAAGATCGCGTACGAGAGACCGGAGCCACGGACCAGCTCCTCGGCTTCCCACTTGGTCCGGTGGTACGGAGTGGCGTCACGCGCGTCTCGAGCGCCGATCGCGCTCATGTGAACGACTCGTCCCACGCCCGCGTCCTGCGCGGCGGCCAGGACACGCCGGGTACCTTCGACGTGCACACTCCCGAAGCTAGCACGCCCCGACTCGACGATGATGCCGACCAGATGGACGACAGCGCTCGCGTCGCGAGCCAGGAGCGCCAGTGCTCCAGGGTCCGACAGGTCGCCGGCCACGAGCTCGACAGAGACGTTTCTCAAGGCGTCGGCACGGCGGGGGTTCCGTACCAGGGCTCGCACCGAATGTCCCCGTCGTGCCAGCAGAGCGGCAACGTGCCGTCCCACGAATCCGGTAGCTCCGGTAACGGCGATCAGCACACGCGAGGTGAGACTCAGCTGGAGGTGGTACCGCCCTCGTCGAGGAACACGAGCGTCCGTCGCCGGGCGACCACCGTCGTGAGCGCCTCGTAGACCTTCGGATCGAGCACGGTGCCCGCGAGGTCGGCGATCCGTTCGACGGCCTTCTCGGGTGTCATTTTCTCCTGGTAGGCCCGCGAGGTGCTCAAGGCGTCGAACACCTCGGCCGCGCCGATGATCCTGGCGGCGAGTGGGATCTCCTCTCCCCGGAGGCCGTCCGGGTAGCCCGTACCGTCCCAGCGCTCATGGTGGTGCCGCACTGCCGGCATGATGTCGCCGAGGTGTGAGAGGGGCGCCAGAATCTGCGAGCCGATCACGACGTGCTGCTTCACGTGCTCGAACTCCTCCGGGGTCAGCGCCCCCTGCTTGTTCAGGACGGCCTCCCGCGTGCCGATCTTGCCGATGTCGTGCAGCCGGCCCGCCACACGCACGTGCTCGACGTCTTCGTCGGACAACCCGAGCTGGTGCGCTACCGTGGCCGACATATCCGCGACGCGCGCCGAGTGGCCTCGCATGTAGGGATCTTTGGCCTCGAGGGCGTTCACGAGGGCTTCGAGCGTCGCGAGCGACAGCCGCTCGAGCTTCATGCGTTCCCGCTGGAGCTCCGCGGTCCGAGTCGTCACTTCTTCCTTGAGCCACTGGTTCAGCTGGCGGTTCTCGAGCAGCATCTCCCGCCGCTTCAACGCCCGCTGCACGGCCCGCCCCAGGTCGGCGAGCTCGATCGGCTTCGTCAAGTAATCCATGGCGCCGCGCTGCATACACAGCGCCGCGCTGGTCGCATCGTTCACAGCGGTCAGCATGAGGATGGCGAGCTCGGGTTCCAATTCGAGCGCCTGAGGCACGAGATCGACCCCGCTCGTGCCCGGCATGCGGATGTCGCACAGCATGAGGGACACCCGGTGGCGCCTCAGCTGTTGCAGGGCTTCGTCGCCCGTGCCGGCGGCGTACACCTCGAACTGCTGCTGTACGAGGAACTTCTTGAGGGCGTTCCGGATCGGCTCCTCGTCGTCCACGACCAGAATCTGGACGGGACCTCCCCCCCCGGGCATGTCGGCCACTCGCAGCTCCCTTCCGTGATTCCTGGGTGAAAATGGGGCTCGCCGGCCTGGCTGGACAGCCCTCAGTCGCTTGCAGCCACGAACGTGAGGTTCACTGCCGCGGCCAATAGACCGGCGCGGTGTGCCCGATCGAGCAGCTCGGCTACCGCACGGCGACCGGTTGCCCCGTAATCCACTGTGTAGTCGTTGACGTACATACCGATGAACCGGTCGGTGCGCGCGGTGTCGAGCCCACGGCTATAGGCGCTCGCGTGTGCCAGCGCCTCGGCGCGGTGCGCAAGGCCATACTCGATGCTCGCCTTCAGGTCGCGGGCGATTTCGCGCATCAGCGGCTCGCCCAGATCGCGGCGCACCGCATTTCCCCCGAGGGGGAGGGGCAGGCCGGTTTCGCCGTGCCACCATTCGCCCAGGTCGACCCACAGGTAGAGGCCACGGTCGCCATACGTGAGCTGCCCTTCGTGAATGAGGACGCCGGCGTCGGCGCGGCCTGCGGCGACGTAGTCCTCGATCTGGTCGAACGGGACGACGACGTGCCGCACGTCGGGCTGGTACAGCTTGAGCGCCAGAAACGCGGTGGTGAGCTCTCCCGGCACGGCCACGACGCGCCCCGCTGCGGCGAGCGCTACCCGCGGCTCGGCGGGGCGAGGCGCGGCAGCGACGATCCGTGGTCCGTACCGATCGCCGATGCTCGCTCCGTGCGCGAGTAGCGCATATCGCTTGGCGAGGTATGCATAGGCATGGAGCGACACCGCCGTCACTTCCAGCTCGCCGGCGAGCGCGCGCCGGTTCAGCGATTCGATGTCGCCGAGCTCATGGACGTAGCGCCGGCCCGCCGTGTCGATGCGACCGGCGGCGAGGGCCCAGAACATGAACGCGTCGTCGGCATCCGGACTGTGCGCCAGCCGGATCGTGCGTGGCGGATCAGACACCACGTTTCGGGGCCCCACCCGTCACTTGCGTCGCTTGTTCGTGAAACGCGTCCAGATTCTGCGCATGCTCTGTGTATTCGGGCCGCTGGCGCGCCCGCTCCCGGGCTTCGTTCTTCAGGAAGTCCGCGTATGCCCGTCGCGCCCCGGCGCTCTGGCGTTCGAGGTCGAGCGCGCGGGCCCGTAGCATGAACCCGAACAGGTGGGTGGGGACGGCGCGGCGGATCGTGTCCGCCTGCGCGAGCGCCGCCAGCGCGTTGCCGGCCGTCAGCTCTAGGACCCCGATGTGATAGCGGGCGTCCACGTCGAGGGCCGGAAGCATGCCGTATGCCTGGATCGCCATGGGCAGGAAGAACTCGGCGCTATCGGCCTTGCCTTGCGAGTGCAACGTCATCACCCTGTTATAGAGCCGAGTGGCGCGCTCTTCGGGGGACATTTGTGAGATATCCGGAGCAGGGAGCGGGGAGCTGGGAGCGGCTCCTTCCGTGGCGTCAGGAGGTTCCGCTCCCCGCTCCCCGCTCCCTGTGACACGCAAAGCCACTACGGTGAGCAAAGCCCCCAACGCCGCGCCAGCGACACCCCACGGAAGACCCGCTCGCCAACCGGCCGCGTCGACTCTGGCGACCTGGGCACCGCATTTGTGGCAAAACCTCGCCGTTGGGGGAAGGGCGGTTCCGCACGCGCGACAGTTCACTGGGCCGGAATCTAACTGGCAGGAATGCCTGTGGGAGCGCATAGTGTAGCGGCATGAGCGCCCCATTTCCCGGATCGGAACGCGCGAAGCACATGGGCGAGTTGAAGCGCGGCGACGACCGTTGGGAGGTGTTCATCGAGATGCAGCCGGACACCGAGGTCGGCGCTGTGCGCGGGCGTGTGCACTTCGTGAACGGGGAGCGACGGCGCACGACGAGCTGGATTTTCCTCGAGCGTACTGAGCGGGAGATCCAAGAACGCTTCGGGGAATTTTCGGCCGTCGAGCTATGGCACTTCGTGCAGGCGATCGACGGCTGATCGATGTGTGGAAAACTGTGCTCGTGATGCGCACTTCGAATCACAATCTCGCCCGCCAAGTCGCTTTGCAACGGTCATAGCGGCTGAGTTGTTGCGCCGATGACACGAAACGGTTGACACTCCGCAACGGCGCCGGTACCTTGCCACATGCCGACGCCTGCTGTTCCCCTGCAATGCCCTGAGAGCCCGCGGCCCGAAACTCGCCACGGGCTCTCGTCACTCTTTGTACCGTGTGTGTCCGTCCCTCTTCAGCGACAGCTCTAGGAGACCGATCTTATGACCGCGACGTTGGAGCCCGCTATGTCCACGCCCGGGGCGAAGTCCGCCACAGGTGCCTCGCCGGCCGACGTGGTTCGGAAAGCGAAGGAAGCCGGCGTGCAGGTGGTGGACCTGAGGTTCACCGACCTCCCGGGCACCTGGCAACACTTTTCGATCCCGTTGAAAGAGCTCTCCGAGGAGCTCTTCAAGGAGGGCATCGGGTTCGACGGCTCCTCCATTCGCGGTTTCCAGGCAATCAACGAGAGCGACATGTTGCTGTTTCCGGATCCGGCGAGCGCGTTCGTGGATCCGTGCCTCGAGGTGCCGACGCTCTCGCTCACGTGCGACGTCGCAGACCCGGTGACCGGCGAGCGCTACTCGCGCGACCCCCGGTACGTGGCCCAGAAGGCCGAGCAATACCTCGTGAAGAGCGGCATCGCGACGACCGCTTATTACGGCCCCGAGGCGGAGTTCTACATCTTCAACTCCGTTCGCTTCGACCAGAACGCGCACGAGGGTTATTACCACATCGACTCGGAGGAAGGGATCTGGAACTCGGGGACGAACGGCAGCCCGAACCAGGGGCACCGGCCGCGGCACAAAGAGGGGTACTTCCCCGTGCCGCCCGTCGATCGGCTGCAGGACCTGCGGTCCAAGATCATGCTCGCGATGATCGCGTCGGGGATCGAGGTCGAAGTGCACCACCACGAGGTGGGGACGGCGGGTCAGACCGAGATCGACATGCGATTCAACACGCTGGCGCGCATGGGCGATCAGCTCATGATGTACAAGTACATCGTGAAGAACGTCTGCCACCAGCACGGCTACACGGCGACGTTCATGCCCAAGCCGATGTTCGGCGACAACGGCTCCGGGATGCACGTCCACATGAGTCTCTGGAAGGACGGGAAGAACCTGTTCTTCGACGCCAACGGGTACGCGCTGCTCTCCGAGAGCGCGCGTTGGTACATCGGCGGGCTCATCAAGCACGCGCCCGCGCTGCTCGCGTTCGCGGCGCCCACGACCAACAGCTACCGCCGTCTGGTCCCGGGCTACGAGGCGCCGATCAACCTCATCTACTCGCAGCGGAACCGCTCGGCCATCTGCCGGATCCCGGTGTACTCCAAGTCCCCCAAAGCCAAGCGCGTCGAGTTCCGGGCGCCCGACCCGTCCAGCAACCCGTACCTCACATTCGCGGCGTTGCTCATGGCGGGGCTGGACGGGATCAAGCACAAGATCGAGCCGCCCAAACCGATGGACGTGGACCTGTACGAGCTCGAGCCCGAAGAGCGGAAGCACGTGAAGAACACGCCGGGCTCGCTCTCCGAGTCGCTCGCAGCCCTCGAAGCGGATCACGCGTTCTTGCTCGAGGGCGGCGTCTTCACGCCGGATCTACTCGAGACGTGGCTCACGTACAAGCGCGCGAAAGAAGTGGATCCCGTCGCGTTGCGGCCGCATCCGTACGAGTTCTTCTTGTACTACGACGTCTGAACTGACAGACGGTTAGACGGCTAGACGGTTAGACGGGTGGTCGGCCCCCCCTAGCCGTCTAGCCGTCTGACTTCTGACGTCTATGGCCACCCCCAAGTCCACCGGCGCCTCCAAGCGCGACATCCTCGAGCTCTGCAAGAAGCAGGGGATCAGCTTCTTGCGACTCCAGTTCACCGACATTCTTGGCGTCAACAAGAACGTCGAGGTGCCCGACAGCCAGTTCGAAAAGGCGCTGGAGGGGGACATCATGTTCGACGGCTCGTCGATCGAGGGGTTCGTGCGGATCGAGGAGTCGGACATGGTGCTGAAGCCGGACCTCGAGACGTTCCGCGTGCTGCCGTACGACGACGAAGGCGGCCGCGTCGCCCGCCTGATCTGCGACATCTACAACCCCGACGGCACGTCCTTCGCCGGGTGTACTCGTCAGACGTTGAAGCGGCAGATCGCGAAGGCCAGGAGCCTGGGCTTCCAGATGATGGCGGGTGCCGAGGCGGAGTTCTTCATCTTCCAGCTCGATGCGGGCGGCGACCCGACCACCGACACGCACGACCAGGGCGGTTACTTCGACCAGACGCCGGTCGACCGCGCCGAGGAAATCCGCCGGCTGATCATCCGCGACCTGGTCTCCATGGGCTTCGAAGTCGAAGCCGGGCACCACGAGGTCGCGCCCGGTCAACACGAGATCGATTTCCGGTATACCGAAGCGCTCGAGACCGCGGACAACCTCGCGACCTTCCGGTTCATCGTCCGCAACGTCGCCTACCGCCACGGTTTCATCGCCACGTTCATGCCCAAGCCGATCTTCGGCCAGAACGGCTCCGGCATGCACACGCATCAGTCGCTGTTCAAGGGTGAGCAGAACGCCTTCCACGATCCGAAAGGCAAGTGGGAGCTGTCGAGCACGGCGCTGCAGTATGTCGCCGGCTTGCTCAAGCACGCGTGCGGCTTCTGCGCCGTGACCAACCCCCTCGTCAACAGCTACAAGCGACTGGTTCCCGGATACGAGGCGCCAACGAACGTCGCCTGGTCGATGCGGAACCGATCTCCCCTGGTGCGGATTCCCGATCGGCGGGGCATCGGCACCCGGTGCGAGCTCCGCATGCCCGACCCGTCGGCCAATCCGTACCTCGCGCTCGCGGTCCAGCTCGCGGCGGGCCTCGACGGCATCGAGCGCAAGCTCGTGCCGCCCGACCCCGTGAACAAGAACATCTTCACCATGAGCTTCCGGGAGCGGCGCAAGTACCGCATCGACGAGCTGCCGCGGGATCTCCACGAGGCGCTGAACGAGCTCGAAAAGGACGACGTGATTCGTGCCGCCCTGGGCGAGCACATCTACGAGCGTTTCGTCGAGGCGAAGCGCGAGGAGTGGCAGGAGTACATCGGGCAGGTGAGCGAGTGGGAGTTGAAGCGATACCTCGGGCAGTACTGACCGGCGCGGATCCTCAAACATCCGCGGGATGAGCGATCAGCCGCCCGAGCGACTGCATCACGACCGCAAGTCGTTCTTCGAGCAGGTGGATCTCCCGGGCGTGGCCCAGGTCGAGCGCCGCGGCGATCCGCAGCTGGGTCAAGGCTTGCTGCGCCGACCCCCGCGCGTGCGCGAAAAACTGCCGCCGCTCGGGGCCCGTCCCCCGACCTGACGCTTCCGCTATGTTGGAGCTGATGGAGAGAGCCGCGCGCACGAGCTGATCCGCCCGGCTCGCGGCGCCGGGTCCCGCCAGCGTGCGGCTCAAGCGAGCCGCCTGCACGGCGACCTCCAGCGCGAGCTCGTGAACCTGCAGACGTCGCCCGTGGGTGCGCGTGGCCATGCGCAACCATACCGGAGGAGCCGGTTGAGAGCGGTACCCTTTTCACGCCCTGGTGCCACGTTCTTCCGCATTCCCGTAGTGCGACGCGTTCTCCTGGTGCTGGCGCTGGTCGGAACAGGGCTGGGGGGTGCCTGCGATCCCACCTCCCGCCCCGGCGACACGCGGGGGTATCAGAGCGCCGCCCGGTGGGAGTGGCATGGCCGGCTGTCGGTCCGGCAGGATACCGCTCTTGGCATGACGCGGCTGTCGCTCGACACGACGGCCGGCGGAGGCGACGTAGGCCTCGCCCGATACGACTTCAACCCGGCGGAGGGCGAGGGGGATGAATACTCACTGACGCTAGCCTTCGCCCTGGGGCGGGTGCGCGACCTGCGGCCGGGGGTCCCGTACTCGCTCGGCCCTCCGCCGGCGCGCATTCCCACCTACGGCACCGTGACGTGTTTTTGTGGACCGATGAAGCCGGATTCTGTGCGAGGCACCTTCCTGCTTGTGACGCGCGGCCTGCGTCAAATCACCGGCCGCGTTGATGCGACTCTGTATTTTACGGAATGGAATGCTCCCACGCGGCACGTGACCTACTCGCTGCACCAGCGCATTGACTTGGTCAAGTAGCACGACGGTCCGGCGCACGGGCCGAATCGTCGGGGGAGCGGCGGCGGTGTTGCTCGCCGCCGCGACGCCGGGTCGCGTCGACGCCCAAACGGCGCCCCCCTCCCCCTTCCCCTCGCCCGCGCCTGCCCGACCCACGATCGATACCATCATCGTCGTCAACCGAAACATCTTCGACCTGCAGGAGGACGCCTCCAGCTTCCTCGCCCGGCTGGCGAACCGCCTGCATGTGCGCACCCACGCCGGTATCGTTCGCCGCACGCTGCTCATCAATCCTGGCGAGCCCTACGATTCAGCCCGAATCGCGGAGAGCGAGCGGGCGCTACGCAACCTCCACGTGTTCAGCCAGGTGCGAATCGATACGACGCGTCTCGACGGCCGACTGGCGCTCCGCGTGGCGACGACGGACGGCTGGAGCACCAAGCCGCAGCTCGGCTACACGTCGGCCGGGGGGGACGTGACGTGGCTCGCCGGCCTCGTGGAGGACAACCTGCTCGGCACGGCCACCCAGTTGGTCGCGGTCTATAACCACACTCCCGACCGCAACATCTTCAATCTTGGCTATGCGAGCCCGCATTTCTTCTCCCGTCGCACGCAGCTACAGCTTGTGTACAACGGCAAGTCGGATGGAAAGGCAGGAACCTGGTTCCTCGGCGCGCCGTTTTACGAGACCGCGGCGCGTCATGCGCTGGCCACCGATGGGGAGGCCGCCGACGAACGCGTCCTCGTGTTCAAGGACGCCGACACCGCCGCGATCGTGTACCGGCGCGCCCTCGCGGTGGGGCTCACGGCGGGCTGGGCGTCACATGCCACGACGCGGGACTTCGTCAGGTTCTTCGCGAGCGGACGGTGGCGACGCGAGGACTTCGCGTCCACGGACGCGGACCCATTCCCGCGGTCGGTATTCGGGACGGTCGGTGCGGGACTGGACGTCGGGCATGTGCGGTTCCAGGTGCTCGAGCGCTTCAATTCGTATGCGCGGCGCGAGGACGTGGACGTGTCGCAGTTGTTACACCTTGGCGTGTGGGCGGCGCCACGTGCGTGGGGATATCCCGACGGTGGCGCGGGTGTTGGACCGGAGGTGAGCGCGCAGGTGGCGGCTCCGTGGGCCGGCGGGTTCGCGACACTGCGCGTGGCAGGAAACGGGGTGTTCACGTCGGGGCAGCCCGATTCCGGTCAGGTGTCTGGCGCCTTCACGATCGCGAGTCAGGATATGGCTCCCCACACCCTGATTCTGCACGTCGAAGGGGCGCGGCGGCGGCGGCCCAAGTTCGGAGAGCAGTTCGACTTGTGGAACACGCGGAACGGACCGCGCCTGTGGGGAATTCATCAGTTCAGCGGCACGCAGATGTTCTGGCTCGCTTTGGAGGACCGGGCACTCGTCGCCGACGACGCCTGGGGACTGGTGGGCATCGGCGTGGCTCCGTTCGTTGATTATGGCGGCGCCTGGTACGCCGGGCTCGAGCCGGCGCGGTTAGGGGGTGACGTCGGCCTGTCGTTACGGATCGGGCCGACGCGGGCCGTGCGCGGCGATGTCGCCGAGATCGCGTTCGGCTACCGGTTCTGGAGGAATGGCTTCGTGCGTCCGCCCGGCCGGTGGGGGCTGACGATTCGGAAGGGTGTAGTCTATTAGAAGGAGTCGGCGATGAGCCAGCGCGGGCGTATGGCGGTCTTCATCGGCATCGTCACCACTGTGTGGACCCTGCTGCACGTGTACGTGGGGGAGCGGATCCTCGGTCAGGAATCCCTTCCCGCCGTGTGGCGCGTCCTCGGATGGGCCGGCGTCCTGGTGCTCGCGGCGGGCCCGGTGCTCGCGTTCACGGCAGCGCGCTCCCCGCGGCTCCCGGCGCGGCGAGTGATCGAGGTTGCCGGCTTCACAGCCATGGGGTTGTCGTCGCTCCTCATTGTCTTTGCGTTCGCCGGGGATGTGTTGCGCCTCCGGGCCTGGCTCGGTGCTGGAGGCTCCACGCTCGCGGTCGTGGGCGGTGCGCTCGTGGCCCTCAGTGCGGGCCTGTGGATCGCGCGGCGACCCGCGACGGTGCGCGTGGTCCAGGTGCCTATCACCGGATTGCCCACCGATCTCGAAGGGTTTCGCATCGTACAACTTTCCGATCTGCACGTGGGACCCACGCTCAGGCGGGAGTTCGTGGAACACGTGGTGGACACGGCGAACCGGCTCGCCCCGGATCTCATCGCGTTGACCGGGGACGTGGCCGATGGCTTCCCGCCTGCCTTGCGCGACGAGGTGGCCCCGCTCGCGGCGCTCCGGGCGCCGCACGGCAAGTTTTTCGTGACGGGCAACCACGAGTACTACTGGGATGCGGCGGCGTGGGTGCGCGAGCTCGAGGGCCTCGGATTCAAGACCCTCGTGAACGGCCACCGGCTGATCCGTCGCGGGACCGGCCGCATCGTGGTCGCGGGGGTCACCGACCTGTCGGGGGGCTGGCTTCCCGGTCACGCATCCGATCCGGCCGCGGCGGTCGCGGGTGCGCCGGAAAGCGACGTGAAGGTCCTGCTCGCGCACCAGCCCAAGAGCGCGTTCGCGGCGCACGCCGCGGGCTATGACCTCCAGATCTCGGGTCATACCCATGGCGGTCAATACTTTCCCTTCAATCTGTTGGTGCGGCTGTTTCAGCCGTTCGTCGCGGGCTTGCATCGGCTCGAGGCCATGTGGCTGTACGTCAGCCGCGGTACCGGATACTGGGGGCCGCCCCTGCGGCTTGGGGCGCCGGCCGAGATCACACTCATCCAGCTGACGCGGGCTTAGGCCGTCCTTGACGGTCGCCGTCCCGCGGTCTAACCTGATGATCCGGCCGGCAACCATGACCGTCTCTCGAGGAGTAGGATTCGACTCGTGACGCTGTTCGCGCTCCTGCTGGTCTTCGTCATCGTCCTGCTGAGCCCTGGTGCTCAGGAGGGGTCGGCGGCGCGCGCGAAGCACGAATGACCGAATAAAAGAAGCAGCAACAGAGTCATCAGCGCCGCGGACCCCACCGGGTCCGCGGCTTTTTCACTCTAACCCCCGAAACGGAGCGCAACGGCCACCATGGGCAGAGACGTCATCATCCTCGACACTACCCTGCGTGAGCAGGCACCCGGTTACGCCATGACCACGGATGAAAAGGTGCGCCTCGCGCGGCAGCTCGAAGCCCTCGGCGTGGACGTGATCGAAGCGGGTTTTCCGGGCACCTCGGAGGGCGACGGGCGCGGCGTGCAAGCCGTGGCCGAGGCGTTGCGCGGTCCGGTGGTCGCCGCGCTGGCCCGCTGTCGCACGCGCGACATCGACCTCGCGGGCGAGGCGCTTCGGCCCGCGGTACGGCGGCGTGTGCACGTCTTCATTGGGACGTCGGACGAGCGCCTCGAGCGCAAGCTCCGGCTCAGCCGGGAGCAGTGCCTCGAGCGCATCCGCGACGCCGTGCGGCGCGCTTCTCGGTATACCGACGACGTCGAATTCTCCGCGGACGACGCGACACGCACCGACCTCGAGTACCTGTGCCGCGTGGTCGAGGCGGCGATCGCGGCGGGTGCGACGACCATCGGGCTCCCGGACACCGTGGGTTATGCCCTCCCCATCGAGTACGGGGCGATGTTTCGCGCGGTTCGGGAGCGGGTCCCCAACGCTCATCGGGCGGTCTTCAGCGCGCACTGCCACGATGACCTCGGACTGGCGATGGTCAACTCTCTCGCCGCGATCGACGAAGGCGCGGGACAGGTGGAATGCACCGTGAGCGGCATCGGCGAGCGGGCGGGCCACGCGGCGCTCGAGGAGATCGTGGCCAGGGGACACGTGCGCGTGAACGCTCGAGAGCTGTACCGCACGAGGCAGCTCCTGGCGGACGTGAGTGGTGTCCAGGCGCAGCCCGACCCGGTGGGGATGGCCCACACCGCGGTCCGCACTCATGCCGCTCTTGTGTTGGACGACGGGTCGGGACGGCACGCGCTCGAGCGGCGATACCACGAGCTCGGCTACGAGCTCGATGAAACGGCGCTGGGCAGGCTGTACGAGCAGTTCGTGTCGCTGGCGCAGGGGAAGCGCGAGCTCCTGGACGAGGACCTGCTCGCCTTGCTACACGGGCGATTCCACGATGCGCCCGAGACCTACCGGCTCACCCAGCTCGCGGTGACGTGCGGTACGGTCTCCGCGAGCGCGGACGTCGAGCTCGCGGGACCGAGCGAGGGTCCAGGGGCCGCCACGGCCACCGGCAACGGCCCGATCGCCGCGGCGTTCGCGGCGATCGCGACGGTCGTGGGGCGCCAGGTGGACGTCCTGAACCTGAGCGTGCAGTCGGTGACGCCGGGACGAGACAGCCTCGGCCAGGTCGTCGTGCAGGCCCGCATCGACGGGAAGACCGTGTCGGGGCACGGCGCGTCGACCGACGTCGTGGAGGCGAGCGCCCGCGCGCTGGTGCACGCACTCAACAAGGTCGCCCATGCGGACGATCTCGAGAGCCAATCGCTCAACGCAAGCTACTATTGGGGAGTCTGAGCGTCTCGGCGGTCGCTCGCTGACTCGCCCGTTCGTCGCGCGCCATGCGCCGTTCGGCGCACGGTGCGCGCGCTTCGTCGCAGGCGGTCATCCCCTCGCGATTCGCCGAGGCGGTGCCGTATACTTCACGGTGAAACGAAGAAAGGATCGTCGCGCCGTGACTGTCCCCGGCCCGACCGCGTCAGGCCACCGGGCTCCTTCGCCGTATCCGCGGTGGTGGGTGATCCTCGTGATCTGGACTGCCTGGGGCCTTCTCATCTCGGCACAGGTGGCGGTGTACGTGCGGCTCGGCGGGAAGCCGATGCCGTTTCTCGACGCGCTGCGGTTGAACATGCCAGGCGCGCTCATTTGGGCGGTGTTCACTCCCGCGGCGATTTGGGTTGGTCGTCGCTACCCACCCTTCGAAGGCCCCCACTGGTCCCGTGGCGCGGCCGTGAATCTCCTGGCCAGTGCTGTCGCTGTGCTCCTCGAGGTCCTGGTCGTGATCGTGAACCAACGCTGGATTCGCGGGCCCATGCCCAGCGACGAGCCGCTGCTCGTCGCCGAGCTGCGCAGCTTCGTCTGGTGGTTCCCGTCCGATTGCTGGCTCTACTGGGCGATCGTCGCCGGCGATTACGGGATCGCACACTACCGGCGGTTACGGGAGCGGGAGCTGCGGGCTTCGCAGCTCGAGGCGCAGCTTTCCGAGGCCCGGCTGCAAGCGCTCAAGATGCAGCTTCACCCCCACTTCCTCTTCAACGCGCTGCATACCATCGGACAACTGGTCCGTACCGGTCAGGATGCCCTCGCGGTCCGGGTAGTGGCGGGACTGGGCGATCTGCTTCGGCAGGTGCTGGACGGGGCCGGCACGCAGGAGGTGCCGCTCAAACAGGAGCTCGAGTTCTTGCGGAGCTATCTCGACATCGAGCAGATCCGCTTCCGCGAGCGGCTCAAGGTGGTGGTGGACGCGGAGCCCGAAACGCTCGACGCGCGGGTGCCGTACCTCGTCCTTCAGCCGCTGGTCGAGAATGCGATTCGTCACGGTATCGCGCCGCGCGCGACCGTCGGCCGTGTCCTGATTTGCGCCCGGCGCATCAACGGGAGCCTGCACCTCACAGTCCGGGACGACGGGGCGGGGCTGCCGGCGGGTCTCGCGACGCGGGACGACCTCGGAGTGGGCCTCGCGAACACCAGCGCGCGACTGCAGCAGCTGTACGGCGATGAGGCGTCCTTCGAAGTCGTCAACGCGGACGATGGTGGGGCGATCGCCCACGTCGCGTTGCCGTTCCGGCTCGCCGCGGCCGAATGGCAGGGTGCACCGGAGCGCTGACGGATGCGGCGCATTCGCACGTTGATCGTCGATGACGAGCCGGCGGCGCGCGACGGGATGCGGCATCTCCTCGCGGCGGACCCCGAGATCGTCCTGGAGGGCGAGTGCTCGAACGGGCGCGAGGCGGCGGCGGCGATTCGGGACACCAGCCCGGACCTCGTGTTCCTCGACGTCCAGATGCCACAGCTCGACGGGTTCGGCGTGCTGCGCCAGGTCGGCGTGGAGCGAGCCCCGGCGGTCGTCTTCGTGACGGCGTTCGATCAATACGCGTTGCGGGCCTTCGACGTGCACGCCATCGACTATCTCCTGAAGCCATTCACCGACGATCGCTTCCGCCAGTCGCTCGATCGCGCCAAGCAGCTGGTCCGCCAGGGACGCCTGGGTGACCTCTCGCGCAAGCTCGCGGCGCTGCTCGACAACCACGAGTCGGCACCCGCGTTGCGCTATCTCGATCGGCTCGTGGTCAAGTCGGGAGGAAAGGTCACCCTGCTCCCCGTCGGGGAAATCGAGTGGATCGACGCGGAAGGAGACTACGTGCGGATCCACGTCGGCAAGACGTGGCACCTCCTGCGCGAGACGATGAAGAATCTCGAGGACCAGCTCGACGCCGCGCGATTCGTGCGGATCCACCGCTCGACCATCGTGAATCTCGAGAAGGTCAAAGAGCTGCAGCCGTTCTTCCGCGGCGAGTACGTCGTGGTCCTGCACAACGGCACCACGCTCAAGCTCTCGCGCGGCTACCGAGACAATCTCGAAGCCCGGCTCGGCCGTACGTTCTGAGACGGCGGCCCGTCGCGCGCCACGGGCGTCTTGGCGCGTGAGGCCTCCCACTCGTCGCCGAACACTTGGCTGGTCTTCCGTGATTCAGTAGCCTGGTTCCGCGCTCTCCGACGAGCGTGATGCTCTGGTTGCGGGCAGAGTGGGACGGCCGCTCTCCCCGACCGACCGAACCCGGGGCGCAAGCACCGGGTTCTGGTTTTTTCCGGGTGCGACGTTCGTCGTGCCCCGGATGG
>JACXTT010008243.1_pt1 | contig 14482 bp, 15 predicted proteins | sample 9270951 | NCBI WGS metagenome assembly JACXTT01 (sample SAMN15532306, study PRJNA645909) | rock metagenome | isolation source: weathered quartz diorite | place: Puerto Rico | collected 2017-06-21
CGTTGACACGCAGGACGAAGAGCGGTTGCATGAACAGGACGAGGCAATTTTTCTTGATGGACATTCGACCACACCCAGTGATGTGAACTCATCGTTCCGCCCGAAATCTTCCGCAATTAGTTTTATCCAGATGTGGTTATACAGATATGGAAAAAACATTGGAATTGCGACATTCGACTATCCTGGCGCCTCCTTCTTCTCAGCTTATGTCCGCGAGGCGCTCGACCCCTACAAACATCTAATGGTACTTGCGCTCAATGCTGATCCACACGAATTGCAGGATGATGTAGTATCGTTCGTATCACGCTTGAAGCAAAGACAGGTTGTGATATTGGGAAAAGATACCGGACCGGAAAGCGAGAGACTAAGATGGATAGCGGAAATACTTTTGGAGCTAGGGTATGAGCCCGTAATCGTTAAAGATGAGCCGGATATTCCCGAGATTAGTAATGAGGAAAAAGTCCTAGTTTTCATGAACACATCTCGATTTGCAGTAGTGGAAAATTCATTCGCAAGTGGTGAAATAGCTGAATTAAAAATGAGTTCCGCAAATCGAATTATTTCTGCCTGTGTGAGAGAAACTGGAAGAGGTTCTACGTGGATGCTAAGTGGTTATCCAGTTGACTTCAATTTTATCCAAGAATTCGAATACGACGGGTCGCACGAATCCTTAAGGCGATCACTCCAACAAGCAACAAAGTGGGCGGAAGATAGAATCGTTGAGAGAAGAAAATACTATCAAGCAAACTATCCTCGCCAGGCGAACGAAAGTGGGAGTTCCGGCGATTAACCCACATACTGAATTTGCAATACGAGCAATTGCACATTCTTGATTGGAATTGGTCTCGTTTACAGAAGGCATACCCAATTTGAGAATCCTACGCTATCCTTATTCATACCGCACTAGCTTCATCGCCGCTCCCGCTCTACGATCTTTCTCCATCACGGCAAGGCTTCCAGGGGTAGAATCGATTCATGGCGTTGAAATCCGTCTCACCGACCTTCTCAATAGAACTGGCTCTAAAATGAGCCTCTCCGCGGTGGCGCTACCCGGTATCTCCACAAACCGCCAAACGGCCATAGTACCATCCAGCCAGCAAGAGCGAATTCTAAATTTTTTTTTGGGTAAAAATTTAGGAAGGAAAAAACTGGTTACGGTCCTCTAAAATCGCCTCCAAAGAAAAATTCTCCTTCTTCATCTCAGTAATCTGCTTTTCCAGCTCTCCGCCGTCCGACTCCAAAATGAGTTCAAGGCGTCTTTTGAGTTCTATAATTTCTCTTTTCATCGCTTGCCTTTTCGGGCCAATATCTGGCGGCAGGCTAGCCTCTAACTCCGCAATTCGCTGCTCGTAGTTCCTCCGGACATCAATCGTCTCGCCGTTCCACAATTTCGTCAAGCAGTCTCCGCAGACTGTATCAATGCCCGATATGATGCAGCCGCACTCTAGGTAGTATTCTGCAGTACAAAGAACGCAGCGCAGGGTTTTTAATCCAAAGTAAGTCATGCGGTGCTAGTGTTGTGTCCCATAAATAGCTTTACTATGTTCTGGGAGTTTCATATCTTGGCTCCTTCACATACATTGAGGAGAAGGAGCCATGAAAACTGGTCGTCCCAAGAAAGAGTTGCTCTTGACTGACGCATCCCGCGAAGACCTGGATACGCTCGCCAACTCCCGCAGCATGCCCCACGCTCTGGTGGAACGGGCGCGAATCATTCTTTTATCGGCCGAAGGCAAGACGAATACCGCAATCGCAGACAAATTGGGCATCAGCAAGCCCACTGTAGGCAAGTGGCGCCAACGCTATCTCAGGTTTGGTCTTCAAGGGTTGCACGAGGAGCTGAAACCGGGTCGCCCTCGCTCGATCTCCGATGAGCGGGTGGCCGCCGTCGTTCGAAAGACGCTTCAAACCAAGCCCAAAGAGGGGACCCAGTGGGCTGTGCGTCCGATGGCCGACTCGACGCGCATCTCCAAGAGTACAGTTCATCGGATTTGGACTGCATTTGGCCTTCAGCCGCACAGGCGGGAGGGCTTCAAGCTCTCCACCGACCCGTTCTTTGTCGAGAAAGTCCGGGACATCGTTGGTCTGTACTTGAGTCCTCCCGAAAATGCCGTGGTTCTGGGCGTCGACGAAAAGACCCAGATTCAAGCTTTGGATCGCACGCAGCCGATGTTGCCGATGGGACTGGGATATGCTGAAGGAGTCACTCATGATTACGTCCGGCATGGGACTACGACACTGTTTGCCGCTTTAGATATTGCGAACGGTACGGTTATTACTGACTGCAAGCGCAAGCATCGTCACCAGGAATTTCTTGCGTTCCTAAAGGAGATTGATCAACAGATTCCTGAAAAGCTTGACATCCACGCAATTATCGACAACTATGGCACCCATAAGCACGCGGCCATCAAGCGGTGGTTAGCCCGCCACCGGAGGTGGCACATCCATCACACCCCGACCTACGCATCATGGCTGAACCAGGTCGAGATCTGGTTCAATCTCATCACCCAGCAGGCAATCCGGCGCGGCACATTCACAAGCGTCAAGCAACTGGTGGCCAAGATCCAACAATACAGTGATCACTACAATCGTCACCCCAGACCCTTCGTCTGGACCGCAACGGCCGATTCAATCCTCGCCAAGATTGACCGACTTTGTCAAAGTATTTCCGGGACGCGACACTAGGTGGGTTGTCGTTAAATAGGAGGCCTAGAACGCAGCGCTGGCCGCATGCATCAATATCAGAATTTCCTTTTTAGTAAACCATTCTTGTCACTATCAACTTCATAACTGTAAGAGTAGTATAGCTTGCGCGCATGTTCCTTTCCCAAAACAGCAAGCATCCTTCGCACGTCGATACCCAACTTTCCTCCGCCGAGAAGAAGCGCAGCAGCCGCACCGAGCGGAAGCAGCACTCCGACAATCAAGGCACCCACGAGAATGCCAGCAGCATGTGGTGCGATCGCTTTGAAACCATGAACGTACTTGGATAACTCCCGATTTTTGATAATCATTTCCGCTTCATCGGCTTCCAAACCTTTCTTTAGGTCCTCCACCGAGTTGACTTCTCTCATCGCATTCTCCCATCTGAGTGATGTGAATAGAAAAACCTCTTAACGCTATCCCACATTCGCTGAACAGAACTACGAGGTTCCAGGGCCTCGACCACCAACAAAAGCCCCTTGCCCGATCGCAAGCGCGTGGCAACCATGCTTCGTCTGGCAGACTAGACATAGCGCCCTCACGCCTTTTCACAGACAAGGGGCAACCGAACAACTTTGTTGGTTGCCCTGCTTGCGTGTTTATTGACGTGAGGACACAAAACGACAAAAGGTAACGCAATCTGCGCCACCTTCTCATTCTCACTATGTCTAGTCTGCCAGCGTCAAAGGTCAGGAATTCTAATAAGAATGTCAACAGCTAAAAAAATCCCGCCAAGACACTAGCGGGATTTTCTGTGTATGGCCTGCCGAGTTAGTGGAACCCGTTAGACTTCGTGCGCGCGATGAAGATGGCTGTTCCGATTCTCTGAACGTCGAGGCCGGGCACGGCTTTCGAAATCTCGACAGCGTCCTCGATGCTTTGACGCATCAGTTCCTTGAAGTTGTCTGAAGCGTTTGCAGGTTTCGGATCGGGATGTGCTTCACCATTGATCGGCTCGAAGACGAGCTGCCCGTTAATCTTCTTTCCATTTTGTGCGGCTACTTTCTTCAGGAGAAATTCCGAGCCGGCCTTAAGTCCGTGAGCTTGGATCTGTGCATGAACTTCTTCCGGCGCGAAGAAGGATTTTTCGATGCCAGCTTCCTCCACCGTATACAGAAAGTACGGACCGTAATTACTCTGGCCTTCGTACGCCTTGTCACGTAAGAGCTTCACGCGTGCCGATTCATTCAACTTCAGCTCCAGTTTCGGCAGCTTGTCCGTCGCCATTGGTGTTTCCTTTCAAGGTTGTGTAAGAGAACTTCGTACTCGCAGGTGTTACTACAACACCTGGGAGAATTACACCCGTTGACTTGATGTACGATGCAATCTTTTGCAAATCCGGCTCGAATGATTCTGGAACTTGCCGTAACAAGCCCTTCCGCTGGCCAACAGCAACAAACTTGGCTAGATCTGTTATTTCGACTTTATCGCGACCCAACCTTAGTTTCAGTGAACCATGAGGCAAAGCAATTGACTTACAAGCTGGATCTTCGCGATTTGCTCCACGCATGAATTGTTCCAGATTCCATGCAAGCCATGATGCTTTCTTTTCGATTCGTTGGAGTTCGTTTTCCCTGTACTCTTCCACGATCTTGATTTCTTGGTCCGCTAGTGCATTCACCTCGGCCGCTTTCTGTTCCAATACAAGAAGCGCGGCAAGAACTTGGTCTGCACGCAACCGATTCATCTCAAGCTGTTGCTGCTTTTCCTTCTGCTCTGATTCCAGTAGCAGTTCATCGATAAAGGAAGTCATGCTAGAGCCTCCTCGCGAGGATTTTCAAAATGTCCTTGATGACCTCGCGTATTTTGTTCCAGTTAACTTTCACGATCTTCCTCTCCTTGGTTTTTGGGAAATGGAAGCCGCCAAGTCATCCAGAAAGCAGCTCTTGTTCGATGTTGACCTGCCAGGAATCTTTGACGGCTTCGGTCCATTACTGTTCTCCTTCGTACCAGATGCAATCGCTCTGTTTCTTGTCTGAGCGCATTCCTGCAAATTGAGGATGCCGGATCGCACCAGATTTCAGACGTTCCATGCCTTTGATGGAAACGACTTTTCCGATATAACGATCTGGATTGTCCGACATATCCTTGCGGATTATGTCTGTCATTCCGCTGGCCTGTCCTAATTCGACCAGTTGTCCATCGACGTACTGTCCAAATCTTACCGCGCCTATCCACTTGTTGTACTTGCCATCTCCGCGTGTAAAGCCGATTACGACGCAGTCAAATGTCGCAGAGCGTTTGGCTTTGTACCAGTTGTCACTTGGACGTGCGCCTGGGATGTAGTAGGCGTCCAGGCGTTTCAGGATGATCCCTTCTCCGCCTTTTGCCAACACATCTTTGTACAATCTGCGCTTCGCGTTATTTCCTGTGGCGATCGGAAGAACGCTCACGAACTCCGATGTGACCCGCGCCTCCACTTCGTCGAGCCAGAATAGGCGGGTTTGATACGTTTTGTCGATAACATCGCTTCCGCGATAACGCAAGACGTCGAACACGAACAGTTTCACTTGATGGTTTGAGCCATTTGTGTCCTTGCGATGAACTGTGCCGGCGAGTGTTGCAGAATCTTCGCCGGGCAATAGGATCTCGCCGTCCAGGATACTATCAATGAGCTTCGGAAATGTCAGCCGTGCGAGATGTGGCAACGAATTCGTCTTTTCGAGCGGCCTTGATGGATGATTTACGCCAGCCGAGCGAGAGAAAATGCGCAATCCATCCTTCGTGATGTGCACGATCGCTCGCATTCCATCCAGCTTCTCCTGCGCGACGAAAGCTGGATCATCTAATAGGCGCTCTAGATGGTGTTCATCCTTTACTCCTTGCGCATTCATCGGCCATATTATCGGCAGCTCATCGTTTTTTTTTTTTGAACTGGCGCCGACTTCGCTCCGTTGCTTCCGATGATCACGTAACCTTTCTTCTCTTTTTCGAGCTGCTTCTTCTGCCTTGCCGCAAGGTCATCGTTCTTGTTATCACCGTCTTAAACCGGATGCTCGGTTGTTGCCTGGCCTATCCGGCCGTAATATCCCGTTACAGTTACGCGGCCTTTTACTTCGGTGAGATGAAACTCGTAGAATTTGTTACTTCCTCCACGCGTGCATTCCAATCTAATCATGTTGCCTCCTCGTTATTAAATGAATGAGCCGGCACGCCTCCCGAAATTGTGCCGGCCCACATTAGAACGGCGAGCCTTGGATCCATCAAGCAAGGTCACCTATGCCATTCTGGTTTCAGTTCATCAGCATCTTCTGCGCAAGATTGAAAGCGCGAAGTTTCAGTTTTTCGCCCCCGCCAAACCAGATGCTTTTCAGTTGCTTGATCGCATCCCGAGAGTGTTGCACATGGTCGGAGAACTCTGTGACAGCATTGTAAGCGCCCCACAAGCTTCCGCGTGACATCTCAGCGCCCTGGCCTGATTCATGCAGTTCCAGAATAGCCTGGCGGACGTTCTCATTTCTCGTCTGAAATTTCGCGTCCGGATTTGCCGGGACGAGCGTCTTCACGTAGTCCATGAGTTGGTTGTCACTGAGTTTGCGCACGGACATGCGGTTGAAGACTGAATCAAGCTGCTGGTACAGGTGATTGGTGAGGCCCAAGAGCTTGTGGGCTTGCTCCAACTTCTGCACAGCATTCGCGGTGTGCCGGACCCGAACTTCTTGCTCATTCCCCGAGAGGGCAACACTTAGCGTGTTGGAGCATACAACGCGGACTGGTGTCAGCTTAGCGCGAACGACCATCGAGCCGTCATGCGAATTGGTCAGGAGCAAGAACTTGTTCACGATGTCGTTCTTGCCGACGCGGATGTACGACGGCAATTTCGCAAGGATCCAAATTCGTTCTCCTTTGCCGAGCACGCCTGCCGTGTGATAGATCGCTTCCTCTTGATCGACGATACCGTCGAAAAACGCGAATGCATCCCGATTCTGAATCGGCTGGTAACGTGATCCCACGACTCCGAGAACTTCAGATGTATCGGTGCGGACTGTGGCAAAGGTGTTTGGTACAATCTTCCGGTGACGGTTTATGACGGTCTTAACCGGCTTGAGCTGAACTCGGAAATCCAGTCCTGCTGCCTGAACCGCCTCCTGCGCTGTCGCCGGCTTTTCCAGCTCTGTCCCGAGCTTATGCCATGGAACGTCTCCAACGTAGAACATGCTGGCCTTGCCGTTGTTGATATGTAGATTGTGCATGGACAATCGTCCTTTCTGAAATTGATGCAATTACGATGATACCATCGGTATCTTATACCCGAAAAGGACAGCACATTTCTACAATGCGGATCCGAGGCTATTTCCGCGGGTCTATTGTCATTCGTTTCCGCGTTTCGTAAATTTGCGGATCATTGGGGCCGCATTGGGGGACAAGGAAAAGGATGCGACGCTCATTCAATTCTTTTAGTCCTTGCCCAGTGAGTGAATTAGCCGATTGCTAAAACCTGCATTGTTTGCCGAGACATTTTGTGCGATGGCAGCACGCTGTAACGGTCAGTACATCAAATAGGCGAAAATAAAAATGTCAGATCATCGGTTTGCAACCTGCTACACGACCAAGCTTGAATACTTGATTTCTTGCGTCCAAACTGCTTCCTATGGACAATCGGAAGGCTCATTTAATCCTCGCATCGAGGATCGAATCCCCCAAGGCATTCGTCAACTCGAAATCGGAGATCGAGTGTTCCTCAATTTCAGCTACAAGTTGCTAGCTGGCCCATTCATCATAGCAGAGCCACCGTCTCATTTTGTCATTGACAAAAGCGTAGGATCATGGCACAAGGTGAATGCGACGAAAACTCCAATTGAGCACCAAGCAGTCTGGATGTATAACCAAGATAAAAAACTATGGTGCATCTTCTTCGATGAGCTCTTGACTTCGCAAGTCAACTACTGCCTCTACACGTTCCTGCCTAAGAATTTGCCGAAGCTTCCCTTTATCGATGTCATTCCATCTGACCTGGGAGAACAACTTTGGACTTACCTTGAAGATAACGGCAACTCAGTCGCCGATTTCTTGCAACGGCAGTCACGCAAGCTTGGATTCCAACAACCAGTATATTCCTTACCAAGGATCAACAAGAATTATTCAATCCGTTCAGGCAAATCGATAGAAACGTTCACAGGGAGGTATAAGACTAAGACAGGTGCAATTGTGCGCTCTAAATCAGAGAAGCTGATTGCAGATTCGCTACACGATCATGGATTCCGTTTTGAATACGAACGCACATTACCTTTGGATGGCTATGTTATTCATCCTGATTTCTATTTAACTGACCACAATCTGATAATTGAGCATCTCGGTCTCATCGGTCAAAGCGAGGAGTACCGCCAGAACTGGGAATGGCGGAAGAAACTTTATGAGCAAAACGATCTTAACTTTATCACATTTACCGAAGTGGAGCTTACAGAGCTTGACAAGAATCTAATGCTCAAACTTACTCAGAAGGGTTGCAAACTTCCGAAAGGAAATGAGTGAGTACAATGCATAGCGCCAATTCACATATTGCGCAATAAACGTCGTCGGTAATGGCTCAGGAACAAGGTGGAACTCGCTGTTTTTGATAACGTCAATGAGCATCTTGGGGTCGCGAAACTGGTGCGCTGTTTGCCGAAACGTTAGGCGAAAATCTGAGTACCCCATATGAGAGTCAAGAAACTTCAGAAGCAGCTAACTGAGGACAATCTGTCGGACACAGTCGCGGATGTGTTCCAATGTTTTCCGAACATGCTGAATCAATTCGTAGGGCGATTCGGTTCTCCGTCTAAAGTCGGTCTGCCGATCTCCATTTATTGCCGCTCTCGAATGAGTAGCATTTTCCCTTCTTCAAACTTGGCAGAGCCCTTAGGGAATCGTTGTCCAGATATTCTTTGTCTTTTAGAACATTCGATCATACTTATTGAAAGCAAGAAAGGCGCACGTTTCACTGACAACCAACTGGAAGATTATTACAAGGCACTCGAACAAGTCAAGGGAAACCGTGAGGCTCAGTATTTCCTTCTGGCACCAAAGTCGAGCATATACAAGGACTATCCTAACATCTTTCGAATCGTAACGTGGGACGACGTTTTCGATTTGTTCCGTCAGGAGCCGCAACTTGGAACCTATTCTGACCAGTTAGAGACGTTTCGAATGGAACAATACAAATCGATTCTCGACACTGTGGTTTCTCACCTTAGTGATAGCTTCGTTGGTCAGCCACAACAGTTCTCCAAGAACAAATACCACGGTTACCATATCCAGCTTCGGTACTCTTCAAGCATGTTGTTTGCGTTCTCGATCTATTTGTCAGCTCCTCGATATGCTAAGTTGTTTCCATTCTGGCTGCTCAATAGAGCTACCAAGATGACCCAGTCGTCTCATTCGTTTGTCCAGCAGTATCGGCAACAATTACAGGCACTCCCAGAGACGATGCATTATCTTGAAAAGCAATGCCCGGGGTACGTAATTGACCTTTTCCCATCACCCGAAAACACAATCGATATTATGGTTGTAGAAGTGCGCTCCCTTATCAACAACGAATGCCGACGCATGTCAGAGATTTACGAGTCAATCGCTCCCAAATCGAGTTAGAGAAAATCCCAGATGATAGAAGACGACAGCAGACCAATCGACGCAGTATCTCCAACTCCTGCACAACGGAAATTTTTGGAGCGGCTCATGGAAGCAACGAGACAGTATGCCCGCTCCAAGAATTACAATGACATGTCTTTCCTTGGGCATGACAACGAGAGCTATTACTGCGCTTACTCTACGAAGACCAAACGGCGTCTTTTTGTTTTTGGATTTGAAAAGAGGCGTGGCGTCCTCTACATGGCTATTCCAATCGATATTGATGAACCGTATAGGCTTGCTCGTTCTTGGATAGCGGATCCAACAAGAAAACGAGCCATCATCAAAATCGATCCAGAGCCAACAGAGGAGCTGGAAGTGTATTTTATCGAGATGGGAAGACGAAGCATTACCTACTACTACCGACGGCGCGGGTAATGGGGTCTTCGCCTAACTCGGCAAACATCGACGCTCGAGTTTTGCATCGCGATGTAACTCGCATAAGTGTCATGCTGGTTGCCGAAAAGTTATGCGCCAGCACACTCAGAAGACGAAGGGACAAATAATGCTTACGATTAGTTTCATCATTGGGGTCTTGCTAATCTCACCACTTTGCCGGTCGCAGGAAAAGTCATTTGTAATTGAAGGATCCCTGGTGGGTTCTGATGGAAAGCCACTACAAGTAGCCGACGTGCACCTATTAAGTAACGCGCCCAGGACGCCAAGATTCTTGCTACAAACGACGAGCATCTCAAACGATGGAGAATTCCAACTTACGTTTAGTAAATCCGGTCTGTACCGGCTTTCCTTCACCGGCGTCAATCATTACGAACTTGAAGCGCCGCTCCTCATCGAGGAACCTGGACCTATTTTTCTTTCCATTCAATTGAGGGCATATGAGCCTCCGGATTCCATTTCAAGGGTTCGCATGATCGGAGACTTCAACAACTTCTCGACGTCAAAGGGGGCCATCAATATGGAGAGACGCGACGATGGTTCCTATGTCGCCACCGTAGAGACAAATGCTGACACTGTTGCTTATCAGCTCCTTGGCGTCGAAAAAACTCATCGTAGCATAAACGGGACCCAAAGCGATTACTATGTTTATGACGGAGGTGGTGACTATCGGTCGGTGATCCGTACAAAAAAAGGGCCCACAACAGTTACCTTTAATCCACATCTATTGAAACGAAGCGCTTCAAGTCCCTTGGTCAAATTCAGGGACGAGAAATCCTTGGCGGCTCGCTTCTATCAATTGCACTTTAATCTGGAACGACGAAGGGAACGCCTCGATAGCGCGATTGGAGCCCATATGACTTCGGGCAAGCCATCCAACGAATTTAAATATGACTGGTCAAATGACCTATCCGAAATCAAGCACGCGAGAGAACGAGAACACGATCCTACACTTAAGGAAGCTTGGCTGCTCGCTGCAATCGAATTTGGAGGTCTTCAAAGCGACTCCGCCCTGGCATCCGAAGCCATAAGCCAGATTTCCCCGGTTTCACCGCTTTGGTCATACAGACCTGACTTACTCGATAAGTGTATTTCCAACTCGAAAGCTCGCCAAGGGTACTTACCCTATTTGCAACGTGTCATCGACAACCATTCCGACAGAGAGATTAAACCGTACTTCATCGGTGCTCTTCTTGATATCGCCAAGGCTTTAGGAGACACTGCGCTTCTCCCCAAATACTTTCAGATGCTCGTTACGGACTTTGACAAATCGCCTTGGACTGAAATGGCGAAAACCCGATATGCTGCTCGTCGAGCAATTCAAGTCGGCAAGAACGTCCCTGATTTCTCGGTGAAGTCTCTTGAGGATACAAATGTCGTCTATACAAATAAGAAATTGCTTGGTACGGTCTACTTGATCGACTTTTGGGCCGTTTGGTGTGCTCCGTGCGTTGGCGAAATGAAATACCTCCACGAAGCCTTCGACAAGTTCAAGTCAAAAGGGCTGACGATCTTGAGCGCATCTCACGATTTCAAAAGGGCGGATGTTGTAAAGTTTCGAAAGGAAAAGTGGCCCATGCCCTGGCTTCACACTTTTGTCACCAATGGCCCAGACAACGAGTTTTCCAAAGCATTCGAAGTCCTGTCGATGCCTAAGCCTGTACTCGTCGGACGAGACGGTAAGATACTCGCCGCCGAGGAAGAACTCCGCGGCGAGAGATTGATGTCAACATTATCAAAAGTTTTTGGAGAGTAATGCTCATCCATGCCTGCGTATGACACTACCGACTCAAACGGTCGAACGGCTCGCTCAACAGTTTTGCTACGCGATTAGTCCACCGACCTGTAGCTCGCAAAAGTGTCGCGTTCCTTGCGACCCGTTAGCAGCAATTGCAAACCACAGGAATCATGAATCATGTTTAACAAGAATATCGACCAAATAACTGAACGGGATTTGCAGAATCTTATCGATAACTCCGTCATCGAATGGAAAACCCTTGATTACAAAGCGACGCTTCCGGGTAACTCCGACCAAGATAAGAAGGAGTTTCTGGCAGATGTTTCCTCGTTTGCGAATTCTGTCGGTGGTGATATCATCTTTGGGATTGCGTGTGATAATGCGAGCGGTATACCCAAATCATTGGATGGTCTCTCAGCCACGAACTTCGACCACGAGATACTACGATTAGAGAGTTCAATCAGAGATGGGATTGAACCAAGAATCAGCGCCATCGCACTCAAACTCATACCGTTACCATCCGATAAATCTGCCTTGATTATTCGCATTCCCAAGAGCTGGAATTCGCCGCACAGAGTCACATACAAAGAACACGACAAATTCTATGGTCGGAGTACGAATGGCAAGTACTCCTTGGATGTGCTTGAATTAAGAAATGCATTCAATTTGTCCTCAACGCTTTCAGAACGCATAAAGAATTTTCGCATTGACCGTATTAACAGAATACTTGCAGTCGATACGCCTGTTCCTCTCGCAGATAATCCAAAAATTGTCTTGCATATTGTCCCCCTGACATCATTTAACCCTGCTCAAGTTTATGACATCTCAGTAGTGAATCAAAATCCAGTCAAACTAGCCCCAATTCATTCGAGTGGCTGGGATAATAGATACAATCTCGATGGCATCCTCACCTACTCTGCTGAAAAACAAGGCAAATATTTTGCATATACCCAACTGTTTAAGAACGGAATCATCGAGGCTACTGAGGCACATATGTTAAAACCTTGGGATGGGCAACGGTTAATCATTCCAAGTGTGCTTTTCGAGCGAGAGCTCATGAATTCCCTCTCAACCTATTTGAAATTACTGAAGGAGTTCACCATTGAATTGCCTGCTTATATCTTCCTCTCAGTCCTTGGAGTAAAGGGGTATGCGATGGCAACTTCTCCACGTTGGATGTTCGACACTTACACGATAGACAGAGACCACTTGCTTGTTCCAGAGGCGATCGTTCAAAACTACGATATACAACCCAAAGATATTCTTCGCCAATGTTTTGATTCCGTGTGGAACGCTTGTGGATTCCCACAATCTCTGAGCTATGATGAAAATGGTAACTGGTCGGCAGACCGCGCATAGAAAAGGTTTGCAACTGCGGCTAACACGGAGTTGTTTGCCGCGTTTGAGGCGAAACTGTTCTGAGTGGAGATGGATATTAGAGTTCCGGAATCACGAAATCTGAGATAGCATGAGGCGCGTCCTCTTTAGGAAACCAGTTCTTCGGGTAGTGTCAGGCCTTTTGGGATTACTGTTAATTCTGCAAGGGATCTCTTGGATAGTTCGGGGTAATCTCAACTATCAGAACTATTGGGGCGGCATCGTCTTTGCACCGCTCGCGATTCTAGTCGGAGGGTTATTCGTCTATCTGGTCATTTTTCAATGGAATCGACTTGGCAGAACCAGTTCTGAACAGGACCGTGAGGAGACCTTTAGAAAATGGTAGTGTGTAATTTCAGCTGCTGAAACCCCTTCGCCTAATAATGGCAACAACGATGCTCGATGTTGATGGCCGAGACATTAACAGCAAGGACGCGGGACGCGATAAATGAAATTTCGTTGTAAATCCCACCTCCTGTTCATCTCCGCGATCGGACTTGCGTGTATGACATCGCGCGCGGTCCACCTTGACAATGGCATGCTGAGAGCTGAGTTGGTCCCTCTCTCGCGATCCACGAGAAGCACGCCCGACTCTAGTCATGCGGATATGTTTACCACGCTGCCTGGTGCCCCGACAACCCGTGCCGTTTTGTGGCTCGTGAAGGACGATTCAGTTTCAATCTACTACCTTGATGTTAATGATCGAATGGTCGGCAAGCCATTGAGGATCCTGTTGAAGAAAGGTGGATATTCTTACGAACCTGATTTGTCCGGATTCACCTCAGGTGTGTACAGCAACACCATTATCATCGGTGACAAGACGTGGACCAAGAAAATTGTCTTAATTCAATAGGTCGAGCGGGCAGGTAACCAATACATCCGATTCATCATGGCTAATACTAGCGGGCCTGCAGCTAACGGCGGCAAGCGCGGAAGCTTGATGGGCTCTGCTTCGCGATGTAGGCTGCAAAAGTGCTGCATTGGTTGGCGACACGTTAGGGGCTATCGGTTTTCTGGCATGCCGATCATAGACTAATAGGGAGTATGAAATGAAAGCTTCAACAACTTCATCAGTTCTTGGAATTGCTGCTATTTGCGCGCTCGCCGCATGGATATGGCCTCGTCTATTCAATCCAGAACCGACAGATCCTGACGCTCGAGTTTATCGAACAACTTCGTCGCGCCGGATCGAATCTCTCCAAACCACATAGCATTGAATTCTTCTTATACCTTCCAAGCAATGAAGCGGCAGAGTTAGTTCGGAGAGATCTTGTGGCAAGAGGATTCTCCGTCGAAGTGAAGAAAGGGTCAAAAGGACCTGAATGGTTGTGTTTGGCAAGAAAGGAGATGTTGCCCCAACACACTGAATTGCTCCGGCTACGTGATGAACTCACGCGGTTGGCCGGCTCTGCTGGGGGTGTGTATGACGGTTGGGGCACCCCAGTTGTAAAATAGTGCGCATGATTTCGTATCGCCAGCAATTAGCTTGCAAACCACCGGGCGCATAACACACAAGACCACGTCGCTAGGTGAACAGCTCTTGGTGTCGGGGGCCATTTGATTCACCCGGGCGGCTCAAAAGTATTCACCCCTCCCTGCTGTGATTTAGCGACACTATAACGAACGGTATTGCGATTGTCAAGCGCGCAGATCAGCGCCTGG
>JACXTT010008244.1_pt1 | contig 14482 bp, 14 predicted proteins | sample 9270951 | NCBI WGS metagenome assembly JACXTT01 (sample SAMN15532306, study PRJNA645909) | rock metagenome | isolation source: weathered quartz diorite | place: Puerto Rico | collected 2017-06-21
ACCGCCACGCCCGAGGAGATGCGCCCCCTCGGCGAGGCGCTCGCCGAGCGCGGCTTCCCCGTTCGCGCCGTCCGCCTGCCCGGCCACGGGACCGACGTCACCGACCTGGCCCGCACCCGCTGGACCGACTGGTTCGCGGCGGTCGCGGACGGTGCCGAGCAGCTCCGGCGCGAGGTGCCGGCGCTCGCCATCGTCGGCATGTCGCTGGGCGCGCTCCTGGCGCTGCACCTGGCCGCCACCCGGGCGCCCGAGGTCGCGGCGCTGGTCCTCTGCGGCACACCGCTCGAGCTGCATGACGTCCGCATGCGCTGGCTGCCGTTCCTGGCGCGTATCCCGTGGTTCGCGCGGCGGTTCGCGATCATCCCCAAGCGTGGCAACGGCCCCGACATCGCGGACCCGGCGGTGCGCGCCGCGAGCCGGAGCTACCGCGCGATGCCGCTCACGGGCGTCCTCGAGCTCCTCCGGCTCCAGGCGGTCGTGCGCGGCGAGATCGGTCGGGTCACCCAGCCGGTGCTCCTGCTCCACGGGCACCACGACCACAGCGTGCCGGTCGCGAACCTCGAGCTGGTGCGCCGGCGCCTCGCGTCGCGCGTGGTCGAGAGCCACGTGCTCGAGCGGAGCTGGCACGTGGTGACCCTAGACTACGATCGCGACGAGGTGGCGCGCCTCACCGCCGACTTCCTGGAGCGCGTGGAGACGAGCGTCAGGAAGACGACGCGGAGCGAGTGACCCATGGGGGGATGGATCGAACCTCGCTCCGCGCCACCCACGCGCAGGAGGCGGAATTGCTTCCTGCGCAAGCTTGACTGACCACCACCACACTGCCTCCGCTCTGCCATTCGACGGGAGCACCCGCCGAACTCTTCACGCCGAGACTCTCGGGAACGCGCTCGCGGATCGCCACCGCCATCTCGCGCGCGACCACCAGCGAGGCGGCGAGCACGAGCGCTCCGGCGTAGCCGAGCACGAGCCAGTCGCCGACGCGGACGGCACCGAGGCGGATGGTCGTCAGGTAGAATACGAGAACCACGCCGATGGACGCGGCCGCGACCGCCGCGATCTGCCAGACCTCGTTCTTGGCGGGCGGATACAGCGCGTAGGTGCCCGCGACGGTGAGCTCGCCCACCACGACGCCGATCGCGGCGGGGACGATCCGGGCGATGCCGAGGCGGCGCACGGGGTCTTCTGCAGCAAGCGGGGTGCCACGCGCCCCTCACCGTGATTCGGCGAGGATTCCCCCTCCGGCGCGGCGCCCTGCCTCGGAGGGTGTGACAATCGGTCTCGGCTAGCCGTGGGCGCCGCCGCGCGGCGCAACCCCGTAGCGCTGCAACATCCGGTAGAGGGAGCGTCGGTCGACGCCCAGCACCTGCGCGGCCCGGCTCACGTTGCCGCCGTTCTCCTCGAGCACCCGGCTCACGTAGCGCTTCTTCAGCTCGGCCAGCGTAGGCCGATCGTCGGGCGTGGCGCTCGGCGGCGGGGAGGCGGGCGCGCGGAGCTCCGCCGGCAGGTCGTCGGCGGTCAGCACCTCCTGCTGCGCCAGGGCCACGCCCCGCTCGAGGACGTGCGCCAGCTCGCGCACGTTGCCCGGCCAGTGATACGCGCGCAGCAACGCGAGGGCCTGCTCGGAGACGCCGGTCACCGTCTTGCGACACTCGCGCGCCGCGCGCCGCACCAGGTGATCGACGAGCAGCGGAACGTCCTCGCGCCGCTCGCGCAGCGTCGGCAGCAGGAGGGTCACGACCTTCAGCCGGTAGTAGAGATCCTCGCGGAAGCGTCCGCCCTCCACCGCCTCGGCCAGATCCCGGTTGGTCGCCGCGATGACGCGCACGTCGACCGCCCGCCAGACCGAGCCGCCGACGGGGCGGATCTGATACTCCTGGAGCACGCGCAGGAGCTTCGCCTGCAGCGCCGGCGAGACGTCGCCGATCTCGTCGAGGAAGATGGTGCCACCGTCGGCCTCGGCGAAGAGCCCGGGAGCGTCGCCCACGGCCCCGGTGAACGCGCCGCGCACGTGCCCGAAGAGCTCGCTCTCGAGGAGGGTATCGGTGAGCGCGCCGCAGTCGACGGCGACGAACGGCCGGGTGGCGCGCGGGCTGTTCGCGTGGATCGCGCGCGCGACCAGCTCCTTGCCCGTGCCGCTCTCACCGAGGATGAGCACCGTGCTCCGCCCCGGCGCGACGCGCGCGATCGTCTTGTAGACCTCGACCATGGCCGGCGAGCGACCGACGACGCCGCCCAGCTGCTCGCCCGCCACCGGCAGCGTCGCCTGGGCCTCCGACGTGCGGCCGAGGGCGCGGCGCACCGTGGCACGGATCTCCTCCACGTCCATCGGCTTGCTCACGTAGTCGACGGCCCCGGAGGCGATCGCCTGCACCGCGGTGTCGATCGAGCCGAAGGCGGTCATGATGACGACCGGCAGATCCGGGAGCCGCTCGCGCAGCCCGCGCAGGAGCGCGAGGCCGTCCATCTCCGGCATCTGCACGTCGAGGATGGCGAGATCGACCGGCTCGCCGGCCACGCGGGCGAGCGCGCGCTGCGGGTTGGTCTCGCCGACGACGCTGTAGCCGTCGCGCTTGAAGACGTCGGCGAGGAGCCGGCAGGTGACCGTATCGTCGTCGACCACGAGGAGACGCGCCATCAGACCTCCAGCGGCAGGCGCACGCGCATCGTCGTTCCGCGACCCGGGCTGCTCTCGATCAGGACCTGCCCGCCGTGCGCGCGCACGATGTGGTCCACGATGGCGAGTCCGAGCCCGGTGCCGCGCCCGGGGGCCTTGGTGGTGTAGAAGGGCTCGAACACGCGCCGCACCTCGTCCTCCGACATGCCATGGCCGGTGTCGGTGACGGCGATCTCCAGCTGCGCGCCGCGCCCGTTCGGCACCAGCACGCTCGCCCCGACCACGATCGTCCCCGGCGGCTCGGTGGCGTCGATCGCGTTGGCGACCAGGTTGATCAGGACCTGCCGGAGCGAGATCGCATCGCCCGGCACGGTGGGGAGGTCGGCGGGAACCGAGCTCCGCAGGACGACCGTCCGCCCGGCGAGCCGCGGCGACACCAGCGCGAGGGCCTCGTCCACCACCGCGCTCACCGCCACCGCGTCGCGGCCCATCTCCCGATCCCGGGTGCGACCGAGCACGCTGCGCATCGTCTCGATCATGCGCTGCACCTGCGACTCGATCACCGCGAGCTTGCTCGCCTGCTCCTCGGGCAGGTCCTCGCGCCGCAGCAGCTGCGTGTAGCCGAGCACGGAGTTGAGCGGCGTGCCGAGCTCGTGCGCGATGGTGGCTGCCATCTGCCCGAGGGCGGCGAGCCGCTCGCTGCGCCCGACCTCGAGCTGCGCCCGCCAGAGCTTCTCGTTCGCCTCCTTCAGCTCCTGGTTGGTGTCGGCGAGCTCGTGCGTCGCCTGCCGCACCCGGGCCTCGAGCCCCGAGGTCAGATCCTCGATGCGGGCGAGCATGTCGTTCAGCCGGTCCGCGAGAAAGGCGAACTCGCCGCCGCCCGCCACGTGGACGCGGGCGCCGAGCTCTCCCGCCTCGGCGCGATGCATGCCGTCCACCAGGGCCGCCACCGGACGCGCCACGCGCCGCTCGAAGAAGAAGAGCAGGAGGAGCGAGATGAGGGCGATCGAGGAGAGGAGGAAGATGCCCCCGATCGTCCGCAGCCGGCGCTCCAGGCGGAGGATCTCGACCAGCGAGAACTCGACCTGCACCACCCCCGCGAGACCTCCCTCGCGCTTCAACGGCCCGGCCATGCGCCAGAGGACCTCGTCACCGCGCCGTTCCGTCGCCGTGCGCACCGAGCCCCCACCGAGCAGGCGGGCCTCCTGCGCCGCATCGAGCACGAGCGGGGGAAGCGTCGCGCCCTCGCGGGTGGTGAGCACGGGCTCGAAACGGCCGTCGTGTCGGCGGAGCACGTCGATCGCGGTCAGCTCGCGGTCGCCCTCGACCAGGGTCTCGAGCTCGCGGTGGAGGGTCTCGGTGCCGGCCTGCCCCCAGAGCGAGTCGACCGTGCCGAGGTAGAGCACCGCGCGCTCCTCGAGGTCGCGCTCGAGGGCACCTTCCGACAGGCGGGTGTCGAGCCACTGCGACGCCGCCAGCACGGTGGCAACCACGGCGACGACGATGGCGATCAGCTGAACGCGCAGGGTGCGGTGCACGGTCCCTCACGCTAGCCGAAACGCGCGTGCCCGGCGAGCGTCACCCGCGCGATGGCGGCATGGTCTCCACGACCCGCATCCTGAGCGCATCCACGTCGAAAGGCTTGTCGAATACGGCCACGGCGCCCAGCTCCCGCCCCTCGGCGTGGGTCGCCTCGTCGCCGAAGGCCGTGATCAGGATGACTGGCGTCCTCCAGCTCGCGCAGCGCAGGATGGCGAGGACGTCGAGCCCGCTCAGCCCCGGCATGCGGACATCGGCTACCACCAGGAAGGCATCCGGGCGCTCGCGCCGTACGGTCAGCGTGTTCTCGATCGTGGCCAGGAGGGAGAGCCCGTCCGGGGCCTCGACGACCTCGTACCCCTCCTCCAGCAGCACCGAGGCGAGGAGGTGGCGGAACTCGGTGTCGTCCTCGGCGAGGATCACGAGCGGGTGTTCCCGCGTCGGTACGCCGGGCGCCGGGCCCATGGGCCGGAACGCTTGCATGCGGCGTTCCCACGCCCCGAGCCCCGATAGCCGTGGACCACACCCTTCCGGGAGAGGCGCTTCGCCACACCCCTGGGGCGGCACGCGGTCTCAGGCTCTCCGGGGAAAGACGGGGCGCAGGGGGAGCACCCGCTCGCGTCGACGCTCCGCCTCGAGGTCGCGCACCCGCGCCTCGAGCAGATCGCGGAGCGCGACGATCCCCAGCAGCCGACGGGCGACGCCGCGCTCGACCACCGGGAAACGCGTGAGTCCCGTCTCCGCCATGCGGTAGGCGACCGCCCGCAGCGGCTCGTCGGGGTGGGCCACGATCGGCACGGGCTCGACGACCGCGGAGAGCGGCCGGTCGCGCCCGTCGCCGTGCTCGCGCAGGAACGTCCGCAGCGCGCCCCGGCGCACCACGCCGAGCAGGCGCCGCTCGGCGTCGATCACGGGGTAGATGCGCTCCCGGCGCCCGGCGCCTTCCAGCCAGCGCGCGAGCCCGGCCAGCGGTAGATCGGCGGGAAGGGCGGTCACGCTCGGCCGCATGACCTCGCGCACGAAGAGGATCTCGAGGGGGTCGATCGCGTACTCGCGACTGAGATGATAGCCGCGGCGCACCACCTTCTCGGTGAGGATCGAGCGGCGGAGCGCCAGCACGGTGAAGGCGTGCGCGATCGTGGCCGCGACCAGCAGCGGCAGCAGCATGTTCACGTCGTGGGTCAGCTCGACGGCGAATACGATGCCGGTGAACGGGGAGCGCATGGTGCCACCGAGAATGGCGCCCATGCTGACGAGCGGCCAGAAGCCCGTCCCCTCCACCGGCAGGAACCGCGCCTCGATCCCGCCCAGCGCGCCTCCCATGAGGAGCAGCGGGGCGAGCACGCCGCCCGAGGTCCCCGAGCCGAGCGACACGCTCCAGATCACGGACTTGACGAGCAGGATGCCGAGCAGCAGGCGCGGCGGCGCGTCCCCCTGGAGGAAGGTGGCGATCGTGTCGTAGCCCACCCCGAGCGCCTCGGGAAAGACGAGCCCGCCGAGGCCGATCACCAGGCCGCCGAGCGCGGGCCACCACATCCAGTGGACCGGGAGCAAGCGGAAGGCGTCCTCGGCGGCATAGACCGCCAGGGTGAGGAGCGCCGAGAGCGCGCCGGCGGCGAGCCCCACCGCGAGGCACCCGAGCAGGCCCCCGGGGCCGATGAAGAGCGGGTGCGGCGGGGTGGGGAAGAGCGGGCCGAGGCCGATCAGGTAGCGGCGTGCCGCCGCGGCGGTGGCGCTCGCGAGCGCCACCGGGATCATGCTGCGCGGCTTCCACTCGAAGAGCAGGAGCTCGACCGCCAGCAGCACCGCGGCCACGGGCGACGCGAAGGTGGCGGACATGCCGGCCGCCGCGCCCGCGACCAGCAGGGTCTTCCGTTCCACCGCGGTGAGCGCGAAGAACTGCGCGACCAGCGAGCCGAACGCGCCGCCGGTCATGATGATCGGTCCCTCGGCGCCGAACGGGCCGCCGCTGCCGATCGAGATGGCCGCCGAGAGCGGTTTCAGCACCGCCAGCCGGGGCTGGACGCGGCTCCCGCCGACCAGGATCGCCTCGATCGCCTCGGGGATGCCGTGGCCGCGGATGCGCTCGGAGCCGTAGCGCGCCATGACCCCGATGATGAGACCGCCGAGGACGGGCACCAGCACGACCAGCGGGCCGAGGTGGTTCCCCACCGGCGAGACGAGCACCGTGTCCCAGCGCTGGAAGAAAAAGAGGTTGGTGAACAGGCCGATCAGGCGGAGGAGGGCCAGCGCCACGCAGGCGGCGAGGAGCCCGACGCCCATCCCGGCGAGCGTCATCGGCAGGACGCGCCAGGTGGCGGTGAAGTCGCCGAGGGCGGCGGCGCTAGCGCGCGCGGCGCGGTCGCGCATCTCGACCCCTCTTCCCTCGCGTCGCCGCCGGCGCGCGGAGCACCCGCCCGAGCGCCTGCACCAGCGCCGGACCGATCGAGCGCAGCTCCGCCCGATGCGCCAGCGTCAGGCGCCGCAGCAGCACCCGTCCCCGCGGCGCGAAGCGCACCAGCACGCACCGGCGGTCGTCCGCGCCCCGCGCGCGGCAGACGAGACCGCGCGCCTCCATGCGATCGACCAGCTCGACGGCGCTGTGATGCCGCACGCCGAGCGCTTCGGCGAGCGCGCCGATGGTGGGCGCCACGCCGGGCGCCAGCCCGCGCAGCGCGAGCAGCAACTGGTGCTGCTGCGGCTCGATCCCCGCGCCGTGTGCGTGTGTGGCGCTGAAGGCGAGGAAGCGGCGGAGCGTGCGCCGGAACCGGGCCAGGGCCCGGTACTCGTCGGGCGTGACGTCGCGCGTGGCCACGGGAGCGATCATATCGTAAGGCGATATGAATGCCCATGGCGTCGCGTGCGCTTGCCGTGGCCCCGTCCGCAGCGTACAGTCGATCCGTCGTACTCCCTTCCCGCGTGCGCTCCGCGACGCTCCTGGGCGTCCTGCTCGCCGTCACGGTGAGCCGGGCCGATGCCCCACCCAGCTTCCGGGCCGGCCCGACGCCTCTGGTCGTGCCGCCGCACCCGCGCGTGATCGTCTTCGCGCCGCACCCCGACGACGAGACGATCGGTGCCGGCGGCTTGATCGCCCGCCTCGCCCGCCGGGGCGCCCCGGTGCGCGTCGTGATCGTCACCAACGGCGACGGCTATCCGCAGGCGGTGGCGCAGGACTTCCACGAACGGGCCCCGCGCGACACCGACTTCGTCGCCTTCGGCGAGGCCCGCCGCCGGGAGGCCATCGCCGCGACCCACCACCTGGGTCTCCAGCGCCACGACGTCGTCTTCCTCGGCTTCCCCGACGGCGGGCTGGCACAGCTGTGGCGTGACCACTGGTCGCGCACCAACCCCTACACCTCGCCTTACACCAAGGAGGACAGCCCGCCGGCGCCCGACGGTGCGGAGTACGACGGCCAGGACCTGACCTCGGTGATCGCCTACCAGCTGCGCACCTTCCGTCCCACGGTGGTGGTGATGCCGCATCCGTACGACGCCCACCTCGACCACGCACACACGGGCTACTTCGTCATCGAGGCGCTCGACGAGCTGCAGGCGGCGCACGTGCTGCCCGAGAACGTGCTCGTCCTCACCTACCTGGTCCACGATCCCCTGTGGCCGAGTGCGGGGGGCGACCGCGACCGCCTGGCGCCACCCCCCGCCCGGGAGATCCCGGACACCCTGTGGACCGAGACCGATCTCTCCCGTGCGGAGCTGGCCGCCAAGGAGGCCGCGCTCGCCGAGTATCGCACGCAGCTCCCCGTCCTCGGCGATCTCCTCCACCGCTTCGCCCGACCGAACGAGCTCTACGGTCGGGTCAAGTCGCGCATCATCGACCGCATCGCCGAGGTGCACTAGGTGGCCGACCAGGTCCGCCCCGCCCGGCTCGCGTTCGTCGACGTTTGCCGCGCGCTCGCTGTGCTCGGCATGCTGTTCGCGAACATGATGAACGTCTTCCTGCGGCGCGTGCCGGAGGTGCTGCAGCACAACGAGGAGGACATCCTGCGGGCGCTGGACTTCCCCGCGCCCGTGTTCCAGTTCCTGATCGGCGTCTCCCTCGTGCTCTTCCTGCGCAACCGCACCGCGGGCGGGCTGACGCCCGGGGGCGCGCGTCTGGCGGCGCTGTGGCGCTTCGTGCTGCTGCTCGTGCTCGGCATCGTGCTCGATTCCGCGCAGGCGTTGACCGTCTGGCCGCAGTGGGGCGTGCTGCAGACGCTCGGCCTCGGCGGCGCGGTCGCGACCGGCGTCGTTCCCCTGCCCGACACGGCGGTGGCCGGGATGGCGCTCGGCCTCCTCGGTCTCTTCTTCCGTGGCGCCTGGGCCGAGGTCCATCACAGCCTGCTCGCCGCGCTGGCCTTCGTCCCGCTCACCCTGGCCGGCGTCCTGGTCGGGCGCGGGCTCGGGGACGGTGCGCCCCGGCGCGCGTTCGTCGTGCGGGCCGGGCTCGTCGCCGCGGTCGCCCTCGGCTGGGTGGCGATCGCCCACTGGGCGGGCGTCCCCTACAACAAGAGGATCGGCACCTCGAGCTTCGTCGCGATCGCCACCGGGGCCTCGGCGACGCTCCTCCTCGCCACCGCCGCGCTCGAGGCCGCGGGCCTCGACTTCCCGCGGTGGCTCCGCGCCGTCGGCGCCAACGCGTTGACGGCGTGGGTGCTCCAGTACGTGCTCGTCTACTATCCGCGCTGGCTCGTCTTCCCCGGCTGGCGGGGACTCTCGCTCGCGCCCGGCATGGTAGCCGCGCTCGCTACCCTCTCCGCGCTTTCCGCGCTCGCCGTGATGCTCGGCCGACGCGGCATCCGCATTCCCATCTGACCGCACCCTGCTCGCCATTGCGCCCCCAATCCGCTAACAAGGCTGGCGAGAGCCATGCAGGAAAGGGAGCACCCGGCGGGCGCGTGACCTCCCGGGACGAGACCCATGTCGAGTTCGGTGGGGTGCGGATGGCCTTCGGGCAGCGCGAGGTCTTTCGCGGACTCTCCTGCCGCTTTCCCCGCGGGCGGGTGTCGGTCATCCTGGGCGGGAGCGGCTCCGGCAAGAGCACGCTGCTCCGGCTGATCGGCGGCCTCGTGCACCCGCAGGCGGGCCGCATCGTCGTCGACGGCGACGAGATCACGCATCGCTCGGAGCGGCAGATGTACACGGTGCGGAAGAAGCTCGGCATGATGTTCCAGGACGGCGCGCTGCTCGACTCGCTCAGTGTCTTCGACAACCTGGCCTTTCCGCTGCGCGAGCATACCCCGATGGGCGCGGGCGAGATCGCCGCCGCGGTGCACGAGAGCCTGACCGCCGTCGGCCTCTCGGACGTCGACGAGCTGCTCCCCAACCAGCTCTCCGGCGGCATGGTGAAGCGCGCGTCCCTGGCGCGTGCCATCATCATGAAGCCGGTGATTCTCCTCTGCGACGAGCCCTTTTCCGGATTGGATCCGATCTCCGTGAAGCTCGTCGAGGCGCTCCTGGCGAGCGTCAACCGCCGCCTCCAGGCGACGATGCTCATCGTGTCGCATCACATCCCCTCGACCATGCGCATCGCCGACCACGTCGTGCTCCTCCTCCCCGACGGCCCGGTCGAGGGCACGCCGTCGGAGCTCCGCCGCGCCACCGACCCGCGCGTCCGCGGCTTCCTCGACGAGGACAGTCCGCTCGCCGAGGCGCGCGCATGAGCGCCGTCCAGGACCTGGGCTTCGCCGTCGTGCGCTTCGTCACCGACCTCGGCCGCCTGACGCGCTTCGCCGGCCAGATCGTCCGCGCCATCCTGCAGCCGCCCGTCCGCGTCCGCCTTTTCATCGACGAGCTCTTCAAGCTCGGCGTGCTCTCGCTGGTCGTCATCTGCGTCTGCGGCCTGGCGGTGGGCATGGTGCTGAGCCTCCAGGGCTACAACACGCTCGTCCGCTTCGGCGCCGAGCAGTCGCTCGGCGCGGTGGTCGGGCTCAGCCTGATCCGCGAGCTCGGCCCGGTGCTCACCGCGCTCCTCGCCACCGGCCGCGCCGGCTCGGCCACCACCGCCGAGATCGGCACCATGGTCGCCACCGAGCAGCTCGACGCGCTGCGCATGATGTCGGTCGACCCGGTCGACCTGGTGGCGGCGCCGCGCGCGCTGGCGATGACGGCCGTCATGCCGCTGCTCAACGCGCTCTTCATCGTGTGCGGCCTCTTCGGCGGCTACCTCGTGGGCGTGGCGCTCATGGGCGTGGACGCGGGCGCGTACATGTCGAGCCTCGACGCGGCCGTCGATTTCCGCGACGACGTCGTCGGCAGCCTGCTGAAGGCGCTCATCTTCGGGGTGCTGGTCGGCCTCATCGCGACCTATCGCGGGCACACCGCCGCGCCGACCTCGGCCGGGGTGGGCGCCGCGACCACCTCGACAGTGGTCGTCGCGTCGGTCAGCATCCTCATCTTCGACTACTTCATCACCGCGCTGTGGGGGGTATGACGCGATGAGCCGCGCGCCGCTCCGGGATCTGCTGGTCGGCCTCTTCGTCCTCGCCGGACTCGGCGCGGTGGCCTATCTCTCGCTCAGCGTGGGCGGCGTCTCCTACGGCGGCGCCCGGCAGATACCGCTCTTCGCCGACTTCGACGAGATCGGCGGCCTGAAGCCCCGCGCGCAGGTCGTCATCTCGGGCGTGAAGATCGGCCAGGTGACCCGGATCACCCTCGACGAGAGCTACCGCGCCCGCGTCCAGCTGTCCGTCGATGCGGCGCTCAAGCTTCCCATCGATACCTCGGCCTCGATCATGACCTCCGGCCTGCTCGGGGACCGCTACGTGTCCCTCCAGGTCGGAGGCGACGACAAGCTGCTGCAAGGGGGAGACCAGATCACGATGACCGAATCCGCCGTCGTCCTGGAACGGGTGATCGGGAAGCTGATCTACAATCCCGATCGGGGGAAGAGCCAATGAGGGCGCGGGGCCTGTCGGTGATGCTGGCCGCGGCACTGCTCCTCGCGTGCGGTCCGTCCGTCGGTCGCGTCGCGGCCGCGGAGGGCACCGGCACCGAGCGCGACCCGCTCGAGGGCTTCAACCGAAAGATGTTCTGGTTCAACGACAAGGTCGACGTCTACGTCCTGGCGCCGGTCGCCACCGGGTGGGAGAAGGTGTCGCCGCGCTGCGTGCGGACCTCGGTGTCGAACTTCTTCTGGAACCTCCGCTTCCCGATCGTCACCATCAACGACCTCCTGCAGGGGAAGCTGAAGGACGGCGCTTCCGACGTCGGGCGATTCGCGGTGAACACCACCGTCGGCGTGCTGGGCTTCTTCGACCCCGCCTCACGCTGGGGCCTGGAGAAGCACGTCGAGGACTTCGGGCAGACGCTCGGCGTGTGGGGCGTGCCGCCCGGGCCGTACCTGGTGCTGCCCCTGCTCGGACCGTCCAGCCCGCGCGACGCGGCGGGCTTCGCGGTCGACTACGTGCTCGCCGTGACGCCCTTCTTCGTCGAGGAGTACATCCTGGTCGCCGCCCGCGCGGTCGACGTGGTGAACGAGCGCTCCTTCGTGCTGAAGCAGGTCGAGGACGCGAAGGCCTCGGCGTTCGACTATTACGTCTTCGTGCGCAACGCCTACCTGCAGCGCCGCCGCGCCCTGGTGGCCGACCTGGCCGATACCGGCGCCGAGGAGGGCGAGGACCTCTACCATCCCGAGTTCGACACCGACACCGAGGTGAAGCCATGACCTCGCGCCGTCGGACGCTCGTCGCCGTCGTCCTGATCGCCGGTCTCGCGCACGCGGCGCTGGGCGGCGAGCCTCCCCGCGTCGTGGTCGAGAAGATGACGCAGGCGGCCCTCGACATCCTCGCCCGCAAGGGCGCCTCGAGCGAGGAGAAGCGTCACGCGCTCGAGGAGCTAGCCTACGCCAACGTGGACTTCGACACCATGTCCCGCCTGGTGCTGGCCCGCAACTGGAGCCAGCTCTCCGCCCCGCAGCAGGCCGAGTTCGTGAAGCTCTACAAGGAGCACCTGTCGCTCACCTACGGACGCAACATCGAGAACTACAACAACGAGAGGGTCGAGGTCGTCGGCGAGCGCGACGAGGGCCGCGGCGACTGGACCGTGAAGACGAAGATCCTGCGCGGCGGCGGCAGCGCCGACGTGCTGGTCGACTATCGCCTGCGCCAGGAGAACGACGCCTGGCGCATCATCGACATCGTCATCGAGCGCGTGAGCCTGGTCGCGAACTTCCGCTCCCAGTTCCAGGAGATCATGAGCAACGGCGGGGCGACGAAGCTGCTCGAGGTCCTGCGCGAGAAGAACGCGAAGGGCGAGCCGATGAAGGCGCCCGGAGCCGCTACCGCCCCGTGACCCGCTCTCCCGCGGCCTCCGCGGGCGGGGCCGGCGCGGGGGTGGCGATGTGGTCGATCGAGAAGGTGAGCTTCGGGAAGGCCTTCGGGAGCCGCATCAGGCTCGCCACGAAGACCCCCACCGCCATCCGGTCGAGCCAGGACGACGTCGGCCACCCGAAGTGCACGTGGACGTCGCGTCCCTCGAGCTCGTCGTCGAGGAGCGCGAGCATCGCCCGGATGCTGCGGTACACGCTCCCGCCCTGGATGGCGAAGCGATAGTGATTCGGCGCCAGCTTCTCCGGGATCGGCTGGCGGGGCGAGAAGAGCGTGACGAAGGCGCAGGTCTGGGACCGGGTCGAGCAGTCGAGCTCGCCCGGGCGGCGGAAGTAGACGTCGAGCGGCCCGTCCGTCTCGCCGAGCGCGAGCAGCATCTCCATCGGATAGTCGCTGCGCCGCCGCTCCTTCGCCTCCGGGCCGTAGCGGCGGGAGAGCGGGATGCCGAGGGCGAGGAGCACGGTCACGACGCCGCTCCAGAGCGCCAGACCGTACGGCTTGTGCACCGCCAGGTAGACGAAGCACGCGACCAGGATGCCCTCCAGCGCGAGCGTGCCGGCGCGGGAGGTGTAGTAGGCGCGGATCTCCTTCGTTCCCTGGAAGTAGCGGTAGATCAGCAGGCAGCCGACGTTGATGCAGAAGCTCGCCAGGAGTCCGATGGCGTACATGTCGGCGAGCGTGCTCTGCCGTCCCGCCGTGATCACGATGATGGTCGAGTAGAGGAGCCCGTTGATGATGTGAATGCGGTACAGCGACGCGCGCCGGTTGGTCGCGATCAGCCAGTCGAAATGGTAGCGGTGCGCGACGCGTTCGAGCAGCTCGCTCGACGCGACGTAGGCCGTGTTCACCGCCATGATGAGGATGATGCTGCCGAAGACGCCGACCAGCACCCCGAACGGCACGTTGCCGACGATCGTCGCCCAGTGGGTGATGAGATCCTGCTCGTGGGCCTTGAAGTCGATCGGCGCCGAGAGCGCGAGGGCGGTGACCACCGGGGTCACGATCCCGACCGTCAAGGCGAGGAACCAGTACGCCTTCGAGATGTCACGCCAGCTCCCCACCAGCCCCGCGGTCTGGATCACGGATTCGATGCCGGAGTAGGCCAGCACGCAGAAGGCCACCCCGACCGTGATGCTCGTCACCGCATGCGCGACGCCGTGGTGTCTCAGGTCCTGCAGCACGCTCGCCGCGCTCTGAGAGACGATCTGCGAGCTCTGCGTGTCCCGGTGCAGGAGCCCGAGCGCGATCAGGTTCAGCAGCACGAAGGCGGCCGCCACGAAGATCCCGAAGGTGACGCGCGCGTTGTCGCGGATGCCGAGGATGTTGAGCACCGCCACGCCCCAGATGATCGCCATGATGAGCACGCCCTGGGTCATGGGTCCCATGGAGAGGAAGGCGCCCCCGTTGTAGACGGCGCTCACCGTCGAGATGCAGGCGGTCAGGATGTAGTCGACCATGATCGAGGCAACCGCCACGAACGAGGCGACCGGGCCGAGCACGAAGTAGGAGAAGGAGTAGACGCCGCCCCCGCGGATCTCGTGCAGCTCGAGGATCTGCGCGATCTCGACCATGCGGCTCGAGAGCACGCGCATGATGAGCGAGGTGAGCGCGATGAAGAAGATCGCCCGCACGCCGATGAAGCGGTAGGCCTCGGCGGGCGCGTAGAAGATCGACGTGAGCTCGTCCATGAGCGTGATCACGCCGACCGAGAGCCAGGTGAGGTACCACTTGCCGCCCTTGGCGTAGCCGAGCAGGTTCGGCCGCAGGAGGACGAGCACGAAGACGGCGATCAGCGCGACGTTCAGCCAGAAGAGGACGAGGAACGTCATGCGAGCGCGAGCACCTCGAAGAGCTGCTCGAGCGCGGCGACGCCCTCCGCCCGCGTCCCGTCGACGCCGAGCCCCCGGGCATTCGACGCGGGCAGCACGCAGCGGCGGAACCCCTGCCGCGCGGCCTCGCGCAGCCGAGCCTCGGCACGCCCGACGGCGCGCACCTCGCCGGTCAG
>JACXTT010008245.1_pt1 | contig 14479 bp, 12 predicted proteins | sample 9270951 | NCBI WGS metagenome assembly JACXTT01 (sample SAMN15532306, study PRJNA645909) | rock metagenome | isolation source: weathered quartz diorite | place: Puerto Rico | collected 2017-06-21
ACAGAATAACAAACAGGTAATTCCGTAACACTTTGACCATATTAATTTATTGACTATTAGTTGCGATTTTCCTATTTGCCTACGCAGCCAGGTCCTCCAAAGCGCACGGAACAGCCTGGTCAAGCCTCTCGGAATATCCACTGTAGCTATCCAAAACGCTGATATTTCCTACCAAGCAGTTCGAGGCCGATTGGGGTTGGAAGCCGAATTAACCTGTTCCCGGATTAAAATGGGTAATCCGGTTTTTGGCAATGATGGGATAGTTTGATGTGAATTATTCAATTAGCTCCATTTTGGCTTCAAGATGCTTCATTTTGGTTCTTTCTGTGTGGGTGTAGAAGTAGAGTTTTGTATCATTAAATCATATGACATGCAAAGCGAAAAATCGAATACTGTTAAATCTGCATCACGCTCACCGACCTTTATTGTGCCGGAGAAACCCGGGTCTGCGGGTATCGACCCCTGGCAAAAGATGATCGATGTTGATCCGAATGATAATCTGCGGGTGGTCAACCGATGGGAAATCGATATCTCATACATAGATCATATTTTTCTTATTTTTATGCCGTGAAGCCCATGCTAAAAATCTTTACAGAACAGCTTATTGCTGACTCGTTTTCCGTAGAACGGTTAGAAAAGCGCATTGTCAATACTGAATTTTCCAGCAGGCTTAACTATCATCGCATACTATTGGTAGAAAGCGGTACAGGATCGCTGAATGTCGATGGTACATTCTTTGAGATCAAGAACCACGAGGTCTTTTTGTTGTCCAAAGGACAGGTTTATCAATTTGATCCACCTTCCATTATTTCCGGTTATATTGTTTCGTTTGGTGACTGCTTTTGGGAAAGGGCTCCCAAAAGCGCCAGCAATTGTAAGGCGGTGCTGTTTAATAATGCAGCCGCTAATCAGCGTCTAAAACCAGACCATTCGGAAATGAACGAACTGGCATTTCTTCTTGGTGCGCTGCTCGATGAGTATGAGACGCCTGCCTATACCAATCAAATGGATGCAATGGCCGCTTATCTGAAGATTATCATGATTAAACTGGCGAACGTGAAAATCACTGAAGAGGGTACGTTTAACAGCCAGGACTACCTGTTATACCGTAAATTCATGGAATTGCTCAGCTCTCAGTACTGCAGTTATCACGCGGTGAGCGATTATGCTGAGATGTTAAACATTACAGCCCGGCGTCTTAGTGAACTTTGCAGACGATGCAGCAGCAAAAGCGCAAAAGAGATTATTAACGGACAGATTGTGGCAGAGGCAAAAAGGTCACTGCAATTTAGCTCAAACCCGGTGAAGGAGATCGCCTATCAACTTAACTTTAACACGCCGGAGCAGTTCAGCCATTTCTTTAAGACAAACACAAAAATATCCCCGGCGGATTACCGCAACCAGTTCGTCAGTATTGGGATGTAAAGAAAGTTCACAGAAATTTTGACATGCCAAACGCACTTATTGATATTCCCTAAAGCATGCGGCCAGGATACTTTTGAATTGAATAAAACAATTTGAAAGTTATGTCAGTAAATAGTTTGAAAAAAGTAGCCGGTATTACCATTCCGGATAGCACCATTGCAACGCAGGCCACCGCCCTTTTATTGGAGCATGGCACTGAATTTATCTACAACCACTCCCTACGTGTTTTCCTGTTTTCGTCACTGAATGCACAGCGCAACAACCTGGCTCATGATTCCGAGCTTCTCTACGTAGCATCTGTTTTTCACGACCTTGGCTTAGTTCCGTATTATAGCAGCCCCGATCTAAGATTTGAAGTTGATGGCGCTAATGCAGCTAGAGATTTTCTAAAGGGTCATGGGATCGCACAAGATAAACTGCAGTTGGTATGGGATACTATTGCGCTGCATACCACCATTGGTATCGCGGAGCACAAAGAAAATGAAGTAGCCCTGATGTATAGCGGCGTAGGACTCGATGTAATGGGTGAAGGTTACGAGCATCTGAGTGCGGGGCACAGGGAGGAAATTATAAAAGCTTTTCCGAGGAGTGATTTTAAGAAAAAGATCATCCCCACATTTTTCGGTGGCTTTGAACATAAGCCAGAGACCACTTTCGGCAATATTAAAGCGGATGTATGTGCCTTCATGATTCCGAATTTCAAACGGAAGAATTTCTGCGATTGTATCCTTCATTCCCCCTGGTCAGAATAATACCGGTCCGCTGTGAACAACAGACGCTTTCCTGAACCGGAAAAAATTAGCGGGAAACATCCGAAATGGGAAAGGCTGTCGTAAGGCACGAATGGTCGGAAGAAATTCCGGCCATTTTTTATGTTTTAAAAAACAGCCCCGGATCACCACCACATTGTACAACAATCATAGCGATGGCCAGATCAGAGAAGTTCAAAAGGACTTCTGGTTTAATTCTTGCCGAAGACACGTATTGCTTGACAACTTGTCAAGTTATACGTATCTTTGACCAAGATATTAATAAAACTTGATTGTAATGAAAACGATGACTGTTGGAGAATTCAAATCGCATTTTGCCGATGTCCTTGAACAGGTTAAATCTGGTGTGAGCTTCGTTGTGACCTATGGAAAGAAAAAGGAAATCGTGGGTTATTTTTTACCGGAATCACAGCTTTTAAAACCAAAACGCCAGCTCGGTCTGTTGGAAGGAAAGGTAAAAGTTAATTTCAAAGAAGATTATAAAATGTCTGAAGAGGAGTTCCTAGGGTGAAATATCTATTGGATTCCCACACAATGTTATGGGCGCTTTCCGATCACAGAAAGCTTTCGACAAAAGTCAAAAACATCCTCGAGGATCCCCATCACGAGATTTTCGTTAGTGCAGTGACTTTTTGGGAAATATCGTTAAAATTCGCTTTGGGTAAACTTGATCTGCAGGGATCAACGCCGACCGACCTTCCTAAGGCAGTTGCCGACACCGGGTTCGCATTATTGCCGCTACAGCCCCAGGAAGCAGCCAGTTACTACGAGCTTAATGCAGATTGGCATCGCGACCCTTTTGACAGAATGCTAATTCAGCAAGCGATCCTAAATAAGTTGATCTTATTGAGTAAAGATAAAAACGTTGCACTGTACCGATCAACAGGGCTGAAAGTTATTTGGTAGGGGTTTGGACGACGGGCTTAGCAATAGCTGTCAAAATCGAACAGTAGAAAAAAACCGTCAAATGCCAGGAAGTGTTTTGTCCGAGGATACGAACTCTCTTCAATTTTGCGGAAGGCTACCGTGCTAATTTCCTGATGATGTTATATTCAATATTGCATTCCAGCTGCAACTTTCATCAATAAGGGGTTGACCAAAGGTTCCGGTTAATATAAATATATTCGTCCAATTTATGGTCTCGAAAATTCAACTAGGGGCTGAATATCTCCCACATCGGCGCGACGTAATGCCTGGATATACCGGGCTCTTACGTCATCTGCCTTTGATAGGCTTGAATGGCCCCAACTAAATACCTCCCCTTCAAATATCTTATTGACTATAATATCAGCAATTAATCGTGAATGTCTGCCATTACCATTTGGAAAGCAATGTATTGCTACAATACGGTGTTTAAAGCGAATTGCGATTTCATCTCCAGGATAGGTCTGGTGTACAATCCAATATTTGGCATCATCGATCAGGTTCTTTAGGTCTGGCCCAACCGCAAAATAATTGACCCCAATATTTTTATTCGACCTTCGAAACTTGCCAGCCCATGCCCAAACGTCTCCATACATCTTATGATGCAATTGCCTGAGGAATTCTTCTGTTAATATTGTATCTGATTTCCATTTTTTGCCCAATGTCCATTCCACGGCTTGTTGGATATTTAATTGTTCAAACTCGTTAAGTTCGCCCTTGGTTGTGATTGTGCTTATCAACAAACCTTCCTTTTCCTCTTCGCTGAGTGGCGTTTGACCTTCTCCATATTCAAGTGTTAATCCCATAAATACTTTGGCAGCTCTTCCTTTATCTCAGCTGCTTTTTCTTCAACGGCTTTTTTTAACCGCTCACTTGAATTTTCTTGATCCTCTAGCCGCATTGAAGCCGAGGTCCTCAACACGATTTGGCGGGCAATTTCTGCAGCCCTTTTTTCAATCAGATTTTCTAAAGAGCCATCGAATGGAACTATTGCGTAGACCAGTTTCATATTCATTGCCGCCGCCGCCTCTTTTAATGTATTCAGTGTAATATTGCCAGATGCTTCACGTGTTTCGAGGCCACGAATTGCTTGAGCGCTTGTTTTTAATTTTTTACCCAGCTGGTTTAGCGTCATGTTTATGGTTACTCTTACCGCATTGAGCCAGCCTTTAGTGGGCATAATTACTTCTGATGCATTTTTAAAAACTAATAATTTATTATCCATTTGTTCCAGCACCAGTTTTCTTTTATTCTTTCTCATAATTTAAACATATAGATTTAAATATTTTGATAAAAATAAATATATGTATTTAAAATTAAAAATTAATTTGAACATATATATATAAATTAAGTATAATTTGCCCCAAATAGTCACGACCCCAAATAAGAAACTTTCATTGAGTAGTAAGGTTTATATTCAATAAAAAAACCAATTGATAATCAGATAGTTTTTCAGTAGCCCCGACGAGAAACTTCTCGACCCCCTTTTTATCTGATTTACGTAGTTTGTCTATTTAAATAGTTATTTTTTGTCGGGCCGAATAAGCCATGGCATGATTCAAAATTTTGCCCGCGGGATATATTGTTACGATAAAATATTACCCTGATTAGTTCGCTTTTAAAAAAGATAGTTTGCAACAAACTCACCAACGCCTTGCCACGGTTGGTAAAACCTGAATTCCCACAAAAGAAAATGGATCAAAAATGCAGCCAATATGACAGCATTGGCTTTATGAGATTTTTTCCTGATTACATCATTCAATAAAAATGCGGTGGTTATGGCAATTACTGTATAGAAGAAGCCATAGTTAACAGCCACCGGAAAAGGCAAGTGGTAGTATACAATCAATACCCTGCCGAGCCCAGGTCCAATCATGATCAGCGCAGTGCCAATCATATAGCGCACGTGGTTATAGGTATTGTACCGGTTCATAATGGCAAGACAGTAAAACAGGACAAATTCTATCCAGCTGGGTATATTTAACGCCTGGGCACCTACCCTTTGAATATGGGAAAGAGGGGGGGACGGCTTATAGTAACCAAATCTTGAAACCAGGATCATGGATATAACCACCAGTGGCGCAATAATAAAACTGAGTTTGCCTATCAGTTTGTGAATAGATATTTTTCCGGTCCCGATAAGGAGGGGCTGCACGATCAGCAACACCATCCATGTCATCATCATGGTACCGTGAAAATGCTGAACCAATTTAAAACCCGTAAAGGATGGAAAGAAGATGGTATAAGTTTTATAAAACCCCCACTGTACTATGAGTAGGATAATAAAAAAGAAAAGACTGACACGACTATATGCAGATTGCGATGGAGATAAGGCTGTTTGCATTGTGAATGTTGTTTAAATTGTACAATTCAAATGTCAGCCGATTTAAAATTAGTTTAGTGGTAAAAAATCGTCTTTTTTTAAACTCCCCGAAAACCAAAATCAAACCTTCTTTCAGGGTTATTTATACTTTCCTGTATCAGAGCATTTGGGGTTACCCCGGCAAATTGTTTGAAATCTTTCACAAGATGTTGGTAATCGGTATATCCCGTTTGAATGGCAATGCTGAACCAGTCGAAGTTTGGGTTATATTCCTTTAGCTCGTATGCCTGGTAAAACCGGCAAATGCGGGCATAATATTTAGGAGTAAACCCAACGTGTTGGGCAAACCTTTTTTCAAACTGGCGATGGCTAAGACAGGCATCGCTTGCCGTTTTTTCTAAATTGAAATGCTGCGGATTATATAAGATCACTTGCCCTATCCGGTCAATTGGCTGGTTGTTTTCTTTGATCTGCTGGACTTTCCTTAGAAAATAATTGTTCAGAACTAAAATCATTGCATCATAATTTTTCGCCTCTGCCAATTGTTCATGCACTTCCCTTATCTCTTGTCCAATAATTAATTCCGCATCTATATCTTGGCCAACGAGTTCTGTCATTGGGATGTTCAATAATTTAAATAAGCCCCCTGGCTGAAACCGTACAAGCAACATTAAATACTCAGGCGATATAAATAGGTTTAGCCGGTGGTTAGGTAATCCTGAAATTGTTATAACTGGGCTTTTTTCGTATGTCCCGAGAGCCGGGCATTGGGCAAAAAGATTACCTCTGACTAAAAACCGTATCCCGTCTTGGGGATTTACCGGATATGCTTTTGGCGGGACAATAGTGCTTGGTTCAAAAACAAAGTGAATTGCCACATACTCCTTAATGAGGTTTCGAAGTTCTGGGATAGGGAGTATCCGTTTGCAAATCATTTATTTTCAGCTTGTATTTACATTTTAACATAAATATAAAATCTTTTGAAGCTAGGCTTGCAAGCATGGGCGCAGATTTTTTCACGCAAACCTTGAAAGCGGTTTATTATTTGTGTGAGACGACTTAAAACTGCACTCACATTGCCCCCATAAACCCATCAGAATAGCTCCAGCCGTACCCTCGGCCAACCTGGTAACATTGATAGATGAAAATGCTTCTTTAGGCTAAAGGTCGCGAGAGACAACCTTCAAATATTTACGAAACATATAGCTACGGTTTAATCTTTTTAAAAGCGCATCAATGGCCGAAAACCCAACTTGATTGTTTCGATTTACCCTAAAAACCTGTGTTTGGATGGGGCGCAACATTGAACCCCTTACATCAATCAACCGTTGTCGCCTATTTTGCAGATTAACAGGTGATTAAAAAGCAAAAAGAAAGGGAAAAAGCTATCTTTTTATAACCTTTTCCCCTTTGGTAGCCCACCGCGGAATCGAACCCCTACATTGAGCCACCTTTAATTCGCTTAAGAATCTCAAATCTTGGATTAACTGGTTCGAATTCCGTCCAGTCTCGGGAGCAAACTAAAAACCAGATGGTTAGCCCCACTTAGACGAGTGGGGCTTTTTCTTTTTTAAAGCCCGTTGTAAAATATTTCACAAAAAAAGGGATCAGTCGGAAAATTTGGGGGGAAAAGAAAATAGAATAATCTTTGCGGGAGAATAAACGAATACGAATATCCCGTGCAGAACGCTTACGAAACACTTGTCAGATTACCGAAGGATATTCATTGATTATAAACGGCAAAGTGAGGGATTGTCTGTCTTAATGAAGCTTAACAGCCTTTATGAATAAAACTTAGCGGCCTAGTTTATTTAGTCTGTCTCCTACATAAACAAGAGCTCAATTTAACTGATGTCAACTTTCCCATAGAAACAATCCTTATTATGTGTAGACAATCCGAAGCCATTGACCACCTCGTTACGGAATAACAAACAGGTAATTCCGTAACACTTTGACCATATCAATTTATTGATTATTAATTGCGATTTTCTTAATTGCTTACACCACTCGGTGTTCGAAAGCGCACGGAATAGCCTGGTTAAACCTCCCGGAATATCCACTCTACCCCTTAAGTGCCAATACCTACGATAGCTTGGCAGAAACCTATGAAGAATTGGGAGATGCGCATAACGCCATTAAGAATTACGAGAAAGAAATTGAGCTGAGCCCGGGAAATAAGGATGTTGAAGATCACTTAAAAAAGTTAAAGGCGCGTTGTCGATCATGTTAAGCACTCAAATCGCAACACAATTCAAGGATCGTTGTGGCCATAAAATAATTCTTGCTAAATTTACCCTGATCAATCATAGACTTTTTTTAGTGGAGAACAAATTCATCGATGAAAACGCGATTCGACGCCTTATTGCTGGAGATCAATCCGTATTCACAATGATTTATGAATTGTATAGTGAGAAGGTGTACCGCCTGGCTTTCCGGTTTTTAAAGGATAAGGAACAAAGCGAAGAAATTGTCCAGGAAACTTTTATCAATTTCTGGCTGAACAGGGGAAAACTTGACCCATCGGGTGACTTATGGCTGTACCTGTACGTTATTTCAAAACGGCTTTCATTGAACGCATTAAGGCAAATCGGCCGATCATCAATTTTGGTCGAGAAATTGCTGTACCTTATCAGCGACCTCCAGAACACCACAGAAGAAAATATTATTGCCCATGATCTGGAGCATTATACTCAAAAGCTCATAAGTCAACTGCCGCCTCAACAGCAGTTGATATTCAGGCTCAGCAGAATTGAAGGTCTGTCACATAAGGAAATTGCCGAACAACTGGATCTATCCCCGAACACTGTGAAAAACCACATGGTAGAGGCTTTAAGGACCTTAAAAAAACACCTGAAATACGCAGACTTCTGGTTTCTAATTATTTTCTTAATCAATTTTTAACTTTTTTTTCATAACGACTAGTCCTAGTCAGCTTGTGTGGTGTTCTATCAATAATAAACCGCCCTTCCGGGAACTATTTTAAACCAAACCAATATGCAACCAGACCGGCTGAAACGCCTGATTGATCAATATTTTAATAATTCGATCAGTAGCACAGATTGCATCGAACTGCTGAAATATCTCGATTCAGCTGATCCTGCAGAGCTGGATGGGCTTATCGATATCGACTTGTCCTCACTGGATAGCGGTCCTGAGTTTAAAGGGGCTCAGGCCCAGGATGTGCTGAACCGAATCAAATCTGATGCGCGATTTAACTTTCCTTTCGAAACCCAAAAAGCGGAAGAACCTAAAATTATCAAATTTTACCAACGGCGCCTGGTTCAGATCGCAGCAGCGATACTGATCTTCCTTACAGCAGGATTGCTTGTTTTTAACTACCGAAAAGCAAAAACGACTAACGAGGTCACTAAAAATAATAAACCCCCGATTATATTGCCGGGCGGCGACAAAGCCACTTTGACGATGTCGGGTGGCAAAACAATTCTTTTAGACAGCGCTGCCGACGGTTTGTTGGCGACCACAGGTGCCGGCGACGTTGTCAAAACGCAGAATGGACGGATAGTATATAAAGCAGGCGCGTCGGGCAGTGCAGCAGGAACCGTCGCTGCCGTCGAGTGGAATACACTAACCACCCCCCGTGGTGGGCAATACCAATTGGTATTGCCTGACGGTACAAAAGTATGGCTGGATGCTGCATCCTCCCTCAGCTACCCTGTTGCTTTTACCGGTAATTCGAGACACGTTAAACTGACTGGGCAGGGTTATTTTGAGGTTGCCAAGAACAAGGAGAAGCCCTTTTTCGTGGATGTTAATCATGCTGAAGTAAGAGTGCTGGGTACACATTTCAATATATCCGCCTACAATGAGGACCCTGAAAATACAACTACCCTGTTGGAGGGCGCTGTACAGATTACTCAAAATGGAAAGACCGCTCTGCTAAAACCAGGGCAACAGGCCGTTATCGCTGGCGGGTCGGACAACATCGTAGTTTCCGAAGCTAAGATTGACGATGCTATGGCCTGGAAGAACGGTTATTTTATTTTTAACGACGATGACATCAAGGGAATCATGCGTAAAGTTTCACGCTGGTATGATGTTGATGTAGACTACCAGGTTGATTTAGCCGATAAACATTTTGGTGGCACGTTTTACCGATCCAAAGGTATTAACGAGCTTTTGAACCACTTGGAAAGAATTGGCAAACTTCACTTTAAAATTTCAGGAAGGAGGGTAACAGTTATGGATTAGTTTGTACTACTCATGACGATTATCCGCAAAAAAATAACCAGGGGCGTTTGCACCGACCCCGGTTATAAGCCAAAGGCTAAATGCCGGGTAATCAAACCAATTGCAGCTTAGACAATCAATTAATTAACCTAACATTCAAATGTATAAAATTTTATCCGATTTTAAATGGGGCAGCGTGCGCTGTCGCCTTTATAAACCTCTGCTCGTCATGAAACTAACCCTGCTTTTGCTGACAGCAACCTTTCTGCAGGTATCCGCGGCAACATTTGCCCAAAAGGTTACGCTGAAGGTTAAAAATGCAAGCATCAGACAAGTGTTCGAAAAAATCCAGGCTGAAACAAATTACGATTTTTTATACAGCGCTGAAGATCTCAAAGGTACCCACAAGGTTACACTTAATGTAGATGACATGCCGCTAAAAAATGCGCTCGATATTTGTTTCCGCGATCAGCCCGTGACGTATGCGATAACAAATACCAGCATCCTGATCACCAAAAAAACATCGCCCACTGAGAAGCTTGTTCAGCGCATGACGGTAACGGGTGTGGTCACAGATACCTTAAATATGCCTCTTCCTGGTGTTACTGTAAGGGAAAAGAGCAGCAATAATGCAACGGTGACAGACGCCAAAGGTAAGGACGGTAGTACCGTAGCAACTAACACGGGTGTTGAGCTTTCATTGATGTGCTACAGCGTACAGGAATTGCTGGTGTCTGGCAACACCACGATCAATGTACAGCTGAGGGAACACCATACAGACCTTAACGAACTTGTGGTTGTGGGCTACGGCACGCAGAAACGCTCAAATATCAACGGCGCAGTGAGTACTGTGTCCGCGAAGGACATTGCCGGCAAGCCCAATATGAACACTTTACAGTCGCTACAGGGCGAATCTCCCAATCTGATCATACAACAGCCTGTACTCGATCCGGGCGCGACACCGGTGGTGAACATCCGCGGTGTCGGCACTACAGGGGACAACTCGCCGCTAGTTGTAATTGACGGAATCGTTATGCAGGGCCTAGGCAACCTTGCTACGTTAAACCCCAACGACATTGCCAATGTGACCATCTTAAAGGATGCAGGCTCCGCTGCCATCTATGGTTCCCGTTCAGCTAATGGAGTCATTCTCATAACAACTAAAAGTGGCAAGCTGCACGAAAAAGCCTCCGTTAACTATAGCGGCAATTACGGCATTCAAAAGCCTGACATATTAGTCCACAAGGTAGATGCCGCCGATAACGCGTACTATAAGAACGAGGCATTGGTAAATTCTGGTCTTCCCCCAGCCTATTCGCCGGATCAAATACAAGCGATTGCCGCACAAGGCCGCGGAACATGGGATATCAACCATCTCTTGTATGACGCACCGATGACCTCTCAGAACATAAATGTTACTGGTGGCGGAGAAAACACCTCGTACTTTGTCGGAGCAGGCTACCAAGACCAGTTAAGCAATTTTGTTGGCAATGGAGGCTCAGGAAGCAAATTTGGTTATCAGAAATATAATCTTCGCGTAAACGAATCTACGGTGGTCGGAAAATTCAAATTCAATGCAATATTGAACTATACCAAAAGCCGTAACAAAACAAACGCGTCGAATGATAACAATATTTTTGCTGACGCCAACCGGGTACCATCGAATTACAACTGGCAGAATGCGCAGGGCAACTATCTGACCAACCCGGTATCCTCTCAATTTAACCAGTTGGCCATTTTGAAAAACGGCGGTTATAACCAGTTTGACGGCGACGAAATATTCGGCAACTTAAACGGCACTTTAACAATAATCAAAGGCCTGAATTTGACCGGAGTATTTGGCGGAACGCTGGATAACAACGGCAATTTCTACCGGGATATTGAGCAGCACTACCTGCCGCAGGGGGTTTCTGGGGATGACCGTACAGTATCAGATAACAATGCTAAAACCTCCATTTTCAATACCCAGGTTTATCTCGACTACACCAAAGCATTTAATAAACACCATCTGCACGGCACAGTAGGTGTTTCGAGCGAGGCGTACAATTCAAGAGGGTTCAGTCTCTCCGAGCAATATACTGACCCGCTGTTGGGTACTGCTACAACAGGAACCATCATCAACACTTCATCAAACACAGATATCGGCGTTGATGCAAGCAGCCTGCTGTCGGCATTCGGCCGTATCAATTACGATTACAACGACCGTTATTTTCTTGACTTCGTATTTCGTGACGATGCGTCATCAAAATTTGCTAAAGGACACCGCGCAAGCTTCTTTCCTTCGGTGAACGCTGGTTGGCAGATTAGCGATGAGTCATTCATGCAGCCAATAAGAAAAACACTCAGTCACTTAAAATTAAAGGCCTCTTATGGCGAGCTCGGCAATCAAAACGTGGCCAATTACCAATACGAGACGACTTATTTCAACTACCCGGTAGCCTATGGATTTAATAATATCTTGTACGGGGGAGCCGGCACCTACCAGTCAAACCCGCTAATTACATGGGAAAGGGCAGCAACCTTTAATATAGGTATTGATTTCGGTTTGTTTGACGACAAATTATATGGCAGCTTCAACTACTTTAATAAAACGACTAGCGACATTTTACAAGCGCCAACTGACGTGCCAACATTATTTGGTGCATCGCCGGCTAACGAAAACGTTGCCAAAGTACGCGACCATGGCTGGGAAGCTGAGATCACTTACACCTTAAAAACGGGCAAAGTAACACAAAGCTTCAGCGGAAATATTGCCGATAACCAGAATAAATTGCTAAAGCTGACAGGCAACACCACCCAGCAGATCTACAATGAAGACGTTTTTCAGCTGATAAGAAAAGTAGGTTTGCCCATAACTGAATATTACGGCTACCAGACCAATGGTTTCTACCAGAACCAAAACGAACTTAGCAATTATCCAAAACCTGCGGGGGCGATAGTCGGCTTGGGTGACTTAAAGTTTAAAGACCTGAACGGCGATGGAAAGATCGACGATAATGATAAAACCGTATTGGGCAACCCTTTCCCACGCTATACGTTTGGCCTCACTTATCGAGTTTCTTACGCAGGCTTTGATCTGAGCATGTTCGCTCAGGGAGTAGGCAAGAGGGACGAATTCTTACGTGGCGAACTGGTTGAGCCTTTCCACGCCAATTATAGCGCAACACTTTTTGATCATCAAACCGATTTCTGGACACCTGAAAATCCCAATGCACGCTTTCCTCGTATCGCCATAGCCGGTTCAGCATCAAACACTAACAATTGGCAACATGGTTCAGATCTGTATAAGTTCAATGCTGCATATGCAAGGCTCAAAAACGTGACCGTTGGTTATACAGTACCCTCAAAGTTGTTGTCGAAAACCGGCATAAAGAAGCTGAGAATTTACCTGACCGGTCAAAACCTGGTGACGCTAACCAAGTTGAAATTTGTCGATCCGGAGCTTACGGAGTTTGGCAACAACTTAGGTTTCACCTCGTCGACCAGCGCGCGCAGCTACCTGCTCCCTGTATTTTATGGAGGTGGTATTGATCTTACATTCCAATAATTACCATTTAAACTCAAAGACATGAAACTTTTAAATAAAGTTCTCCTAATAACATTTCTTGTTGTGGTGGCGTCCGGGTGCAAAAAGCTGGATATAGCGCCAACGGACCGCTTCACCGACCTCACTTTCTGGAAGGTTGACGCGAATGTGTACAATGCCTTGTACAATAACTACAACATCATATACAACTCCAACCTTTATTTTACCGAGGAAGCATTGTCCGATAATGCCTTTAGCTCCGCAGGCGATGTCACCATAATTTCCAGCGGCAACGGCACGCCACTGACCGGTAAATTTGCCAGTGATTGGTACTACTACTATTCCAGCATCAAATCTTGCAATGAGTTCCTGGACGGCATTAAACAGAACACAACCTTGCCGGCAGCAACAGTTGCCCGCCTTAGCGCAGAAACAAGGTTTATCCGTGCATTTGAACATTTCAATCTGGAGAAATGGTATGGCGATGTTCCGCTGATCAACTATAATATTACACAAGACCAAGCTAAAACCGTTGCCCGTACGCCCAGAGCGGATGTAGTCAATTTCATTGTTTCTGAACTGGAGGCCATCATTCCGGAACTTCCTTCAAAGGACCAACTTCAGGCAAATGAAAATGGGCGAATTACTAAGGGGGCAGCGTTGGCGCTCGAAGCCAGGGTATTGCTGTACCAGGGCAACCGGATGGCGGATGTCGTCACTGTGTGTGAAAAGCTGATGAACGATCAGGCCACTAATGGCACTTACGCGCTGAACTCGAGTTATTCTGCGCTATTCAGCGATCCGACCACTAACAAAACGAATAATGAATGCATTCTGTCACTTCAGTATGTCCCTACGAAACGCACCTGGCAAGATTTTTGGGACTTCGCGCCGGTTTCAGTTGGCGGGCGTGTAAATTCTATGGCGCCTACACAGGAATTGGTGAACGACTATACAATGCTTAACGGAAAAGCGATAACCGACGCGGCGTCGGGTTATGACCCAAGCAATCCCTATGCAAACCGTGATCCTCGCCTTACGGCAACGATTGTCTACAACGGCTACGCGTGGGATGCTCAAGGAGGAGCCAATGGCACATCAAAAACAATTTATATCAGACCGGGAAGTGATCCTTCTGATAGCCCGGCAAGTCCGAACGGCCCCGATGAATATGTGGGCGGCCGCCAAAGCTCATCGCCAACGGGTTATTACTGGCGTAAATATTTTGACCCAAGCGCACAAGCCGAATATATATCAGGAATGAACCTTCACCTGATCAGGTATGCGGAAGTACTACTAGACTACGCAGAGGCGAAAAACAGC
>JACXTT010008246.1_pt1 | contig 14477 bp, 10 predicted proteins | sample 9270951 | NCBI WGS metagenome assembly JACXTT01 (sample SAMN15532306, study PRJNA645909) | rock metagenome | isolation source: weathered quartz diorite | place: Puerto Rico | collected 2017-06-21
GAAAATTTCCGCTTCTACATGTGCCAGGATTACGTCTTTCTCATCGAGTACAGCCGGCTCCTGGCCCTGGCCACGGCTAAAGCCCCGGATCTCGATACGATGGGACGCTTTGCCAACTTGCTTGACGCGACCCTCAACCGCGAGATGGCGCTGCACCGTGAGTTCGCCGCCCAGTGCGGCATCAGCGCCTCGGCCTTAGCCACGACCCAGGCTGCTCCCACGACTCGTGCCTACACCAATCACTTGGTGCGAGTCGCGGCTTTGGGGAATCTCGCCGAGACGGTGACGGCGCTTCTCCCCTGCCAATGGGAATACTGCGAGATTGGCCAAACCTTGGCTCGCCGTGGCAAGCCTGCCACCGTACCATTCTACGGCCAGTGGATCGACATGTACGCTTCACCTGAATTCGCGGCGCTGGCGACCTGGCTGCGGGAGTTGCTCGACGCTCTCACTGGCACAGCCAGTGAGGAGCGACTGGCCGAGATTTTCTGCGCCAGTGCGCGCTACGAATATCTCTTCTGGGACATGGCCTACCGTATGGAAAGCTGGTCTGTGTAAGTAGGCAGTTCCCGCCCCTTTCAGCTTGTACGGTCTCAGGCGCGGAGAGTGCACGATCTCAGGAGTACGTCAGTGCGGATGGTGATAGGACAGCACCACAAGGTGTGTGCCTTGTGGTGCTGCGAAGAGAACAGTGCGACTGAAGATCTCTAGGAAAACAGACGTCAGTACAGAGAAAATGACAGACCCTGAAGGGAGATGAGAAAATGAGAAGGCTGCTGGTCTCGTTCGTTTTGAGTTTGCTCTACGTTTATCCGGCCTGTGCTGAGCCAAAGATCGATAAAGAGAAGTACCACCTCCTCGGTCCAGTGCAAAAGGTCATGATTGAAATGGCGAAGCTTTCGGACAAATTTGGGAAATGGGCGGAGGGAAAACGGACGCTATCCGAGACCGTTACTTTCGACGCAAGAGGGAACCTGACTGAAGAGGACTCTTACGATTCTGATGGAACTGTCAAAGCCAAGGCGGTCTACACCTATGCCGCAAAGGATAATAGGGCTGAGGAGGTTTCTTACAAACCTCGGTGGCGGTTCTTCGATGGGCCTGTCGACTCCAAGGATGTCTACACCTATGACGAAAAGGGGAACTTGACTGAGGAGGCTTCTTACAACTCTGACGGAACTCTTAGATCCAAGACAATCTACACCTATGACGCGAAGAGGAACTTGATCGAGGAGGCTGTCTACCACCCTGACGGGACTGTCAGATCCAAAACAATCTGCACTTATGATGCGAAGGGGAATAGGACTGAGGAGACGATTTACAATGCTGACGGAACTCTGAGGGCTAAGACAGTTTATACCTATGATGCGACGGGGAATAGGACCGAGGAGGATTTTTACAATCCTGATCTCCAGAAGAAGGAGACCTACACTTACGAGAGCGACTCGTTTGGCAACTGGATCAAGATGACTACCTCAACGTGGGTTACCAAGTTTGGTAAGTCCTACTTTGAGCCGAGCCTCGTGACTTATCGCACGATTACCTACTATGGGGCGGAAGCGAAGTAATATCGACCCTCACCTGAGAGCCGAGAGGGTGCTCAACCTTTGAGCAGGTTCATAACGAATACAGTAGAGGGCAAAGCGGCAAAATGAGGGATCGTCACGCATGAATCGCCCTCTCCAGCCCTAACTCCGCAAACATCCACTCTGGACGGGAATCGAACTCGTCTTTGCGAACCTCAGACAGGGTGTCTTCGATAGAGCAGATGCCTGCGCGCACCTTCTCCATCGCATCCCAGTAGAGGGTGGTCATACCCCCGTTTTCGACGGCCAATCGTTTGATAGCCTCAGCGGTGATCCCCTTGGTGTTGATGGCTCTGCGCATGGCATCGTCGGGAACCATGAGTTCATGCGTGCCAATGCGTCCCTTGTAGCCGATGTCATTACAAATGCGACAACCTCTGGGGCGGTAGAGGGGGATATCGGCTTGCGGGGCGACGCCGACCAGCCGCTTTTCCTCCTCTGTCGGCTGGTAGGCCTCTTTGCATTCAGAGCAGAGACGACGTAACAGGCGCTGGGCACATACTGAAACGATCGAGGAACTGACCATGAACGGCTCGATGCCCATCTCCATCAGACGGACGATGGTCGAAGCCGCGTCATTAGTGTGGAGGGTTGAGAGCAGGAGGTGGCCGGTGAGTGCGGCTTCGACGGCAATCTCTGCCGTCTCGCGATCGCGAATCTCGCCAACCAGGATAACGTCTGGGTCTTGGCGTAGGTAGCTGCGCAGCGCCCGTTGGAAAGTGAGCCCGATCTCACGGTGTACCTGCATCTGATTAATCCCAGCCAGAGTATACTCAATCGGGTCCTCAATGGTCTGGATATTAATATCGGGCTGCTGAATCTCATTCAGGGCGGCATAGAGGGTCATGGATTTCCCAGAGCCCGTCGGACCGACATGCAAGATCATGCCATAGGGAGTGGTGATCTTTTCGCGGTAGAGATCGAGGTTGCGAGATGAAAAACCTAGCTGAGTCAGTGGCAAGACGGCTTTACGCTTGTCGAGGATGCGCAAGGCGACCTTTTCACCAAAGTTCATTGGCGCGGTCGCGACACGCAGGTCAAAGTCGAGGCTTTTGTTCGAGAATTTTTTAAAGACAATGCGGCCATCCTGAGGCAGCCGTCGCTCGACGATGTCCAGTCCGCTCATGACTTTGATCCGCGAGACGAGCGGGCGAATCAGACTCTGGGGACGGAGCCGATTGACGATACGCATAGCCCCGTCAATACGATAGCGGATGACCACCTCATCTTCCCAGGGCTCGATGTGGATGTCCGAAGCGCCCATCGTATAAGCATGCTCGATCAGTTGGTTCGTGAGCAGGATGATTGGTGCTGACTCTTCGGTCGATTCTTCAGCGACTTGAATCGTCTCTGCCTCAGCCTGGTAACGCTTGCGCAACTGCTGCTCGATGTCCGACATCGAGGCCTTCCTGAGGATCTCCTTGCCGTGAGCCTCTTCTTCTTCGAAGAGGGATACGATGTTCTGGGGCTCGGTAACAAAAAGTTTGGGCGGGTGAGTTTGTCCCTTCCATTTCTTGAGAAGTTGGACCAGTTCCCAGTTAAAAGGATTGCTGAGCACAAAAGCATGGCCGTCGGTAGAAGCTTCTTTGATGGCAACGACCAAATTGGTTTTACAAAAGGGAGAAGGTAACACTCCCAAGGCGACCTCTTCTGAACGGACAAGGGAGCGATAGGGGAGGTGCAGGAAGTCTGCCACGTATTGCGCCATCTGAGAGGGAGTGACCCCCACCTCGGTGGCCAGCGCATACATCCGCAACGGTGTGAGGGTAGGGAGTATCTCTCGCTTTTTCGGGGTCAGAGTGATGTGTGTAGACAGGAAGGACTTAAATTGCGGGAAGTCTGCGGGCTGAATCCCTGAGCGCCGGGCTGGAATGTCTTGGCGCAATTCTTGCCAATGAGCCTTGGTTTTGAGGTGCGAGGCAACTTTTTGCAGCAGAACATCTGGGGAGGTAGGTTTAACGAGGTAATCGACGGCGCCGAGAGCAAAGGCTCTGGCTTTGTCTTTCTCTTCTTCCCGGGCAGTCGCGAAGATCACCGGGATATAAGCCAGGTCTTTGTTCTGCTGCAATCTGGAGCAAACCTCATAGCCATCCATTTCTGGCATCGTGACATCGAGGAGGATGAGATCGGGTCTGGTATTCTGAACTGCCTGGAGGGCCTGCTCACCGCTCTCGGCAGTGATTACCTTACAGCCATTGGTTGTGAGCAATAGCTCGAAGAGTTCCAGTATGACCTTATCGTCGTCAACACAGAGGATAAGGGGTGGTGTAGGGCTGGACATCGGTAATCTCCATTTTTGAGAAAGGCCCTTTTGGAACAATTATCGGCAGAAGCCAAAGAAACTTTGTTGGACAACGTTTTCGCCCTTCTATTGTTGCAATTTCTGAACTCAGATTCTATCCTGAAAAGACTTTTGCGGCCTTCTGAGGAGAAAGGAGGAGGTTATGAAGCGGTTGGTGGTTGGACTCTCAATGTTAGCTTTCCTAAGCCCTGGAGTGAGTCTGGCTCAACAAGCGCAACCATCGGTGGCCGGAGAGTTGGCCAGAGGAGTAGCAGCCCCGGTTCTGAGCGTGGTCTATTTCCCTGTGAAGCTCGCTGTGGGAATAACTGGTGGGCTCTTGGGCGGGATTAGTGGCTGGGCCACTGGTGGCAACGAACGAGCCGCGGAAGGCATCTGGCGACCAACGGTCGGCGGTTCTTATTTCGTTACCCCTGAAGTACTTGACGGGAAAAAGCCGTTCCTCCCCTTTGATGGTGGACCGACTGTACCGCCAGCGCCCGGACCGGCACCCTCAGGACCTATGTCCTATCAGCCATAGACCGCTTGCTCGGTGTTGCGTTCGCCCTTTGAATCAGAGCGAACGGAGCAGATATTGCCAATGCCGCAGTTTTTCCGTCCGGGACGACCCTATCGAAGCACGACGGCTTGACAGCGCTCGTCAGGAGCGTTAAAAAAGTTCTGCCTTTTAATCTAGCCCGGAGAGGTTAGGAAAGGTGAAGACTAAAATCACTACTCTACTAAGCATAATCACGCAGGCCCCCTTGAAAATTCAAGGGGGCCTTTTTTTTGCCTGCTGCCAAATATGAAGCCCGCACGAGTGGTCCTGGACCAAGTGGCGATTCAACGGGCGCTCACCCGTATTGCCCATGAAATCCTCGAGAGGAACCGGGGAAGCGATCAGCTTGCTCTCGTCGGTATCCACACCCGTGGGGTGTATCTCTCGCGGCGGCTGGCGGATGAGATCCACAAGGTGGAGGGCGTCACGCTCCCCTGTGGAGAGATCGACATTACCCTTTACCGTGACGACGTAGGTCGCAGTCAGATGCGACCGGAAATCCGCGGCACGAATATTCCGTTTAGCGTTGACGATTTGTGTATCGTTCTGGTCGATGATGTGCTCTACACCGGCCGCACCGTGCGGGCGGCGCTGGATGCTTTGATTGACTTCGGCCGGCCGCGCAGCATTCACCTGGCTGTGCTGGTTGACCGTGGCCACCGCGAGCTGCCGATCCGTGCTGACTACGTGGGGAAGAATCTGCCCACCGGGCGGGACGAACACGTCCACGTGCGACTGCTCGAGTACGACGGAGTTGACGAAGTGGTGATTGAGTGAGGTGCTGATATGACGTTCACCCAACGCCATTTCCTGGGGATTGCCGGTTTATCGAAAGGCGAGCTGCTGTTCTTGCTCGATACGGCTGACTCCTTCCGCGAAATCTCCGAGCGCGAGGTCAAGAAAGTGCCGACTCTGCGCGGGAAGACCGTGATCAATCTCTTTTACGAACCCAGCACCCGCACCCGCACTTCGTTTGAGATCGCCGCCAAGCGGCTCTCCGCCGATACTATCAACATTACTGCTTCGGCCAGCAGTGTGACGAAGGGAGAGACCCTGCTGGATACTGCTCGAAACCTGGTGGCGATGCGCCCTGCTACCATCGTCATTCGCCACCCATCTTCCGGAGCGCCGCATCTGCTGGCTCGCTTGGTCGATTGTCCGGTGATTAACGCTGGTGACGGCACTCATGAGCACCCTACCCAGGCGATGCTTGATCTGCTGACCATGCGTGAGCGCAAGGGCGAGATTGCCGGACTGACCGTGGCGATCGTTGGCGACGTCTTGCACAGTCGGGTCGCCCGCTCCAACGTGCTGGCGCTGACGACCCTGGGAGCGCAGGTGCGCCTGGTTGGACCGCCGACTTTACTACCACCCGAGTTCCGGTTGTGGGGGGCTGAACTGCATACCGACCTGCGGACTGGCTTGGCTGGCGCTGATGTGGTCATGGCGCTGCGTTTGCAACGGGAACGCCAGGCCCGTAATTTCTTGCCCAGCGTGGAGGGCTATTCGCGCCACTTCTGCATTACCCCGGCGGCTTTGGCTGAAGCCAAGGCGAATGTCCTGATCATGCATCCCGGTCCGATGAACCGCGGTATTGAGATTGACTCGCAAGTTGCTGATGGTCCGTACTCGGTCATCCTCGATCAGGTTACCAACGGGGTAGCCGTGCGCATGGCGCTCCTCTATTTGCTGACGGCGCAGGGAAAAGAGCTGCGAGAGGAGCAAGCGGAGCGCGTACAAAAAGTTTCTCCCCCGAAACGGCGGGTTGCCAGCCGCTGAGGTCAATTGCGCAAGCTGGACTGCGGAGTAGAAGAATTGCAGTTGAAGTGAGACTTCTGTGAAAATTGTCATTCACGGCGGGACGATGATTGATCCGGCCAATAAGCTGGAGGCCGCCAGGGATCTCTTGATCGAGGACGGTCTGATTCGCGCAATCGACAAGCCCGGCAGTTTCTTCAGCGTGGGAGAGGCTGGTTTCGACGCCAACGGCCTCATTGTTGCCCCTGGGTTCATCGATATGCACGTGCACCTGCGCGAGCCTGGGTACGAGTACAAAGAGACCGTGCTGACCGGTACGCAGTCGGCTGTGGCTGGTGGGTTCACTGCCGTAGCCTGCATGGCGAACACAAACCCGGTCAACGATAGCGGTTCGGTCACTCGCTACATCATCGAGAAAGCGCAGGAAGCAAACCTGGCGCGAGTGTTTCCCATCGGCGCGCTGTCTAAAAACCTCAAGGGAGAAGAACTGGCCGATATTGGTGAGATGGTGGAGGCCGGTGTCGTAGCCATTTCCGATGACGGCCGACCGGTGATGGATGCCAACCTCATGCGTCGTGCTCTCGAATACTGTTCGATGTTTAGCATAGCGGTGAGCGTGCATGAGGAAGACTTGCACCTGGCTGCTGGCGGAGTGATGAATGAAGGGCCGACTGCGCTGCGGCTGGGGCTCAGGGGCATTCCCAATGCTGCTGAAGACGTGATGGTCGCGCGAGACATCACCCTGGCTCGGCTCACAGGTGGGCGGCTACATATTGCTCATGTGAGCACGCGTGGTGCTGTGGAACTGGTCCGACAAGCCAAAGCAGAAGGATTGGCGGTGACCGCCGAAGCAGCCCCGCATCACTTCACCCTGACTGAAGAGGCGGTGGAGGGCTACAACACCAACGCCAAGATGGCCCCACCACTCCGTTTGGCTGGGGATATAGAAGCGCTGAAAGAGGGACTGTGCGACGGCACGGTCGACGCGATCGCTACTGATCATGCCCCCCATCATCGCGACGAGAAAGAGGTGGAGTTCGACCAGGCTGCTAACGGTATCGTTGGTCTGGAAACCGCGTTACCATTGACCCTCAAGCTGGTCAGAGCCAAGGTTTTGTCCCTGGCCGAGGCACTCAGTAAACTCACGGTCCACCCCGCACGCATTTTGGGACTTCCATACGGCACGCTCTCGGTCGGCGCTCCGGCTGATGTCGTCCTCTTCGATCCGACGCGACGGTGGCGGCTGGAACCGGAAAAGTTGCGGTCAAAGAGCAAGAACACGCCGTTCGGCGGCTGGGAGCTAATCGGGAAAGTGATGATGACGATGGTCGGCGGGAGAGTGGTGTACGATGGAAAGCAATAGCATATGGCAGATGGCTTATCGCTTATAGCAGGATCGACATGCCATAGAGCGAACGAAGTGAGCGGGCTATGTGTCATATGCTGATTGCTGAAAGTTCATTTTGATGAAAGCCCTTCTTGCCCTCGCAGACGGAACAGTCTTCACCGGCTCCGCATTTGGCGCTGAGGGTGAAGCCGTCGGCGAAGTGGTGTTCAACACCTCTTTGACCGGCTATCAAGAGATCCTCACCGATCCTTCTTACAAGGGGCAGATCGTTACTATGACCTACCCCGAGATCGGCAACGTCGGGGTCAATCCTGAGGACGTGGAGTCACGTCAACCGTTTGTTGAAGGCTTTATCGTCAAAGAGTATTGGGAACGGCAGAGCAACTGGCGGGCGCAACAAAGCCTGGGGCAGTATCTTACAGAACATCGCATCGTCGGCATTCAGGGAATCGACACCCGTGCCCTGGTCCGGCGCCTGCGTGATTACGGCGCTCAACAAGGTGTGATTTCGACGGTGGATCTTGATCCGCAACGGCTGGTGGCAAAAGCTCGGGCGATCCCCAGCTTAGTGGGGCGTGATCTGGTCAAGGAGGTGACCTGCACGCAGCCCTACTACTGGCAGTATGGGCGGTGGGAATTGGGGAAAAGATACAAAAGTCTAGGGTCTAGAGTCCAGGGTCTAGAGTCAAAATCCCAGCCCCCTTTTTTCGTCGTGGCGTATGACTACGGCATTAAGTTCAATATCCTGCGCAACCTGATCGAGACGGGATGTGAAGTGCGCGTCGTGCCGGCGCACACTCCGGCTGCTGGGGTATTGGCTCTTCGCCCAGACGGTGTCTTCCTCTCCAACGGTCCTGGCGACCCGGATGCCGTGCCGTATGCGAAGGAGAATGTTGCGGCCTTGATTGGCAAAGTACCAATGTTCGGCATTTGTCTCGGGCACCAGATTATGGGACTGGCTCTCGGCGGACGCACCTACAAGCTGAAATTCGGCCATCGTGGCGGTAACCACCCGGTGATGGATCTTGCCACCCGCAAGGTAGAGATTACCACACAGAACCACGGGTTTTGCGTGGATGTGGACTCATTGCAAGGCCGGGCCGAAATCACGCACCTGAATCTGAACGATAACACGGTCGAGGGACTGGCTCACAAGGAGTATCCGCTGTTCTCGGTCCAATATCATCCCGAGTCGTCTCCCGGGCCGCACGATGCGGATTATTTATTCCACCGGTTTGCCGCGCTGATGGAGCGCCAGAGGAAAGGGTAGTCCCTCGCATGCCCAAACGCACTGACCTCCACTCTATCTTGCTCATCGGCTCTGGTCCGATCGTCATCGGCCAGGCCTGCGAGTTCGACTATTCCGGCACTCAGGCCTGCAAGGCGCTCAAGGAAGAAGGGTATCGCGTGATCCTGGTCAACTCCAACCCGGCCACGATCATGACTGACCCCGGTTTTGCCGACCGCACGTACATAGAGCCGTTGACTGTTGAGGTCGTGGAAAAAATCATCGCCCAGGAACGGCCTGATGCGCTGCTACCGACGATTGGCGGACAGACCGGCCTGAACCTGGCTATCGATCTGGCTGAAGCAGGAGTGCTCGACCGTTACGGCGTGGAACTGATCGGCGCGAAATTGCCGGCGATCAAAAAGGCCGAGGACCGCAACCTTTTCAAAGCGGCGATGGAGCGGATTGGTCTCGACCTGCCGCGCAGCGGCTATGCCCGTTCACTGCACGAAGCCGAAGACATCCGCCGGCAAATCGGCCTCCCCCTGATTGTCCGCCCCTCGCGCACGTTGGGTGGCAGTGGTGGCAGTATCGTCACCTCCTTGGATGAGTTTCGCACTTTGGTGGAATGGGGACTCGAAGCCTCGCCCGTCCGCGAGACATTGATCGAAGAGTCGATCGCCGGGTGGAAAGAGTTCGAACTGGAGGTGATGCGCGATGGCAAAGACAACGTGGTAATCGTCTGCTCGATCGAAAACCTCGATCCAATGGGCGTGCACACCGGCGACTCGATCACCGTTGCGCCGGCGCAGACACTGACCGACAAGGAATATCAGATCATGCGCGACGCCGCCTTGCGCATCATCCGCGAGATCGGTGTAGACACCGGCGGCTCGAACATTCAGTTTGCCACCCACCCCGACACCGGCCGCATGGTAGTAATCGAGATGAACCCGCGTGTGTCGCGCTCGTCGGCCTTGGCGAGCAAGGCCACAGGTTTCCCCATCGCCAAGATTGCCGCCAAGTTGGCCATCGGCTATACGCTGGACGAGATCCGCAACGACATCACCCGCGAGACGCCTGCCTGTTTCGAGCCAACCATCGACTATGTCGTCGTCAAAGTGCCGCGCTTCACTTTTGACAAGTTCCCACAGACCCAAGACTCCCTCGGCCCGCAAATGAAGTCAGTGGGCGAGGCGATGGCTATCGGCCGCACCTTCAAGGAGGCGCTGCAAAAGGCCCTGCGCTCGCTGGAAATAGGCAGCTATGGATTTGAGGAAAAAGTCCGGAGTCCGGGGTCTCGAGTCCCGAGTCAAGAAGTGTTCGAAACAATCCGGAAGCGCCTAAAGACGCCTAATGCCGAGCGCTTGTGGTACATTGCTGATGCCTTGCGGCTGGGGATGAGTATTGAAGAGATGTACCAACTTACCAAAATCGATCCGTGGTTCTTGGAGAATATCTTGCAGATTGTTCAGTATGAGAAGAAAATCCGGACCTCGGACTGCGGACTGCGGACTGCAGACTTATTGCGCGAAGCGAAGCAGATGGGTTTTGCGGACGTGCGTCTTGCCAAGCTGCTCGGGTGTAGCGAGGCGGAGATACGCGAAAAGCGTGAACAGTGGGGTATCGTGCCGGTGTACAAGACCGTCGATACTTGCGCAGCGGAGTTTGTCGCTCATACTCCTTATCTCTATTCCACCTATGAAGGTGAGGATGAGGCTCAACCGACGAATCGCCGCAAGGTCGTCATCCTCGGTGGAGGCCCCAACCGCATCGGCCAAGGCATTGAGTTCGACTACTGCTGTGTGCACGCGTCTTTTGCCCTCAAAGAGGATGGGTTCGAGACCATTATGGTCAATTGTAACCCTGAGACCGTCAGCACGGATTATGACACCTCGGACAAGCTCTACTTCGAGCCGCTCACCCTGGAAGACGTGCTCAGCATCGTACACGAGGAACAGCCTTTCGGCGTCATTGTCCAGTTCGGCGGGCAGACCCCTCTCAAACTGGCTGTTCCGTTGGAGCGGGCGGGAGTGCCTATTCTTGGCACGTCGCCGGACTCCATCGACCGAGCGGAAGACCGGGAGCGGTTTAAAGGAGTGCTGGACCGCTTGGGACTCCTCCAGCCGCCCAGCGGGACGTCTCGCTCTCCGGAAGAAGCGCTGCACATCGCCGACACGATAGGATATCCGGTCCTGGTGCGACCCTCCTATGTGCTTGGGGGTCGCGCCATGCAGATCGTTTACGACGAGGCGAGTTTGCGACGCTACATGCGTGAGGCGGTCTCTGCCTCACCGGAACATCCTGTGTTAGTCGATAAATTCCTCGACGATGCCACCGAGGTTGATGTGGACGCAGTGAGTGATGGGCACGAGGTGGTCATCGGCGGGATCATGGAGCATATCGAGCTGGCTGGCGTGCATTCTGGTGATAGTGCGTGTTCCCTGCCGCCGCGCAGTCTGTCAGCGCTCGTGCAAGCTGAGGTCCGCCGGCAAACGGTCCTGCTGGCGAAAGAACTCCAAGTGGTCGGCTTGATGAACGTGCAGTTCGCCGTTAAAGGAGACACGGTCTACGTCCTGGAGGTCAATCCACGCGCCTCACGCACAGTGCCGTTCGTGAGCAAGGCGACCGGCGTACCGCTGGCCAAAGTCGCGGCCCGCGTGATGGCGGGTAAAACCTTGCGCCAGTTGGGATTCACCCGCGAAGTCGTGCCGCCGCACATCAGTGTCAAGGAAGCGGTATTTCCCTTCATCAAGTTTCCCGGTGTAGACACGATCTTGGGACCGGAGATGAAATCAACCGGCGAGGTAATGGGCATCGACACTTCTTTCGCGATGGCGTTTGCCAAGTCGCAAATCGCCGCCGGTACTCTGCTGCCCATCCGCGGCCGGGCCTTTCTCAGCGTGCGTGACCATGACAAAGCGGCTGTGCCCGCAATTGCCCAGCGGCTGGTCGAGAATGAGTTTACCCTGCTCGCCACCCGCGGCACGGCGGCATACTTGCGCAACGCCGGCATCGCGGTCGAGACGGTGAACAAAGTGCTGGAAGGGTCGCCGCATATCGTTGATGCGATACGGGCCGGCACTGTTGCCTTGGTAATCAACACCACGGACGGTGCCCAATCGGTTGCCGATTCCTTTTCCATTCGTCGGAGCGCTTTAGAATGTCGAGTCCCGTACTTTACAACTATTGCCGCCGCCGGCGCTGCGGCTGAAGGGATCGCCCGTCTGCGGCAGGGGTTGCTGAACGTGCAACCGTTGCAGGAGTATCACCAGGGTCTGTGAGTCTGTAGAGTTCGTAGAGTCTCTAGAGTCAAAACGCGATAGCCCAAGGGACTCAATAGACCCAACAGACCCAATAGACTCAATCGACCTAACAAACGTGATGGACAACCGTTTTTCAGCCTCGTCACCTAACCCGTCACCTTCCCGGCCGGCGTCCCGTGCCTTCCTGCCGCCGCTGAAAAAACCGGTGCAGTTTGTCAAAGGCGTCGGGCCGCGCCGTGCCGAACAGCTTGCCCGGATGGGCATTGCGACCGTCGAAGACCTGCTCTATCACATTCCGTTCCGTTATCAGGATCGGCGCGAGATCAGAAAGATTCGCGACCTGATACCCGGAGAGGAAGGGGCCACGGTCGGACAACTGGCGCGCATGGGACGCCGCTTTGTCACTCGCAGTCGCCGCTGGGTGCTCGAAGGCGTGGTGCGCGACGAAACCGGCTTCCTCTTCCTGCGTTGGTATAACCAGCACCGCTACTTTGAGCAGCGTTATCAACTCGGCCAGCGAGTCCTGCTCTATGGCAAGGTCGAAATGGGCTTGAAGGGCGGCAAATGGATGGTCCATCCTGACATGGAACTGGTGGAGGAAGAAGACGACACGGCGCGAATCCTGCCTATCTATAACAAAACCACCGAGATGACCGTGGCCGCCATGCGCCGCCTGGTCTCCGGCGCGGTGAGCGAATACGTTGATCTTGTTCCCAACAGCGTGCCGCCTGAGATCAACGCCCGTCTCGGGTTGATGGATCTCAGCGCCGCGCTCCGTCATCTCCACCTGCCGCCGTTAGAGGCTGATCTGGCGGCACTCAACACCGCTGCCTCGCCGGCCCACCGGGCGGTGGTGTTTGACGAGCTTTTCTACCTGCAACTCGGCATGGCCTTGCGGCGGCGGAACATGGTGAAAGAAGATGGGCTCTCGATCGTACCAGGACCGTTGGTCCGGCGCTTGTACGAAGTGCTACCATTTCGCCTGACACATGCCCAGGAGCGCGTGCTGGACACGATCTTTCGCGACATGGCCGCTACGCACCCGATGAACCGCCTCGTGCAGGGGGATGTCGGATCGGGCAAGACGATCGTCGCCTTCTGTGCCGCTTTGGCCGCACTCGACAGCGGGTATCAAGTGGCGTTCATGGCTCCGACCGAATTGCTGGCCGAGCAGCACTTTCGCACCTTGAGTCCCCTGGCTGAGAAGCTAGAAGTGTCGATCGCGCTTCTCACCGGCGAGATCAAAGCCCGGCGCAAGCAAGAGCTTTACAGCACGATTGAGCAGGGCAGGGTGGAGGTCGCGGTCGGCACCCATGCATTGATTCAAGAAGGGGTGCGCTTCCACCGTTTGGGGCTCGCCATCGTGGATGAGCAGCATCGCTTTGGCGTGATGCAGAGGGCGGCGTTGAAGAAGCTAGGAACCAATCCCGACATGTTGTTGATGACTGCCACACCGATCCCGCGTACCCTGGCGTTGACGATCTATGGCGATCTCGACGTCTCGGCCATTGATGAGCTGCCGCCGGGCCGGAAGCCGATCCTCACGCGCGTTTTTCACGAAGGGGAACGGCAGAAGGTCTACCGTCTGGTCAAAGAAGAACTCGACCGCGGGCACCAGGCATACGTGGTATATCCTCTGGTGGAGGAGTCGGAGAAGTCCGACCTGAAAGCGGCGACCAGCATGGCCGAAGAATTAGCGCGCACGTTCTTTGCCGGGTACTCGGTCGGGCTGGTGCACGGCCGCATGAAGGGCGAGGAGAAGGACGAAGTGATGCGCCGCTTCAAGAAGGGCGAGCATCACTTGTTGGTGTCCACGACGGTGATCGAGGTCGGCATCGATGTGCCTAATGCGACGGTGATCCTCATCGAGCATGCCGAGCGCTTCGGGCTGGCACAGTTGCATCAATTACGTGGCCGGGTTGGTCGCGGTCAGGCTGAGTCCTTATGTCTGCTTCTGGCTCAGTATACACCGGCGGACGAAGCTCACCGCCGGTTACGAGTGATGACTGAAACCAACGACGGCTTCAAGATCGCCGAGGCCGACCTGACCTTTCGCGGGCCGGGCGAGTTTCTCGGTACTCGCCAGTCGGGGTTGCCGGACTTCCGCGTGGCCAACATCGTGCGCGACAGCCGCATTCTAGAGACCGCGCGTGAAGAAGCTGAAGCCTGGCTAGCGGGAGACCCGGATTTGACCGCGCCGGCTTCGCGTCGCTTGCGCACTGTTCTGGAGGACCGCTGGGCCGGACGGTTGGAGCTAGCGCGGGTTGGGTGAGAGTGGAGGAAGGTCAGTGACTTCGCAGTTTTCCTTCCTCAGAGATTTTTCTTACCTGCTCAATATAACGCTTCCCTTCGTCAGAGGAGGGCTCCTGTCAAGGAATCCTCGCAATCGTGGGGTGGTGCGGGTCCTGTAGAAAGGAACAGGGGCAGTTTTACTGCCCCTGTGTCCGGGGGGAG
>JACXTT010008247.1_pt1 | contig 14476 bp, 32 predicted proteins | sample 9270951 | NCBI WGS metagenome assembly JACXTT01 (sample SAMN15532306, study PRJNA645909) | rock metagenome | isolation source: weathered quartz diorite | place: Puerto Rico | collected 2017-06-21
CTAACGGTCCGGAACCCTCTAAGGCCCGTTTGGACCGACACGTGCCCGGGGACGGGGCCCGTACCCGTCCCGAGCCGTGCCCCTCGTGCAAGGCGAGTTCCCTTTAATGCTAAAGGGAGCGGGTTTTAACTTGACAAATATCCGCTTTTATGATCTAATTAGATTTTTCCATTTCGCGAAAACGCGATTTTCCCTTTAATGCTAAAGGGAGTTTTGGAGGGCTCGAATGCTTGACCCGCTTTTAGTCTTTCCCGTAAACACATGCGAGGAGAACGTCTACACGGGCTTGTGTGATATATGCCAGAGTAACGAAAATCCTCCCTTTGCGTATTGTGCTGAGACCGAAATATTTTTGTGTCTCCCTTGCTTACTTTCCCTAACGGCTTGCGTCTATGACAAGGAGAGCACGAATTAAAAGGAGGATTACCAATGAAGCAACTTTTCGATTATGTTAGAGTGATTTTTCGCTACGATGCAAGTTCGTCCAAGTGGGAAATTTTTGTACGCAACGTGGAGAACGAGACCGAAGCTAAACAAGCCTTTAATGCGGTCTTACTCACATGTAAAGACGTTGTTGTCGGAATGGAGCATACTGTTGAGCCGTTCAACGATACCACATTTGAAGTTATTCCCGCCGTAACATTGGCCGGAGCTAGCCGAGCCTTGACCATTGATAATTCAACGTTACGGAGTACTCCCACGTCCGTATTGGAAAAGATTTCTCAACAAGCCGCTCCGGACATTCAACGTTTTATCGCTCGTGAATTACGTAGACGTAGAAAGGAGGGTCAATAAACTCATGCGCCCCCTCTGCCAATACTGCGAGCGGGCTTTCTGTGATCGCGTGATAGTCTACCCGCTCTTTCTCTTCATCTGTTCATCATGCTTCATGGACTATCAAAAGACCGCAACCGAAATTGAATTTCAAACTTGGACCGAATACGAAAGGAGCATTCAATGAGTGAAAAGTTAAAGCCCGAAGTGTTACAGGAGGAGACAACCGCCCTGACTAAATCCTCGGTTGGCATGGTCGCCCTTACCCGGACCAAAACCCAAATTGAAAAGACCCTTGCCGATAACAACGCCCGGTCTATTCTCAACATGACCATGACCACTTTCGTTAACGTGGATATGCGTTTTCACGTGGGCATGCAAGCCATCGGCGAAGTGGTACACAATTTCCTCAGCAAAGCCGACGAGAAACTTCAACGCAAATGGATTGAAGCTATCTGCGAGTTTCAGGGAATTCCGACGATTGAATTCAATCCAAAAGCCCCACGTTCATCGCTTGCCCTCGCCCTCTTTGCGAAATACCCCGAGATGCAACAACAGGTCAAAGGGGGTAAGGATACTAAGGGAGCCCTTCGTCTTTCGAACTACTTACTTGCTTACCGTAACGCGTCCGAACCCAAGAAAGCGCGAAAGAAGAAAGTGGTACGAACAACGCCAGAGGAGAAAACCTCACAGCCGAATTCCGCGTCCGAGCTTTTTATTAAGTTGTATACGGCTGCAACGCTCAAGGAAAAGAATGTACTCGTTAGCCTCGCCGGTCGTGTGGGCGTTGAGTATGAAGATTGGTTGCCGGAAAGTTCCGAGGAAAGTGACAATGCCGGAGACAATAACAAAAAAGCATAAGCCGTTCGCGGTCGGTATCGGCCGGGAAGAACATCGGCGGCTAAAAATCTTAGCCGCCGAGTTAGGGCGGTCTATGTCGGACCTCGTTAACGCTCGTATCAATGAACTTTGGAACCAACATAAACACGCCATACACCGAAGCAATAACTACGAACACAAAGGAGACCAATAGACCATGACGACACCAAAACCGAAAAAAAGTAAGAAGCGCGAAACGTATAAGTCCTGGGGTGTTTCCGATCGAAAAGCGAAACATTCTTACAAAGCCGAGAGCTTGCCGTTTGCCGAGCTTGAAGAGGGGCAATCCGTAGAGGGCACATTTCAAGGTAGGCGTCAAATCAACATCCGGGACCGCAATACGCATGAACACAAAGATATTTGGGTTTACGCGTTTGTGGACGTGGACGGTACCCGCTTTCTCATTTCCGGGCGGACCATGTTGGACCAAGCGTTTGATGAGGTCATTGAAGCGCAAGGCGGTATTGATCGGCTCCAAGGGGAAGATCTCCGAATTAATCGGGGCGATGACGAACGGACCTCGGGCGGGTTCACGATGGGAACCTATGAAATTATGATTCTCGAATAACCGGAGATAGGGCGGGTGGTTATCGTGTTCTTTGACAACATGGCGTTGTTTTAGCTCGTCATGTATCGTTGAGATAGCCGCCCGTTCTATGGAAAGGAATCTAACGCGTGAGTTTCTATTATCATTGGACATCGGGCCAGTAACTGAAAGGATAGATCCATGAACGAAGCACAAAAGAAACATTTCGGGGAAGTACAAATTGCTAAGGCCCGGTCTATTGTATGGGCGGGTAAAGCTGATGACCTCGGGTTAAATGTTCTAGCGGGCTTTTGGCGCGAAGTGGCGAATATGCTCAATACTGGGCTAGAACTCCAACAACGCGCAATGCGCGATACGACATTACTAACTCAACAGACTAAAACTCATTTGGAGAAAACGACAGGGCGTTTATTTGGAGATGAGAATGAGGGTTCCCCGAAAACCTAAGACCAAGAAAAAGAAACTCACGCCCAAGCAACTTGCCCGCAAGCGCAAGGTTGAAAAAGCTGCGTTCAAGCTCATTGCGAAACGCGAGGGCGTGACCCAAAAGGAAGCCCGGCGGATGTACAAAGATGGTATTATCGAGGTCATCTTTACGGGACCGAAGCGGGAAGCGCAACGCCGATTTATTGAAGTGAGCCCGCATAAGTTTCGCGAGATACCACCCGGCAAGAAGTTTAAAGAGACCGAAGCAATTGGACCTATACGCACTGTTGGGTACGTTAACCGGATTATCAAGTTGCGGCGATACTGGAACTTCGTCCGTCTCATGGCAGATGAATATGATGTGACCTTAAGTGAAGCCCGAGCCCGGATTAAGAAGGGTGTTATTGACATTATTGATTTGTACAAATTCTATTTCGTTCCAAAAGGAAAGACAGCATGATTCCTTACCATTGGCATAGGTGTCCGGGACTGGAGTTACCTTTAACATTTATAATTAAGGAACATCGACGTCATTTGTATCCGTGCCATAAACCGAAATGCTCACATAGTTATAATCGTTATTGTGGGATTATTGTAGACGCCGTCCTTGAGCATAAATACGGTCCATCCAAAAAACCACGGCGGGATAGCTTTGTTACTAAAATTCTTAAAAAAGAATATCTATGATAATCGGCTACGATACCGAAACTCAAGACGGCTACGCTATCCTCATTACCAAGGCGTGGAGTTTTGTCGAGCCCAAGTCTTTCGAGGATTGTATTGAATTCCTGGAATCGGACCGGGAGCTAGCTTGCTGGAATATGGACTACGACTTTCAAGCTATCGTGAAGTGGTTACCCCGGGACGTACAAACCCGGCTCGCTATTTTGAATGAAGCCACCTATCGCAACTACCGGATACGTTACATTCCCCATAAATTTTGCCGGGTATGGAGACGGAACTTTCTAACCGACCAATGGAAGTTATTGTTTACGGCATACGACATACGCCAGTTTTACAATTGCTCACTACGTGTAGCCGCTCACAAACTCGAAGTTCCGCTCAAGGGCGAGATACCGCAGTCATGGTATCACCAAATGAAAGTCAAACTCCTTGACCCGAAGACCCGAGCAACTATCCTGAAGTATGCCCTTCAAGACTCACAAACGCTTCAAGCGATAATTCAGAAGACTGTGGAGTCATTCGAGCTTGCCGGGCTCTCATTCGATCATCCATTTTCAAACGCCACGTTTGCCGAACGTTACTTTCGCGATAAGTTCCGCTATCGTCGCAACTACGATGTCGAGAAGTTTGCTGAACGTGCCTATCACGGGGGACGGATTGAATGTCTAATGACCGGCTATTTTCGCCGGGCTTTTCATTATGACATACACTCCGCCTACCCAACTATCATTGCGAACCTTGTAAAACCGGACGGAGTTTGGATCTATGAAATTAGACCGGACCATGTGCGCTCTGACGCAATTTACGCTTTCGTTGATTGCACGGTTAATATCCCAAAAGATACCCAAAATGCACCTATTCCGTATCGAAGACAAAACGGGAGTATCTTTTATCCTGTCGGAATATTCCGTAAAACGATTACCCTCGGAGAGTATCGTTTTCTCGAAACACGAAAGTGGATTAGTGAAATTCACTGTGCATGGGTTCATATATGGGCCAGTTGGACCTATCCTTTTGGAGAAATTGCAGAATTGTATCGAAAACGAAAAGCCGACAAACGGGTAGACTACGCGTTTAAGATTGTTATGAACTCCGTTTACGGTAAGCTGGCCCAAGTCATTGAATCGTGGATACGGACAAACCGCGTAGATTCCAATTCCGAAATATTTGATGACCGGGTATGGCGACGCAAGCGCACATGGAAAGGTCATACATCTTTTGTCTACGCGTCCGAGATAACCGCCCGTACCCGGTTGCGGCTCCTTGAGGATATACCTGCCGATAAGGTCATCTGCTATTCCACGGACGGCGTATTTACGACCGAACCCATAGATCTTAAAACCGGGAACGGGCTCGGGGAATGGTCTGACGTTGAAGAGGTCCGGGATTTAATTGTCGTAGGTTCCGGGGTCTACTCTTATCGTGAGACTCCCTTTAATGCTAAAGGGAGAACGGTTGTTAAGTTTCGGGGGTTTAATCCGCGGATAGACCTAACGGGTATGCTCAAGAAAGCCGGACGGAGACATTTTATTTCATTGCGAGTTCTTCGGAATACCAGCTTGAAACTGGCGGCTAAGGGTCCACAATGGCAAGATCGTATGAATGTTTTGGAGGAACACAAGAGATACCTTGACGTGAATTTTGATAAAAAACGTAAGTGGCCAAAACGATGGAATGCCCGAGAGCTAACACGGAAACAATTCAAATCCAAACCCCTAATCTATTGGGGCAAGATACGGGTGAAACGATGACTGTAATAAAACAATGGACCGGTACTAGTTACATTATCAAAGTTGAAGAAAGTTACTCAACGATGTGGTTAAGTGAGAAAGATGTAGACGAGTTACAACAAGGTCTTATGCAAATAAAAGCGAAGATCGCTCAAGAAAGGAGAGAACATGGAATGTCCGAGTTGCCAAGCGAGAATTAGTAAAGATTGGGCACATTGCCCAAAATGTGGCGCAGACCTTGAGACGGGTCACTATTCGAGTTTAGATGACCCTCTTGAAAAGCTCAAGAAACGTGTAGACAAAATCGATAACTTTTTAACCGATGAATTTGGAGAGGAGGAAACCAATGAGTCCGAGCCGCCGAACCCTGAGCCCACGCCACGAACTCGAAAACGCGCAGGCGCCAAAAAGCAACGAAAGACCCTCTTCGGAGATTGATATAGATGAGGTCTTGCGTCTAGCTCGTGAAGCCGACGAGCAAGCGCAAGCGGAGCCGGAGCCCCCCAAGCGAAAGCCACGTAAACACGCGGTTAATGGTGAGAATGTTCGCGAAGTCCAAGTCATTGAAACGGACCCGGAGTTTGTTGAGATGTGCAAATGGGGAGTCGGGTCCGTTGTGGACATTGCACACGCTAAACTGGATTGGTCGGACCCGGGTATTCACTGGAAAGACAAAGTGAGCACAATTGTCGCCCGGATCATCCAACGCTTGCAACCAATGGAGCCGAGTCTTTTAACCGATTGTATTATCTTGGGCGGTTATACCGCTCTATGGGCAATTCCCAATGTCTCAGCCACTATCGAAGCTAAACGAACAGCAAAGAATCCGCCTACTCTTCGGAACGACTGGAAGCGGGAAGACACACAAGCTCCGGGAACTCTTACAACGAGCTAACCGCTGTTTTCTTTTTGACCTGATGGCGGACCCGAAATTTGAATCTTGGGGAATCCTTGTCGATAACTTGGAGGATGGAATTAAGCTCGCATTGAAGCAACCGAATTACCGAGTCCGTATGCAGTTTGATTCTATTGAACAATTTGACATGCTCTGTTACTTACATGTCAAGCAGCCGCACGGAAAGGAAGTCTTTCGGGATTCCCTTATCGCGGTTGACGAACTAGCGTTCTTTTGTTCGTCGGCGTGGATGCCCCCGAATTTCAAAAATCTTATCCGGCTTGGACGACATACAAACTCGGCATTCATTGCGACTACACAACGACCTCCGGATATTAACGTGTTCATTCGGTCCCAAGCAAAGGAACAATATTTATTTCAGATGCACGAACCGATAGATTTGGAATGTTTCCGGAAACGGCTACCAAACGTTGAACGTTTAACGCAACTCAAAACAGGAGAGTTTTTACTATGGCGTCCAGACAACCAGAAGATCGAGAGCTTTTCATCACATTCATTGGAAAGCTCATTGAACCCATTACCAGAGAAACCATTGTCCAAGTCGAACAATGGGAACAACAACGAGTAGACCAAGAGGGCGAGCCCTTGCCTATTGATGAGTTTGTTTTCGAGATTGAACGGCGGCTCCTTGCAAAACTCTACGATTTTGCTCAAACGGATGGTAAACTTTCCATGTTATTAATTCCCGTCATGGGCTATCTCCGGAAAATACCACAATGAATAAGCACTTAATCTACCCCGATGCCCGGCCCATATGTGCTGAAGTCTTGCGCTTCAAAACGATACAACACCGGAAGCATATCTGCATTATTGGAAGTCCACATATCGGGGTAAAGCACAAGTGCAAGTGCGGAGTCGAATGGACCAAAGACCCGGAGCTAGCCGGTAAAGATAAGCAATGGAGTTCCGAGCAAATTCTTTTTCAAGGCGACAGGTTCGGAGAAAAGCCCGGGCTCCTATTTGACCCGACGCAAAACTATGAGCGTAATGATGACGAGGAGTCCCAAGACAATTAGCACGCCAAAATGGGAAGCGTTAACGCCCAAGCGGGCGGTTGTGGAGATACCACCCAATTGGGCTATTTGCGTGTTCATTCCATTAATCGCCCGTTCGATTGTGGGTGTTAACGAATCATAGCTCTGTTCAATGATTTTCGCATAGCCGGGCCCAAGACTTGCAAAACGGGTAGCGGTATCCTGATAGCCTAACCAAAGCTTAATAATGGCCTGTTGGGCGAAATAGACGTCATCTGCCGTAGCAGTTCCGGCTTGAATCGTTGAATCCGTTGCTTCGATAATAATAACGACCTTAGCCCAAAACGGATCTTGAACCCCAGCTACCCATTGGTCCGCTAACGGGTGTAGTTGCGTAGACTTCCAAAATTCGTAAATTTGGAGCCCTGTATTTAAGGCGTCTTCAACCGCTGTGGTAAAGGGATTCAGTGCGGTCGGGTCAATTGCCATTATTAGCCCTTCTTACTCAAGACCAAGTAACGCCGATGCCCCTTAATAGTAACCGTGCGAATGAAGCGTTTAGACCCGGCTCGCTCTTTGCGTTTCGCGTTTTCTTTCGAACCGAAAGCCCCGTGAAAAATGACCTTGCGTCCGCGTTTTGCCATTAGTTTTACTCCAAGAATCCGGCATCCGCTGAATTCGGCGTAATACCGATAAGCGAGGGACCGACACGTGACTCCAGTTCTTCAATAATGAATAAATTGTCCATCTTACCCTCGCCCTCCTATCCAAGATTTAACTTTTTGTAAACCCAGTTACCAAAAACCACAGCAACGGCAACCAAGAGAATAAACACTAACGCGTGCATGTTTCCAACTTTCATGGAGTTCTCCTTTTCCCTTTACTAAAGGGAGCTAGTGTAAACCGACAACAAAAACAAGGATAACTGCGACAACGAGAGCAGCAATAACCCATTTTTCAGAAGCGCACATTTGACCTTGAGAGCACCCATTACAACAACTCATTCAAGCCCTCCTCCGGGAGTTCCTGTAAATGTACCGGCTTGGGGCAATGCGATAATCTCATCCTTAACAAGATTGCCGGTCTTGCCCGCAATGTCCGTATAGACTGGCGGACAATGCCCTCCTACCGCGTTCGGATCTAACGAGAGTTGCTCTCCGCTATCGTAGGTACATATCCGAAGGAGCCGCTCGTTAGTTTCGTTTCGTGTGGGGAAATGACTAACATCTCCACCTATCTTGACGGATGTGTTTGTCATCATGCTTGACTTTCGGCGAAGCAACCAAAGAATAAGAATGATAATGACGAGCGTTAGGATAAGTATGGTCCATGTTCGAGCCGTCTTACTCATATTATCCTCCCGTCGATTTTTTGGCTTGTTGCATGAGCCGGTTAAAGTCTAATTGCCCTTTGATCATAATGCCAACGAGCAACACGAGAGCCGCAATGATAAGCCATCGCATGTTAGGTTAGTTCCTTCCATGTAAGAAGAATGCCGAGCCCGGCAAGAACGGCGGCTACGTCTTGGGTCCACGACAACGCGTCTTGGGACCAATCAAAACCCGCTTTATAATGGACGTACGCCCGGATCAAAATAAACATAAGTACGCCAATGAGAAGGGCATATAGTCCAATTTGTTCTTTCTTCATACGTTCAATAATCCTCCGGAGTAAGTATTCCAGTCCATTTGCCCGGTAGCCCCACCTAGACAAGACCAAATTCCAAAGCCGGGCGAACCTGTAGTAATACGATTCGCGGCACTGTCCGTATAGGTCGTAATCAATATGCCATTTTGATAAACTCTCAGTACAACGGACGAAACTCCGATTGAAGCTTCAAGTCGCAAAACATCGCCATTATTAAACGTAGCGGCTCCGTACGTAACAAGGCTGATTCCTGCATTTCCCACTTCATCATTCATTCGCCAAAGAATCCCGGACCGGTCGTTCGTACTCACTTGAACGGAATACCCCTGTAAACCGTTCGTCGCGGCCGTTCCTAAAGCGGACGGTCCCATGCGCATTCCGGAAACGGCGGCTCCGGATGAAACCATTGTCAATTGACCAAATTGACTTTTGCCAAAACATGGTAAAAATGTTTTAGTAGCTAAAATCTGAATGCCCCATTGTTGCGGAACTCCGGCATTGCCTATCAATGTGGCACGCAATGCCCCACCCGTAAATGCGAGCGTTGCGGAATTTCCTCCTTGACCAGCGGAGCCGGTAGCCTTAACCGCGACAATCCAATTGTTAAGGTCTAAAAATCCGGACGTTCCATTCAAAGGGTCCGAGAAGAATGGTGAACCGAAATTAAGCCCTCTGTAACCGCCGCTCATAGTTTTAAGTGCATGCAAAAATGGCAATTGAAATAAGAGAAGGTGTTGCCGGAACTCCCGTTCCAAGAACCGTAATATCGCCTAGAGCTAACCCCTGTAAGTCGTAAGAAGGAATAGCGTCCGTTAGAATAATGTCATATTGTTTGGGACTGGGTTTCTTACCGCACAACCCAATGTAAATAGTGTCTCCGGTTGTCCGCTTTAAGAAATCCATTTGTCCCTGAGCCCGGTCGTAACCAATAGGAACATTACAAGCCACGCTACCCGGAGCGATGTTTGAACATGGAAACTCGGAAACCCCGAGCCCGGTATTGTTAAAGACTCCAAGTGACATAGGCTAAAACCATTGTTGAGCCGTTGCGACATTGTACACTAGCAACTTAGCTATGAGTACGGCGACGAGTACGGCTCCGAAAAAGAAAAGTGCATCTTTGCCGGTCATGGTTCCTCACTTTTTGTAAATGGTTATGTCTTGCAACCATGTTGCGGTTATGGGAATGTTGGCGAGAATGAGCCGCAACAAGAGGGAAGCAATGACAGTTAAGAGAATTACGAAGAGAAAATGCTTCATCATGCGGCTCTCCTCCAGGGAACTTGAACGGCTCCGGGTAGCGCCAATGGGACCGGGTCACCCGAAGCAATGGGAACATGAAGTGTAGCGAGCCCTTTGCTGATGTATTTCGCGACAACAAAACCAATCAACAACGCGAGAACGGTTACAAAGAACTCCGCAACACTTCGTCCGGAGACAAGATCATCAGCCATGTATTCAACCCCCTTTCCCTTTAGTATTAAAGGGAAACTCTTAGTTTACCTTGACGGTTGCAAGAGTTTTTCCGTTCGCCTGTATAACGATATAATCCGCGTCACCTGTTAACATTGTTACCGTTGCTACGTTAACAATTTGAGTCGGATTTGAAACCGATGATACAGGAGGAAAAATTGCTCCTAATTGTGTTGGAACTGCGGCCGAAATGACAATCGCCACGTTTATCTCCTTCTACGCAATGATTGGAACTTTTACCGACCGGGCCGCACTTGCAAGTGGAATGGAAACGATAACCCCGACGATAATGAGAAAGACTCCCGCGATAGCATCGCCTAGTTTCATGCTGTAAGCTCCATGTATTTCTCAAGCATGCTAGCCACATGAGCCGCTACTTGAGGGTTTGTTTTGTACGCATCCGGGTCGCCGGAATTGTACGCTGAGTAGACCCGGGCTAGATTGTCTCCGTAGTGCTGCCGTAGTTGCCCGAGTAAACGGGTTCCGAGATGAATGTTAAGGTCCGGATCAAAGAGTTCTTGACAATCTCCGGAGAATCCGAGCCCGCGAGCCGTAATGCAACGGACTTGCATTAATCCGTAAGAGTCTTCGCCCGGAGCGTATGCTTTCACGTTCCAACTAGACTCTTGAGAAATGATAACAGCAATCCAGTCTTGAGGGACGTTGTACTCACTAGCCGCGTGAGCTATGTATTCGGCAAAAATGCTGTCCTTTGGCTTTATCACGGTCTGAGTACTCCTTAACACTAAATAGAGAATGATTCCTAACGCGACAATCAAAAAGAAAATTCTCAAGACGTACTTGCCCCCTTAGGCCCGAAACGAATCAACAAGAAAACAACAAGCGCCACAACACCAAAGAGAGCCCCAAAGAAGAACCACTTCGATTCTTGGGCAATGCACGCAATGTAATTGGCAATACCCGGATTGGTGCAAGGGTCCAAAACTCCGGCCCCGTGTTGGGGTCCGGCTGTTACATCGTAGACATAACGGAGCGAGACGGCTACCCCGATAATTCCGAAGACAAGACCAATTAGAGCAAAAACGGTAAGCGGGTTTACTCCGGCTTGCTCTACATTTTGGACGGGAACGGCAATTATTCTTCCCCGAACCCAAATGTTGCCGGTTGTGTCGTCAATTGTTACTCCGGTAATTTCCACGGGCGGGCGCCCCACGTCAGGGAAATTCTTTTTGACAAGATTGTCTAAGTTCAAGAGACCTTGAACAAACCCCGTCAAAGTCTCCGGGCTAATGACCGCAAATGTTATGGCAGGCGTCCAGTATTCCCAAATGTATTCACGTCCGGCTTGCACATCTTTCGGGGCAACAACACCAAGGTTTCTCGTGTCTACTCTAGAACCACTTGCATAAACGGTCATTTCAATTCTCTCCAAATAAGAAAGATCACAAGCCCCACAACAACCGCTCCAAGGAGTATACCGAGAGTTGCCGTTCCGGAGGAAACTGGTGTTGTAGCGGGCGGTGGAACGGTTTTACCTTGATATTGGTTCAACGCGCTTCGAATCTGAGCCGCCGTTGATGCGGCTTGTTGGAGAATCGAGTTAATGGAACCGAACACTGTCGGTACATTTGGGGAGCAATAATAGCCCCCGGGCGGTAAGGGTCCCGTGTAATCCGGCGGATAGCATTCGCCCATATTTAGCCCTCCAACTTTCCACCCGTTAGGAAGTACACCAAAATAACAAGCCCAATAAGCAACAAGAATAATGGGCTTTTGATGAACTCCCCAAAATTAAATGTTACTCCCGCAACTGCAGGAGCGGGAGTTGCTTCGGGTAATCCGCCTTGTGTGGCCAATGGAGCCGGAGCCCCCGGTAAGTCTCCGTTATAACTTAACCCTCCTCCCAAAACTTGTCCTCCAGCCGGCTGTGCAGGGGCAACATAAATACCCGGTCCGCCCGTCGGTACAACATTGGTACCCGTTGGACCCGGAGCCCCTGTTGTGACAATCTGAGTCGGAGACGGAGCGGACGGGCCGCAAAGACCGCTCAAACATTGTGTCGTTGTGGGCCCGGCTGCGGTTGTAGGTGGAGTTCCTATAGGAGCCGCCGCGTTTTGGACAACGAACGTCCAAGATGCTATCGTCCCCCCTTTCTGATTATTGACAACTTGATATGCCGTTCCCTGATACGTACCCACATCCCGCGTACAATCCAAAACATAAGCCGGAGCAGGAAGATTGTAAAGCCCGTCATACTGCAAGTGCCCGTTTTGGTATTGCGTCAACCATACTTGAGAGTTGCCGGGTATGTCCAAGTAAAGAGAGTCTCCGCACTTCGCACTTGAAGCCGGTGTCCCATTAACGTAGAAAATCGCTTGTGCCATAGATGCCCTCCCTCCTTTCGTTAAGGGGCGTTAGGCAGACAATGCGTATTTTACTAACGTCATGCGGATCAAAGCCGATGCTATAGCCGCATTGTCAACACGCAACACCATGCGTTGAAAATTCAGCATGTTGTTGAGTAAAGAAAAATCGCCCTTACTGGTATCCCGTCCGGAGCCGGGCGTCAAGTCTACAAACGCGTAGCCGGTCGGAAACGCAAAGGGTCCGCCCGCTGGATTGATTGGAGCATAGTCTTCCCGGTTTTTCCGGATAAGCTGATTCCACGTGAACTCGAATTTTCGGTCATTATCGTTGTATATCAGTGTGACTTGTTGCTCCCCGGAAATCAGCGTTGTAATAGGCGTTTCGGGAATGTCCGTATATTGCTTAATGAGGATGCCCCGAAGATAGGACGCCGTTCGCGGAATTTCAATGTCGAAATTCGTTTGAGCAAAGTTGTTGAGCGAGACTTGCTTGACATTGACGCGCTGATGAAGCAAGTAATTCGTGTTCGTTTCGAAACGATTGTCGAATGAGTATTCCTTTACCCATACGTCGCATTGCGTCACTGTAAGGGCAAGGGTCCGGTCTCCCCCGGAGACAAGATCCGTTGTTGTACCCCATAGGATACGGAGCCGGACTTGCGCGTAACGGTTAGCCGCAAAGAAGCCCCGATAGCTATTGGACATGTCGTCCAAGGAAAACGGCAAGTAGTACTCGCCCACAAAATTAGTCGTTCCGATTGCCCCCGACGTTACCGCCGTTTCAAACGGCGGAATACCCGGACGTCTGCCAATGAAATTGGTCAAGACTACAAGGTCGGTCATGGGAATGTCAATAAACGTGTCACCCGTCAAACCGGTCACTACCACTTGAACGGCTTTGATAAGGGTCCGAGGATTTTCGGTCACTGGAGTTCCGTTTGTGGTTCCCGCCGAGATGGTAAGGGTTCCCGTTAGGCGCAAAATCCAGTATTCGAAAATGAGGAGCGGGAGTCCGCCGTTGGGTCCGAATAGGTCAACACCAAACGACGAGTTTGCAAAAACTATGGTTCCGATCTTTCGTTCTCTTGGGACTGGCGCAGTCATTTAATCCCTCCGTTTTTGGTATCGTCTTTCCGTCCGGCATCTACTTATTAGGCGGCTCCGGAGCTTTGTCTAGAAAGCTAGACGTTGATTCTTGAGTAGACGGATTCTTGGCTTGTTGAATAATCGCAGCCATCGCAGCCAAGAGTTTTTGATTGTTTACTTCAATCTGACGAGCAAGCTCGGCAGATGTAACAATGTTCTGCGACGAAATTACTTCAACGCCCGGAGTTCCGGCAACTTGACGGACGGGAAGGTTAGGTACGCCCGGGTGAGCGTTGAGAAGGTCCTGAACATCCATTGCGGCAAGACTTTCCTTGAACTCTGGCGGATGACTTTTGCGTAATTGGTCGTCTACGTAAGAATCAACAATGGTCCGCCCCCGATAAGGGTCTTTCTCGGCTCCAATAAGCCTTACACCCTCGTCTATGTACCGCATAATAATCGTTGATTGAATCGTTGTCATGTTTGCCCTTTCTCCCTTTAATGCTAAAGGGAAAATTTGGGAGAGGGTTCTCGGACTCCTCTCCCGTGAGTAAGACCGCTTCCTTCTACAAAGGAGTAGAACTTATTTTAACTTGACAAGTGGCTAAGGTCATGAAACGGGGGAAGTTTCGCGAAATGGAAAAAATTTGAAAATCACAAAAACCTTTTAGTGTCAAGCTACGTCTAATAGAGTGTGAGCACGGAAAACGGAATACGATACCGAATGGCAAGCGGACACACGGAATACGATACCAGAACCCGAGGCCCACAACTAAACAAAGGAGAAATGAATATGACTGGAAAGTGTAAGTTTTGTAAACGGACAACAACTTGGTGGAGTTTCAGTTTCCGGCATTGGGTATGTGGAATGTGTATGTCAAAGTTACGGCAATTCTCCCTTTAGCATTAAAGGGAACTCGCCTTGCACGAGGGGCACGGCTCGGGACGGGTACGGGCCCCGTCCCCGGGCACGTGTCGGTCCAAACGGGCCTTAGAGGGTTCCGGACCGTTAG
>JACXTT010008248.1_pt1 | contig 14473 bp, 8 predicted proteins | sample 9270951 | NCBI WGS metagenome assembly JACXTT01 (sample SAMN15532306, study PRJNA645909) | rock metagenome | isolation source: weathered quartz diorite | place: Puerto Rico | collected 2017-06-21
GTCCTGCGTCTGGCCCTCCGTTTTGGGCATCGAGGCCGACGAAGTCCGCTCAAGCCTCTGCTGCTTGGTTTCTTGGGGGCGGAAGTCTTTGCCCGCCCTTAGCTCCCATCCGCCGCCGAGCGCTCGATAGAGGGAGACCAGGTTCAGCGCCACCGCCCCTCTGGTGGAGACCAAGCGGTCTTGCTCCCCGACCAGGAACTGCTGGGCGGTGAGGACCCGGGTGTAATCCGCGGCCCCCTCACGATACTGGAAATCGGCGAGTTCAGCTGCACGGGCGGCTGCCGCCACGCTGTCGGTGAGAAATGCGACCTGTCGTTGTGCTCCGAGGTAGCCGGCCAGAGCGCTCTCCACCTCCTCCTGCGCCTGCAGAACCGTATGTTCGTAGTCCCCAATCAGCGCCTGGAAACGCGCATCCTGCACCCGCACGTTATTCTCGATCCGACCATAGTTGAGGATGGCCCAGCGAAAGGTCGGACCCCCGAAGTTTTCGAGGCTGTTAGACTTGAACAAATCCTCGAAATGCTCCGCACTGAGGCTAATCGTGCCCAGCAAGGCAAAGCTCGGCAACAGGTCTGCTTTGGCCACCCCAATCTGCGCACTCTGGGCGGCCAGCACCCGTTCCGCGCGGCGAATATCAGGACGCCGGCGGAGCAGGTCGGCCGGAATGCCGACGGCCACTTCAGTGGGTGGTGAGGGGATCGTCCGTGGCCCGCCAAGTATGTCCTGAAGGCTTTGCGGTGGTATCCCTAAGAGGGTGCAGAGGGCATTTTGTGTCTGGCGGATGCCCGTCTCTAGCGCCGGAATCTGGGCCTGCGTATCCTGCAGCAGGGAGGCGGCTTGGTCAGCGTCGAGTTCTGTCGCAGTCCCTCCTTGGAACTTCGCATTGGCAATGTAATAGCTACGCTCTTGAATCACTTCGTTGGCGTGAGCAACAGCCAGCCGTTCCTGGAGAATGCGCAGTTGGAGATAATTAGTGGCGACCTGAGCGACGAGACTGACTAAGACATCATCGTACGTTGCCATCGAAGCGAGGAGCGCGGCGTCAGCGGACTCAATGGCGCGACGGAAGCGACCCCAGACGTCCAGCTCCCAACTGGCCTGGAACCCGAGTTGCCAATCCTCGAACGGCGTCTTGAGGGTAGGAATGTTACGATTTGCCTTATTCGTGCTGAGATCATTGCGGCTGAAGGTCCCGAATGCATCCTGTTGCTGCGGAAAAAGCTCGCCAATGGCTATTCCCCTCTGGGCCTGGGCTTCGAGTACGTGCACTCCCGCGGCGCGCAGTGAAGGGTTCTGCCGGTAGGCGGTCTCCACCAAGGTATTGAGCACTGAATCCTGAAATACTGTCCACCACGCACTGACCTCGGCAGGTTCGTGCTTAACGGCGGGCTCGTTCGTTTCCATCCAGTCGGTTGCGATAGGAGCAGGCGGACGGACATAGTCAGGCCCGATCATCATACAACTGGTTGACGATAGAGACATAGTCACCACGACGAGGGCGCGCCAAAGTTCTTGATAGGTTCGAGGCCAATCTTTCATCGTCATGCTACACGTTCCTTACTTTATCGACACGGTTCGCTCAGCCGGCGCAACGGATGATGTTATAGCAGGCGGTTGAGAAACGGGTTCGCCAGGAGCAGTGCTGCTGCGCCGCTCGCCGAACCCACGGACTACGGAGTAGAAAACCGGTGTCAGGAAAATGCCGAACAGCGTCACACCAATCATGCCGGCGAAGACTGCTGTCCCTAGAGTGCGACGCATCTCGGCCCCAGCCCCTTGCGCGATCACCAGCGGGAGCACGCCGAGAATGAAGGCGAACGACGTCATGATGATAGGTCGCAACCGCACCCGGGCGGCCTCCACAGCCGCCTCGAACCGGGATACGCCCTCCTGTTGCCGGTCGCGGGCGAACTGGACGATCAGGATAGCGTTTTTAGCCGCGAGGCCGACTAGCACTACAAAACCAACTTGGACGAAGATATTGATGTCCATCCCGGCCAGTGCAATGCCCGCCAGAGCGCTCAGCAAACACATGGGCACGACCAAGATCACCGCCAGCGGCAGCGACCAGCTCTCATACAGGCCCGCCAGCACGAAGAAGACCAGCAGCGTCCCCAGCACGAAGGCGCTGAAGGGGTTCTGCTGCAAGTCGCGGAGCGACTCCACCTTACCCGCCAGCTTTTGCAAGTAACTCAGCTCGGTCCACTCCGTGATCATGTTGCGCGGCAGCCCTTCAGCCAGCTTCTCCATCGTCGCCAGTACGTCGCCGGTGCTGACCCCGGGTCGGGAGGCGCCGTTGATCGGGGCGGCTGGAAACATATTGTAGCGGGTAATTGTGACCGGCCCGGTAGAGTCGCGCACCTCGGCTATCGCGCCCAGCGGCACCATATCGCCGGCGGCGTTGCGAACCTTGAGTTGTTTGACCGTCTGAGCATCCACGCGGAACGGGGCGTCGGCCTGGACGTTAACCTGCCAAGTGCGGCCGAAACGGTTAAAGTCGTTGACGTAATAGCTGCCCAAGTACGCCTGCAGTGCGTTAAAGACGGAGGTAAGCTCTATTCCCATCGTCTTGACCTTGGTTCGGTTAATGTCCACATAGAGCTGCGGGGTGCGAGCACGGAAACCATTGAACAGGCCAACGAGGCCGGGCTGCTGGTTGCCCTTGCCAGCTAGAGCGTCGGCTTGGGCTTGCAGAGCGTCAAAGTTGACGTCGCCGGTTGCTTCTACCATGAGCTTGAAGCCGCCAGCGTTGCCCAGACCCCGCACCGCCGGCGGTCCAAAGACCAGCACACGGGCCTCCAGAATCTCCCGCCGCAAGCGTGCGCGGAGCTGCGCCGTGATCGCCTCCCCGCTCAGCGTCGGATCCTGACGTTCGTGGAACGGCTTGAGGACGACGAACATGAAGCCGTAATTCGAGCTGACGGCGTTCAGGACCAACGACTGTCCCGGGATGGCTGACGTGTGAGCAACGCCGGGGGTCTCCAGGGCAATCTTCTCGACGGCCGCGGTGACCTCGACCGTACGCTCCAGCGAGGCGGAATCGGGCAACTGAATGTTTACCAGCAGGTACCCCTTGTCCTGACTGGGAACGAACCCGCCGGGGACGCGGGTGAACCCGAAGCCCGTCAGACCAAGGAGGCCGGCATAGAGGACAAGTACGATCACACTGAGGCGCAGGGCCCAACCCACGGTTCCTCCGTAGGTGTTGGTCGCGCGGTCGAAGACCCAGTTGAAGCCCCGGAAGAATTTTCCCAGCACCAAGTTCACCGGCCGGATGAGGAACCAGCCGAGCGCTCCTCCGGCGATGGCGCCAGGGAGGAAGAGGACAAAGTACTTCCCCCACATCAGCATGGCAGCGTGCAGACCGCCGGGCGCTGCTTCGCCGCCTTCCCCTCCCATAGGTAGCCCCAACCAAGCGCCCAGCATCGGCCCGAGCAGCCACATGGACACCAGCCCACCAAACAGGGCGAAGCTCCACCATGGTAGGGCCTCCTTAGCCTCATTGACGTCCTGCCCGGGCGTACGGTCCGCGAAGATCGAAGCCGCTCGGGCTGGCGTCATCGTCATGGCGTTGAGGGCCGAAATGATCATCGACGCCGAGATGGTGAGGGCGAACTGCCGGAAGAACTGGCCGGTGATCCCACCGAGAAAGGCGCTGGGCAGAAAGACCGAGCTGAGCACCAGCGTGATGGCCAGGATCGGCCCGGTAATTTCATTCATGGCGTTGATAGTGGCCTCGCGGACGGGTAAGCCCTTGTCCAGCCAACGCTCAATATTCTCCAGCACCACGATGGCGTCGTCCACAACGATGCCGATGGCCAGCACCAGCCCGAACAGCGTCAGGTTATTCAAGGTAAAGCCCATCAGGCTCAGCACAGCAAAGGTGCCGATCAGCGAAACGCTCACGTCGATCAGAGGGAGGAGTAATGCCTTCCAGTCCTGTAGGAACAGCAGCACGACGATGGCGACCAGGATCACCGCGTCGCGCAACGTATGGAACACCTCATTGACGGACTCGCGGATGAACGGCGTAGTATCGTAGTTGACGGCGTAACGCAGTCCTGGAGGGAAGCGAGTCGCCAGCTCGCGCATTGTGGCCTTGATGCGGTCGGCAGTGTCCAGGGCGTTCGAGCCGGGCAGCAGATAGACGCCGATGAGCGCAGTCGGCCGACCGTCCAGCCGCGCGAGTGTGTCCTGGCTGCGGGCTCCGAGCTCGGTCCGAGCGATGTCCTTAAGATAGGTGACTTCTCCATTGGCGCCGGTTTTGAGAACAATGTCAGCGAACTGCTCAGCCTCAATCAGTCGGCCCAGGGTGCTCAGCGTGTACTGGAAGTCCTGACCGGTGGGGACAGGCGGCTGGCCGATCCGCCCCGCCGCCACCTGTACGTTCTGCTCGCGCAAAACCCGGATCACGTCGTCGGCAGTCAGGTTCCGCGATTGCAGCTTGTTTGGATCCAACCAGATGCGCATGCTGTAGTCTTGCGCGCCCAAGATCAGCACATCACCGACGCCCTCCTGCCGAGCCAGTGCGTCCTTGAGCTGGATGGTAGCGTAATTGCTCAAGTAGAGCGCGTCATAATACGAGCGGCCGGTCTCCGGGTTGTCATCGGAATAGAGGTTGATCGCCAGGAGAATGTCCGGGGATCGCTTCTTGGTCGTGACGCCGATGGCCTTCACCACGTCAGGCAGGGTCGGCTCGGCGATAGCGACGCGGTTCTGCACCAGCACCTGGGCCAGGTTCACGTCCGTACCTAACACGAACGTTACATCCAGGGTGTAGGAGCCGTCGTTGCCGCTCTGCGACGACATGTACAGCATATGCTCGACGCCATTGACCTGTTGTTCAATCGGGGCCGCTACAGTGTCAGCCACCACGCGGGCGTTGGCCCCTGGGTAGCTAGCCGTTACGCGGACGGTGGGGGGCGAAATCTCCGGGTATTCGGCGACGGGCAGGAGAGCTGCGGCGATCCCCCCAAGCAGAACGATGACAAGAGAGATGACCCACGCCAGGACAGGCCGGTCGATGAAGAAGCGCGCCAGCATAGTGATCCTCCTTATTGTTGTGAGGGCGAGACCGGCATGTCAACCAGCTTCGGCTCGACGGTGACGCCCGGTCGGACTTGAAGCAGGCCGTTGACGATCACTCGTTCACCCGGCTGCACACCCTCTTCGATCACGCGCAGACCATCGTGGAGCGCTCCTAGACGAACGGGGCGGGAGCGCACTTCGTTCTTGTCGTTGACGATGTAGAGGATCTTCTGGCCTTGGTCGGTGTCGATAGCGCGCTCGGTGATCAGCAGAGCTTGATGAGATTGACCGATAAGCAGCTGTACGCGGGCGAAATATCCGGGTTCAAGAGTCCTGTCCTCATTGGGGAACACCCCGCGCAACCGCAGCGTGCCGGTTTGCGGATTGACCTGATTGTCCACGAAATTAATTGTCCCTTGGTGAGGGTAACCCGGTTCATTGGCCAGGCCTAGCAAGACCGGCACCGCAACGCCTTCGCGGGCGGAGTGCACCTTACCTTCGCGGATCAATTGCCGCACGTAGAGCACCGACCCTTCGTCGGCGTCGAAGTACGCATACATTGGGTCTATGGAGACAATCGTAGTCAGCAACGTCGTGTCGGCAGTCACCAGATTGCCTTCGTCGATGAGGTGGCGGCTAATCCGCCCGCTGATCGGCGCCATCACTTTCGTGAATTCCAGATCGAGAGCCGCCCGGTCCACGGCCGCCCTCGCCGATTGGATGCCCGCGCGCGCCTCGCCCCGGTCAGCGATCGCCGTGTCGAGATCCTTCTGACTGGCCGCACCTTTTGGGAGCAACCTCTCATCACGGGCCACGTCGGCTTCGGCTCGCGCCAGCCGGGCCTCCAATTGGGCGACCTGTCCCTTGGCCTGGTCCAACACCGCCTGGAAGGGCCGCGGATCGATCTGAAAGAGCAGGTCTCCTTTCTTGACCACCGATCCTTCCTGGAAATTGATCTTGACGAGATACCCGCTGACGCGGGCCCGGACTTCGACCGCCTCCACGGCGGCAGTCCGCCCGGTGTACTCGTAGTAATCTCTCACCTCCCGCTCCACGGGTTGGCTGACCATTACGACCGGGGGCGGAGTTGCAGCAATTGCAGGCGGCTCATGTTTACAGCCTCCCAGCACCAAAAACAGAGGGGCGGCCAAAACGAAAAGAATCACAGAGTGCTCACGAGCTTTCATATCCACCATATCCTCATTCATCGCTCTTATGTTGTTTGGTAGCCGAACAACTTATCCTGGATGATAATCTGGGCAATACGGGGCGGCGTCAACGCTTGCCACGACGGATCACCCTTCTGGATCTTCGCCAGCACCTCGCGGGTGACAATCGGGAGGTAGGCCTTATGGTAATTGTCCAGCGGCTCAACGTAATGGTTTTCCAGGAGAAACGCCTTCAAGTGCTGAAACTGCGGCTCCACGGCGACGGTCTCCGCCGTCACAAGGTCTCCTGAGGCTGGGTCCTGGAAGGGGTACACGTAGACCTTCACGGCGTTCTTAAACAACCTGCCGATAGACTCGAGTCTGCCGCCGGGTAGATCCGCGTAGTATTCCGCGTCGAAAAGCTCCCGCAGCGTGGGAACCCCGACCGCAATCCCAATCGGCTTCTGCGTATAGCTGGCGAGATAATCCACGAGGCGAAAATACCGGCCAAAATTGGAGATGAGCACATTCTGCCCCACGGCGCGCAACAAATCGACCCGCGCCAAAAAATCGGCATGGTCCAAGCCACGGTCGCCTGTGAGATTGCGCAAGGTCATTTCAAGGAGGACCACCGGCGGGTCTCCTTGCATATTGGGTTCGTGCTGGAAGCGCTCTAAGGCGCAGGCAAGCAGGTCCAGGGTCAAGTGAGTGGGTGGACGAAAACTGCCCCGCTCGATGAGAATCGGTCTCTTGTAGAGAACCTCAGAGGGTTGCACCACCTCGCCAGCGACCGTGAACATGGCGGCGTCGGTCAGCCCGTGTTCGACGAGCTGCAAACTCAGGAGCCGGTTATCGACGCCGGCGAAGGCCGGCCCCGTACACTGTAGCACATCCACTTCGGCCCGGTCGCGCGTCAGGCCATCGAGCAGCGAACCAATCAGCACCTCGGGCTCTTGTAAGTGGTGAAAGGCCGCGTAGAGCAGGTTCACCCCCAACACCCCGAGGGCCTCCTGCTCGCGGAGGTTGTCCCGATCTAAGAGGCGGACGTGGATAAGGAGATCCGAGGGGGCTTCCCTCGGGTGGGTTTGGAAGCGCACGCCCAGCCACCCATGGCCGTCCTCCTGGTGCGAGTAGCTGCGCGCGGCGACGGTATTGGCGAAGACAAAAAATGTGCTCCGCTCGCCCCGGACTGCATCCAGTTGGGTCAGCAACAAGTGAAACTCGTACTCCAGCATGGCCTGTAACCGCTGGCGACTGACGTAGCGCTGGGCGGGACCATAGGTGGCCGTGCTCATGGCCATATCGTAGGCGGAGATCGAGCGGGCCACCGTGGCCGCGGCCCCGCCCACGTGGAAGAACCAGCGCGCCACTTCCTGCCCCGCGCCAATTTCCGCAAACGTGCCGTACTGGGCCGGATTGAGGTTGAGGGCTAACGCCTTATCGTGCGTACTCGGCTTGAGAGAATTCATCCGACCTCTCCAGTAGGAATGTAGATTGTATGTTTGCTCAATGTTCTGCGCCTTATTCGTCTGCACTCCATAGAGTTCTGAAACTCCGCATTGCGTTCATCGAAAGAGGTTGGTTTTTGCTAGATCTATGACTTCATCGCCACGCCCGTTGAGCACCGCCTTGATCAAGTAAAGACTGAAGCCAATCATCTGGTCCAGCTCAATGGACGGCGGCATGGCAAGTTCTTGGCGGTTTACCAACACTTCAACAAGGGCTGGTCCGTCATGAGTCAACGCTTTGACCAGCATGGGACGCACCTGCTCCGGCGTCTCCGCCGTTAGGCCCAGCAGTCCCGCCGCTTCGGCCAGCTTAGCGAAATCAGGATTGTGCAGTTCCGTGGCGAAATCCAGGAACCCCGCCGCTTTCATCTCGAGTTCCACGAAGCTGAGCGCGTCATTTCGGAAGACTACTAATTTGACGGGCGCATGCAGTTGTCGCAGGGATAACAGGTCCCCCAGAAGCATGGCTAGCCCACCATCTCCGGACAACGTAACCACTTGGCGGTTAGGATGGCTCAGTTGCGCGCCAATGGCTTGGGGCAGCGCATTGGCCATAGACCCATGTGTAAAGGAGCCCAGCAGCCTCCGCTTGCCATTCATCTGCAGATAGCGCGCCGCCCAGATCGTGGGGGTGCCAACATCGCAGGAGAAAATCGCGTCTTCAGCCGCCACTTCGTTAAGTACTTTGGCGACATATTGCGGGTGGATCGGTTTGCGCCCTGGTTCGCCCGAGGCCAATTCGTCCAGCCCAGTGCGGGCTTTGTGATAATGTTGCAGCGAGTCCTGCAGGTGCGTAGCGTCGCTTTTCTGCTTGAGCTTGGGAGATAAGGCGGCGAGCGTAGTCTTTACATCCCCGATCAGGCCCAGGTCCACTTTTGTCCGACGACCGATCTGTTCGCCGCGGATGTCGATTTGTACAATCGTGGCTTTTTCCGGGTAGAACTGCTGATATGGGAAATCAGTACCGAGCATCAGCAGCGTCTCGCAGTGCAGCATGGCATAGTAGCCGGAGGCGAAGCCCAGCAGTCCCGTCATGCCGACATCAAACGGATTGTCGTATTCGATGAACTCTTTACCGCGCATGGCGTGCACGATCGGCGCCTGGAGCTTGCCCGCCACTTCCATCAGCTGGCCATGCGCACAGGCGCAGCCAGCGCCGCCCAGAATTGTGATCTTGCGCGCGCCGTTTAAAACTTCGGCTAACCTGTCTATTTCGTCATCGCAAGGACGCATGCTCGGCGTCGGCGCTGCAAATCTGAGGCGTGGCTGATTCACCGTAACAGGCTGCAAGGCAATATCACCGGGCAGGACTAACACCGAGACGCCGCGGCGCGACACTGCAGTCTGCACCGCGATCTCAAGCATGCGCGGCATCTGTTCCGGATGCGACACAAGTTCACAATAGTGACTGCACTCACGAAACAGTTGCTCCGGGTGGGTTTCCTGGAAATAACCGCTGCCAATCTCACGGCTGGGAATGTGCGCGGCGATCGCCAGAACTGGAACACGGCTACGGTGCGCATCGTAGAGCCCATTAATCAGATGGAGATTACCCGGTCCGCAGCTTCCAGCGCATACCGCCAGGCGCCCCGTCAGGTGCGCCTCCGCTCCAGCAGCAAAGGCCGCCGTCTCTTCGTGGCGGACAGGAACCCACCGAACATCGTCCCGTTTGCGAATGGAATCTGTGACGCCATTAAGAGAGTCGCCGGCAACTCCATAGATTCTCTCGACCCCAGCGGAGGCCAGAGTCTCCACCAGCAACTCAGCTAGCCTCTTCTTGCTCATGTGGAAGCTACCTTTCCGACCGTTAGGCCTCTATCATTAGAACTCCCAACGCTCGTTTCCGTGGGTGCGGCGCCGCGGGAGCTTGGCGTCGCGCCTCTCACACTTGAAGCGTACCGAGATTTGAGCATCAGTAAAGTACTAGAACTCCTTCATCAGATTGGGGGCGCCGCGCCAACTGTCATGCCATTTCAACTCGAAGCCAAACGCGGTGAATCCCAGGATTTCGTCACTGTTCGCGCCGATCGGCATCTTCCAGAACCCGCGCGGCCGCCGCTATTTTCTGCTGGGATATTACCGGCCCATGGTCAAAACCACCCGAAAGCGCGCCCTGCCGCTGATCATCTGCTCATAGGCTTCAGCGGCCTTCTCCAGCGGATAGCGCTCAATCATGGGACGAACTCCGGTCAATACGCTAAATCGCAGTGTGTCCTCGGAATCTTTGGCGGTGCCAGAAGGCCACCCCTGGATGCTCCGGCGCGCGAGAACGAGATCCATCAAGCTTATATTGAGGGGCTCCGGGCTGACGCCCACAATCACCAACTTGCCGCCAGCCCCCAATCCACTTACCAAAGCAGCCATAGCCTTCGAATCTGGCGCGGTGGCGAGAATCACTCGCGCGCCGCCAAGCTTTTGTAATTGTTCCGCTGGGGGGCTGGCGCTTGTGTCCACGTATGCGTGAGCGCCCAGTTTACGGGCCAGTGGTTCTTTGTCTCCGCCACGCCCAATCCCCACAGTGTGAAAACCCATCTGCCGTGCGTATTGAACTCCCAGGTGACCCAGGCCGCCAATACCTTGCACCGCGACCAAATCGCCAGCCCTCGCACCGGCATTGCGGAGCGCGTTATACACTGTAATACCGGCGCAAAGGAGCGGGGCCGCCTCGTCCACAGGCAAGTCGTCAGGAAGCGTCGCCACGGCTTCAGCGGGAACCACTATGTACTCGGCATAGCCGCCGTCAAAGCTGAGCCCAGTGATTTTCTCAAACTGGCAGAGGATGAAGTCGCCGCGCCGGCAGGGATCACACACGAAACAGTGGCCGCCATGCCAGCCCACACCCACACGCTGACCCGGCTTCCAGTTGGATACACCCTCGCCCACCGCGTCCACGCGTCCGGCGATCTCGTGACCTGGAATGCGTGGGTATGGCAGGCCGGGCCAGAGGCCGTCTTTCACCACCACATCGCTGTGGCAGATGCCGCAGGCTTCGACTTTAATGCGCACCTGTCCGCGAGCGGGCTCTGGAATTTCGCGCTCAACGAGTTCAAAGGGGCCATTGGGGCGAGTAATTTGTACAACACGCATCTTTGACATAGTTCCTCCGATCGTCTTCTTCATTGAGCGATGAGAAGAGCTTTGATATGGCGAACTCCTTCACTGGCTGTTAGTCCGCTCTTGTCCGACAGCTTTCGCAAGAAACTTGCGCATCGCGAGGGCGATTTCCTCAACGTGCGTCTCCAGCGCGAAATGTCCAGTATCTAGCAATTGGACACTCGCATTTGGGTTGTCGTGTCGGAAGGCCTCAGCGCCTGCTGGTATGAAATAGGGGTCGTGTTCCCCCCAGATCGCGAGCAGCGGCGGCCTCCTTTTCCTGAAATATTCGTGGAAGGCCGGGTACAACTTCACATTGTTTGCATAGTCGAGAAACAGATCGAGCTGAATGTCCGTGTTGCCGGGTCGCGCCATCAGCGCAGCATCAAGCGTATAGCCCTCGGGCGCAATCATATCTGGGTTTGGCATGCCGGAAGCATATTCTCGGCGTATTCCCTCTGGGTTTAAGACCTTGCGAATTGCTTCACGATTCTCGAGAGACGGCTCACTCCAGTAGCGCCTCACCAGAGCCCAGGCTGGTCCCAGACCTTCTTCATAAGCATTGCCGTTTTGCGAGACGATTGCCGTGACGCGATCCGGGCGCGCCATCGCAACCCGAAAGCCTGTTGGAGCGCCATAGTCAAAAACGTACAGGGCGTAGCGCTTGAGATCGAGCGCGTCGGTAAACGCTAATATAGTGTCGGCCAACGCATCGAAGGAATACGTGTAGCGTCGCTGCTCAGGGACTTCGGTGAACCCGAATCCGGGAAGATCGGGAACGAGGACTCGATACCGGTCAGCCAGCCGTGGGATCAACTCCCGATATTGAAACGAAGAGGTCGGGAAGCCGTGCAGCAAGAGCACCACCGGAGCATTCGCGGGGCCCGCTTCCCGGTAGAAAACAGTGAGACCGTCCGCTTCCACGCGACGGATGAACGTACGAGGCGCCAGTGCAATTTTCGTGGTTATGGTCATATCGAGTTCCTTGTCATTGAGGATTTGTCGCTCTTCTCTATACCGCACTCAGCACCGCCCACCATGCCTAACGAGGCTATAGAAAAACTCTCTTTTGAAAAATTTGACTATTGAAAACAAAGGACTTTTGGTCGCCAGGCCGGCCGCTGCGTTCACCGACATACTGACGCAACCGCTCAGGGTCGGCGTGAGAATCGGCCAGCGCGACGTAGCCGTCTGGCCGGATGAGATAGAGTGCCCCGCTCTGGAGACCGGCTCGCTGCATTCCTGGCTGCCACGCGAAGCGGTGGAGCGGAAGCTGAAGGTCAACGCAGGCTTCGGCCACACTGGGTCGCGCTTCTCCGTACACGTGGACCTGCCATTGCAGCGCGGTGAGCGGAGCGAAGTTGTCGTGGCCCGGCTCCAGCTCGACCCACGGCAGCCGATCTCCACCCCGGACGGCCCTGGCCACGCCCGCGCTCAACGGGCTGTGGCGATAGTTGACGCCGATCTGCGACAGGGTCTGGAACATCAAGCGCCGCCACGGCGCAAGTCGAAAGAGCCAAGGCACGAGCAGCGGGACGAGCCGAGTGCGCACCCACCGGGCGACGAAGCCCCGCGTAGTCGCCAGGGTGAACCCCCGATCGGTGGTGGCGACCAGCCGCCGGGCAAAGGCGAGGCGCTCCGGCTCATAGGTGTCCAGCAGGGTGTCCGGGGCTCCTTCTTGCAGTACGGCGGCCAGCTTCCACGCGAGGTTCACAGCGTCGCCGATGCCCGTGTTCATCCCTTGGCCGCCAACCGGGCTGTGGATGTGCGCGGCATCGCCGAGCAGGAACGCGCGCCCCGCGCGGAGGTGATGCGCGACGCGGTGGTGGACACGATAGGTCGAGAACCAATTCACCTTCGCGATGCTGAGCTGGAGGCGTTCCATGGCTTTGCCCTTCACGTCGTCGAACGTCAGCGTGCCGTGTTCGCCGCCCGGTAGGTCACGCACGGTCCCGATCAGCCGTAAGCGGCCCCGTCCCTGGAGGGGAAAAACGACCAGAAAATCGGCATCTTCGAGGTCGACATGCGGTTCATCGTCTGTCGCCGGCCCTGTCGCTTCCACATCGGCGACATAAAACAGCCCCGTATAGGTTCCACCCGGAAAACCAATGGCGAGATCTCCTCGGACAGTCGATGAAGCCCCGTCGCAACCCGCGAGATAGGCGGCTTCGCAAATTTCTTCGGAGCCGCCCAGTCGCCGGAGCACCGCCCGTACTCCGCCGTCGTGTTGCGAGAAGCGGAGCAACTCCGTTTGCCGTTCCACTCTCACCCCCAAAGCGTCCAAGTGCTCGATTAGCAATCTCTCGTGGGCGTCTTGCGGAAAGACCAGCACAAAGGGGTAGGGACTTAACCCCTCTCCGATGCGCTGTAACGGCACGCGCGCCACACGGGCGCCCTTCACCCAGAAGTTGAGGTTCGCAATCTTCACGCCGCCGGCGATGACCGCGTCGGCAAGGCCGATTTGGTGGTAGAACTCCAACGTCCGCGCCTGTACGGCCAAGGCGCGGGAGGTGGCTCCTGGCTCAGCGGTCTTGTCGATGATCCGCACCGAGATGCCGAGCCGGGTCAACCAGAGCGCGAGGACAAGACCGGTGGGTCCGGCCCCAACGATCAAGACAGGGCAGCTAGTCATCACTCCCTCTCACTCTTTGTCAGGCGTGATCAGTTTCTTTTCGTTGGTATCGACCACAAACACGGCCAGCAGGCGGGCAGGTCGCGTGTCACTGGCATTGGCACTGACGACATGATGATCGCCCGGTGCTTCGGCCCAATTCTCGCCGGCGCGATACACCTTTTCCGGTCCGTCATTCACTTTGCTGCGAATCGCCCCCTCCAGGACCGTGGCATAGATGAAAGCCGACTGTGGATGGGTATGGGCGGGATTCGAGCCCCCCGGCTGGTATTCGACCAGCACGCCTTTCATACTCTTGCCGGGTACATGCGGCAGGGCACGATCAAAGACCAACGTGACCTTGGACTTCTCCGTACTAATCAGTACCGTAGGCACGTCATCGGCTGAAGCCGCGCTTACGGAGAGCGCGGCGAAGACAACTGCACAGAGGAATCTCGTGAACATTGGTGTTCTCCTTCGTTGAGACAAATTGGTGGATACAACTCCACCGTCTGTCGCCCTCATCCCGATCGACCTGATCGCGGAGCGAAAGGCGTATGCTTCGGAAAAGCAGAGACAGGTGAACGCGCAGTTCCTCACCGGTCCGGCATGCTGCTGCATCTGGGCGGCGCCCCTGCCTCGCTCACTTACTTTTGAGGTAGGGAGCGGCGGAGCCAGTCGTCGAAACCGATGCGGCCGAGGCGCGCCTCGCCCAACGGCACGAGCGAGTGCTCCTCGACCCGGCCGCCGAAGTATCGGGCCTCGGGGTCGCTCACGACCGCACGCGGGTCGCCGACCGCCTTCAGATAGCGGGCGACGATTTCGTTGAACGGCGCTCGTTCCGGGCCGGCGATCTCGACGATGCCGTTGCGCGGCGCCGCGAGCGCCACCTCAGCAACGATGGCGGCAACGTCGTCCGCCGCGATGGGCTGGAACAGGCCGGGCGCAAGCCTGACTATGTTTCCATCCGCACTGGAAGCGGCGATGCCGCCGAGGAATTCCAGGAACTGGGTCGAGCGGATGATGGTGTAGGGGATGCCGGAGGCCTCGATCAGTTGCTCTTGGGCGACCTTGGCGCGGAAATA